>ERZ780013.2-NODE-2-length-338059-cov-15.2252_pt1 | contig 338059 bp, 332 predicted proteins | sample MGYA00511178_ERZ780013 | MGnify/ENA primary metagenome ERZ780013 (study PRJEB29588, sample SAMEA2149568) | human gut metagenome | biome: human gut; feature: human-associated habitat; material: faeces | place: Denmark | collected 2008/2010 ... | reverse complement strand
ATCGATAATGTTGCAACCGTTTTAAGAAGCTACGCATCAGAAAATCTTAGGATTTATAAAAAAGCAATAGAAGAACTTGGAGAAGATAGCAGGCTGGCAATAGCAAAAAAGGCGGCATTGGACGAGATAACGAACATCATGGAAGAGTTAGGCGTAGAGTGGCACTTGAAGAGATTTTACTTTACCTTTGGTAGTATCGATAATGTTGCAACCGTTTTAAGAAGCTACGCATCAGAAAATCTTAGGATTTATAAAAAAGCAATAGAAGAACTTGGAGAAGATAGCAGGCTGGCAATAGCAAAAAAGGCGGCATTGGACGAGATAACGAACATCATGGAAGAGTTAGGCGTAGAGTGGCACTTGAAGAGATTTTACTTTACCTTTGGTAGTGCGGAGGAGTTTCCGTACAAAAGAGGACAATACTTAATAGTAAAAGCACAGGATATTAACGAGGCGGCTAGAAAGTACAAGAAAAAATATCCTAATCCAAGTGGAGACGAGGTGCTTAACTGTGCGGATTACTATACACAGGAACAGTGGGACAGCGAAGTAAAAAAATACTTTGAAAATGTAAAACCCGCAGAGATTATAGAGTAGCGAGGAAACAAAGAAATGAAAACTATAAGCTATATACGAGGAAAAGTGCAAGCCATTATAGACAAGGAAATATCAAAGACACAAAAGGAGATAGCTGAGTTTGAAAAAAAGATAAAAGATAACGAAAGTTACTACGGCGGTGGTGGTTGGTGCACACAATTTACGAAAGCTAAGGAACGCCGTGAGGCATACTTGGAGGAACTCATGGCATTTAATAAGAATAGCGGTGGTTCAATAGTGCTTACAGATGAAGTGAGACTATATAGCTACTACTGCCCTAGCTGTATGATAAAAGTAATGCTTAGCGGCGGATATGGCGAAAAGGTAGACTGTCCTGTATGTACAAGACCGATATATAAAGCCAGTGATGTTGAGGTCATGGAGATAGTGCGAGGTAGCAGAAAGGCGAGAGTAAATGGAAATCATTATATAGAGCTTACCAGTAACGGAATTATAAAAAAATAATAAGAAAAGCGAGGGCAGCAGATGAACCCGCAGAGATTATAGAGTAGCGAGGAAACAAGAAAGATGTACGTTGTTAATGTAGGACATGGAGATTTTTTATGCACAGGCAGTTACGTTGTGCACGGAGAAAAATATCAAATAGTCGGAGACGTTGCAAAGGCAAGAAGATTTAAGACTTGGGATGCCGCTAAGAAGTGGGCAACATACCTGCAGGGCGTAAGAGCTAATGTAAATGAATACACCATTATTGATTTAATGAAAAGCGAGGGCAGCAGATGACTGACACCGACAAGGTAAATCAGAAAGAAGAATTAAAGATAGAAGAAAGATTGGAAGAAGCTATACCTTTGCTGTCAGAGTTTGATAAAGGATATATACTCGGTAAAACAGAGGATTAAATAAGAAAAAAACCAAGGGTGTTATTGCCCTTGGTGGTATAGCTTTATTTTTGGTAAATCATGTCAAGAAGTTTTTCAAGTTGCTCCCAGCCGTTGGAATCCAACCGGGCAAGGGCAGATATAAGTCTATGTTTAAAGCTGTCATCACTGCTAAGCTGAATATCAGAGAGCAGGTCGGCAATCTGTTTATCCTTAGACTTTTGTATAAACATATCGCCTGAGCCGTTACGGAGCCAATCTTCATTGACGTTATACTCACGGCAGATATCAGAAATAGTTCTGGCAGATGGAATTTTAGTACCTATCTCTATTTGAGCTATAAAGTTTCTTGAAAGGCCCAAATGACTTGAAAACTCATCTTGCGTCATTTTTAAAGTTTTACGAAGTGTCTTAATTCTTTCATACATGTATATTACCTCCTTGTATTGAGTATAATAGCATCTTTTGTTATCTTAGTCAACAAAAAACTATTGACATATTATGACTAAGGGACTATTATATGTTTACAAAGTCAACAGAAAAGGAGCTGATTATATGAGTGAAAAAGAAAAAGAAGTATTAGAGAAACTTAAAGAAGTGATACCAAAGATGTCAGAGTTTGACAAAGGTTACATACTTGGAAAAGTTGAGAACATGGCAGCAGAAGCAAAGAAGAATTAAAAGGAGAGATAATCATGCCATATATAAAAAGAACAACCAGAATAGGCGAGACAGTAGAGACAGAGTATTTTTATACAGCAGGAAAACACAATAGCGCCGCCGCAAGGAAACGACGGCGCAAGATACAGCAACCGCTTAAGACTTGCGAGAACAAGGATCATAAGTAGAGTTAGGCAAAGCCGCGTCGATTTTGTCAATCACAGAGTTACAAAGTTCCATAGACTTACGAGCGTTTTTTATTTCAGACTTAGGAATTTTGTTATTTTCTAAGTCCTCTTTCAAACAATAGCGCTCATTATCGGCAGCGATACGAAGTGCGCCAAGTTCGGAAGAGCTAAAAGTAATTGTAATATCCTGCATTTTTACACCACCTTTCTAAAAACGATTATAGCACAGAGAGGCGGGAAAACGAAAGAGAGGCGATAGCATGAAGAATAAAGAAACCTACACAAAGGACGAAGTTATAGAAATGCTGCAAGGTATGCAGCAGAGCGCAATAACCACGCAGGGCTTTATTGTAGGACATCTAGCTACCTTATGGGTTGTAAGAGACTTAGTAGGGAAACAGATAAAGGAACTAGGCGGGGAAGAAATAGCGTACAAGGTCAAATAGGAAAGAGAGGCAATTATATCAGCCTTTGGGATGTCTCCATCAGACATAGTAGAACCCCCTCTCTTGTATTATTTTCAAGAAGATTATAACACAGGAAAACATTTAATGAAAGGGACAGAAAGCGAGGTAAAAAGATATGCAGGTAATAGTAGATACCAAACAGCAGAATAATAGTTTAGCAGAGTTCAGCGAACTCATGAACGAAGTAGCAAAACTCTCTGAAAAAGAGCGTAATATCGTTGCTATCTATTCGCAGGGCGTGCTTGCAATGGCACAGGCACAGAATACAGAGAGGTAAGGAAATGCAGACATTGAAGATACTGCCAACAGAAGCGGCGGTCATAATGGGATGCAGTCCCCAGTTCGTACGCCTTGGACTTCAAAAAGGCGTACTGGCAATAGGGGATGCAATCAAAATGTCTTCGATATGGACATATAACATAAGTCCGGCACTTTTAGCAGCACGGCAGGGAATGACAGTTGAAGATCTCTACGTTGAGGTTCAGAAACTAAGAAAAACTGAGAGGTATTGAGCATGGATGAGAAAATAGAAAATAAGAAAAAACTTGTAAATGATATGTCCGCATATGCGGATAGAGAACTTACAAAGATAAAAGAAATGTGGACATCTGATGACAATTCAAAGAACCTTATCACGTTATGGCTGTGTGCATCTGAATTAGCGCATGCGTTTAAGGTAATATATGACACTAAAAAGGAGATAGAAGCTATATGATGATTGATGAAGTAAGATTGGACAAGATAAAAGGATTTAAGCCAACAGAAGCTACAGCTTGTTGTAAATTTTGTAAACAGCTTATCAATATTTGCATCCAAGATTACAGAACGGAAGAGGATAAAGAAGAACTGGCAACAGAATTATGCAGTTGTCCGGAAGCCGTGAATTATACCAGGATGAAAAAGAACGATGAAAGAGTATGTGAGTCTCTTGAGAACCTGGTAGGAGAGGGCGAACTTAGCGAACATATAGAAACTATTGCCAAGGATGTAATGAATGGGGGAATTTTAAAAGCAAAACTTGAACTACCACCAAGAATACGTGACGAACCAAAAGCAGTTTTAAATATAAGCACAACAAAGAACGGCACTATTAAAATCAATGTATCAAAGAAATATGAGAATGAAATAGAAATATAACGCTCCCGGCTTTCTGTAGCTGTGGAGCGGTGTTCGATAAAATGGACAGCTAAAAAAGAAAGGAAAATAAAATGCAGATAAATAAGATGTTTAAAAGCGACGTTATATCGCTTGAAGATTTACGCACGATTGTAAGAAACGGAGAAGCAGAAAACGTAATAACAGAAGGAGACCAGCTCTGTATTAATTTTGACGGAGAGATAGTACCGTATGACGTAATAGGAATTGATGTAGATAAGGCAGCAGATGAAAAGATTGTACATACAATCACGATACAGGCACATGAACTGATAGAAGAACGTCCATTTTCTACAAAAGGAAATACAGAAGACAATTACATAAAATTTAACAAATGGGAAGATAGCGAGATTAGGGCATATCTCAATAGTGATGAGTACGCAATACGTTGTTCCGAACTGGATGAGTACGCAATTCCTGTTATAAAAGATAATACAGACGGAAAAACAACAGAAGATAAATTCTTCTTACTGTCAGCAAGCGAGTATGATGCACAGAGTACACCATATGCATATTACAAAGATAAACCGCACAGAGCTGCAAAACATGCAAAAAATGACTTTAACGATTATCAGTTTACACGTAGCGCATACGGAAATGGTAACTTTGTATGGTATATCTCCGGAAGTGGAGATATCAGCTATGATTTGGCAACCAGTGCGTTACCATGTGCTCCGGCATGTGTAATAGGCTAGAAAGGATAAAAGAGAATGGAAAGATTATTTAATGATAGAAACAAAAGCGCAGAGCGTAACGGTGGTGAAAAAGCAGACGGAACAAAAAGTATTGAATTTAGGTTCAGATTTAAAAATGAACAGGCACTTATGGCTGTGGCTGTGATTATGGAAGACATAAAGAACCTGAATTCATTAAAAGATGTAGAAGTGATAGATAAACATGTCAACTGGCTGGGAGGGTATATCTCAGCACTTTATATTACAGATATGGTAGATGAAGAACAGAAGGAACAACTTTTGAAAATGATGGAGATATCACTTACACATAGTATTAGAGCATCAAGTATGAGTATTACAAGTGGAAATGGTAGAGATTGAATTAAATATATAAAAAAAGAAGCGCCTACGATACTGGAATATCATAGGCGCTAAGCTATAAATTGCTTTAAATCAACTATCATTGTACAGCATTTATGGCAGAATATCAAGAAAAATAAAAGGCGTAAAGCCTTATAAACACTTGATAAAAGTATTAACTTACCGACAGAAATATAAATCAGAGAGGTAATATGTATGCCATATGTCAGAAGAACCACAAGGGCAGGTAAGACTATAGAAGTAGAGTATTACTACACAAGTAGGTACAACAAAAAAGGAGCAAAGAAAAAAGATAAAGTTAAACCTACAAAGGAAGAACAGAAAAAGATAAACACAAAGGTAGCAGAAAGAAAGCTAAGACTCTTGATAGCTGCTAACTATGGATATGGAGATTATCATTTAATACTTGATTATATACGCCGCAAGGGTCAGGCAGATAGAAGTTATGAACAAATGAAGAAAGATATACAGATTTTCTTAAGAGAATGTAGAAAACTGTATAAAAAGGCAGGTATTGAGTTTAAATACATACACGTCATGGAAGTCGGTAAGAAAGGCTCAAGGCATCATCACTTGATTGTAAACCGAATTGACACCAAGTTACTTCAACAGGCATGGTACAAAGCCTATGAGGGACATAACCGAGTGAAGGTGTTTCCTTTGGATGATTCGGGAAATTATGCGGAGCTTGCAAGTTACCTTATCAAGTATACAACAGAGCACATACAAGATAAGGACAGACTTCAAGGAAAGCGTTGGGCGTCAAGCAAGAACCTGGTACATCCGGAAGCACAATATGAGATTGTGACACAACGTAGTTGGTTTAGAAAAGAACCAAAGCCTTTAGCCGGGTACTACATAGATAAAGACAGCGTAGAATATGGCATAGAAAGTCCGGAATACTACGGCTACGGCTGGTTCAGATATCGTATGGTACAGCTAGAATGAAAAGGAGAAATAAAATGAGAAATGTAAGAATTGATAATGAAGCAGGAGCACAAGAGACACTATTTCAGTGGACACAGTATCAGCTTGGAAGATATCCGGAGCTTGGATTACTGTATCATATTCCAAACGGCGGTAAACGTGATGCAAGAACAGCCACGGCGCTTAAAAGACAGGGTGTAAAGCCAGGAGTGCCGGATTTACATTTACCTGTAGCAAGAGGAAAATATCACGGATTATACATAGAGCTTAAGGTAGGAAAAAATAAGGCAACGGCATTACAGAAAGAATGGATAGAAGAATTGACAAAACAAGGATATCTGGCTGTAGTGTGTTATGGTTGGCAGACGGCAGCAGAACAGTTGATAAAATACTTGGAACTGGAAGAAAGGCAGGTACAAAATGGGAATAATAATTGATTGTTTTGCAGGCGGTGGCGGAGCTTCCGTGGGAATAGAAATGGCACTCGGAAGGAATGTTGACATTGCGATAAATCATGATCAGGAAGCTATCCGGATGCACAAGGTAAACCATCCTAACACGTTGCATATTACAGAAGATATTTTTAAAGTAAACCTTGAACAGTATGTTAAGGGTAGGAATGTAGACTTGATGTGGGCATCACCTGATTGTACAAGCCACAGTAAAGCGAAAGGTGGACAGCCGAGAAATAAAGGATTGAGGATATTGCCATGGGCAGTATTTAAACATGCAAGAAAAATATTACCTGACGTTATCATCATGGAAAACGTTGAGGAGATACAGGAATGGGGTCCTTTAGATGAAAATGGATATCCAATCAAAGCAAGAGCAGGAGAGGATTACAAAAAATTTATTGCATCAATGGAGTCGCTAGGATATGACTTTGCCAGCAGAGAATTGGTCGCTGCCGATTATGGGGCACCAACAACACGGAAAAGGTGGTATGCAGTATTTAGAAGAGACGGCAAAAAAATTATATTTCCGACACCTACGCACAGTAAAACAGGCTTCTTACAAAATAAGTGGCTGGCGTGTGGCGATTATGTAGATTGGACAGACCTTGGAAAATCTATTTTTCACAGAAAAAAGCCACTTGCGGAAGCGACTATGAAAAGGATCGCAAATGGATTAAGAAAATATGTTTTTGATTGTGAAGTACCATATTTTGTTGACAAAAAAGAAGTATTTGCTTTTCTGATTCAGTACCATGGAGAACAAAAAGCTAATGACACCAGAGGGCAAATGTTATCCGAACCAATAAGAACAATAGATACAAGCAACAGATATGGGTTGGTAAGTGCTTTTGTAACAAAATTTTATAAAACAGGCATAGGACAGAGCTGTAGGGAACCCATCCACACGATAACAACATCACCTGGACACTTTGGAATAGTAAGCGCATTTCTAATCAAGTATTACAAGAATGGTAATGGACAAGCGTTAGACTGTCCGTTAGGGACTATAACAACCAAAGACAGATATGGTCTTGTTAATGCAGTTATAAATTTAAGCGGTGAACAGTATAAAATCTGTGATGTATTTCTACGCATGTTAAAACCTGAAGAACTGAAAATAATGCAAGGTTTTCCAAAGGATTACATTATTGACAGGGATATAGATTGGAAACCATATCCGATAAAAGAACAGGTTGCAAGGATAGGTAATAGTGTAGTTCCGATAATGGCTCAAAAACTTGTTGAAGCAAATTGTCCATATCTGAAAAAAGGAGAAAGAGCAAAAAATCTTCTCATAAGTGATAGTGAAGAACAGTTGAGCTTTGCAATTTAAGAAAAACAGATATGAAAGAAAGTGAGGAATATATGAAAGTAATATCAATAATTAACCTTAAAGGCGGCGTAGGTAAAACCTTTACAAGCTACAACATGGCATATGAGCTGGGAAAGAGAGGCTATAAGGTGCTGGTGCTTGACAATGATAAGCAGGGAAATATAAGCAAGGCGTTTGGCTGCTACAATCCTGCAGGAGAGTGCGAGACAGCAAAGGCACTTACTGGAAAGTACACAAACCCATTGCGCGGAATTATTAAAGAGCACCCACAAACAAACAATGTAGACCTCATACCCGCTAATATGTCACTTATGCAGGCGGTAAGCGATTTATACACGGCAGCAGGCAACCAGATAGCAGGGTATGAGAATTTTATAAACACGGCTATAGGTAACTTTGACCTGCCTTTCCCAGATACGGTACGAGACTACTACGACTATATGATTATCGACAACCCGCCAGACATTGCATTTAACGTGGCAGCAGCACTTAAGATTACAGACGAGGTTATAGTACCAGTAAAAATAGACGAGTGGGCGCTAGCAGGCTTAGACATAATAGCAGACCAGATAGAAGAGGCAAAAGCTATTAACCCAGACATTAAACTACTGGGAGCGCTGGTAACGATGTACCGAAACAACGACACAAATATAGCGGGGCTGGAATGGCTGGAAAAGAAAAGCCCGGTTAAGATGCTGGCAAAAATAAGATACACAGACAAGGCAGCAGAAAGCACATTTTTTAACAAGCCAGTATATGAGTACAGCCCAAGGAGCGGAGCGGCGCAGGACTACAAGCGCTTTATCACAGAGTATTTAAGAGAGGCAGGTAAGTAGGCTATGGCAAAGGGAAAATTTAGCTTTATGGATATTATGAACGCCCAGACAAAGGCAGAGGCAAGCGAAACAGTTAAGAATTACACAGAGATATACTTAAGCCCATACGATGTAGAGCCATGTGAAAGCAATTTTTATTCGCAGGACAATATACAAGAGCTTGCAGACAGCTTTTTAACAGTAGGACAGCAGCAGCCAACAGTATTAGCAAGAATAGACGGCAAGTACAAGATAATAAGTGGGCATCGCAGAAACCTTGCTAACAAGTTGCTGGTAGAGCAGGGGCACGAAGAGTATAAAAAAGTGCGGTATCTGTTTAGAGATATGACAGAGGCAACATTTGAGCTTAGCCTACTGGTAGGAAATGCTTTTAACAGAGAGCTTACAGCCTATGAAAAAACAGAGCAGGCGGTAAGACTTAAAAGAGCGCTACTTAGAGCCAAGGAAGAGGACGGGCTAGAGATACAAGGCAAGATGCGCGATGTAATAGCAGAACTGTTGGGCGAAAGCGGGACAAACATAGGGCGCATGGAAAGTATAGATAAAAACCTAGTGTCAGAGGCAAAGGAGCAGTTTAAAGCTGGCAATATGGGTATTACGGCTGCATATGAAACAAGCAAGCTGCCAGAAGAGGAACAGAGAGCAATAGCAGCGCAGGCAGCAGAGGACGGAAACGTAAGAGCCAAGGAAATTGCAGAAAAGGTGCAGCAGCGTAAAGCTGGAGACGAATACCAGACGCCGCACCCAGAAAGTATAACGAGCTTATGCTATAGCTGCTTAAATTACTCTACTTGCAACGTAAAAACGGGAACTTGCGAAAAGTGCGACAAGTATATTAACAAAGCAGAGGCAGAAAAGACGCCAGAGCAGCTATACGACGAAGAGCAGGCACGCATAGACAGAGAGACTAAGCGCAAGCTAGAGGAAATGGAAAGAGAAAAGCGTATAGATGCAGCACTTAACAGCAAGCCAGAGAGGAAAGTACACGAGCTTAAGCTGGCGCAAATGTTTTTTACGGACGTAGCAAGTGGTAAAAAGCGCTTTGAGCTGAGAAAGAATGACAGAGGCTTTAAGGTGGGCGACGGCTTAAGGTTAAAAGAGTACACAAACGGACAAGAGACGGGCAAGTACATAGACGCGGACGTAGTTTATATGCTAGAGAACTGGACGGGCTTAAAAGACGACTATTGCATACTAGGTATTGAGGTATTGAGAGTAGCCGAAACGGACACAACAAGTAAGTGCGAAAAATGCACATATTTTGGCAGACCTAGCGACGCACCAGAAAGCGTAGAGCCGTTTTGTATGTGGCAGCCAAACGAGGACGACACAGACGAAGAGGGCTTTTTAATTCAAGAGCCACCGTGTGAAAGAGGGGCGCAACAATGAACTATAGGCAATGGAAAAAGAACTACAAAAAGCAGCACGGATATGAAGGATATGAAGGATAAGCGATAACGGCAGCAGGACAATAAAAGAAAGAGAGGTATTACATGACTGATGAAAATATTAAGAGTGTAGTGAAAGAAACAGTAAACGAATTGCTCGGAAATTCAATGATCAAGTACAGCGAACTTATCATATATGAGCAGATAGGAGAGCGACTAAGAGAGTATTACAAAGAACCTGACAAAGATCCGGATATTGCAAAAGCATTAAGTCAGATAAAAGACCACCACTATTATAATGTGTTAGAAATGTACTATAAAGATAACCGCACACTTGAATCAATAGCGGACAAGTGTTACGTCGATATATCAACGATAGTAAGAAATAAAAAAGCATTGTGTATTAAAATATTTAATCTAATCAATTAAAACAAAGAGCCAACGTCATTACGCTGGCTCTTTTTATGTGCATATATGTACTCTAAAAATAAAACCTGAATAATACTACAATTAAAACATGATACAAGGAGCGTGAGTCTCATGTATTTGAGCCACGCTCACACAATGCAGTGTAGTAGAAAGAGAGGTAGCAATATGAAATATCAGGAGTATATCAAGCCGGAGCTTTTAATAATCATTCCGGTACTTTATGTGATTGGGTTAATCATTAAAAACACAGAAAAGATTAAAGATAAGTACATCCCGGCAATCTTAGGATTAATCGGAGTTGTATTGAGTGCTGTATACATAATCGCTGTAGAAGGCTTTAGCCTGGCAAGTATATTTACAGCAATCACGCAGGGAATACTCATTACAGGAGTAGCAGTGTACACAAATCAGCTTATTAAACAGGCGAAGGAGTAAACACGTATGGTAGAAATAATAGTCGGAGTTCTTACACTCATTGGGGTGATTCTTACTAATGCGAGCTCTAATAAAAAAGTTGAGCATAGCTTACAGACTTCTCAGGCGGTTACGGATTATAAAATAGACGAGCTGACGCGAGAAGTTAGAGAGCATAATAATTTTGCTAAGCGTGTTCCTGTGCTGGAGGAACAGATAAAAGTAATAAACCATAGGATAAGTGATCTTGAGCATGGAAACAATTAAATTGCTGAAACGGTTATACAAAGAAAAGAAGATAACCAGGCAAGCCTACTCAACCTACAAAGGTCAGGTATTGTCAGGTAAAGAGGAGGCTTGCTTGGTCGGACTTAAGCGAAAGAAGTTGATATAAAAAATGGCTAAGGCTGGACGTAAAACTAAATATTTTACACATGTTGAGCCTTACCTGGAGAATATAAGCGAATGGGCTCAAACAATGACAGAAGCTCAGATAGCAAAAAAATTAAGCGTTGGATATCGGAATTTCTGTGAGTATAAAAGCAAATTTCCGCAATTAGAGCAAGCTATTAAAAGAGGTCGCTCTAATTTGGTAATAGAGCTTAAGAGCGTTTTGATAAAAAGAGCCAAAGGTTTCTTTTTTGAGGAAAAGAAAATAACAGAGAATCCGGATGGTACTCAAAAGATTGTAACCACTAAAAAATATATGCCGCCGGATGTGGCGAGCATAAATCTTTTGCTTAAAAATTATGATAAAGAAAATTGGAGCAATGACCCTCAATCTTTAAATCTAAAAAGAAAAGAATTAGAGTTGAGGGAAAAGCAAATAGAGAATAACAGTTGGTAAAAGGAGAGAACAAAATGAAATTCACACCACGATTAACAGAACCGGCAGCAGATAACAAGAATTATATACACTATACACATGGTGGATATAATACAGCGATAGTAATAGATAAAGATACTGGGTCTGTGCTTCCTAATTGCGTAGGCTATGCACAGGGTAGATTGTTAGAACTTATAGGAAAAAATAAAGTGGACTGGAAACTTCCGGCTTGTAATGCGGAAGATTGGTTTGATGCGGCAAAGGCAAACGGAATGAAAGTAGGGCAGACGGCGAAACTCGGCGCGGTGATTGTGTGGTATGCAGGTAGTACACATAATAGCTTAGACGGGACCGGACATATCGCTGTAGTTGAAGAAGTTAAAGCGAATGGAGATATTGTTGTATCACAGTCAGCGTACGGCGGAGCGAAGTTTTATACAACATTATTAACAAAAGAATCCGGTTACAAGTATGCTGATGACAGAATATTTGAAGGATTTATTTATTGCCCGGTTGAATTTGAACAGGCAGCAGAAACCCCAACTCCGGATGTTATAGAAGCAGGTAAGAAAATAACATTAGATAATACTGATTGTTATACATCAGAAACAAGTACGCCATCATATAGCAGGAAGACAGGTACATATTACTTATGGGATGATGTTGTAAAAAATGGACGTATTCGTATCACTAATGCACCTGAGAGAACGGGTGTAGCAGGACAGGTAACATGTTGGGTCAATGTCAAAGATATATTTGAACAGGCAGCAGAAACCCCAACTCCGGATGTTGAAACAGGTAAGAAAATCACATTAGATAATACGGATTGCTATACATCAGAAACGAGCAAATCATCATACGCCAAGAAAACAGGTACATATTACTTATGGGATGATGCAGTAAAAAATGGACGTATTCGTATCACTAATGCACCTGAGAGAACAGGTGTAGCAGGCCAGGTAACATGTTGGGTCAATGTTAAAGACATTCATCAGTAAATCATCAGTAAAGGAGATATAGATTATGAGTTTATATGCTTTTGATGAAAATAAAAATAAGACTGATATAAGCAATTACGTAACAGAATCGGAATGGACTAATTTAATAGCTGACAACACTACTGTTACAGATGATGCAGGAAATAAAGTTAAAATAAGTTATTTGCGTGTACGTAAAATCGGAAAAATAGTAGAAGTTAATGGTTTTGCAAGTGTTACCTTAGCAAAGGCATCAGGTAAGTTTGATGGTTTAAACATATGCCGTCTGCCAACTCAATTCAAACCTTATAGCCAATGTGACTTTGATCACACTGATTTCGATATTGATTCGATAACGATATGGCGAAAAATAAGAATCGATAACACAGGGATATCACTTAGTGCATATGGTATGAATACAGCTCAAAACTATGGCGTGAATTTCCCGATAAGAGAATTTTATACGGTTAAATAATATGTACACATTATATGATTTTTATAGATCTAAACAATGGCTCTTATTATTAATGACGCTTAAGCATGAAAGAGTAGACAGTACAGGACAGTTGATATGTGAATATTGTAATAAGCCTATTGTCCGGAAATATGACTGTATAGGGCATCATAAAACAGAGCTTACAGATGAGAACTTCACAGACGCTAATATAAGTCTGAATCCTGATAATGTTATGTTAGTTCATCATAAATGCCACAACATTATACATAATAAGCTACAACATAGCAGACGGTCTATTTACATAGTATACGGTTCGCCGTGTAGTGGGAAGAGCTCTTATGTAAGAGATGTATTGGCAGCAGGAGACTTGGTTATAGATATGGATTCGATATGGTCTTGTATATCGGGTTGTGAAAGATATTCAAAGCCACAAAGACTTAATGCTGTGGCGTTTGGTATAAGAGATTATTTACTTGATTGTGTTAAATACAGACGCGGAAAGTGGCTTAATGCTTACATCATAGGTGGATATCCACTAATAAGCGAAAGGGAACGTTTAGCTAAAGAGTTGTCTGCTGAACTTATATTTATTGATACAAGTAAGGAAGAATGTCTTAAACGTCTTTATGCAGATGACAGCAGAGATAATAAAACGTGGCAGCAGTATATAAACGATTGGTGGGATAGATACACTCCCCCCACCTTGCAGTAATTCAGAACTGTAAGGGGACTGTTAAGGGGAACTTAATTTCCACAGAAAAAAGAAAAATGAGATTTTCTGTTTTGAAAAAATAGGAGAAAAAATATGAGTAGTAGGAAAGAACAGTTAAAAAAGTTAATAAATATTAATTCTGAACTGGTTGAACAGCTTATAGATGAACTCTTGTTTATGGAGAAACAGTTGGAATATTACAGAAGTCTGCCACAAATAAAAATAGACAATGATTGCCCTGAACGGCAAAGGACAACGGCAGCAGCTAAACTCTACAAAGAAACATTGCAGCAATATACCAATGTTATCAAAGTCATTGCAAAAACAACCGGACAGGACGTAGACAATGAAGAGAGCCCTTTAAGGAAGTGGGCAAAAAAGTATGTTAATACAGAATAAAACAATATGGACTCCGGACAATAGCAACTTATTAAGATATAAAGAGCTCTGTGAGCTTGGAACGTATGTTATAGGCGAGGATTTAAAAACACAGTTAAATAATTTAGCTGATGACTTTAATAGTGATGAGTATTACTATGATACGTCAGACGCTCAACTGCGCATGGATTTCATGGAAAACTGCATAAGGCTTACTCACAGTCCATTTTATAATCAGCCAATGGTACTAATGGATTGGCAAAAAGCATTTATAGAAGCAACATACAGCTTTAAAATGGCAGAGACAGGTTTTGACCGATTTAAACGAATTTTGCTTGAAATAGCACGTAAGAATACTAAAAGCGAGACATGCTCGGCGCTTAGTCTGACAGAGCTTATAGTTGGAAATACGGGCTCTGATATAGTGTGCAGTTCAAATGATGACGCACAGGCATCTATCTTATATGATGCCGTTGATGTTATGAGACTATTAATAGATCCTGACAGCTTAGATACATGGCGTAATCAGCGATTTATCTCTAATAAAAACAATGGTTCTAAGATATTCAAGTTATCGGACAGAACACGCAATAAAGAAGGACGTAATATAGATTACGCAACCGTGGACGAATGTCATGAAATGCTTACAAATGTCATTGTTAAGTCAATAGAACAGAGCCAGTCCCTAAAAGATAATCCTAAACTTTTTCTGATAAGCACAGAAGGCTTTGTAATGGAAGGATTCCTTGACAAAGAATTAAAGAAAGCACATAGGGCTATTTATCGCGAAAGTGATAATCAGGTAAATAAACACAGACTTGACTGGCTTTATACACAGGATAGTGAATCTGAAATATGGACTAACAGGCGTTCATGGATGAAGTCTAACCCTACGCTTGGAATTGTAAAAAAATGGGATTACTTAGATGAGCAGATAGAGCTTGCGAAAGAGTCAAAAGCAGACCGTATTTTTGTTCTGGCAAAGGATTTTAATATAAAACAAAATGCTGTTGAAAGTTGGCTGAATATAGAAGATTACACATATAAGGCTACATATGACATAGAAAGTTTTAGAAATGCAGTATGCTTAGGTATGGTGGATTTAGCAGAGACTACAGACCTTTGCTGTGCAAAAGTTCTATTAATGAAACCTGATGACGGCATTAAGTACATTTACACTCAGTATTTTATCCCACTTGCAAAGCTGGAAGTTGATAATGATGACCATAATGCCGGAGCACACTATAAAGAGTGGGTTGATGCCGGATACATTACGATATGCAAAGAAAATGAAGTAGATATGACTATAATAGCGGATTGGTTTTATACGCTATATACAAAATATGGTATTAAGCTGCTTCATTGTGGATATGATCAGAAATTTAGTAAAGCATGGATAGCAAGGATGAACGATTACGGCTGGACGAAAGAAAGCGGAGAGCTGGAAATGGTGTTACAAAATGCAGATACACTAAATAATGCCTTGAGACTTGTTGAAGCAGATTTAAAGAGTCGGTTGATTAATTATAATGAAAATCCGGTTGATATATGGAATTTTAAAAACGCATGCGTAAAGGTTAATGACAGGCGGCAGGCTCTTTGTATTAAGACTAACAATGAAAATAAGATTGACGGAGCTGTCACTTTGATAGGATTATTCGAAATGTACAGACGGTATAAGAGTGAATTTAATCAGATAGTGAACAGAAAGGCGGTAAAGTAATGGGTTGGTTAGACAAATTAAGAAAAAAACCTAAAGTTGGAAATACATATGCTGAAATGCTTAACGGTTATATGCCGCTATTTTCACAGTTTGGACAGAATATATACGCTAGTGATGTAGTGCAACAGGCTATTAACTGTATAGTAAGCGAATGTATTAAACTCTTACCTACCCATATACGCGAAGATGGCACAGATGTTACTCCTGTAAATAGCACGTTACAGAGTGTGCTTGATAATCCCAATGAGATAATGAGCACCAGTGAATTTATAGAAAAATTCGTATGGAATTTGTTCTTTAACTACAATAGCTGGATAATACCGACTTACTACGTGTGGACAGATCCTAAAAGTGGAACTGAACAGAGACATTATACAGGACTATATCCTGTGCAGCCTACAAATGTTGAATTTCAACAGGATAGTAACAATAAATTGTATGTTAAACTTACATTTTCTAATAATTATGAGACAACTTTACCGTATTCAGATGTTATACATATAAAACATCATTTTAGCGTTAATGAGTTCATGGGTGGTAATGAATCAGGACAGCCTGATAATCAGTCATTGTTAAAGACGCTGCAGTTAAATAAAGACTTGCTGGATGGGGTAAGTAATGCAATGAAAGCCAGCTTTGCCGTAAACGGCATAGTTAAATATAACACTATGTTAGATGACGGGAAAATGACTAATGCTATAACAGAATTAGAAGCAAAATTAAGGCGTAGTGAGAGCGGTTTTCTGCCTCTCGACCTTAAAAGCGAATATATACCGATAACACATGAAATAAAGTTGGTTGATGCAGATACTCTTAAGTTTATAGATGAAAAAATCCTCAGACAATTTGGAGTGCCGCTTTCAATTCTTATAGGTGATTATACTAAAGCTCAATATGAAGCATTTTATCAAAAAACGATAGAACCGCTTGTAGTACATATCAGTAATGCTTTTACAAAAACACTTTTTACTGACAGAGAAAAAGCATATCATAACAAAATTAAATTTTACACAAAAGATTTAACGTTTATGACAACAGACCAAACACTTGAAATGATTCGGTTGCTAGGGGATTCAGGAGCATTATATGAAAATGAAAAAAGAGTATTTTTCGGATTACGTCCGCTTCCTGAGCTTGCCGGTAAACGTATGATGAGTCTGAATTATGTAGATATAAATATAGCTGGTAAATATCAGATAGGAAAGGAAACAGACAATGCAGAAGGAGAAAGCACAACAGACGATAACAAGAGCTTATAATTTTGAACTTAGAGCAAAAGATGATGAAGCTCATGGTACATATATTGAAGGACGTCCTATTGTATATGGTTCAATGACTGATTTAGGATATTTTAATGAAATTATTGAGCCGGGTGCTCTTACAGATACAGATCTGAAAGATGTGAGATTCTTAGTTAATCATAATACAGATATGATACCGTTAGCACGCAGTAGAAGAAATAATGATAATTCTACAATGCAAATGGTAGTAGATGAAAAAGGTATGAGCATCAGGGTAAATTTAGACGTCGAAAATAATACGGACGCAAAAAATCTTTATAGTGCTGTAAAACGTGGAGACATAAGCGGTATGTCCTTCATGTTTAGCGTAGATAACGAGGAGTGGGAAGACCTCGAAAGTGAACATCCTACGCGATATATAAAAAAGATTGGACAGGTACTGGAAGTATCTGCAGTCACGTTCCCGGCTTATGAAGCTACAGAAATAAGCGCAAGAGCAAAAGAGACGCTGGATAGCGTCAAGTCCACGCTGGATAGCGTCAGGGCTCAATCAATAAAGAATGACAACGCGAATGATGTAGAACTTGAAAAGCTGAAAGCTCACTATTTATATAATATTTAAGAGAGGTAATAGCATGAAAAAATTCTTAAAAAAATTAATTGAGACAAAAGAAAAAAAAGCAGAAGAACTTCGCAAGTTAATCAAAGAAGCACAGACAGCAGATGAAGTGCGTGCGCTTGGAGATACGCTTCAGACCATACTTGACGAACTTAAAGACGCTAAAGAACAGCTTGATACTTTAGATGACAAGAAGGCAGCAGGTTCAGAAGAAGGTTCAGAAGAACCTTTGGGAATTCGTTCAGAAGTTCCGGCAACAGCAGAGATTAGAGGCGGTAATCCTATAGCTTCATTTGCACAGGTACAGTCTGTAACGCTGAGACAGGGCGATAATATTTTAGACAGTATTGAATATCGTCAGGCGTTCGCACAGTATGCAAGGACCGGCGTATGGAATTTTGAACAGAGAGAAAATGAACAGATAAACACCGGGGATATCGGAAAAATTATTCCTAACACGGTAATGAAAGAGTTCATTAAAAATCTCAAAGTGTATGGAAAACTTTACAATAGAGTTCGTAAACTCAATGTTCCGGGTGGTGTGGAAATTCCTATCGAAGACTTGGTTCCAACGGTGTCATGGATCACTGAAACAACAGCATCTGATACACAGAAAGCACCTGAGGTTAAGAGTTCAGTGCAGTTTGGATATCACATTGCAGAAGCAAGGATAGGACAGTCTTTACTGAGTTCTGTTCTTGCACTTGATATATTTGAAGAGGAAATTGCTAAGCTCTTGGCAGAAGCTTTTGTCAGAGAATTTGACCGAATTATTATTAATGGTTCGGGGAGCGGACAGCCTTTAGGAGTGCTGAAAGATACAAGAGTTAAAACAGAGAATAAGATTAAAATGGTTGAAAAAGATGCCGAGGATTGGACAAAGTGGAGAAAAATGTTATTTGCAAAGATTCCGCTTGCGTACAGAGCCGGCGGTTTGATTATTATGACTGTTGACACATGGGAAAGCCTTATTTGTACAATGAAAGATTCAAATAATAGACCACTCTATACAGAAGTATTTGACATAGAATCAAATACTAACTTATATCATTTCAATGGTAAAGAAGTAATGCTTATAGAGTCAGATCTTGGACTTTATGATTACTCAATAGCCACAACGGGTCAGCCTTACATGATCTATTTAAAGCCTGAGAATTATGCAATTAATTCTAATTTACAGATAGGCTTTAAACGCTACTATGATGATGATAAAAATAAGTGGATTAGCAAAGGCTTAACAATAATGGATGGTAAGCTCTTAGATGTGAATAGCGTATTCATTATTAGTAAGTAAGAGGTAATGTATGGTAACAACAGTTGAAGCATTAAAAAATTTAGCGGTGGTATTAGGCTGTGCAGAATCAGTTGATAAAGTGACAGGAACTACCACAGCAGAGGTTATTACATTTATAGCAGAAAACTATCCGAGTGGAGAGGTAGCTGATGACGAGAACAGAACAGCTTGAAAAAGTTAAAGCAGCACTTAATATCAAAGGTAATGCCTTAGATGAAACATTAGGTATTTTTTTAGATGACACTAAATGTTATATGGCTGATGCTGGAGTCTCGGCATACCTTTTAGATTCCACTCTTGCTACAGGTTGTATATGCAAAGGAGTAGCAGATTTATATATTAACAATGGTTTTAGCGACTATTTCTATCAGAGAGTAAGTCAGTTAGCATTAAGCGAGGAGCGTGAAAATCATGATTAATTTTAAACCTAACCTGCCTTTTTCTGTCCCGGCTGAATTGCAGATGGTTACGGAGCAGAAGGTTAAAGGAGTGCTTACTAAAACTTATACTTCTGTAGAAGGTGGAATCTTTATTAGCTTTAAAACTTATGGTGGTACTGAGAGCACATCTAACGGTGTGACTGTTATAGAAAACACCGGGGTAGTGCAGACATGGTATCGGGAAGACATTAAACCGGATTGTCGATTGATAATAAGCGGTGTACCTTATGAGATAATAGGAACTCCTGAAAATATAAACATGTCTAATCAGTATTTGCAATTTAAGGTCCGAGCCGTTAAAGGTGGTGCTTAATGAGTAAAAATAAAATTACAATCCAAACAGACCTTGAAAGGCTTATTAAAAATCTTGAAAATGCTGGAGCTAACGTCAATAAGTCTATTGAAGAACTTGAAAAAGAAAGCAAAAAAGTAGTAACTGACAATTTGATTAAAGATACAATTAAAGCTAATTATCCTGCACATGGAAGGTATTCAACAGGAGAATTAGCAAAGTCTATAGACCAGGATTACAACGTGAAATGGACAAGCAATGTAGCAGAAATCAGTGTCGGTTACAATATGAAAAAATCAGGACTTACAAGCATTATGTTACTGTATGGTACACCGAGGATGAAAAAATCAACGAAGCTGTACAATGACATATATGGAAAGAAGACAAGAGATAAAATAGCTGAAATACAGCAGGAAACATTAAATAAGATATTGGAAAGGGCGGTCACTAACTAATGGAAGATAAACTCATAGAAATATTAGAGAGTTTTGGCTATGAGGTAATGCGGCAAGGTTCACTTGCTGATGATAAACCTTATCCGGAGAATTTTTTCACATTTTGGAATAACAGCAGTTCTGATGAAAGCCATTACGATAACAAGACTGTGAGTACAGTATATGACTATGATGTTAATTTTTATAGCACCTCGCCTGACTTTGCATACAGCAAACTAAGAGACGCTGTTTCGCAGCTTAAAAAAGAAGGTTTTATTGTTTCCGGAGACGGTTATGATGTGGCAAGTGATGAAAATACTCACATAGGCAGGGGCATTAATGTTTTATATTTAAGTATTAAAGAAGAAAGAGAGGACTAATAATATGTCAAAAGAAGGACAGAAAGTATTTGAGTTCAGAGGTGTAGACAATTTATATATTGCCAAAGTCACTAAAGACGATAGCACAGGTTACACTTGTGACACTCCTTTTAAGTTATCAGCAGTAGCTGAAATTGGTAAGACTACAGATTCTAGTAATGAAGCACATTACTACGATAATAAAGCTCTTATCGTAGTCAGTTCAGAGTCGGCGGACACTATTACACTTACAGTAGCACCACCGGAACTTGAAATTTTATCTGCGGTTACAGGAAGGGCGTTTGATGATGAGACAGGTATGATGATTGAAAGTCCTAGATCTAATGATTATTACGCGCTTATGTACAGAACGAAAGGCACAGACGGAGCTTACAGGTATGTAACGCGTCTGAAAGGACAGTTTAATATACCTGATGAGACTAATGCTACCGAGGACAACGGTACAGGAACAAACAACACACAGATTCAGTATACAGGTATTTATACTGAACATGAATTTACAAAAGGGAAAAAAACAGCTACAGGCTGGAAGAAAGCGTCAGCTAAAGGGATAATAGTTGACACTAGATATAATAAAGTGGATGTAAGCAGTTTCTTTGAAGAAGTGCAGACTCCGGACACAATTAAAGTGAGTGTATAATTAAAAGGGGGCTATATGCCCCCTTGCTTTTAAAGGAGAAATATTATGGAACTTAAGTTAAATATATACAATAAAAATGAAATTGAAAAAACGTACATGTCAGATACTTATGATATTAAGTACGGCACGATTGAAGATATATTAGATGTAGTTGATTTGGATAAAATTAACAATGCAAACGAGCTGGGGAAAATGGTTATAAGAATACTGCCACTTGTTAAACCATTGCTCAAAGATATATTTGAAGAGCTAACAGATGAGGAACTCAGACGAACGAAAGTCAGAGATCTTATACCATTGTTTAGTGAGATTTTTAAGTATAGTTTTGATGAACTTTTTAACCTTGGTGGCGAAAAAAACTAAACGAGGGGGACGAACAGCTCCCACTATACGAAATTCTGTTTGAAACTACGCTTAATTTATGTAAAAGATTTAGTAATTTAGATCCTATAACTTTGCGAGAGAAAAAAGCAAGAGAAGTGTTTCTTATGATTCGTCGACTTAATAAACATAATAAGCGACAGAAAAAGAATGTTAATTCTAATATAATACGGAAACCTGCAGGAGATAATTGGTTTTAAAGGAGTAATTCAATGCCTAATAAGAAGAATAACGAGACAACTACAAAGTTTAAAGTCGACATATCAGAACTTAAGAGCGGAATAACTGAAGCTAACAGGCAGATTAGGCTTGCAAATGCAGAGTTTAAATCAGTAGCAAGCAGTATGAGTGATTGGGCTGATAATGCAGATGGTGTGAGTGCAAAACTTACACAGCTTGATACAGTTTTAGCGAATGAGAATAAAAAGTTAGATGCACTAAAAAGACAGCTTCAACTGACAGCTAAAGAGTATGGTGAAAATTCAGCAGAAGCGGATGAGCTTCGTATAAAGATAGCTAATCAACAGGCAGCAGTCAACAGAACAACAAATGATATTAAAAAATATCAGGATATTCTCGCTAAGTTAGGTGATGAATCCGAAGACGCAGCTAAAGACATTGAAGACGTTGGAGATTCAGCAGAGAAAGCAAGTGGCTCATTTACTGTCATGAAAGGAGCAATAAGCTCATTGATTGCAGACGGGTTAAAGTCTCTTGCAAGCTCTGTTAAAGATACAATGAAAGAAATTGTTATAGAGACAGGTGCGGCTTATGATTCATTTCAGGCTAAAACAGGAGTGGCTACGGAGTCCATGGCTGAATTTGAAGATGCCATTAATGATCTATACAAAAATAACTACGGAGAGAGCCTGGATGATATAGCCGACTCCATGGCAGAGATTAAACAGCAAACGGGGGAAGTAGATCCTACTAAGCTGAAAGACTTGACAGAAAATGCAATAGCTTTGCGTGATACATTCGATTTTGATGTTAAAGAGTCCATGAGAGCTGTTAATATGCTAATGGAGCAATTTGGTATAAGTGGAGAAGAGGCTTATAACTTAATAGTTCAGGGCGCCCAGCAAGGTCTTGATAAAAACGGAGATTTATTAGATACAATTAATGAATATTCTGTACATTATAAACAGCTTGGATATACTAGTGAGGAGTTTTTCAACTCACTCAAAAATGGAGCAGAGTCCGGTACGTTCTCGGTTGACAAGCTAGGTGATGCAATGAAAGAATTTGGCATCAGAACAAAAGATACGGCTGCATCTACAGATGAAGGCTTTCAGCTCATAGGACTTAATGCTGACGAAATGAGAGAAGCATTTAACGAAGGTGGGGAAGCTGCGAAGAGAGCTTCTGAAAAAACATTAGAAGCATTGCTCAATATGGACAACCAGGTAAAACGTAACCAAGCAGGTGTTGATCTGTTTGGAACCATGTGGGAGGACCTTGGTATTGATGGTGTTAAAGCACTTGTTAATACGCAAGGTGAAATAAAAAAGACAACAAAAAGCATGGAAGAGCTTAAAAAGATTAAGTATGACAATGTTAAGAGTAAGTTTGAACAGATTGGACGTACAATCAAAATGGATTTACTCATGCCTTTTGCTGAAAAATTAATTCCCAAAGCAGAAAAATTTACAGATTACTGTATCAACAACAGTGACAAAATTGTGAAGCATTTAAAAGCAATAGGAGTAACAATAACAACCGTATTTGTTGTCAATAAAATTGCAAAATTCACTCAGTCGGTTGTGACTATGATTAGTACATATAAAAATTTAAAAACGGCTATAGATAATTCAGCTACGGCTCAAAAGATATTTAACGGTATACAGCTTAGTTCGCCTGCAGGAGCTTTAGTTACAACAATAGGATTATTGACAGGTGCTTATTTTGCATTAAGAGACGAAGGAGACAAAGTAAGGGAACATTACGCAAAACTTACAGATGAAGAACAAAAAAACGTAGATAAGATTAATGAATTGAGTCAGGCATACAAGGACAGTAAAGATACTGTTGATAAGTCTGTATCAGATACATCCGCACAGTTTGCATATTATCAGAATCTTGTAGATGAATTGGACGGAATTGTAGATGCTAACGGACGTGTTAAAGAAGGATATGAAGAGAGAGCAAATTTTATATTAACAACGCTTAATAATGCTCTTGGTACAGAACTTTCAATGACAGGCAATATTATAGACAACTATGACAAGCAGAAACAGTCATTGCTTGATTTAATCAAAACTAAAAAAGCTCAAATTATATTACAAGCAAATGAACAGCTCTATACAGACGCTATTACAAAGCAGACAGAAGCTTTTAACGCATTATCAGCAGCGCAGACAGATCTTAAAAATGTCACAGATGAGGTTAAAACAGCGCAGGAAGAATATGATAACATCAAGAACATGTCTATAGACCAGTATGCAAAAGAGCATAGCTTGATTGGATTGACAGCGCATGAAATCAATGACTCTTATAACTCGGCACTTGAAAGAGCTCAATCTAAGTTAGAAGGGTTGACCGATAAACAGACAACACTCAATAGCAAAGTAGAAGAGGCAGAAGATGATTGGATAAAATATAATTCTACAATTAAAAATTACGAGGGGTTAAGTTCTGCAATTATATCCGGAGACGTGGATAAAATAAATGATTCACTCAACTTAATGGTTAATAACTTTATCACGGCAGAAGAAGGCAACAGAAGAACTCTTGAAAAACAGGTTGAAAACATGCGCACGAACTATGAGAATTTGAAAAAAGCAATAGAAGCAGGCGCACCTGGCGTTACACAAGAAATGGTAGATACAGCAAGTGACATGGTTAATGCTTCAATAACAGAACTTGGCAGATTTGAGGATAAGTCAAAAGAAAGCAGTTTAAAAGCAGTACAAGGCATAATAGATGTAATAAAGTCAAAGACAAGTGAAATCAGACAAGCAACAGAAAACAGCGGAGACAACTTTATACAGGGTTTTATCAACAAGTTAGGCGATAACAGCGTATTAAAAAAACTAGGAAATGCTGTTACAGGCGTTGGTAAAAGAATAATGGGGTGGTTTAATACAAGTCTTGGAGAACACTCGCCATCTAAATATACAGAGAAGAGTGCAGACTATTTCCTTCGTGGATTTGGAAATGGTGTAGATAAGAATATATCAGCACTTGGATATAAAGTTAAAGCCGTTGGCAGCAGCTTAGTAGATAACTTTAATACGGGTCTTGAAACACCTGATGATATCGGAATAATAAGAAGTGGTCTTATGAATGATTACAACACAGGTGGGACGGTTAGCAAGACAACACAGGTTACTAATAACTATAACTTTAGTCAGACAAATAACAGTCCTAAAGCATTGAGCCGTTTGGAAATCTACAGACAGACAAAAAATCAGTTTAATTATGCTGTTGGAGGTAGTGTATGAGCTATGAATTGATAATAGAAAATAAATACGGAAATCAGCTTAAGTTAACAGATAATCCTAATTACAACGTTATAGTTACCGGCTTAAGTCCGGTAACATCAAATATAATAACGACTTCTGTGGCTAATTATAGCGGAGAAAAATATATTACATCCCGGAAGCAGAAGCGTAACATAGTGCTCACTATATATGTTAATGAACCGGTTGAAGCTAATCGAATCAGCCTTTATAAGTATATAAAATCTGACGATTTTATCCGGATTTATTTTAAAAATAACAGTAGAGATGTGTATGCAGATGGATATGTTGAGTCTTTTGACCTGGACCATTTTAGCCAGAATCAGACAGCACAGGTAAGTATTATCTGTCCACAACCCAATTTTATATCAAAAAGTGAAAATAAAGTAAAAAATGCTGATGTTAAAGACGCATTTTATTTTCCATTTAACACAGAACTTAGTGCAGGTACAGCTAATGAAATGCTTGAAATTACTGGTCTTGAAAGAGCTGTTATAAATTTTAATTATTTTCTTGCTGAACCTGAGACAATATATGTTACGCCATCTCCGGATAATCCTGTTGAAATCTCCGGATTAGGGGAAATGAGTGGCAGTGGTTATTTTGCATTTTTAAATTTTGAAACAGCCGGGCGTATAACGAATATCAAAATCCCGTTGGATGGCAAAATGACTAATGCGAACTTAGTACATGGCGGAGCAGATCTGATAGATGAGAATAATTATATTGTAAATAAAATCTATACAGATACAGATAACACGCTATATATGGATAGTGATAATAACGTATTATATGAATAAGAGAGGTATTAAACATGGGATATAATTTTAAAAAGCTGACAGATGAAGAAATAGCACAAAGTGTTAAATCAGAGGATAAAATATTAATAAACATAGACGGAAAAATATGTCAGGCTACAGTAGAGCAGATAGTAAACGCAAGTAGCCTTAAAGATACTGTAATAGATATAAACAATAATTTAATAGGAGCAGGCACCCAATTTTACACTGACTACGTTAAAAAGACAAGCAGCCTTGCCAAAAGTACCAATACGGTCTTGGCTTCGTTTAAAATAGTAAAAAAAGGTGTGTATCTATTTCTACCACACTATAGATGTTCAATGTCAGTAGGAGAGCAGTTTTCGGTATGTGTTAGAGATACACAATCTTTGACTTATCCGGTTTATTCATATCAGGATAGTGTAACTTATTTGGGTAATTCTAAACCTCACTGTATGAATGGTATACTTATATGTAATTGGGAATCAGATACAACATATTACATCATAGGATATGCAACACAAGCGGTAGCAATAGATGCCGATTGGGTTGATTTTAGGTGCATTAAAGCCATATAAAAAGGAGTAACAATATGTCATATATGCAGAACAATAAACAAGTTAGTCCCCAAGGAGTTACTGAGGAATGTACAGAAGTATATATTGATGCACCGGCTACGTTAAGATTGTCTGACTGTATTAATTGTACAGGTAAATATACATTACAGTTTTACATAAAATCAAACATTCAAAACTATGTAGATTTAGAATCAGATGATTTTAAAGCAGTTGTTATGACCGGCACGGATTGGACTAAGTATATTTATACTTTTGAAGTATCAGAAGCAGTTGACGGTGCGATGCGCTTCTCTTTTCAGCCTGGTATATATCATTTGTATCATGTCAAATTAGAACAGGGTGATATAGCTACAGATTGGACACCTGCACCGGATAATGTAAGCATAGCATCTGATGATAGCATAAATGATACACGCCTTTTCAGATTAACGGATAAATATACAGATAAATTGAGCTGTAATAATAATACATGGTATATAGAACGTAATACACAACTGATAACGCTGACAGGAGAGGAAACATCATGGCAGCAGGACAGTGATAAATATATATATGTTGTTGAAATGAGAGAAAATGATTTGGAAATACTTCCGGCATTATGCTCGCATTTTACATACGCTAAGAATTATGAAAGCATGATTGAGAATCAATTTACTGTTATTAATAGCAACAAAAATACTTGTATCTGTTTTAAAACTGATAATTCTATAGCAAGTTTAAATGATTTCAAAACATGGTTAAAATCTCATAATGTGTCAATACTACTGCCTTCATGTCAAAATATTCTACAGCTTCCTAACTATTTACAGACAGTGCTTAACAATATTGTAACTGATAAGGAGTTGAAGATTTATTTTAATGAAAACGTACATAAAATAGCAGCCGCAATACTAATTAAACCGCTTGAATTCGGAACGGTTAATAGTGATATGTCGGTCCTTATCAACAATGAGTCGGATGATGAAATTGGTATTGTTTGTGAAATAACATGTAAAGGAGAAGTAGTTAATCCGGTACTATATCATCAGGAATCAAACAAACATATTAAAATCAAAGGTAATTTTAAGCTGAATGATGTGATAACAATAGATACAAGGCGTGGGCGTAAGACGGCGATTAAAACGTACAAAGGTGTTACATCAAATATTATTAATAGCATAGATAATTCATCAAAATGGATTCAGTTACAACCGGGAGCAAATCATATTATACAAGCAGCAGACGTAGGAGCTGACATAATGGAAACGATAATAACATACACAAGCGAATATGAAGGAGTTTGATATATATGGATATATATGTACTTAATAGTAGATATGAACGTATTAAAACAATAGATGAATATGAGAGCTGTATTTGGAATATTAAATATTTTGATATATCAGACTTTGAATTATATATATCAGCAAGTTGTGATAATTTAAAAATATTAAAGCGTGGCAACTACTTAGTCAGAGACAAAGATATTATAGGCGATTTCATGTACAATGTTATGATTATAGAAAAAGTTGAGACACAGACAGACGTTGAAAATGAAGATAAAATGCTGATAACAGGTAGAGATTTAAGAGCACTTACAAGCCTTAGGATAATCTGGAATCAAACTAATCTTAACGGAAAAGTAGAAACAGAGCTTAGACGATTGTTGATTGAAAATATTATAAACCCTGCAGACGAAACAAGAAAGATAGATAATGTTGGACTTGCGAAAACAAAAGGTTTTACAGAAACTATGGCACAGCAGGTCACAGGGGATAATCTAAGTGAGTATATAGTCAGTGTACTAACAGCTTATGGAATAGGCTGGAGAGCTTATGTTAATAACAATAGAAGCATTGAAATTGAGTTCTATAAAGGTGTTAATCGCTCGGTGGGTCAAACTGATAATGCACATGTAATATTTAGTCCAGACAACGAGAATATTTTAAACAGCACATATTCAGTAGATTACAGTAACTATAAGAATGTAGCTCTTGTGGCAGGAGAGGGCGAAGGTACAGCGAGAAAGCGTACAACAGTATATTCCAGCGAATATACGGGACTTAATAGATATGAGCTATATGTGGATGCACGTAATGTTTCTAGCAATAATGGCGATATTTCAGATAGTGAATATTTAGAGCTACTAAAACAAGATGCTATAGAAAAATTACAGGATAATAAACAGATAGAAATGTTTGAGGGTGAAATAGAGACAATGAACATGTATATTTACGGCAGAGACTTTGAGCTAGGAGACATAGTAACAGTAAGTAATATGTATGAGATAACGTCAAATACACGAATAATAGGCGTAATAGAAAGCAATAGTAACGAGGGAGAGTGCATAATCCCTACGTTTGGCTCATGGAATTAGAAAGAGAGGTACATATGGAAAAATATGGTTTTTTTGATGCAATCGTAAATAATGGAACGCCTGACAGGGTATATTGTTCCGACGATGTAAATAATATTTTCAATGGTATGTTGTCGGATGGTGTGTTCAGAATGTATGAAAATGCACTCAATGTAGCAGTTGCTGACGGCTTAAGTATTAATGTTGAAACAGGTAAGGCGTTGGTTAAAGGGCATTGGTACATTAATACAACTGTTTTAAATTTGCCTATAACTACAGCTCATGCAACACTTCCTCGAATATCGAGTATTGTGCTTAGATACAGCAGACTTGATAGAGTTGTAAAAATAGTTACTATTGACGGAATACCGTCAGCCGCTCCGCTTGCGCCTGATCTTACTAAAAACAATGATATATACGAACTTAGGCTATATGATGTGTATATAGAAGCAGGTGCAACGAGCTTAAGTGATACAAATATAACTGACAGCAGGACATATGCTAAAGGAATAGTAGATACTCCGACAATCAATTACAGACGATATGATACTGTGCAAACAGGATATGCAAGCGGACAAAGCTATTTTGAAATCCCGGCAAGCTATAATTTTACACCGGCTACTATTCTGCAGGTATACTCAAATGGTTTATTGTGCCAGCAAACAGATTACACAATACAGGTAAACGAAGTACAAGGCACTTATATAATTGTATTTAACGTAGCAAGAGAACTTAACACGCAGTTAAGTTTTATAATGATAAATTGATATGTAGCCTGTACAGGCTGTCTATAATTTCTCCTATTAAGAGAGTCCAAGTTTTAATGTAATCTTGGGCTCTTTTTGTACTTCAAAAAGTGAAAATAATATGCTATTATGAAAGCGGTAAGACGTAGTGAAAAACTACAAGAATTAAAGAATAACATACAAGTAACTAACAAAATAGGCTTTAACCTTGTATAAACAGTCAGTTGCCGTTTCTATCGAAGAAGCAGCACAGGCCGGTAAATTCTAATTTAAATTATAAGAAACACCTGTTTACAGGTTTTGTGGGTCTTACCATAATAAATAATTTTATTATGGTAAGACTTTTTTTTATGTCTTATCAATTTCTCAATAAGGGAATATTATAAATATATAGGTAAAAAGGGGATTATTATGAGCAGGGTTTTATTATCAGGTGATAATCAGATAACATGGTCTTTTGGTAAACATGGGGGCTGGTCAAAGGGTATAGATATTGTAAGATTTGAGAACAGATTGGAAAAAATAACGGTTCATACTGCTGGAAAAGTTATTAAGGTTGTTAATTACCTTGACGGAACCAATAAAATACTGGATAAAGAAGGAATGGGATACGGTAATTACGTTATGGTGCTTCACAAGGGCAATCTTGTCACGTTGTACGGACATCTTGAACATGTCACAGTTAATGAGGGACAGGAAATAAATCAGGGAACTGTTATAGGATATATGGGCAACACAGGAATAAGTTACGGTGCACATCTTCATTTTGAGATAAGAAAATACAACAGGTCATTGGAAAATATAAATCTTCATAATAAAGACTATTTTGGATTCATTGATCCTGAACCATACCTTAATACCGGTCTTCCTATAGGGGAGGAAAAGTATGAGAGGGTACAGATAGGTTCTTTTTTATCGGAGAATAATGCGAAACGTCTTGTGGAACATATGCGAAAATCAGGATATCAGGCAATAGTAAAAAAATATGGAATGCATTACAGAGTGCAGGTAGGCGCATACACCATCCATATTAATGCTGTCATAATGATGGAAAAGATGAAAGCACTTGGATATAAAGACGCATATATAACCACTTATTAAAAAAATGCTTGCATTATACGGTTTTAGGGATAAAATATAATTTAGAAAAAAGGAAATGGTGATAGTTATGTATGAAAATTTAAAGGACCTGGCAATTATACTTGCCGCAGCAGAGCTTTTTGGATTGGTAGCACGTAAACTTAAACTTCCCCAGGTTGTGGGACAGATACTTGCAGGATTGCTTGTAGGACCGATACTTGGATGGGCCAGCAATACATCATATATTCAGATATTTGCTGAAGTGGGAGTTGTACTTCTTATGTTCTCGGCAGGACTTGAGACTAATTTAAAGACACTTGTAAAAACAGGCCCTGTAGCTGTATTTATGGCATTTATGGGTGTACTTATGCCTCTGATTTTTGGTACAATTATAGGATATTTCTGGTATGGAGTTGAAGCAATCGGGACAGCCAAGTTTTTCCAGGCAGTATTTATCGGTGTAATAATGACGGCAACATCAGTAAGTATTACGGTGCAGACACTTAAGGAGCTGGGAAAAGTTGATACAGAGCTCGGAACTACAATTGTCAGTGCGGCAATTGTGGATGATGTAATCGGAATTATGGTGCTTTCAATAGTACTTGGAGCAGCGGGTGGTTCAGATGAACCAATAGGAATGGTTATTCTTAAAACAGTATTATTCTTTGTAGCATCAGGTTGCTTTGGCTTCCTTCTTTACAAACTGTTTTCATGGATTGATAAAAGATGGCCACATAGAAGAAGAATTGTCATTTTAAGTATAGTATTCTGTTTTGCACTTTCTTATGTTGCGGAAAAAGTATTTGGCGTTGCCGAAATCACAGGTGCTTTTATAGCAGGTGTTATCCTTTGTAATATTGAAGATTCTGAGTATGTTGACAGGCGTGTCAATATCGGTTCGTATATGTTTTTCGGTCCGTTGTTTTTTGCGAGCATAGGACTTAAGACAGATTTATCGAGTATGACTTTTGGTCTTCTTGCTTTCAGCGGCTTATTTATTGTAGCTGCAATCGCAGGTAAGATAGTGGGTTGCGGTTTTGCGGCAAAAGTTACAAAACACACATGGAAAGAGTCATTAATTGCAGGAGTCGGTATGATGACAAGAGGAGAAGTTGCACTTGTTGTCACACAGAAGGGACTTGATTCAGGACTTGTTAAACCGGAATATTTTGCACCTGTAATTTTACTTATTATAGTATCTTCGGTGATAACTCCGATTTTGTTGAAGCTGCTCTTTTCAGACAAAAAGCAAAAAGTAGAGGTGTCATAACAGGTGCTTAACAAGGAATTTGAAATAGCCGGTGATAAAGAACTTGCAGATACAAAAGAATGGTTTTTCAGGGAAAATGTACGGCTTGCAGAAGAAAAAGAACGTATATTTGAGGAAAGACGTAAACTTGAGCATGAATTCAGAATAAAACATGATACGTTGGATAAAAAAATATCCATTGCGAAATTGAAGATAGTGCAGCTTGATGAAGCTACTAAACTTGTTGAAAAGAAATTGGCGGCGCTTGAAGAAGAATATGTACATCTTGCCATTGAAAAAAATAAGCTGGCAGAAGAACGAAGTACTTTTGAAACAATCAGAAAAAACAAGAGAACTTCAACGGTCACATACAGCGGTATGGATATTCTTTTTAAAGGAGTGAGAAGCGAGACCGCATTAAAGAAGCGTTATAGGGAACTGATGAAAATATTTCATCCTGATAATCAGGACGGCGACGATTCAGTAATTCATGCAATTAATATAGAATATGACAGGCTGAAAAAAGTATATGGTTAATCTAAACTGATTGACAAGAATATTAATTGTGCTAAAATATAACAGATGGGCGGTTGCCTAATATTATGTATGAGGTAGAACAATAATGAGACAGATGGTTTTATCCTTATTAGTTAATAATGAAGCGGGTGTAACAAGCAGGATTTCAGGTTTGTTTACCAGAAGAGGATACAATATTGACAGCATTACAGCAGGTGTGACAGGCGATAAGAATATATCAAGAATCACAGTTGTTGTTGAAGGCGATGAGAATGTGCATGAGCAGGTTATCAAGCAGCTTTCAAAGCTTGAGGATGTTATTGACATCAAGGAACTTAAGCGTGAGGATTCGGTATGCAGGGAACTTATTCTTGTCAGAGTTGCCGTTAACGAGATTCAGCGTCCGGAAATTGTATCTGTTGCAGATATTTTCAGAGCTAAGGTAATTGATGTGTCTATGGATTCTATGGTGCTTGAACTGACAGGTGATAAGTCCAAGATAGATGCGTTCCTTGAACTTTTAGTAGGATATCAGATTCTTGAGATTGCAAGAACCGGTCTTACAGGCCTTAGAAGAGGCAATAAGAGAAATCAGTAATATGGTTTTAGCTGGGATACCCCAGATGAAATACTTAACTTAAGTTATAACAGGAGGAATTTATTAAAATGTCAGAAGCAAAGATTTTTTATCAGGAAGACTGTAACTTATCAGCATTAGATGGTAAGACAATTGCAGTTATCGGCTATGGCAGCCAGGGACATGCTCACGCATTGAATGCGAAGGAATCAGGATGTAACGTTATTATCGGTCTTTACAAAGGCAGTAAGTCATGGGCAAAGGCTGAGAAGCAGGGCTTTGAAGTATATACAGCAGCAGAAGCTGCAAAGAGAGCAGACATCATCATGATTCTTATTAATGATGAATTACAGGCAGATATGTACAAGAAAGATATCGAGCCTAACCTTGAACCGGGCAATATGCTCATGTTCGCTCATGGTTTCAATATCCACTTTGGATGTATTAAGCCACCGGCAGACGTTGATGTTACTATGATAGCTCCTAAGGGACCTGGACATACAGTACGTTCAGAATACCTTGCAGGTAAGGGTGTTCCTTGTTTAGTAGCTGTTGAACAGAACGCAACAGGTAAGGCACTTGATATTGCATTAGCTTACGCTTTAGCAATCGGCGGAGCAAGAGCAGGTGTTCTTGAGACAACATTCAGAACAGAAACAGAAACAGACCTTTTTGGTGAGCAGGCAGTTCTTTGCGGTGGTGTTTGTGCATTAATGCAGGCAGGTTTTGAAACACTTTGCGAAGCAGGATATGATCCAAGAAATGCTTACTTTGAATGTATCCATGAAATGAAGCTTATCGTTGACTTAATTTACCAGTCAGGTTTTGCAGGAATGAGATATTCAATTTCCAATACTGCTGAATACGGCGATTATGTAACAGGTCCTAAGATCGTTACAGAAGATACTAAGAAGGCTATGAAGAAGATTCTTTCAGATATCCAGGACGGAACATTTGCTAAGGAATTCTTATTAGATATGTCTCCAGCAGGACGTCAGGTTCACTTCAAGGCTATGAGAAAGCTTGCTGCTGAACATCCATCAGAGAAGGTTGGCGAAGAAGTTCGTAAACTTTACAGCTGGAATAACGAAGAAGATAAGTTAGTTAATAACTAATTCTTGGAAATATAATAAAAGACTGACACAGGCAGTTCCCTGATTAGGGAGCTGTCTTTTTTTGTGATTTTTAAAAAATATTCGTGTTATATAATGTAAAAAAATAACAAAAACACATTGATTTTTACATGAATATCTGCCATACTATACTTAGTACCTTTAAGGAGGGTGGATTATGTATAGGAAAATTATGGGATTTTTGAAAGAATGGAAAGAAAGCGAACATCGTAAGCCTCTTATTTTACAGGGAGCAAGACAGGTAGGAAAGACATATTCCATTCTAGAGTTCGGACGTACTGATTATGAAAATGTGGCATATTTCAATTTTGAGACCAATCCGAAGCTTAGTGATACCTTTGAGGAAAATATCAGCCCTGATTATCTGATACCAATTTTGTCACATATTGCAGGGCAGACTATTGTAAAAGAAAAGACACTGATAGTATTTGACGAAGTGCAGCTTTGCGAAAGAGCATTGACTTCACTCAAATATTTTTGCGAAGATGCTCCTGATTATCATATAATTGTTGCGGGAAGTCTGTTGGGAGTTGCTGTTAATAGGACTAAATTCTCTTTTCCTGTAGGAAAGGTTGATATGAAAACACTTTATCCTATGGATATGGAAGAATTTATGCTGGCACTCGGTGAAAAAAATTTAACAGAACAGATAAAAAAGTGTTTCAACACAGATACACCATTGCCGTCAGCTTTGCATGATGCCGCAATGCAGCTCTACCGCCAGTATCTCGTAGTAGGTGGTATGCCGGAGTGTGTGATGCAATTTGCCGAAACAAAAGATTATATCCTTGTACGTCATACCCAGGATACGATACTTGCAAGTTACCTTAATGATATGAGTAAGTACAACAACCTTAATGAAATTAAAAAAACCAGACTTGCCTATGATAACATTACTGTCCAGCTATCAAAAAAGAATACCCGTTTCCAATATAAACTGATTAAGAAAGGCGGAAGGGCTTCTGAATTTGAAAATGCCATTGAATGGCTTTGCTTGTCAGGAATTGCATCGCAGGTTTACAAGGTTGAGCAGGTTAAAAAACCTTTGGAAAATTACCGCAATATTGATGCATTTAAGATTTATGTATCGGATTTAGGTTTGCTTTGTGCAAAAAAAGATTTAGCAGCGAATGATATTCTTTATATGGTTGAGGAAATCAATGATTTTAAGGGCGGTATGGCTGAAAACTATGTTAATGTGCAGCTTACAATTAATGGCTACAATACTTACTATTGGGAGTCGGAGCGTGGGGCTGAAATTGATTTTATTATTCAGCGGGATGGCAGACTTATACCTATTGAAGTAAAATCTGCTGACAATACCAGAGCTAAGAGCTTAAAAGTATATATGGACACTTACAAACCTGATTATGCCATTAAACTATCTTCCAAAAACTTTGGATTTGAGGATAATAAGAAGATTGTTCCTCTATATGCTGCATTTTGTATTTGAAACTAATCTACACCAATACGTTAAATTTCTTATCGGATTTTTTCTCATTCACATAATCGAGAAAATCCATAACGTGAGGATTGGGCATGCGCCTATAGGAATAGGCGAAGCACACCTCACGTTTTTCTATTTCGGGGAGACCTGTATTGTATTCCACTAACAGTCCGTTACCCAGTTCGTTTTTAACAAATTCCTTGATGACACAGCCGATACCGATGCCTGTTTTGGCAAATTCTATAAGAAGTTCCATATTGTCGGTTTCCATAAGATTGAATTTTTCATAAAATCTGGCAGGAATATACCTGTCCACATACTGCCTGGTAAGATTTTCCTTATTAAGCATCATAAGGTTGGCATCATTTCTTTTTGCCATATTGGAGAGATATTCCCTGGTGGCAACAAAGGTATCGTGCATATATCCAAGACTTAAGCAGGAAAGGGCTGAATTATCAGGCTTGGCAATCAGACCGAGGTCAACGTGGTTCTGTTGGAGAATATCTGCGGTTTCCCTTGAAGAATGACATTCAATCGAAATACGTATGTGAGGATGGTCCTTGGTGTATAGGGAAAGATAGGGCAGAAGTATGTATTTGCATAAGGTACTGCTGACACCGATTTTAATATGTCCCGTGCCAAGGCTGTTACGCTCTCTGATAACCGACTCGCCCTCATCGATATATTCAAAAGCATTTTTTATACGGTCATAAAGAATAAGTCCGTCATCTGTAAGGCGGACACCTTTTTTGCTTCTTACAAAAAGACTGACTTCAAGGGACGCCTCCAATTTGGAAATTGCTTTACTTACGGCAGGCTGGCTTATAAAGAGAGCCTTAGCTGCGCCAAGGGTGCTTCCGGCTTCGGCAACGGCAAGAAATATATTGTATAAAGATAAATTATTGTTCATTATATAACCTCACGTTATAATAAATATATATAATATGTATTTTAATTATAATAAAAAATATGCTAAAATACAACCAGAATAAAAAAAGGAGATTTTTATTATGGGAATGACAATGACACAGAAGATTCTTGCAGCTCATGCAGGTCTTCCTGAAGTATCGGCAGGTCAGCTTATAGAAGCTAAGTTAGACCTTGTACTTGGTAATGACATCACTTCACCTGTGGCAATCCATGAGATGGAGAAGATGAATACCAAAACAGTATTTGACAAAGATAAAATCGCACTCGTTCCTGACCATTTTGTTCCTAACAAGGATATTAAATCGGCAGAGCATTGTATGTGTGTAAGAAATTTTGCAAAAAAGCATGACATTACCAACTATTTTGAAGTTGGTGAAATGGGTATCGAACATGCCCTTTTGCCTGAAAAAGGACTTACGGTAGCAGGTAACGTTATTATCGGTGCGGATTCACACACTTGCACATACGGAGCACTCGGTGCATTTTCGACAGGTGTAGGTTCAACTGATATGGCAGCCGGAATGGCTACGGGACTTGCATGGTTCAAAGTTCCTTCAGCAATTAAATTCGTACTTACAGGCAAACCTGCCAAGTGGATAAGCGGTAAAGACATTATTCTTCACATAATCGGAATGATCGGCGTAGACGGTGCTTTATACAAATCAATGGAATTTGTAGGCGACGGAATAAAATACCTTTCTATGGATGACAGATTTACAATCGCCAACATGGCAATTGAGGCCGGCGGAAAGAATGGTATTTTCCCTGTGGATGACCTTACAATCGAGTACATGAAAGAACATTCCACAAAAGAATACACTGTATATGAAGCAGATGAAGATGCAGAGTATGATGCAGAATATGTAATCGACCTTTCAACATTAAAGCCAACAGTTGCTTTCCCACATCTTCCTGAGAATACACATACCATTGACGAAGGTTTTGACATAGCAATCGACCAGGTAGTAATCGGTTCATGTACTAACGGAAGACTTGACGACCTTAGAATTGCAGCAGAGATCCTTAAAGGACATAAGGTTAAAAAAGGAATCAGGACAATTATAATTCCTGCAACACAGAAGATTTATCTTCAGGCTATCGAAGAAGGCCTTATTAAGACATTTATTGAGGCAGGAGCAGTTGTGAGCACTCCTACATGCGGTCCATGTCTTGGCGGTTACATGGGAATCCTTGCAAAGGGAGAACGTTGTATATCAACTACTAACCGTAACTTTGTAGGACGAATGGGACACGTTGAATCAGAAGTATACCTTGCAAGCCCGGCGGTTGCGGCAGCTTCGGCAATTACGGGTAAGATTTCATCACCTGAGGAGGTAATGTAAAATGAAAGCACATGGAACAGTATTTAAATATGGCGACAACGTAGATACGGACGTAATAATTCCTGCAAGATATCTTAATTCATCAGACCCTGCGGAACTTGCAACACACTGTATGGAAGATATTGATAAGGACTTTGTTAAGAATGTAAAAAAAGGTGACATCATTGTTGCAGATAAGAACTTCGGATGCGGTTCTTCGAGGGAACATGCACCTATAGCCATTAAGGCAGCAGGCGTAAGCTGTGTAATTGCAGAGACATTTGCAAGAATTTTTTATAGAAATGCAATTAATATCGGACTTCCTATTATTGAATGTCCTGAGGCGTCAAAGGGAATCGAAAACGGTGATGATGTAGAAGTGGATTTTGACAGCGGTATCATCTACAACAGAACAAAGGGCACTGAATTTAAAGGTCAGGCGTTCCCTCCTTTCATGCAGAAAATAATTGCGGCAGAAGGACTTATTAATTACATCAACAATAAATAAAGGAGACGGCCATGAGAATAGGAATATGTCAGACAGATATTTTTTTTGAGGATAAAGAACGTAACCTCAATGCAGCGGAAAAATATATAAAAGCAGTGTCTGACAGTAAGGTCAGGCTTGCCCTTTTTCCTGAAATGAGCATGACAGGCTTTACCATGAAGCCGGAGTGCTTTTATGAAGATGAAAAAGGACGGACGTATTCCGTAATGGCAAAACTCGCCTCAAAATATAATATTTATATCGGTTATGGTTATATAAGTCGCAAAAATAGCGGATATTATAACACTTATGTTATTATTGATAATCTTGGAAAAATAATATGCAGCTATGACAAGATTCATCCGTTTACTTATGCAGGAGAAGACAGGGTCTATGAAAAGGGCAGCAGCCTTTCCTTCTGTCAGATTGATGATATTACGGTATGCCCGTTAATATGCTATGATTTGCGGTTTCCGGAGCTTTTTATCAAAGCCTCAAAGAAAGCTGACCTGATTACGGTTGCAGCTAATTTCAGCGGACCAAGGGATGGGCACTGGCAGGTGCTTTTAAAAGCGAGAGCCATTGAGAACCAGACTTATATTGCGGGAATTAACAGAGCAGGTGAAGATGTTTCTACTTATTACATGGGACACTCCATGGCGGTATCACCTAAGGGTGATGTGATTTCAATGGCAGGAGAAAAAGAGGACATAATCATTGCCGATATTAATAAAGAGGAAGAGTATGAATACAGAAAAAAATTTCCGGTAAGAAATGACTTCAGACCGGAAATCTATAAGAATTTATAAGTTCGTATTTTATCAGAAATTTTGACTGAATGATATATGGACGCATAGGAGATAGCAGAGAGACTTTCCGGATAATTTTCCGGGAAGTTTTTTTTGCATCCGTTTTTCTTAAGACAATGGACTGCTTTATTGTAGGCGATGGCAGCTTCTTCCTCCGTCTTATATGTTCCCACAACAAAGTTGCCTTTAATATGTATAACCGTTTTATAACGGGGCTGTCCTTTTTTGGTTATCTTTTGGACACCGTAATATCTATTCACAATGTTGACGTTGCCATATCTGAAATCGTAGGGATTGCCGTTGGAAAAATAGTAATCCCGTCCGGGAACGGCATGATCCCTTATTCCGTAACGGCTTAAAATATTGGTCTGCATCCCGTATTCCGCAACAAAAAGATGGTTGCCCCGCTTCATAATTGATTTATCCGAAAAATAAAAAAGGTCATCAACGTCAAAAGTAAGGATTGTCTTTCTGTCCACATAATACAGGAAATATTTTTTGTACATATAAATCGGCGTATTAAAATATATGCCGTTGTCCCTGAGATTAATAAGGATGACATATTTTTTAAAAGGAAGATGGGTGGATTTTTTTTCGTAATCCTCAATGGTGCAGTCGCTTTTAAGGGTATACAAAGCATCCCTGTATGCACCTGAAGCGTCATCCGGATTATCAAAACTTCCGAGACTTATATGCTTTGATTTAACTGTTATTCCTGCGCGGTAACTTGCGGTTCCGTCTTTTAGTCTGGTGGTATATACACCGGGTAATTCGCTCATATATCCTCCTTGTATTATGTAATAATTTAAGTATACAGGAATGATATGTGGATGACAATATATAATGAGGAAAATGTAAGAAGGAAGATTTTCTTACATTTTACCTCGCACAATGATAAAAAAACAGCAGAAAATCATGTAAAAAGTGGTGACACACACCACTTTTTATACTTTTTCAGGCTAAAAAATGGGATGGGATTGCAGAAAATAACCATTCTTTTGTGAACTAAATATGAACATAAATTAATTATACAATAAAATATGCACAATAATTTCATTTTAAATCCAAGAAATTTATATAAAATGACGGACATAATTATTACAAAATTGTTACAGAGGTACTTTTTACCAAAAAAAGGGTGTTTTGTTGACACCCTGAAAAAAATCAAATTATAATCACCGTGTGTTAAAAATAAAAAAGGAAAGAGATATTGTATGATTAAATTTTTGAAAAAAAATATTATTATCATTGCTATGTTGATGATATCTGGAATAACCCTGGCATTTGCACCGGGTAAGAAATCAGATAACGATAATTCAACTCCTGAAACACCTGTTTCGGTAATGATTACTGAAGACAATAGACTTAATCTTGTAATGGATAGTTTTAATACGGTAAGATTTACAGATGTGGAAATACCGCAGGAAGAAGAGACAGAAACAGCAGTATCGGAAGAACAGACGGTTGAGGAAACAGAAACACCTGTTGAAGAAGAGACACAGGAGGCAGCAGCACCATCTTATGTAATTCCGTGTACGGATGAAGATTATAATAATTTTTTAAAAATAGTAGAGGCAGAAGCAACCGGAGGAGATATAATGTCAAAGATAATGGTTGCGGATGTTATTATTAACAGAGTAAGAAGTTCAAGATTCCCTAATACTATTACTGAAGTTATTTTTCAGGGAAACGGTGAGCAGTTCCAGCCTGTGGCGGACGGAAGATTCTATTCGGTTTATGTAACAAACGAAACCGTTGAGGCGGTTCAGAGAGCATTGTACGGTGAGGATTACTCCATGGGAGCACTTTTCTTTGCATCGAATTACAGTGTTAATGCCGGAGCATGGCATGTGTCGGCACTTACAAGATTGTTCGAGTATGGCGGACATGTATATTTTACATTTTAACGGTTAATGAAATGGTCTTCAAAAAATGATTGAAGACCATTTTTAGTTATGGTATAATATGATGAAGTTTAAAGATAAATATAAAGGATGGTATGGTAATGAGTCTGTTATATAGAAGTACAAGAAGTGCTGATGTTAAAGTAACTGCCTCTCAGGCAATTTTAAAAGGTCTTGCAGCTGATGGAGGGTTGTATGTACCTGAATCAATTCCGGCATTGGACGTTTCTCTTGAAGAACTTGCAGGAATGGATTACAGAGAAGTAGCTTATGAAGTAATGAAGTTATTTATTACTGACTTTACAGAGGAAGAACTTAAGAATTGTATTAATAAAGCATATGACAGTAAATTTGATACAGATGAGATAGCACCGCTTGTTAATGCAGACGGAGCATATTTCCTTGAATTGTTCCATGGCGCAACAATAGCTTTTAAGGATATGGCATTATCTATTCTTCCACATCTTTTAACAACAAGTGCCAGAAAGAACAATATTAAGAACGATATCGTAATTCTTACAGCTACATCAGGTGATACAGGTAAGGCTGCCCTTGCAGGATTTGCCGATGTTAAGGGAACCAAGATAATCGTATTTTATCCAAAGCACGGTGTAAGCCCAATTCAGGAGAAGCAGATGGTTACCCAGAAGGGCGATAATACATACGTTGTAGGAATTGAAGGTAATTTTGATGATGCCCAGACAGGCGTTAAGACAATGTTCGGAGACAGCGAATTAGCTAAAGAACTTGATGCTAACGGATTCCAGTTCTCATCAGCTAACTCTATCAATATAGGAAGACTTGTTCCACAGGTTGTATATTATGTATATGCTTATACAAGACTTCTTGCCAATAACGAGATTAAGAACGGTGACAGAATCAATGTTGTAGTTCCTACAGGTAATTTCGGTAACATTCTTGCCGCATATTATGCTAAGAATATGGGACTTCCAATTGCAAAGCTTATCTGTGCATCCAATGAAAATAAAGTCCTTTTTGATTTCTTCAAAACAGGAACTTATGACAGAAACAGGGAATTTGTCCTTACATCTTCTCCATCTATGGATATTCTTATTTCAAGCAACCTTGAAAGACTTATCTACAGAATAGCAGGTGATGATGCCAACACTAATAAAGAGCTTATGGACAGCCTTAAGAAAGACGGCAGATATACAATTACCGATGATATGAGAGCCAAGCTTGAAGATTTCTACGGCAACTATGCAAGTGAAGCAGAGACAGCGGAAGCTATTAAGTCTATTTACTACAACACAGGCTATGTAATCGATACACATACAGCAGTTGCCGCAAGCGTATATAAGAAATACGTTGCAGAGACATCCGATGAGACTAAGACTGTAATTGCATCAACAGCAAGCCCATTCAAATTTACAAGAAGCGTAATGGATGCTATTGATAAGGCAAAATATGACAAGATGACAGATTTTGAACTTGTTGACGAACTTAGCAGAATTGCCAATGTTGCAGTTCCACAGGCAATTGAAGATATCAGAACAGCACCTGTTCTCCATGACAGAGTGTGCGATAAGACAGAGATGAAAGCTGTTGTTAAGGATATACTGGGGATTAAATAAAGACAAAAAGGGGAATTGGAAATGACAAAATTATATTCCAGAATGTTTCCTGTAATTCTAATTTTAATATTTGAAATAACTATAGCTACTGCAGCCCTTACCAATGTTTGGGCAGCAGTAGCTTTTTATGCTCAAAAAGGCGGTAGTGCTTCACAGGATGAGATGTATTATGTAGCCGTTAATGATAATTCAGGTGGAAATATACAATATCAGGAGTATAAAAGTAATGCTGTAAAAAATGTAAAAGCTTTCTTTGATGATATATCGTCAGCAGATTGCCGGATTTGGGTGTATCCTATGGCATTAGAAGTATCTGACGGAGATAACGTGTTGTGCAGATTATATCTCAGTACAAATGAGGATGATGAATATTTTAATCAGGGCAAAGGCGTGTATGTAGGCAATGATATAAAATATTATTGTAAAAACAACAAGATAAAAATATATTCAGAGGAGTTTGACGTATTAGGATATCTTGACAGTGACGGATTTGAAAAAAATTCAATGATACATGCCAGATACGGGGACTTTTCTGAGGTTTCAAAGGAACAAATAGCAGATTATATTGTGAATCAGACGGTTTCGTCAAGCGGAAATAATTCCTTCACAATCTTTTCGGCAGACAGTAATATAAAAGAACTTATTAGAGCTGATGCAGAGAAATATAATATGGTTTTGAAAGAAGAAGATGACCAGGCAGAGGACGGCAGGATTGTATACAGCCATGATGTTACTAACAGAATTTTTAAACCTATTTTATTTGTCTTGCTGTCAATGGCATGTTTTGGGCTTTTAGTACAGACAATGATATGGTTTATAGACAGGGAAAAAGAAACGATAATCATTAAAAAAATATATGGAATCAGCATAACCCGGATATATTTTCCAATGTACATTGTTGCATTGATTTCGTGGATTTCCGGATCGGTAATTTCATTTATATTCCAGTACATAGTTGATTATCTGGTTTTAGGATATGAAAAAATATCCGTAATGAAATACACAATGGTTTCAACGGGTGCGTCATTTATTTTAATCATATTTATTTTGTTAATAACGTCCCTTATCTATTATTGTAAATCAGATAAGATTATCAATAAAATTAACAGGGAGGGAAGCATATAATGAAGTTTAAATCTAAATTAAAAGTTGCACTGGATATGTGTATTAACGATAAATGGAAATTCAGGGCAGCACTTATTACTACCGTGGCATTTTTATGTATTGTAATGCAGATTATCTATATGACGTCAACGTCCGGCATTTACAAATCCAGAGTCAATATGGCACTTTCAAAAGATATAGAAGGGCTTTTATATGTAGAATTTAAGCCGGAGGACGTTAATGGAACACGTATTATAGATGCAATTCCTGAGGTTGAATATTACGGAAACGTATATTTTGCAGGTATGAACAGTACGCCGGCACTTAAACAGTTAAGGGAGATTCAGGAAGGGCATCAGACGTATTATTCACGAAAGGAATATGAGGAATACGAAGGTGTTGAAACGGTAGTAATGTCAAAAGGCATGTGGGATGTCATGAATCTGAAGCTTACAGAAGGTAAAAAACCATCAGAATATGATACTTTGGGAAATGATACCCTTATATATTTGAGTGAGGTATATCGGGGAAAAATATCCTGTGGAGATACTTTTGAACAACAAAATATTAAAGGCGAGACCGTCAGGAGATATGTTGTAGCGGGTTTTCTCAATAAGAAATCGGCAATCATAGACAGTATGATATATTCCACAGGTAACAGCGAAAAAAAGGGAAGTTATTCCCTTAAATACGGAATTGTTGAAGTTGTACCCACAGTAAATTCTGATGGAATGTATGTTTATTGTGAACCCAAAGACTGTGAAGCTGTATCAGATAAGATTGAGACAGCAGCCGCATTAAATGATGACATAGTAAGAGTTATAAAGATATCATCGGTTATAAATTATATGGATAGAGAAAGTAAAAAAAGCACCAAAGGACTTTTTGAAGTCGCTGTTGTATTTGTACTTTTTATGGTTGTTTCACTTAGTTTTAACCAGACCTGCAGTTGTATCAGGCAGTCGGGAACTTATGGAATATGGATGGCAAACGGACTTGATAAAAAAGATGTCAATACAATAATCTTTTTGAAGAATTTGTATTCAGCGGTAATTTCGGTAATACTTGCGTCCGTACTCATGATGGTTTTATGGCATAAATTTTACTGCACCAATATGATAAACCATATGATAATCAATGAAGTTTTCACAAAGAAAGTTCTGGCTCCTGTCGTATTAATTTCATTGGCTGTTTCTGTGATTTCATCAGCCGCTCCGGTGATTATATTTAATAAAAAACAGACGGTAGATTATCTTCGTGGAGGTATACTTTAAATGATAGAATTAAAAAATATAAAGAAAGATTACAATTCCGGAAAAGTTGTAACAAGTGCACTGAAAAATGTCAATCTCAGGATAGAGGACGGCGAATATGTTGCCGTAATGGGTGCTTCCGGCTCAGGAAAATCTACTCTGTTAAATATTCTCGGAGGACTTGATAAGATATCCCAGGGTACATATTTTTATAATGACATTAATGTTGGAGCAATGAATAATAAGGAACTTAACAGGTTCAGAAAAGAACATATAAGCTTCATATTCCAGAATTACGCATTAATGAATTTTTATACCGTATACGAAAATACGGAGGTGCCCCTTATAGCCAGAGGCATCAGAAAAAAAGAACGTAAAAGCATGGTGGAGAAAGCCCTTACGGATGTGGGAATTATTGATTTGGCGAAGAAAACCCCGTCAGAAATCTCGGGAGGTGAAAAACAAAGATGTGCCATAGCGAGAGCACTTGTGGCAGATAATGACATAATCCTTGCAGACGAGCCTACAGGTTCCCTTGATAAGACTAACGGAAAAAATATAATGGACATATTTGATAAGTTAAAAGAACAGCATAAAACAATAATTCTTGTAACCCATGATGAATTTATTTCAGGATATGCAGACCGTATAGTGAGAATTGAGGATGGTGAAATCACCGAAAAATAATAAAAGTAGAATATTTCATGAAAAAGTGCTAAAATGATTCTATATTTTGTATAGCGAGGAATTATTAATGGCAACGAAGGTCAATAACGTGTATGATGCGTCATCTATTTCTATTCTTGAAGGTCTTGAAGCAGTAAGAAAAAGACCGGGAATGTACATAGGAAGCGTGTCAACAAAGGGACTTAATCATCTTATTTATGAAATAGCGGATAACTCCGTGGACGAACATCTGGCAGGATATTGCGATACGATATATGTAACGCTTAATAATGACGGAACAGCCACGATAACGGACAACGGACGAGGAATTCCAACAGGTATTCATCCAAAGGCAGGAATTCCCGCAGTGGAAGTAGTATTTACCGTACTTCATGCCGGCGGAAAGTTCGGAGACGGAGGCTATAAGATATCGGGAGGACTTCACGGTGTAGGTGCTTCTGTTGTTAATGCACTTTCAGAGTGGTTGGAGGTAAGAATTAAACAGGGCGGAATTGTATATGAACAGCGTTACGAAAGAGGCAAGGCTGTATATAAACTGCGTGAGTGCGGTACCTGCCGTAAGAACGACACGGGTACAAGTGTAACCTTTTTACCTGATAACACAATATTTGAAAAGACTGAATTTAAGGCTGAGAGCATAGAAAACCGTCTCCATGAAACGGCATATCTTAATCCCGGTCTTACTATTGTGTTTGAAAATGCAAGAAAAGGTGAAGAAAAAAAGGTAACTTTCCATGAAGAAGAGGGTATAACCGCTTATGTAAAAGCTCTTAACGAGAACAAAGAGGCAGTACATGATGTAGCATATTATAAGGGCAGCAGGGACGGAATAGAAGTTGAATGTGCATTCCAGTATGTTGACGAATTTCAGGAACAGATACTCGGCTTTTGCAATAATATCTATACCGCAGAGGGTGGAACCCACCTTACAGGTTTTAAGACCCAGTTTACGACGGTTATTAATAAGTACGCAAGAGAGCTTGGAATACTCAAAGAAAAAGACGTTAATTTTACGGGAAGCGATGTAAGAAACGGAATGACGGCGATTGTTGCGGTAAAACATCCTGAACCACGTTTTGAAGGGCAGACTAAGACGAAGCTTGATAACCAGGATGCAGGCAAGGTTGTTGCGGACATTACGGCAGCGGAGCTGGTAAGGTTTTTTGACAGAAACCTTGAGACACTTAAATCAGTAATTGCATGTGCGGAAAAGGCAGCCAAAATTCGTAAACAGGAGGAAAAAGCCAAGACCAATCTTTTAACCAAGCAGAAATTCTCCTGCGATACCAATGGCAAACTTGCCAACTGTGAGAGCCGTAATCCGGAAGAATGTGAGATATTTATAGTAGAGGGAGATTCAGCGGGAGGCTCTGCCAAAACAGCAAGAAACCGTAAGACGCAGGCCATTCTTCCAATCAGAGGCAAGATTCTTAATGTAGAGAAAGCATCTATGGACAAAGTTCTTGCCAATGCCGAAATCAAGACAATGATAACGGCTTTCGGCTGCGGTTTTTCCGAGGGTTATGGCAATGATTTTGATATCAGTAAGTTAAGGTATAACAAAATTATATTTATGACGGATGCGGACGTTGACGGGGCGCATATAGATACTTTGCTGCTTACATTTTTCTACAGGTTTATGCCTGACCTCATAAGGGAAGGGCATATATATCTTGCTACACCTCCTCTTTATAAGGTGGTTCCTAAAAAAGGACAAGGACGATACCTTTACGATGACAAGGCACTTGAAAAATACCGTAAAGAACATGAAGGCAGCAGTTTTACACTCCAAAGATACAAAGGTCTTGGAGAAATGGATGCGGACCAGCTTTGGGAGACAACACTTAATCCGGAGACAAGAATTTTGAAACAGATAGAAATTGAAGATGCCAAGATGGCGTCGGATATTACCTCGATGCTTATGGGTACGGATGTACCTCCGAGACGTGAATTTATACACACTCATGCCCATGATGCGGAACTGGATATTTAGAAGGAGAATATTTTAAAATATGGCTGAGACAATTTTAAAAACAGAATATTCTGATGTAATGCAGAAATCATATATAGATTATTCCATGAGCGTTATTACCGCAAGAGCAGTTCCGGATGTAAGGGACGGGTTAAAACCTGTCCAGAGGCGTGTATTATATGCCATGAATGAGCTGGGACTTAACTACGACAAGCCTCACAGAAAGTCGGCACGTATCGTAGGTGACGCCATGGGTAAATATCATCCACACGGTGACAGTTCAATTTATGAGACCCTTGTTGTACTTGAACAGGATTTTAAAAAAGGTATGGCACTTGTGGACGGACACGGTAACTTTGGTTCAATAGAAGGTGACGTAGCCGCTGCAATGCGATATACGGAGGCAAGACTTAAGAAGTTTACACAGGACGTATATCTTAAAGACCTTGACAAAGATGTGGTTGATTTTGTTCCTAATTTTGATGAGACGGAAAAAGAACCTTCCGTGCTTCCTGTAAGAGTTCCCAACCTGCTTATTAACGGAGCGGAGGGAATTGCCGTAGGTATGACTACGAGTATTCCTACACATAATCTTACGGAAGTAATTAATGGTGTGGAGGCATATCTTGACAATGAAGATATTACAACTGCCGAACTTATGGAATATATTCCGGGCCCCGATTTCCCAACCGGCGGGATTGTAATTAATAAAAGCGAGTTAGCTGATATATACGAAAGCGGCGTGGGCAAGGTTAAGGTACGAGGCAAAGTTGTATTTGAGCCCGGTAAAAAGAAAACCGATAAAGACAAGCTTGTCATAACGGAAATTCCTTATACAATGATTGGCACCGGAATCGGTAAGTTTATATCCGATGTTGTGGACCTTATAGAGACAAAAAAGACACAGGATATCACCGATATTTCTAACGAATCCTCTAAAGAGGGCATAAGAATTGTACTTGAACTGAAGAAAAATGCGGACGTTAAGAAACTTGAACATCTTTTATACAAGAAGACTAAGTTAGAAGATACTTTTGGTGTCAATATGCTTACAATAGCCGACGGCAGACCGGAGGTTCTTGGACTCAGGGACATAATCAGATACAACGTGGAATTCCAGTATGAAATTAACACAAGGAAATATACAACCCTTCTTAAAAAAGAATATGACAATAAAGAAATTAAAGAAGGCCTTATAAAGGCATGCAATATCATTGACCTTATTATAGAGATTTTAAGAGGAAGCACCAACCTTAAACAGGCAAAAAACTGCCTTATTTCAGGCGATACCGAGGGAATCAGATTTAAGTCTGACAAGTCCGAAAAAGATGCTAAAAAACTTCATTTTACGGAGAGACAGGCAACGGCAATTCTTGAATTAAGACTTTATAAACTCATTGGACTTGAAATAGAGGCTCTCGAAAAAGAATACGAGGAGACTCTCGCAAGGATAGCCGAATATGAGGAAATTCTCGGCAGTAAAAAGGTCATGAAAAAGACTATAAAAAAAGACCTTGAAAGAATTAAAAAAGAATATGGAATGGAACGCCTTACGGTAATAGAGGACGGCGAAGTGGCTGTATATGAGGAACCAAAGTTTGTAGAGCAGGAAGTTGTATTCATAATGGACCGTTTCGGTTATGCAAAGACAATTGATACTGCATCTTTTGAACGTAACAAGGAGACAATATATGCCGAAAATAAATATGTTTTCAAATGTCTGAACACAGAGAAAATATGTATTTTTACGGATAATGGTAATCTTCACCAGGTAAAAGTAGTGAATATACCTTTTACCAAATTCCGTGATAAAGGAACTCCTATAGATAATCTTGGTAATTACAACAGTGCAGGAGAAGAAATTATATATCTTTGTGCGTCAAAACAGCTTGAAGGCAGAAAGTTCTTGTTTGTTACAAAACAGGGCATGATGAAACTTGTGGACGGAAGTGAATTTGATGCATCAAAGAAGACTGTTGCATCAACCAAATTAAATATTGGTGACAGCATAGCTATGATTCATGTTACGGACGCAGTATCTGAGATTACATTGGAGAGTGACGGCACTATAATCAGCAGCCAGACCGTTGTTTTACAGACAGAAAACGGATATTTTCTTAAGTTTCCGTTGAATGAGATTCCTGAAAAGAAGAAATCGGCAGCAGGTGTAAGAGGCATTAAGCTTGAAAAAGAGGATAAAATCGCAGAAGTATACCTCATACCTGAAAATGCTGATATTTCCATTGATTACAAAGGAAAAGAAGTATCCCTTAAGAAATTAAAGACAGCTAAAAGAGACGGTAAAGGAACTAAGTTAAGAGCATAAGAAAGGGTGATAATTATGTCAAAGGCAGAAGATTTAATTAATAATATCAATAAAGTAATTGTAGGAAAAAATGATGTAGTGGAGCTTGTAGTCACATCACTTATAACAGGCGGACATGTGCTTATAGAGGATATGCCGGGAACAGGTAAGACAATGCTTTGTAAGGCATTGGCTAAATCGGTTGATGCAAACTTCGGACGAGTCCAGTTTACACCCGACCTTCTGCCATCTGATATAACCGGACTTAATGTATATAACCAGAAAACAGGAGAATTTGTTTTTTATAAAGGACCTGTTTTTTGTAATATTCTTCTCGGGGATGAAATTAACAGGGCAACTCCGAGGACACAGTCAAGCCTCCTTGAATGTATGGAGGAAAAACAGGTGACTATTGACAGGGAAACAAGACAGCTTGAAGCACCGTTTTTCGTAATAGCAACTGAAAATCCTATTGAGACTGCAGGCACATTTCCACTTCCGGAAGCACAGCTTGACCGTTTTCTTATGAGACTTTCCATGGGAATGATTGGCGGAAAAGAGGAAAGAGAACTTTTAAAGCAGAAAGCAAAGGGCGAAGTAATCAATAATATTGAAGCCGTATGTACCAGACAGGATATAATTGAGATGCAGAAAGAAGCAGAAAACGTATATGTGCATTATGAACTTATTGACTACATCTGCAGTATATGTGAGGCTACAAGGGAAAAGACGGACATAACGGCCGGGGTAAGCCCAAGAGGGGCAATAGCCCTTATGAAGGCTGCAAGAAGCTACGCATATATACATAACAGAAATTATGTTGTTCCCGAAGACGTCAAGGCCCTTGCAATTCCTGTGCTGGCACACAGACTTGTACTGTTTGAGGGTTTTGCGGGACGTAAGTCTTATGAAGACAGGATAAAAGCCATACTTGAGGAGATTGCTGTACCGACAGAAGATTGGAGTAAATAATATGACATTGATTTTTTTATTTATTGCACTTGTTATTTTTGAAAAAGTGTTTATAAGGTTATATGAAAAATCATGGAATAAAGGTCTTGGCATAAAAGTCGGTTTCCTTGAAGGCGCAGTAGATGAAGGAAAAAAAGGACATATAATTGAAGAAATTTACAATAAGAGTGCTCTCCCTATTCCTGTTGTAAGTGTAAAGTTTGAGCTTGATAAAAGCATTTCCTACATGGATAAGAGCAATGTTACCGTGTCTGACAGACAGTACAGAAACGATTCCATGTCAGTGAAGGCAAAAAGGGCATATAAAAGGGAATTTGAGGTTTTATTCTCAAAGCGTGGCGTTTACAAAATCGAGGACCCTGTATTAAGTACCAAAGACATATTTGGTGTGCACAGTTATTCAGAAAAGTATGAGCAGGAATCCCTTATTTATGTATATCCGTCATACAGCAGGCACAAAGAAATTATTGCACCCTATTCAAAAGTTATGGGTGAAGCAATTAAAAATAAATATTTCTATGAGGACCCTTTTGAATTTAAAGGCATAAGGGATTATACGGGAACAGAACCTATGAAAAAAATTAACTGGGGAGCTTCAGCCAGAACCGGAAGTCTTAAAGTTAATAATTACTATGATACAACAAGCCGCCATGCAGTTATTTTCCTTGATATTGTTAATGACCAGATATGGAAAAGGGATGACCAGCTTGAAGAATGTATAAGAATTACCAGAAATTATATGGAAACCTTTATAAGAAACCATATTCCTGTTGAAATAATCACCAATGGAATAGATGGTATTCTTAACGAGCCTGTAGTTTTTGAGGGCGGTTCCGATGGTGCTTATGTGGAAAAATGTCTTAAAAAGATGGCAGCAATCGATATTAATAAAAAGACAGAGAGACTGACATCCTATTTTACCCTGAATAAGGCAAAAAACGATGAGCTTAGTATTCTTCTTTCCGTAGACCAGTCGAAAGCCATGATTGACGCATACAGGGAATACCTTGGGTGTAATGAAGGCGAATGGATATGTCCGATCTCATCAAAAGACGGTAGAAATATACAGGCAGGAAATATACATGTAACATATCCGGAGGTGGGACGATGAAACTTTCCAATATAACCAAACCGGTTACAGGCCTTTTGTTTTGGTCAATGCTTACATATATTTTATATTCGTTTACCGATTCATCATGGAATCTTGGAATATCAATGGGTGTTGCAATGCTTATTTTTATGCTTTGTTATATGATAAGGATTATGCAGAATAAAACAGCAAAATTTTTCCTGCATTTTGTTGTCATGACACTTTTCGGATTAGCCGAATTCGGAATGATACTTTACAGGGCACCATTGTTTATTATGTGGATTATTTTTATTATCCTGTCTATTGCAGCATCTTTTTCTGATAAAGATTTTATAAGTGATATGAACGGTGGATATATATTTATTTCCGTGGTAGTATATTTAATTGCATTCATTCACGGAACAACCGATATGCTTATATTGTACTTTATGGAAGCTACTTTTATAATGCTTCATTATATGCAGCAGACCGCCATAAGGCAGGAAAAAAATATAAAAACAATGTCTTCTTATTCGGTTATGAATGAGAAAGAGCTGTATTCCGAAAGCAGCAAAGTAACTTTTGTGTCACATATGATACTTTATATTTTATGCATGCTTATTGGTTTAATAGGCAGGATACCGTTTTTTTCAATGATTTGTAATAAAATTTTTAAAATATTTAACAGGACTTTTGATATTGTCAAGAGCTTTAAAACCGGGGAGACAACATACCCTTCGGATGACGTAGATATTCCTGAAGAAAACATTGAGGTAAATGAGGAGCCTGTAACACCTGTCCATCCGGCATGGCGTATTATAGGAATTGTTGGTTTTACCCTTATAATGCTGTATCTTATTTTCCTTATTGTGGACAGGATAAGAACTTCAATAAAAAACAGGGTATATATGCCTGACCTTGATGTAAAAACAGAGGTAAAGCAGATAAAAGAAAAGAAGAAACTCAAAAAAAGAGAGAGAACAGACAGTTACAGAAAGGCAATAAGACGTATTTACAAAGTCCGTATCAAAAAGGGCAGGGGCAGAAGAAATGATGACCTTGTAAGCAAGACGCCTCATGAACAGCGCAACAAAAAAATATCCGAAGGATATGAGGTAAGCAGAGATTTTGTTGAAATGTATGAAAAGGCGAGATACGGCCGTGATAATGTGACAAAAGATGATGTGAGAAATATGCACAATCTTTAGCAGGTGTGATTTATGAAGAAAAATTATGAAATTGATATGTGTAACGGACCAATTACGGGAAAAATGCTTCGTTTTGCATTGCCGTTAATGTTGTCAAGCATGTTGCAGCTTTTATTCAACGCTGCGGACATAATTACCGTAGGTAAATTCGGAAGTGAACATTCTTTAGCGGCAGTTGGTTCAAACACGGCACTTATAAATCTTTTAACCAATCTTTTTATCGGTTTGTCAATCGGTGCTAACGTACTTGTGGCAAGGTTTTACGGTGCAAAAAACGGAGAAGAACTTAATGAAACGGTTCATACTGCCATGCTTTTAAGCCTTATTTCAGGACTTATACTGACAGTTACCGGCGTAATATTTGCAAGATATTTTCTTATATGGATGAAAACTCCGGCAGAGATACTGGATCTTGCAACTACATATCTCAAGATATATTTTCTCGGTATGCCGGCGATGATGATTTATAACTTCGGAAGTGCGATTTTAAGGGCGATAGGCGATACCAAACGTCCGTTATATTTTCTTGCGGCAGCAGGTGTGATTAATATTATTCTCAACATTCTTCTTGTTGTGGTATTCAGACTTGACGTTAAAGGTGTGGGAATAGCAACCGTTATATCCCAGACCGTATCCGCAATATTGATTATCAGATGCCTTGCGAAAAGCAACGGAGATATAAAGCTGGAGCTTAAAAAACTCAGATTCAGCCGGGGTAAGATTGGTGCCATTTTAAGAATAGGTCTGCCTGCCGGGTTACAGGGTTCTATTTTTTCGCTTTCCAACGTAGTTATCCAGTCATCGGTTAATATTTTCGGTCCGGTTGTGGTAAAGGGCAACTCTGCGGCACAGAACCTTGAAGGTTTTGTATACTTTTCAATGAATGCTTTCCACCATGCAACTTTATCTTTTACCAGCCAGAATATGGGTGCAAAAAAATATGACAGACTTGGCAAAATACTTAAAAACGGCTTATGTCTTGCCATATTGTTTGGCGCCGGTTTTGGCGGAACGGTAATACTGTTTGGCAGAAATCTTTTATCCATATATACTAATGACGGCGCCGCAATAAGTGCCGGAATGACAAGACTTTATATAATAACCGGAACTTATACTTTATGCGGAATTATGGATGTAATGGTTGGTGCAATAAGGGGAATCGGCTATACTGTACTCCCAACAATCGTATCCCTTATCGGAGCCTGTGCATTGAGACTTGTGTGGCTTGCTACAGTTTTCAGAATCCCGAAATTCCATACGATTAACACAGTATATTTATCTTATCCCATAACGTGGCTTGTTACAATCATAGCCCATGTTATCTGTTATATCATAATAAGAAAAAAGAATAGATTTGGAGAAATGCAATGAAATATTTTTATTATACAAGACATGGTCAGACAATATGGAATGTTGAAAATAAAATATGTGGTGTAAGTGATGTATCACTCACTGAAAAGGGTATCAATCAGGCCAAGGAACTGGGCAATAAAATTCTTGATGAGAATATCCATATTGATGAAATCCTTTATTCACCTCTTGTAAGGGCAAAAGAGACAGCCCTATACATTTCAGAAATTACAGGAATACCCGTAAGGGAGGAATCACGCCTTAAGGAACAGGCATTTGGAAAATATGAGGGAACACCACGTAACGGCGCAGATTTCAGAGTCTCAAAGAGGAATTTTATCGACAGCTATGACGGCGGTGAGACAATGCTTCATCTTGCACAGCGAATCTACAATCTCATAGATGACATTAAAAACGAACCTGGTGACAAGGTATATCTCCTTGTAGCCCATAACGGAATTTCAAGGGTAATTAATTCTTATTTCCATGACATGAGCAATGAGGAGTATGCCGATTTTGGAATAAGAAATTGTGAAATAAGGAAGTATGAGTTTTAGGGAGCAGAAATAAGTTTCAGTGGCTAGAGAATATTGAAATCGGTCGAAAAGGGTAGAGAAATCCCAATAAATCCAGCATAATATGCAAAAAAGCGGGTGAGGTGTCCGTTATTATGGACACCTTACCCGCTTTAAATAACATCCGGTTTCGTCCCCATTGAGTCAAAGCCAGTTTTGCATTTTACAAATTCACCTATTTCGTCCCTGTTGAGCCGAAGCCGCCCTCACCTCTTACAGTCTCGCTGAGAGAATCGGTAAGATTGAAATCAGCCGTAATAAAAGGGGTAATTACAAGTTGGGCAACACGCTCGGCAGGTTCTATTGTCTGTTCCAAATCAGAGTGGTTATGAAGTGCTATCATAAATTCGCCTCTGTAGTCAGGGTCTACAACTCCAACTTTATTAGCAGGGGCAAGACCTCTTTTTGAAGCAAGACCGCTTCGCGGATATATAAGACCGGCATAACCTGCGGGGATTTCCATTGCAAGACCTGTGTGTACCATGACGGTTTCATGAGGCTTAATGGTAAGCGGTTCGTCAAGACATGCATATAAGTCCGCTCCGGCAGCATATTCCGAACCGTAAGTAGGAAGAATAGCTTTATCGTTAATTTTCTTTACATTAATTGTTGTCATGTTCCTTTCCTCCGTAATATGTGTAACTATTTAGAAGGGTAGTTATACTGTGGTTTGACAGGTTCCCAGATAACAATATCACCGCCGTTTTGAAGGGTGGCGGGAACATCAATAGCCCTCTGGTTGCTTGAACCACGGAAATATGCGGATAAATCTTTTAATTCTTCAACGTAAGGACCATCCATAAGAACATCAATGCCAGAAAGAATCTCCTTTGTTTCCGGAATTTCATTAACCATGCGGCCAAGTATATCCCTGTCAAAAAGATAACCGCTGTATATCCATATTGTTTTGCCTGAACCGTAAACTTCCCTTACCTTGCGGATAAGAGGAAGAATTCCGGGCTGGTTGGCAGGCTCCATCGGCTCACCGCCAAGAATTGTAAGACCGGAAATATAAGGTGGCTCAAGGTCTTTTATTATCATATCAATTTCTTTTTGGGTAAAGGGATTTCCGTAATTGAAATCCCATGTAACCTCATTAAAACAACCTTTGCAATGGTGGGTGCATCCGCTTACAAAAAGAGAAATTCTCACTCCCGGACCATTAGCAGCATCATTGCATTTTATATCTGCATAATTCATAACGTCCTCTTAGATATGTAATACTCTTGAATTAATTTCTTTTGTCTTACCTACGTTCCAAAAATTCTCGCCAAGATAACCACAGGTTCTTCTTGTAACGTTCATTTTATTGTGGTCTTTATTGTGGCACTGAGGACATTCCCATTCAAGCTTATCGTTGATTATGATTTCACCATCATATCCGCATACCTGGCAGTAATCTGATTTGGTATTGAACTCGGCATACTGGATATTGTCATATATGTATTTAACAAGTTCTTCAAGAGCAGGAAGGTTATGTCTTAAGTTAGGTATCTCAACGTAGGAGATAGCACCGCCTGAAGAAATAGTCTGGAACTGGCTCTCAAATTTGAACTTAGAAAAAGCGTCAATCTTTTCGCGGACGTCAACATGATATGAGTTAGTGTAATAACCCTTATCCGTAACATCTTTTATAACGCCGAATTTACGTTTGTCAATTTCGGCAAAACGGTAGCAGAGGCTTTCTGCAGGTGTTCCGTAAAGACCGAAACCTAGACCTGTATTACGTTTCCATGTATCGCAGGCTTCACGGAGTCTGTTCATTACTTTAAGGGCAAAAGCTGTTCCCTTAGGGTCTGTGTGGCTTACACCGGTCATAAGCTTGGTAACTTCGTAAAGTCCGATATAGCCAAGTGAGATGGTAGAGTAGCCGTTATGTAAAAGCGGATCTATTGTTTCACCCGGCTTTAATCTTGCGATGGCACCATACTGCCAGTGAATAGGGCTGACATCGGATAATGTACCTTCAAGTGCTTTATGTCTGCACATAAGTGCTTCAAAACATAAAGAGAGTCTTTCTTCCATTAACTCCCAGAAAAGCTCTTCATTGCCGTTGGCAATAATACCCATCTGAGGAAGGTTAATGCTGACAACACCCTGATTGAAACGACCTTCCCATTTGTAATTTCCGTTTTCGTCTTTCCAAGGACTTAAGAAAGAACGGCATCCCATACATGAGAAAACTTCGCCCTCGTAGTTTTCACGCATCTTTTTAGCGGAAATGTAGTCAGGGTACATTCTTTTTGAAGAACACTCAACCGCTAATTTGGTAAGATAATCATATTTACCACCCTTTAAACAGTTATGTTCGTCAAGAACGTAAATAAGCTTTGGAAATGCAGGAGTGATATATACACCTGCTTCATTTTTAATACCTTGAATTCTCTGCTTGAGAATTTCTTCTATAATTAAAGCAACCTCATCCTTGTAAGGATCGTCCTCCTTGAGATTAAGGAAAAGGGTAACAAAAGGAGACTGTCCATTTGTTGTCATTAATGTATTAATCTGATACTGGATTGTCTGGACACCTGATTTCAGTTCATCCATAGTTCTGTCGGCAGCTAATTTTTCGATAGCTTCGTCAGAAAGAATATCAGCAAATTTTTCTTTATAATTTCTAAGAAATTTCTCTTTAGTTTTTCTTAAATACTTGCCAAGGTGGCTGATATCAACAGACTGTCCGCCGTACTGGCTGCTTGCAACAGCGGCGATAATCTGTGTCATAACGGTACATGCAACCTGAAAGCTCTTAGGACTTTCAATCATCTTACCGTTCATAACTGTTCCGTTATCAAGCATATCACTTATGTTGATAAGACAGCAGTTAAAAATCGACTGCACAAAATAATCAGCGTCATGAAAGTGAAGAATACCTTCCTCATGTGCCTTCGATATTTTCTCCGGAAGAAGAAGACGGTTAGTAAGGTCTCTTGATACCTCACCTGCAATAAGGTCACGCTGTGTTGAAGCAACAGCGGCATTCTTATTGGAATTCTCCTCCATGGCATATTTGTTGGTCTGCTGTATAAGACCGAGGATAGATTCGTCTGTTGTGTTGGATTTACGAATCATCTGTCTCTGATATCGATAAATAATGTACGTCTTGGCTAAAACGAATTTACGCTCTGCCATGAGTTTCTGTTCGATAATATCCTGAATCTCTTCAACCTGTAATGTGTTGACACCTAATTTTTCAATAGATGCCACAATGCCGTGAATCTTCTCGTCTGAAATTCGTTCACTTATAGGCACTTCATCGTTAGCCTTATGTATTGCGATTATTATTTTACCGCGGTCATAAGTTACTTCTCGCCCATCTCTTTTAATAACCTTCATATAAGTTTCCTCCCAAAACCTGTAAAGTGGAATCAAGTCCACATGGCATATTATAGCACCTGATATATACTATGTCACTATATTTTGTTGAATGTTTTTAAAAAATACAATTTATTACACAATATATTGTGGTGGCAATAATCAGACAATTATGGAACAAAAGCATACATTTCAGAAACAATACAAATTCCCTACACACAAATATCACAATTGCCAAATATATTTACTATGATGTAAAATATAGGTAAAGAAAGGTGGGTGGAAGTATGGCAATAGAAATTTTTAACCGGTATGAAAAGAAATATATGATTGACAAATCCGTATATGAAGCAATTACCGGATACCTTACCGATTACATGAAGCCGGACAGATATTGCGTTAATGGAAAGAAATATACAATATGTAATATATATTTTGATACGGATACGGATGAACTGATAAGACGTTCCATTGATAAACCGGTCTACAAAGAGAAATTGAGGCTGCGTTCATATGGTACTCCGTCTGATGACAGCGAAGCATTTATTGAAATTAAGAAAAAATACAAAGGTATCGTTAATAAAAGAAGAACCACAATGACCCTTAAAGAGGCTGAAAATTTCATATATAAAGGGATGATTCCGGATTCACCTGAAGTCAACAGACAGGTGCTTAGTGAAATACGCTATTTTCTGGATTATTACAAGGTGTCACCAAAAGTATATATATCATATGAAAGAAGTGCGTTTTACGGAATTGAAGATGACAGCTTCAGAGTGACGTTTGATGACAATATTCTTGCAAGAAGAGATGAACTTGACCTTAGAAAAGGGTCTTTCGGTGAACCGATTCTTGATAAGGATAAATTGCTCATGGAGGTCAACACATCAGGCGGAATGCCGATGTGGTTTCTGCCGGTTTTGTCGGAATATGGGATTTATCCTATATCGTTTTCAAAATACGGAACAGAATACAGAAACTATTTTACAAATTATAAAGGAGACATAACTTATGTTTGAAACAATTTTAAAGACGACAGACGTGTCTATAATACCGATGCCCCAGTCACTTATCTGTATGGGAACAGCACTTATACTTGGACTTGTTATTTCTATATGCTACATGTGTACCCAGAAAAAAGGAAGTTATACAAAGGATTTTGCCATAGCACTTACAATTCTTCCCGCTGTTGTTGCAATCGTAATCATTCTTGTAGGAAGTAATGTTGCCAGGGCATTTTCTATTGCAGGGGCATTTGCACTTGTAAGATTCAGAAGTATTCCCGGCAATTCAAAAGATATTGCGGTAGTATTTCTTACTATGGCCATAGGACTTGCCACAGGACTTGGATACATAGCTTTCGGTGTGATGGGAACAGTACTTATCGTTCTGGTTATCGTGATTCTTTCGGTATCCGGCTTTGGGGAAAATAAGAGCGAAGAGAAATTATTAAGAATATTGATTCCTGAAAGCCTTAATTATAAAGATACTTTTAAAGATATTTTTGATAAATATCTGAATTATTACGAAATGAAGAATGTCAAAACAACCAATATGGGTTCAATGTTTGAACTGCAGTATCTTGTAACGGCAAAAAAAGATATGGATGAAAAAGCATTTATCGATGAAATCAGGTGCAGAAACGGCAATCTTAATATTTCTCTTGGAATGATGCCGGACAAACACGATACAATGTTGTAAAACTTTCTTGACATTAGCATAAAATAAATATAAATTAAATCTTACAGGTATAAGCCTGTAGGATTTAATTGTGGAGGATTCATTAAATGAGAACATATTATTGTAAAAAATGTGGAACAGCTAATGAAATTGAGGAGACTATGGAAAAATTTTTCTGTGCCAACTGCGGAACAGAGAACAGTGTACCACAGAAAGTGTCATCAGATACTGCATCAAAGCCTGTAAGCGGTGATAAGCCGGCAGAAACTTCATCTTTTATTTATGGCAGTGTGGATATGGCAGCAAGCAAAGAACCGGATGAGAAAACCGAACAGAATACGGCCGAACCTGTGCAGCAACCTGTATATTCCTATGGAGAACAGAATATTGCATCGGGTTCATATACAGAACCTGTATCGTCAAAGCCTGTTAAAGTTAAGAAGAAAAAGACAGGACTTATTGTTACACTTGTTGTACTTGTGGCAATAATCGCAGCGGCAGTTGTTTTACTTATTACACCTGTTAAATCACCACTTCCTATTAAATTCAGATGTGATGACTGTAACAAGATAAAATACAGTGAAAAATATGAGGTAGAATACGAAGATACAGGAAAAGTTGAAGAACGCTATATCTGTAAGGACTGCTTTGAGGAAAACGGATACGAGGAACAGTAATGTTAGAACTAAAAGAAAATGTTCTTGATACGGATACATATCTATATCTTAGAAAAAAAGTAGGCTGGATAAAGCTTACGGATAAACAGGCAGAACAGGCTGTTAATAACAGCCTGTTTACTGTGTGTGCATACCTTGACGGTAAACCTGTGGGAATGGGCAGGGTAATAGGTGACGGAGCCGTAATATCCTATATCCAGGACCTCGTTGTTATACCTGAGGCACAGAAAAAAGGAGTAGGAAGGCAGATACTTTTAAGGTTGAAGAAATTTGTGGAAGAAATCACTGAGCCGGGAAGCCGGATGATGCTATGTCTCATGTGTGCCAAAGGCAGGGAAAAGTTCTATATAGATAACGGTTTTACCGCAAGACCTACGGACAAGCTGGGTCCGGGTATGATTATATATATCGATAAAAATAAAGATGGTGACAGGGAATCACAGACTACATAAGTGATTCCCATTTTTCATATAATTCGTTCTGCTTCTGTTCAAGTTCTGATTTACGGTTGCTTAATTCCGTAAGTTTATTTATGTCAGTGTATATTTCTTCTTTTGTCAGCATTGAATCAATTTCCGAAAGTTCTTCATCAATTTCCGAAATTTCTTTTTCACATTTTTCAATTTCATTTTTGCGACGGCGTTCTTTTGCCTGTTCTTCTTTCTGAAGTATACGGTCCTCTTTGGAAACGGAGACGGTAACTGCAACTTTGGAAGAAACAGAAGCGGGGGCCTGTACATTTTTTTCCAGATAATAGTCATAATTACCTATGTAATTGGTAATTGTGTTGTTTCTCAAATCCAATATTCTTGTGGCTACCGTGTTAATAAAATATCGGTCATGGGATACAAAAAAACATGTTCCGGTGTATTTATTAAGTGCACTTTCAAGGATTTCCTTTGATGCCATATCAAGGTGATTTGTTGGCTCATCAAGGAGCAGAAAATTAGCATTGGAAAGCATTAGCTTTGCTAAGAGGACACGGCCTCTTTCTCCGCCGCTTAATTCACCGATACGCTTGAATACGTCATCATCGGTAAAAAGAAAGGCAGCCAGTACGTTCCGCACCTTAGTATTATTCATGTCAGGGTAAGTGTCCTGAATTTCATCAAAAATTGTTTTGTTCATATCAAGTACCTGATGTTCCTGGTCGTAATAACCGCAGGTAACATTGGCACCGAGACGGCAGGTTCCGGAATCTGCATCAATTATTCCGTTTATTATTTTTAGAATGGTTGTTTTGCCGGTACCATTGGCGCCAATCAGGGCAACACGCTCACCACGTTTGATCTCAAAACTGATGTCATCAAATAAGTGGTTACTGCCAAAACTTTTTGACAGGTGGGAAACCGTAAGAACATCATTACCGCTTACAACTGAAGGCTCTAAATCAATACGCATGCCGGAGGATTCCGCTAAAGGTTTGTCAATAACTTCCATTTTAGACAGAAGTTTTTCACGGCTTTCCGCACGCTTTATGGATTTTTCACGGTTAAACTGCTTTAACTTGTCAATAACTTGCTGCTGGTGTTTGATTTCACGCTGATTATTAAGGTAGGCTTTCATTTCAGCGTCCCTTAAAGCTGCTTTTTTAACAGAATAGTCGGAATATGAACCTGAAAAAACAGTGACACTGCCCCTGTCAATTTCAATTACTTTTGTAACAATCTTATCAAGAAAATAACGGTCGTGGGATACAATGATTACGCTACCCTGATAATTTTTAAGGTATGTTTCAAGCCAGCTTATTGATGGCAGGTCCAGGTGGTTCGTTGGCTCATCAAGAAGCAGTATGTCAGGCTTTGTTAAAAGAAGGCGGCATAGTGCAACACGGGTTTTCTGACCTCCTGAAAGGGAAGATATCTTTTTATCAAATTCATCCTCTGTAAAGCCGAGTCCTTTTATGACTCCTGCTATTTCACTTCTTACTGCGTATCCGTTCTGCTGCTCAAATTCGTGGTTTAATCTTGTATATTTTTCGAGCATTTCATTGAGAACATCGTCCTTGGCATTCTTCATATCTGTTTCCAGCTGCCTTATGGAAAGTTCTAACGACATTACGTCCTGTTTTACTGAAAGAACTTCTTCATAAATGGTGTTATTGCCGTCGATGCTCTGATGTTGGGCAAGATATCCCATTGTTTTGTCCTTACTGATTGTAACGGAACCGTCATCGGGAGCGAGCTCACCTATTATAATTTTTAAAAGGGTGGATTTACCTACGCCGTTGGCACCTACAATAGCTGCCTTTTCACCATCCTCAATGTGAAAGGATACGTTATTTAGAATCGTGTTATCTATAAAAGTTTTACTTATGTTGCTGCAATTTAAAATCATTTCTATAACCTGCTTATTGTGTTTTTTACCAGAGTAACCATATTAAGTTCTGCTTTTTTTGCTATGGCTGTGACTTCACTATGGGATAATTCTGTGGAAGACAGACCGGCTGCCTTGTTGGTTATTAAAGATATACCAAGTATTTTCATACCGCAATGCCTTGCCACGATTGCTTCGGGAACAGTTGACATACCGGCCGCATCTGCACCAAGAATGGCAATGCCTCTTATCTCGGCAGGAGTTTCATACTGGGGACCTCTGAAAAAACAGTAGACACCTTCATCTACGGGAATGTTGTGTTCTTTTGCCGTCATTCTGGCAGCCTCAATGTATTCTTTTGTATATACTTCTGTCATATCCTTAAAACGCGGACCGAATTCATCAAGGTTAGGCCCACGGAGAGGAGACGGACACATATAGCTTAAATGATCTGTGATAAGCATTATTGAGCCGGGATTAAGACTTGACTTTATACCGCCTGCTGCATTGGTAACAATAAGTTTTTTGATACCAAGCTTCGCAAATACCCTTATAGGAAGAGTAACGGCGTCCATATCATGTCCCTCATAATAGTGGAATCTGCCACTCATAACGATTACTTTTTTATCTGAAATCATACCGCATACAAGCTCTCCGGCATGTCCCTTAACCGTTGAGGCGTGAAATCCCGGAATATCGCTGTATTTAATAACAACAGGGGACTGGACCTCGTCAGCTAAAGGACCAAGACCTGAACCAAGTATTATAGCAATTTCCGGTGTAAATTTAATTGAATCTGCTATATATTCAGCAGCATTGTTGATAACATCAATAATATTTTCCATGTGTAATCCTCCATTGTAAAATACTGTATGCACAGCATTTTATTCCGTTTTCGGTGTCTGTTGCGTCATAGGTCAGAATTACTCACTTGTGCAAGCACAATTGTAATTCTGACTTCGTTAGAAAACGATATAAAGGAATTGCTCCATTGCTGCGCAATTATCGCAATTCCCGCCACCTCAAACTCCCATAAAATACTGTATGCACAGCATTTTATTCCGTTTTCGGTGTCTGTTGCGTCATAGGTCAGAATTACTCATTTGCGCAAGCACAATCGTAATTCTGACTTATGACGCTTATATCGTTAAATTATATCTTAGATAACAAAGGATTGCAAGAAACATAAAAACAGTGGTATAATTTATGAAAATATTTTTTGCGAGGTATAATGACGTGTTAAAATGTGAGAATCTCGTTAAGGTGTATTCCGGCTGCAGAGCCGTGGATGGACTTAACCTGGAACTTGATGCGGGAAGGATATATGCACTTCTCGGTCCGAACGGAAGCGGTAAGTCGACTTTTATGAAGATGGTGGTCGGACTTATTAAACCTACAGAGGGAAAAATCTATCTTGACGGGGAAGAAATCTCAGACAAGACAAGAGCTAGAATTACATATATGCCAACAGAAAATTATTTCTACAATTATATGAGAATTAAGGATATAGCATCCTTTTACAAAGACTTTTATAATGATTTTGACGAGGACAGGATGTATGGATTGCTTGACAGAATGGAATTACATTTTGATGGCAAGGTAAGAAATATGTCAACCGGTATGCTTGCAAAGCTTAAATTAGCGGTAGCAATGGCAAGAAATTCAAGAGTTATTCTTCTTGATGAACCATTGAACGGTATAGATATAATTGCAAGAGAACAGGTTATGAATACAATAACCGGATATAACAGCGAAGATAAAATAATTATTGTATCAAGCCATCTTGTTGATGAACTTGAGCATGCGGCAGGCGGAGCTGTTTTTATAAAAGACGGCAGAGTTGTTATGGCTGGCAATACGGAAGATATCAGAAGTTATAATGATAACAAATCCCTTGTCGACTTATATAAGGAAATTTATGGAGGTATGTATAATGGGCAAACTTATTAAATATGAATTCCGTAAGGATTCCGGCACATACCTTACATTGTTTGGTATTCTTGTGGTTACCGAGATATATTTTCTTATAAGCTTTTTACTTAAAAGCGATAATCATATGGTACTGGCACTTGTTCTGGCCGAACTTGGAGGGTCATTCGGTATTCTGGCACTTATGATCAGCGGAGCTGTGTCATATTCTAAGGAAATCAACTCAAAGTACAGTTATATGACTTTCATGACACCTAATTCAACATATAAGATTGTGGGAGCCAAATATCTGTCACTCCTTATTGTTACTGTGGCAGGCACATTGATATTCAGTCTTTTTCTCGGACTTAATATAAAGCTCATAACAGACAGATATAAGGAAATACATATAATTACCTCAGAACTTGATGAACTTGGGAGGGCATTTGGATTTAATACGGGTTCATATATAGCTTCTTTTCTGGCAACACTTGTTACTATGATGATAAGTTTTTTATTCAGCGTGAGCTGTGCATATGTTGCCATAACTCTCAGTACAACTATTCTTGCGAACAGAAAAGGCAAAGCTTTTTTATCTATAGTATTCTTTTTTGTGATAGTTATATTGACATCGTTTATAGCAGGCAGGATTCCGGTAGTGGATTACGGAGATACATTTTTACAATATCTTGCAGGTAATATTTATGTTTATTTATTCAGATTGTGCCTTATTGCAGGCAGTTATCTGTTTGTATCATATATGTTAAAAAAGAAAATAAGTTTATAGTCTGACAGTATGGAGGGATTGTATTGGAAGAAAACGAAATATCACTTGCTGTTATCAAAAGACTTCCAAGGTATTTCAGATATCTTGAAGAACTTATTGACAGTGGCGTGGAAAGAATTTCATCAGGCGAATTAAGCCGCAGGATGAATGTTACGGCTTCACAGATAAGACAGGATCTTAATAATTTTGGAGGCTTCGGACAGCAGGGTTACGGTTATAATGTAAAATATCTTCACAGTGAGATTGCAAAGATTCTCGGAATTGACAAGATTCACAGCGTAATAATCGTAGGTGCCGGAAATCTTGGCAAAGCACTTGCCAATTATGCTAATTTTGAAAAAAGAGGTTTTGTCGTAAAAGCAATGTTTGATACCAACGAAGCTCTTATCGGTAAAGAATGCAGAGGCGCAGTAATCAGACCGATGAGTGAAATGGAAGCTTTTATTAAAGATAATAATATTGAAATCCTTGCACTGACGATTCCAAAAGGAAGTGCAACGGAGGTAGTCCAGACTGCGATTAAGGCAGGAATTAAAGGAATATGGAATTTTGCCCATATTGATTTAGAGGTGCCTGACAATGTGGTGGTTGAAAATGTACATTTGTCAGAGAGCCTTATGACACTTTCTTATAATATTACGAGGTTGCACTAGATAAATGTCAATAACGATAGAAGATGTAAAGAAAAATGTTGCATATAAACAATTGCCTATAGTTATTCTTGATGAACGGTGGCACAGGCTTTTTCCTGAAAAAGATAAGTCGCCTGAAGTAAAAAGACTTGAAAAAAATCTTGGCACCCTGCTAAAAAGGCAGGGACAGATAACCAATGATTTAAAGGCTTTAAGAAAAATTAAAAGCGACATTATGAAGGAAATAATTGATAATTCCGCGGATATAGGAGATACTGATGCCAAACGGAACAAAATAATGGCGCGTGACCAGAAACTTGTTCTGGAAGCCAAAGAAAAGATAGAAAAGCTTGAACAGGAAGAAATCGAAATTCCGGGCAGGATAAGGGATGCAAATATTGAGCTTGTAATTCAGGGAATAGATGAATGTTACAGGCGTATACACAATAATTATGACGATATCCAGCTCTTAGGAAAATGGATAAATGAGATGAGAGTCGAGCTTAAGAAAAAGGTTCTTATAAAACAGGATAAAGAACTGAAGAACACAGAAATTTATTCATATATGCACGACCTTTTAGGTCCTGATATGATAGAAATATTTGATAATAAAAAGGGATAATTATGAAGTATGCATTGACAGGCAGAATGTCAAAAGAAGTTGATAGATTTACAATTGATAAGATGGGTGTTCCGTCTTTAGTTCTTATGGAAAGAGCGGCAGTCAGTACAGCTATGAAGGTTGCAGAGATTGTTGCTCTTTTCAGACGTAATGTAAGAATATTGGCGGTATGCGGTAAAGGCAATAACGGAGCTGATGCGGCAGCCGCAGCAAGGATATTGTCATGGCAGGGCGTGGCTGTTGATATTGCCGTAATAGACGATGACAGAAAGGAAACGGAAGAATTTGCCACACAAATGACGATTGCCGGGAACAGTGGTCTCAACTTTGTGAACGTTTCTGCCATACCGGAATATGATATAATAATAGATGGTATTTTTGGAACAGGGCTTTCAAGGAATGTCGAAGGAATATATGCTGATGTGATAGATCTGATTAACTGTTCCAATAATGTTGTGGTAAGTGTTGACATTCCGTCCGGCATAGATTCCGAAACGGGAGCGGTTCTTTCTAAAGCCGTTAAAGCCGATGCTACAGTGACTTTTGGTTATAATAAGGTCGGTAATATGATATATCCCGGCAAAGAGTTAAGCGGGGAAGTCACGGTAGCAGACATAGGTTTCTGCCCGGAAGCAATCAAAACACTTAATCCATGTATGTATTTTACAGAAGATGATTTAAGAAAAATACCTGACAGAAAAGCATATTCCAATAAAGGAACCTACGGTAAAATTCTTGTCATTGCAGGAAGCCGTGATATGAGCGGAGCCGCATATTTAAGCGGAGCTTCAGCCTATAGGACAGGTGCGGGACTTGTGGAGATTCTTACCTATGAAAGCAATACGGATATAATTAAGAAACTGCTTCCGGAAGCAATTGTAACGGGTTATAACGAAGATAATTATTGCTGCATGCTTGAAAAAAGTTTAAAGAAAGCCACATGCGTTATTCTTGGTCCCGGACTTTCAAAAGATATAACAGCGCATAATATAACGGAAGAGATCCTTAAACGCTGCGAAGTCCCACTTATTATAGATGCGGATGCGTTAAATATTATTGCCGAAGATATATCATTATTGAAAAGTTATTCCCATGTTGCTATAATTACACCACATATCGGTGAATTTATGAGACTTACGGGGCTTACCAAAGAAGAACTTCTAAAGGACAGTGTTGCAGCTGCAAAATGTTTTGCACAAGAATTTAACGTCATTCTTGTTATGAAGAACGCAGTCACTGTTGTCGCAGAGCCTTGTGAAAATGGCAGGGCATATATAAATTCCTCAGGAACAGGAGCAATGTCTAAAGCAGGCATGGGCGATGTACTGACCGGTGTTATTGCGGGAATGCTCTCTCTTAGGATAGAACCATTTTCAGCAGCCTGTATGGGTGTATATTTACACGGAATTGCCGGTGAGATAGCGGAAGAAGAACAGGGTTCACATTCTGTTATGGCAGGAGACGTTGTAAATATACTGGGAAAGGCAGTTAATAAATATTAAAGGAAAATTGAAATGAAAGAATTTACAAGGACATATTCGGTTATTCATCTTGATTCGATATACAAAAATATAGAAGAAGCAAAAAAAAGAGTCGGTAGTGACACCAAAATAATGGCAATTGTAAAAGCTAATGCTTACGGACATGGTGCTGTGGAAGTAGCAGGAGCAATCAAAGATAAAGTATACGGATTTGCCGTTGCAACCGTAAGGGAAGCTCTTACATTAAGGGAAAGCGGCGTTGACAATCCGATACTTGTACTTGGATATGTATGCAAAGCAGAATATGAATCTGTCATAAGAAATAATATTATTTTTGCCATGCTTACAAAGGATATGGCAAAAGATATATCAGAATGTGCCGTAAGGATAGGAATTACAGCAAAGTGCCATATTAAGATTAATACCGGAATGAACAGAATCGGTTTTCCTGTAAATGAAGAAGCTATAGATGATATAGCAGAACTTACAGGTTATGAAGGACTTGACTGCGAAGGAATTTTCATGCATTTTGCAACGGCGGACAGCGCGGACAAAAGTTATGCAAAGCATCAGTTTGAATTGTTTATGGATGTTATCTCAAAACTTGAAAAAAGAGGCATTCAATTCAAAATACGACATTGTGCCAACAGTGCGGCAATAATAGATCTGCCGGAATATAAGCTTGACATGGTAAGGGAAGGTATTATTTTATACGGACTTAAGCCAAGTGACGAAGTGGACGCATCAATGAAATATTACCCTGCGCTTGAACTTAAGACCCATGTTATTTTTGTAAAAGAACTGGGTGCCGGTGAAAGCATAAGCTATGGAAGAACTTTTGTGACAGACAGACCGATGAGGATTGCAACTGTTGCGATTGGATATGCCGACGGCTATCCAAGGTCGCTTTCCAATAAAGGATATGTACTTATCCATGGAAAAAAGGCAAAGGTTGTCGGCAGGGTATGTATGGATCAGATGATGATTGATGTAACCGATATACCGGATGTTAATGTTGAAGATGTGGTAACAGTTGTCGGAAAAGACGGCAGCGAAGAGATTACATTTGAAGAAGTAGGAGAACTTTCAGGAAGATTTAATTATGAATTTGTATGTGATATTTCTGAAAGAGTAGAGAGAAAATACGTTTAGTATTGAATAAACACACATGATACTGGAGATAATGCTTATATCATAAACGAAAGGTCGTGTGTTACTTGAATATTAAAAGGGGAGACATTTTTTATGCTGACCTAAGACCTGTGGTTGGTTCTGAACAGGGTGGTGTAAGACCCGTACTTATTGTCCAGAATGACACAGGGAACAGGCACAGTCCCACTGTGATAATAGCAGCAATTACCTCACGAATGAAACATAAACTTCCGACGCATGTTGAAATTGATTCAAAAAGGTATGATATGATTAAAGATTCCGTTATTTTACTCGAACAGCTACGAACTATAGATAAGGCAAGACTTAAGGATAAAGTATGCCATCTTGATAATGAAATAATAACAAAAGTTAATGAGGCACTTATAACAAGCCTTGAGATACAAAATACATAAGAAGGAGATTTGTTATGGTCTATGGCCATTTTGGTATTGGAATAGTTTTATTTGTTTTTTTTCTGACAATTGATGTTATTCTGTATGCATTTAACGCAGCAATACGGATGCTAAGCCCCAACGATATAGCCGAAAGCAAGGAAGGCAAGGCGAAATACAGGGAGATGATTTCTAAGATTCTTGAATCTCCGTCACGATTTAATGACACAGTGAACATAATTGTGTATATTACCAACATCATTGCCGGAAGTTACATATTGGGTTCCCTGGCAAGGAGAGTTATTCAGTCTGTCAACGGAGACAAAACGTGGATATATATTGTACTTGCAGCTGCCATGATACTTGTTTTTATAATATTTGGAGTTATAATTCCCGAAAAGTGTGGAAGACGCAAACCTGTAAGGACAGCAATCAAACTTGTAAAGTACGTGCGTTTTCTTATGCTTGTGCTTTCACCGGTTGTTTTTGTTACAACCATGATTGCAAAAGGAATCTTAAGAATTTTTGGCATTAAAAATCCTGATGCTGAGGAAAATGTTACAGAGGAAGAAATCATTACAATGGTTAATGAAGGTCAGGAGCAGGGCGTTTTGGAGGCCGGAGAGGCTGAAATGATTACCAATATTTTTGAACTTGGAGATAAACATGCCGGTGATATAATGACACACAGAAGCAATATAGAAGCGGTGGAAAGTACCATTACACTTGACAATTTTATCCAGAACCATATAGAAGGTAAATATTCAAGGTTCCCCGTTTATGAAGGTGATATTGATAATATTGTAGGAACAATACATATAAGGGACGCACTTATTTTTTACAGAAATATTCCTAACCGTAAGAAACTGCTTAAGGATGTAAAAGGTCTTTTAAGAAAACCTTATATGGTTCCGGAAACAATGGACATAGACGATATGCTTAAGGATATGCAGGAGAAAAAAATCCACATGGGTATTGTCGTGGATGAGTATGGACAGACAGCGGGAATCGTATCAATGGAGGATATTATAGAAGAAATAGTAGGCAATATCCTTGATGAATATGACGATGAGGAAGAAGTGGTTGAATATGCAGGAGACGATACTTACGTGGTGGATGGTCTCACAGATATAGAAGATATTAACAGTCTGTTGGGAATTAAAATTGAAAGCGATGGTTTTGAGACACTTAATGGATTTTTAATATCAAAACTTGGCAGAATCGCATCTGAAAATGAGACAGAGGTTATTGAAGCATATGGATTCAGCTTTAAAATACTGGAAGTTACAGGTAATGTAATCAGAAAAGTAGAAATAACAAAAATAGATAAAAAGGAAGGTATTGACGATGAGCAATTACAAAATTGAAACAAAGTGTATACAGAGCGGATACACACCAAAGAAAGGGGAACCAAGAGTTTTACCTATTTATCAGAGCACAACATTTAAGTATGACACAAGTGACCAGATGGGCAGATTGTTTGACCTTGAAGATACGGGATATTTCTACACAAGGCTTCAGAACCCTACCAATGATGCGGTTGCCGCTAAGATATGTGATCTTGAGGGCGGTGTAGGCGCGATGCTTACTTCTTCAGGACAGGCAGCTAACTTTTATGCCATGTTTAATATATGTGAAGCAGGTGGACATATTGTAGCTTCTTCCGCAATTTACGGAGGAACATATAACCTTCTTGGAACAACAATGAAGAAACTTGGAATTGATTGTACTTTTGTATCACCAGAGGCCGATGAGGCAGAGTTACAGGCAGCTATAAGACCTAATACAAAACTAATCTTTGGTGAGACAATTTCTAATCCTACACTTGAAGTTCTTGATATTGAGCTTTTTGCAAGGGTTGCACATAAAAATGGGATACCTCTTGTTGTAGACAATACTTTTGCGACACCTATTAACTGCAGACCATTTGAATTTGGTGCAGATATAGTTGTACATTCCACAACAAAATATATGGATGGACACGCAACACAGGTAGGCGGATGCATCGTTGACAGCGGTAACTTTGACTGGATGGCACATAAAGATAAATTCCCGGGACTTACAACAAAAGATGAGTCATACCATGGAATTATTTATGCCGAGAAGTTTGGAAAAATGGCTTACATAACAAAATGTACAACACAGCTTATGAGGGATTTAGGATCTATACCTTCTCCAAATAACTGTTTTTTACTTAACCTCGGACTTGAAACCCTTCACCTTCGTATGCCACGTCATTGTGCCAATGCGCTTGCGGTTGCAAAATATCTTAAAAATAATGAAAAAGTGGAATGGGTTAATTATCCTGACCTTGAAGGGGACAAATATCATGACCGTCAGTTAAAATACCTGCCAAACGGAAGCTGTGGTGTTGTAACCTTCGGACTTAAGGGCGGAAGGGACGTTGCCATAAAATTTATGGATAATCTTAAACTTGCGGCAATCGTTACGCATGTTGCGGACAGCAGAACTTCTGTTTTACATCCTGCAAGCCATACACACAGACAGCTTACGGATGAACAGCTTAAGGCAGCAGGCGTTAATCCTGACTTAATCAGATTCTCCGTTGGTACAGAAAATGTTGAGGATATCATTGCAGATATAGAACAGGCTTTAAAAGCTGCAACGGTATAATGTGAATAAATATGCCATCTTCGGTAATAATATTGCCGGAGGTGGCATTTATGTTTGAAACAGTGTATATTCTGGGAGAAATTGAAGGACACGACGGAGGCAGTTCTGATAAAAACACAAAATATGATGAAATAATTCCAAGGCTTGTGTCCATAGAAAATAATGATGATGTTGATGGTGTTTTATTTGTTATTAACACTATGGGAGGAGATGTTTCAGCGGGGCTTGCCATTGCGGAAATGATAGCTGGGCTTAGTAAGCCTACGGTGTCCCTTGTAATAGGGGAAAGCCATTCCATAGGAGTACCCATAGCGGTGGCTGCGAATTACTCATTTATAGTGAAAAGTGCAACCGTTGTTATCCATCCTGTAAGAATGACGGGAACAATATTAGGAACCAGACAGACCTATAGGCAGTTCAGATCCATACAGGACAGAATAGTGCGTTTCATATCGGAGCACAGCAGATGCGGCGAAGAAAGTATAGAAAAAATGATGATGGATACTTCGATGATGTCCAGTGATTTAGGCACTATTCTTGTTGGGGAAGAAGCAGTGGAAGCCGGACTTATTGATGAAAACGGCAGTATTGACAAAGCGTGGAATAAATTGAAATTCATTTGTCAAAATAAAGGTGAAATGGTATAATTAGGAGAATGTCTTTATAGGAGGAATGAACTTTGAATATACTGAAGTCAATTTTATTGGGATTGGTTCAGGGGCTTACGGAATTTTTACCCGTGAGCAGTTCCGGACATCTGGCTATTTTTGGTAAGATTCTTGGTACAAATCTTGATTCGGAAATATATTTTAATGTATTGCTTCATCTTGGAACACTGATTGCAATCATAATTGTATTCCATGAGGATATATGGCATATGATTCAGGAGTTTTTTCAGATGCTTCTTATTATCTTTGCTAATTTTATAGTTTTTATAAAAAGACGGCGTGGGGATACGAAGTATACATATTTTAAGGTGGTTAATTCCAATTATAAAAAACTTGTGTTAATGATTATAATTTCAACTATTCCCACAGGACTTATAGGACTTCTCGGCAGGAATTTTACCGAGCTTGCAACAAATACCCTGTGGTTTGTGGGAATATGTCTTATGATTACATCCGGAATTCTTATGCTTGCAGACAAGAAGAGCGATAATACCATGAAAATTAACAAGGCAAAATATTCGGATGCTTATTTTATCGGTGTCGCACAGGGTGTTGCAACACTGCCGGGAATTTCAAGATCCGGTGCAACAATAGCAACAGGAATGATGCTTGGCTTTAATAAACAGTTGGCGATTAAATACTCATTCCTTATGTCCATACCGGCTGTACTTGGAGCTGTTATAGTGGAACTTGCCGGCAACAGGAATGTTGTATTCGGTTCTGCTGATTTACCGGGATATGTTCTTGGAACAATTACAGCGGCAGTAAGCGGATATTTTGCTATTAAATTTATGCTAAGACTTATAAAAAATAAGAGTTACAAGGGATTCTCAATCTACTGCATCATTGCCGGTGTGGCAGGAATAATCCTTTCATTTATAAAATAACAGGAGGCTGAACTTTTTTATGGCTACAGGCAGTAAAAACGGACAGACGAAAAAGAAGCCGGCAGGCAGAAAAAAGCCCGCTGCAAAAAAATATAATGATAAACTTATTACAGAAGCGGTTTTATTAATATTGATGGCACTCTGCGTTATATTTTTTCTTGCCAATTTCGGCGTAGGAGGAATTGTAGGTAAAGGTATAAGCGCATTTTTCTTCGGGCTATTCGGAATACTTGCATATATTTTCCCGATTCTTCTGTTTGCTGCGGTAATTTTTGCAATGTCCAATAAGAATAGTTCGATTGCCAGAGTCAAACTTATTGCAGTATTGTTTGAACTGATTTTTTTATGTACTCTGATACAGCTGATTTCCGGAAGCCACAGTGGAGAATGGAATGTCGGTGATTTTTACATAAATTCCAGCACACATAAGAACGGCGGTGGTTTTTTTGGCGGCATGCTGTGTCTGCTTTTTAGTAAACTGTTTGGTAATGCAGGTGCATATATTTTTACGGTTGTACTAATAATTATAGCAGCGGTTATCATAACGGAACATTCGTTTATCGGCGGTGTTAAAAAGAATAGCAAAAAAGTATACAACGCCGCAAAACGTGATATGGAAGCGTACAAAGCGGACGTTGCAGTTAAGCGTAAAGAAAAAGAACGAATGGAAGAACTTAGGGCAAGTGAGAAGATGCCTCCTAAGAAAAAACGTTCTTCCGTGAAAGTTGAAGGAATAACAACGGATACGTGCATGGAAAAGGCGGATGCAGAGACTACAGGAGAAGATGTATATTCATATGAAAAGGCAGCGGATATAAAGCCTTTTGATGAAAATGAGTATGCCAATGTTGTTGATGCAACAGATTATGCAATGAGACATTTCCAGGATGAACAGAGTATTCCTTTTGAACCGGCTTATGAGGATGTTAAAGAGATACTTCCTCCTTCCGGGACTGTGGAAACTGCCGCTGCCAATACAGCAATAGTTAATGAAGAACCACAGAGGGCAGAAGAAGATTACATTGATATGGAGCTGGTAAAGAACGAACTTGAGAAAGAACAACTTCTAAAGCCTGATAAGGAAAAAAACGTTAAACCGGAGCCCGTTCACGGTAATGTGACGGAGCAGGCACAGGCATTACCGGTAAAACCATCACATACAGCTAAAAACAACAAATACAAACTTCCTCCTGTAAGCCTTTTAAAGAGAAGCAGCGGAAATCCCAAAGGGAATGACGGCAAGGACGAACTCAGGGCAACAGCAGGCAAATTACAGCAGACACTTGCTACATTTGGTGTTAACGTTACAATAACGGATGTAAGCCGGGGACCTGCAGTTACAAGATATGAATTGCAGCCTGAACAGGGCGTTAAGGTAAGCAAAATAGTTTCCCTTGCGGATGATATAAAGCTCAATCTTGCAGCGGCGGACATAAGAATTGAAGCACCAATCCCCGGAAAGGCTGCTGTCGGAATTGAAGTACCTAATAAAGAAAATTCCGGCGTAATGCTTGGAGACCTTATTGCCAGCAAAGAATTCAGGGATGCCAAGTCTAAAATTGCTTTTGCGGCAGGTAAAGACATCGCAGGCCAGATAGTAATGGCAGATATTGCTAAGATGCCCCACCTTCTTATTGCGGGTGCAACGGGTTCAGGTAAATCGGTATGTATTAATACTATTATTATGAGTATTCTTTTTAAGGCAAGACCTGAAGAGGTGAAGCTTATAATGGTTGACCCAAAGGTTGTGGAGCTTAGCGTATATAACGGAATACCCCACCTCCTTACACCTGTTGTAACGGACCCTAAAAAAGCAGCCGCGGCACTTAACTGGGCTGTGGCGGAAATGATGAAAAGATATCAGCTTTTTGCAACTTACGGCGTAAGGGATATGAAGGGCTTTAATGAAAAGATATCGGGAATGGAACCTGAGGAAGGCAAAGAGCTTCCTGAGGTTATGGCACAGATTGTTATAATCATTGATGAGCTTGCAGACCTTATGATGGTTGCATCAGGAGATGTAGAGGATGCCATAGTAAGACTTGCACAGCTTGCCAGAGCGGCAGGTATCCACCTTATTATTGCTACCCAGAGACCAAGTGTTAATGTCATAACAGGTCTTATCAAAGCCAATGTTCCTTCAAGAATTGCCTTTTCGGTATCATCCGGTGTAGACTCAAGAACAATACTTGATATGGTAGGAGCAGAAAAACTTCTCGGTAAGGGTGATATGCTATTTTATCCACAGGGCTATCAGAAACCGGCGAGAGTACAGGGCGCATTCGTATCTGACGAAGAGGTATCGGCGGTTGTTGATTTTATTAAGGAAAATAGCAATGAGACCGGATACAGTGAAGAAATAGAAAATCACCTGAGTAATCCTGAATTTGAAGAAAGTCAGGCTTTTTCCGGTGACAGGGACCAGTATTTTGCCGATGCGGGCAGATTTATCATAGAAAAAGAACGTGCATCGATAGGAATGCTGCAAAGGGTATTTAAAATCGGTTTTAACAGGGCTGCAAGAATTATGGATCAGCTTGGGGAAGCCGGTGTGGTAGGACCTGAAGAGGGTACCAAGCCACGTAAAGTTATGATGACAATGGAAGAATTTGAAGAATTTCTTAAGAATAACTAACATTATGGAGGAAAAGGAATGTTTAAATCAGATATAGAAATAGCACAGGAAGCAAAGATGTCACATATACGTGATATTGCAGGCAGATTTGGTATAGCAGAGGACGAACTTGAATTTTACGGAAAGTACAAAGCAAAATTAACCGATGAACTTGAAAAAAGAGTAGCAGGCAATAAAGACGGCAAACTTATTCTTGTAACTGCGATTAATCCAACCCCGGCCGGAGAGGGCAAGACAACAATCAGTATCGGTCTTACGGAAGCACTTAACAAGCTTGGCAAAAAGACAATGGCGGCACTTCGTGAACCATCCCTTGGACCATGTTTTGGTATTAAGGGCGGTGCCGCAGGTGGAGGATATTCTCAGGTAGTACCTATGGAAGATCTTAATCTTCATTTTACAGGTGACTTTCACGCAATAACAAGTGCCAATAACCTTCTTGCAGCGCTTCTTGACAACCACATCCAGCAGGGCAATGAACTTCAGATAGATACAAGACAGGTTGTATGGAAAAGATGTCTTGATATGAATGACAGAGTTCTCAGGAATATCGTAGTCGGACTTGGTGCAAAGGCTGACGGAGTGGTAAGGGAAGACCATTTTGTAATAACAGTTGCCTCTGAAATTATGGCAATTCTCTGTCTTGCAACAGATATGGCTGATTTAAAGAAAAGACTTTCGGAAATAATTGTTGCATATAATTATGCAGGAGAACCTGTGACAGCAGGTGATTTACATGCCACAGGCGCGATGGCAGCACTTTTAAAAGATGCAATTAAGCCTAATATAATACAGACACTGGAGGGAAATCCTGCAATTGTCCATGGAGGACCTTTTGCCAATATTGCCCATGGATGCAACTCTGTAAGAGCTACAAAAATGGCACTTAAATTATCTGATTATGTTGTAACTGAGGCAGGTTTTGGTGCTGACCTTGGAGCAGAAAAATTCCTTGATATTAAATGCCGTAAGACAGGTTTACGTCCTGATGCGGTAGTTATAGTAGCTACTGTTAAGGCATTAAAATACAATGGTGGTGTAAAGAAAGAGAATCTTTCTGAAGAAAATCTTGAAGCTCTTAAAGCAGGAATCGTTAATCTTGATAAGCATATTGAGAATATGCAGAACTTCGGACTTAATGTTGTTGTGACACTTAATGCTTTCGCAACAGATACAGAAGCAGAACATAACTTCATCAAAGAACATGTTGAAGGAATGGGTTGTGAATTTGCTCTTGCCAGAGTATGGGAAAAGGGTGGAGAAGGCGGAATTGAACTTGCAAATAAGGTTCTTAAAGCAATCGAAAAAGAACAGAAACCATTCACATTGACATACTCAGATGATATGGGACTTAAAGATAAAGTTAAAGCGATAGCAACTAAGATTTATGGAGCAAAGGATGTAAGTTTTGCACCGGCAGCTTCCAAAATGCTTGACAAGATAGAAAAAATGGGATTTGCAAATTTCCCTGTATGTATGGCAAAGACACAGTATTCACTTTCGGATGACCAGACTAAGCTTGGACGCCCTGAAGGTTTTACCCTTAACGTAAGGGATGCTTATGTAAGTGCAGGAGCAGGATTTGTTGTTATTCTTACAGGTTCTATAATGACAATGCCGGGTCTTCCTAAGGTACCGGCGGCTGATAATATTGACTTTGACGAAACAACAGGTAAAATTACAGGCCTATTTTAATTTTCACCTTTAAAGGAGTTGAATTATGCAGAATTTTTATGTAAGAGATATCGTAAAAGCCACAAAGGGTGAAGTGCTTTGCGGTGATATGAATATACCGATTGAAAATGTAAGTACAGATTCCAATTCGATAAAAGAAAACTCGCTTTTTGTACCGATTATAGGAGAAAGAGTGGATGCCCATACTTTTATCGATTCTGCGATAGCCAACGGAGCTGTGGCGGTATTGACAAGCGAACATGACGAAATGACAGGAAATGTGCCATATATAAGGGTCAGCAATACTACAATGGCTTTACAGGAAATAGGTAAATATTACGGTAAGCTTATGATTATGCCAAAAATCGGTGTAACAGGCAGTGTCGGTAAAACTACTACCAAAGAAATGATAGCATGTGCACTTTCAGCAGGATATAAGGTATTTAAGACAAGCGGAAACAGCAACAGCCAGATTGGTGTACCTCTTACATTGCTGAAAATGAGTCCTGATGACCAGATTGCCGTAATAGAGATGGGAATGAGCATGCGTGGAGAGATGTCAAGGCTTTCAGAACTGGTGGAACTGGATGACGCGGTTATCACCAATATAGGCGTATCCCACATAGAACAGCTTAAGACCAGAGACGGTATATGTGAAGAAAAATTCCATATCCAGGATGCAATCCATGCAAAGGATGGAATTGTATTTATTAATGGTGATGATGCGATTTTAAACAAGCACAAATCAGAACTGAGACACAGGATAATTACTTTCGGGCTCGGAAATGATAATGACTATTTTGCAACCAATATAAAAGTAAAAAACGGTGGTGTTGATTTTACCGTTAATATAAAAAATAAAGGTTCTTATGATGCAAGGCTTAACGTTCTCGGAGAACATAATGTAAGAAATGCACTTGTAGCTATAGCAGTAGCCGAAAGACATGGCATTGAAGTAACGGAAGCCATTAAGGCACTGGCAGGATATGAAGGCGTCTCAATGAGACAGCAGATTACAGATGTTAACGGAGTTACAATTATTGATGATTCCTACAATGCAAGTCCTGATTCAATGAAAGCCGGTATTGACGTTTTGTGTGATTACAATAACAATGGACGTAAAATAGCCGTTCTTGCAGATATGCTTGAACTTGGAGATAAGTCAGCGGATTATCACAAAGAAGTCGGCGGATATATGGCAGAAAAAAAGATTGATGAACTGATTCTTTTTGGAACAATGGCGGCCAATATAGGAGATGGTTTTAACGGAAGTTATAAGTTATTTAAAAAGAGAGAAGAAATTAACGAATATCTTCTTAAGAACCTGAAATCTGGTGATGCCATATTATTTAAAGGTTCGAGAGGAATGAAACTTAACGAATGTGTTGATTTTTTAAAGGAGAATTACAATGGCTAAAGTTATAGATGGTAAATTAATTTCTAAGGAATTAAAAGATGAATTAAAAGAAAAGGTTAAAGCATATAAAGAACAAGGGATTGAAATTACACTTGCGGTAATCCAGGTTGGAAACGATCCTGCATCAAGTGTATATGTCGGTAATAAGAAAAAGGGATGTGAATACATTGGAATCAACTCACTTTCTTACGAACTTGAAGAAAATACCACAGAGGAACAATTGCTGGAACTTATAGATACACTTAATAAAGACAATAAGGTAAACGGAATCCTTGTGCAGCTTCCGCTGCCTTCACATATCAATGAAGATAAAGTCATTAAGGCAATATCACCGGCCAAGGATGTGGATGGATTTCATCCACAGAGCGTAGGGGCGTTAAGCATAGGCCAGCCGGGTTTTGTTTCATGTACACCGGCGGGAATTGTTGAACTTTTAAAGAGAAGCAATATTGAGATAGAAGGAAAAGAGTGCGTTGTTGTTGGCAGAAGCAATATTGTAGGTAAACCTATGGCACTTCTTCTTTTGAGGGAAAACGGTACCGTAACCATTGCACATAGCAGAACAAAGGATTTGAAGGAAGTAACAAAACGTGCGGATATTCTTGTGGTTGCAATCGGCAAGCCTAAATTTATTACAAAAGAATATGTAAAAGAAGGAGCTGTTGTAATTGATGTAGGAATTCACAGACTGGGAACGAGTGAGTCGGGCAAGAGCATTCTTTGCGGTGATGTGGATTATGATGATGTATTCCCTGTAGTATCGGCTATAACACCTGTACCGGGCGGGGTCGGACCTATGACTATTGCAATGCTTATGAATAACTGCGTTCATTCGGTGGAATTGCAGAAATAACAGGAGGCGTAAAGCAGGTGAAATTATCAAAACTTTTAGAAAAACTTGAATACGAAGTTTTAAACGGAAATGTTGATATTGACATTAAGAATCTTGTATATGATTCGAGAAAAGCGGGAGCTTTGGATGTGTTTGTATGTGTGACAGGTGCGGTTTCCGACGGGCATACATATATAAGTGATGTGGCCGGAAAAGGTGTTTTGGCAATTGTCGTACAGAAAGATATTGAAGTTACAGAGGAACTTAAAGATATTACTTTAATTAAGACAGCGGACACAAGATATGCACTTGCACTTATGTCGGCAGCATTTTTTGATTATCCTGCTAAAAAACTTAAAACAATAGGCATCACAGGGACAAAGGGCAAAACCACCACAACCTTTATGATTCGCGATATCCTTGAAAAATGTAACATAAAGGCGGGACTTATCGGAACCAATGAAATTATAATAGGAGATGTCCATATTCCTTCTATACGGACCACTCCGGAATCATACCTTATCCAGAAATATTTCAGCCAGATGGTTGAGGCAGGCTGCAGTTGTGTTGTTATGGAGGTGTCGTCACAGGCACTCATGCTTAACAGAACAGCAGGTATTTTGTTTGATATAGGAGTGTTCACCAATATTGAACCTGACCATATAGGACCTAATGAACATGCAAGTTTTGAAGAATATATGGAGTGCAAAAGCAGACTTTTCAAACAGTGTGTACATGGAATAGGCAATGCAGACAGCGAATATTTCGATAAAATAATGGAAGGGCATACCTGTACCCTTGAGACTTACGGAATTAAGAACAAAGCCGATTTAAAAGCTGAAAATATCAGGTATATCCATGAGGGTGGCAATATTACAACCTCATATAATACTACGGGAACCAGAGAACTCAATATAAAACTTACCCTTCCGGGAGAATTTTCCGTATATAATTCTCTTTGCGCAATAGCTGTATCCGAACATTTCAATGTGGATGAGAAACTCCTGCTTGATGCTTTATATAATACAAGAGTAGCAGGGAGAGTAGAACCTGTTAAGGTTTCTGACGATTTCATCGTGATGATAGATTATGCACATAATGCAATGAGTCTTGAGAGTCTTTTAAGTACGCTCAGGGAATATAATCCCAACAGGATAGTATGTTTATTCGGATGTGGCGGAAACCGCTCTAAGCTCAGACGTTTTGAAATGGGTGAGGTTTCAGGCAGAATGGCAGATTTAACCATAATTACAAGCGATAATCCAAGAGATGAAGACCCGGCCCTCATAATGCAGGATATTGAGACCGGAATTAAAAAGACCTCCGGCAGTTATGTTATGATTGAAGACCGTGGTGAAGCGGTTAAATATGCCATCGAACACGGAGAAAAGGGAGATATAATCGTTCTTGCGGGAAAAGGACACGAAGATTATCAGGAAATAAAAGGCGTAAGATATCATCAGACAGATAAAGAACTTGTGCAGAAAGCAATGGAAGATTTAGCAAGATAGAAAAGGGTGGATAAAGTGAAGTTTGCCGGAGTAATTGTTGATATATCCCATGAACAACTGGATAAAATATTTCAATACATAATTCCGGAAACAATGCTTCCGGAGCTTGAAATCGGGATGAAAGTGCAGATACCGTTCGGTAAAACCAAACGGACCGGTTATGTCGTAGATATAAGTGATGAACCGGAGATAGATATATCCAGAATGAAATCCCTTACAGGGATTTGCGGACACAGTGTCACAATAGATGGAAGGATGATAAAACTTGCCAACTGGATAAAAAATCATTATGGTTCCACAATGAATCAGGCACTTAAACTTGTAATGCCTGTAAAAGAAAAAGTCAGAAATATCGAGAAAAAGACAATACATCTTCTTATTTCAAAAGAAGAAGCAGAAGAATATGCAAAAGAAGCAGCAAGAAAAAGATATACCGCAAGGGCGAGACTTTTAGAAACACTTGCAAAGACGCCTGTTGTTGATTATTCACTGCTCACCCGGAAATTAAATATAAATTTAACAACTGTAAAAACCTTGGAAAATAAAGGCATAATCGAGATAACAACACATACAATGTTCAGAAACACCATAAAAAATACCATAAAGTCCGGAGAAAAAATTATCCTCAATGAAGAACAACGCTACGTTGCGGAATCTATAATCAAAGACATGGAAAATGGAGATATGATGCCATCACTTATAAAAGGTGTAACAGGAAGTGGCAAGACAGAAGTGTATCTGAAACTGATTGAATGGGTTATAAACCGGGGTGGTGATGTAATATGCCTCATACCGGAGATATCCCTTACATATCAGACAGTGATGAGGTTTTATAACAGATTCGGAGATATCGTTTCTGTTATAAATTCCAAAATGTCAAAAGGCGAAAGATATGACAGTTTTGAAATGGCTAAATCGGGAAAGATAAGAATAATGATTGGACCGCGGTCAGCACTTTTTACACCGTTTAACCGACTTTCGCTTATAATAATCGACGAGGAACACGAGAGTGCATACAAAAGCGAGAATGTTCCAAGGTATCATGCAAGGGAAACAGCCATTGAACTTGCAAAAATGACAGGAGCCAAAGTGGTTTTAGGCTCTGCAACTCCATCGCTTGAAAGCTATTATAATGCAAAAGCGGGGCGGTTTAAACTTTATGAATTAAATAACAGGGCAGGCCTTGCGGGATTTCCCACAGCAGAGATTGTTGATTTAAGGGAAGAACTGAGAAATGGCAACAGGACGATGTTCAGCAACAGACTTATGGAACTTATGAAAGAAAAACTGTCAATGAAAGAACAGGTTATGCTTTTTCTTAACAGGCGGGGATATCTTGGATTCCTAAGCTGCCGTAACTGCGGACATGTAATTACATGTCCTCACTGTGCGGTATCCCTCACCGAACATGGGAATGGCAGGCTCGTATGTCATTACTGCGGTTATGAAACACCCGGCATAAAAATATGTCCGGAGTGCGGTTCAAAACATATCGGAAGATTTAAAGCCGGAACTGAACTTGTGGAATCGGAAATTAAAAAACTTTTCCCTGATAATAAAGTTTTACGCATGGATGCCGATACTACGCGTAACAAGGATGGGCATGCAAAGATATTAGAGGCGTTTGAAAACCATGAAGCCGATATTCTTATAGGCACACAGATGATTGTGAAAGGCCACGATTTCCCAAATGTTACCCTTGTGGGAGTTCTTCTTGCAGATGTATCATTATATTCGCCGGATTATATGGCGGCAGAAAGAACTTTTGAACTTATAACCCAGGCAGCGGGAAGAGCAGGAAGAGGCAATAAGGAGGGCAATGCCGTAATACAGACCTATTCACCGGAGCATTACAGTATTGTGCATGCCTGCAATCACGATTATGAGAGTTTTTATAATGAAGAAATAGCTTTCAGGGAGCTTATGGATTATCCGCCGGTATATAATTTTATGACTGTAAGGATTGCGTCAGAGGACGAACAAAAGACAGCTGAGTTGTCAGAAAAGATAAAACAGCTTACAGACAAAGCAGACAGCCAGACTAAGATAATAGGACCGGGCAAGGCTCCGGTGTATAAAGTTAAGGATGTTTTTTTCCGGCAGATATATTATAAGGATAAAGAACACCAAAGACTTCAGAATATAAAAAAAGAGATTGATAACTTTATGAAAGAACACAGTGAATATCTTTCAAAGTGTCAGATACAATATGATTTCAGATAAAAAAGGAGTTAAAAACATGGCATTAAGAAATATCAGAATTAATGATGACCCTATTTTAAGAAAAGTATGTAAGCCTGTACAGGAGATTACAAAAAAAACGGAAGAACTTGTAGGAGATATGCTTGATACAATGTATGAGGCAAATGGCGTGGGACTTGCGGCACCACAGGTAGGAATTTTAAAAAGAATAGTTGTAATTGATATTGGTGACGGACCTATCATAATGATTAACCCTGAAATCCTTGAAACTTCAGGTTCACAGACCGGACAGGAAGGCTGCCTTAGCATTCCCGGCAAAGCAGGAATTGTTACAAGACCCAATTATGTAAAAGCAAAAGCTTATGACCTTCAGATGAATGAATATACGATTGAGGGCGAAGAACTTCTGGCAAGGGCAATATGCCACGAACTGGGACATCTTGATGGCGATTTATATATCGACCACGTTGAAGGAAGCCTTATGGAAGTAGTAAATGACGAAGACGAGGAGTAATATATGAAAGTTGTATTTATGGGAACCCCTGATTTTGCCGTCAGTACGCTTGAAGCAATAATACAGGCAGGTCATGAAGTAGCGGCAGTAATAACCCAGCCCGACAAACAAAAAGGCAGGGGCAAGGAAATATCAATGAGCCCCGTCAAGGTAAAAGCCTTAGAACACAATATTGAAGTGTTTCAGCCTTTAAAGGTCAGAAATCCTGAATTTGTGGATATACTTAAAAAAATATCTCCTGATGTAATAGTGGTAGTGGCATACGGACAGATTCTTTCAAAAGAGATTCTTGAGCTTCCTAAGTACGGATGCGTAAATGTTCATGCTTCCCTTTTGCCAAAATACAGAGGAGCCGCACCTATCCAGTGGGCAGTAATTGACGGTGAAAAAGAAGCCGGAGTTACCATAATGCAGATGGATGAAGGCCTTGATACGGGAGATATGCTTAAAGTGGCAAAAATAGAGCTAGCTCCCGATGAAACCGGTGGCAGTCTTTTTGACAAACTGGCTGACCTTGGTGCCGGAACACTTGTATCAACACTTGCTGAAATTGAAAACGGAACCGCAAGGGCTGTAAAGCAGGAGGGCGTTTCTACTTATGCGGGTAAACTTGACAAATCACTTGGAAAGCTTGATTTTACAAAGGATGCCATTACCCTTGAAAGACTTATAAGAGGACTTAATCCATGGCCGTCCGCATATACGGTATATAACGGCAGGACACTCAAGATATGGAAAGCCGCTGTATGTGAGTGCGACGGACTTGAACCGGGAACAATTTATGATGTTACCAAAAAATCTTTTTCCATTGCCTGTGGCAATGGCGGAATAAAAGTCCTTGAATTACAGCTTGAGGGCAAAAAGAGAATGGATACGGAAAGCTTTTTAAGAGGCACAGCCGTAACAGAAGGAATGATATTATGAACCAGAATGTGAATACCAGAAATATTATTCTTGACGCATTGATTGAAATAAACGAAAAAGACAGATTTACACATATAGTTTTACCGGAGGTCCTGAAAAAGTATCAGTATCTTGATAATATTGACCGTTCTTTTATAAGCAGGACAATTCTTGGAACGGTTGAGAGAAAAATAACTCTGGATTATATCATTAATCTTTTTTCAAAAACACCTGTAAATAAAATGAAACCTGTTATACGCAATATTTTGAGGATGAGCACATATCAGCTTATATATATGGAAGGCGTTAAAGATTTTGCGGTATGTAACGAAGCAGTCAGACTTTCTGTGAAGAAAGGCTTTACTGCCCTTAAAGGTTTTGTAAACGGTGTTTTGAGAACCATCGCAAGAGAAAAGAACAAAATTGAAATGCCACAGGAATTGTGGTTAAAATATTCCACTCCCGGATGGATTGTTGATAAATGGCTGAAAGAATACGGTAAAGAGAATACGGAAGCAATACTTAAGGCACAGTATTCAAAAAGACCGCTGACAGTCAGATGCAATTTTAACCATTGTACGAGAGAAGAACTTGTTAAAAGACTTACAGCGGAAAATGTCCGTGCAAAAGTAATAGAAGAACCTGACTGTGCTTTGGAAATAGAGGGATTTGATTACCTTAATAAATTAAATACCTTTGCGGACGGAGATTTTTTCGTGCAGGATTTAAGTTCAATGATGGTATGTTATGCAATTAATCCCGAAAAAGACAGCTATGTAATAGATTTGTGTGCTGCACCGGGAGGCAAAAGCCTTCATATAGCGGAATTTATGGATAATACCGGATTTGTAGAGGCAAGGGATGTTTCCGACAATAAGGTTATGATGATTAACGAAAATATTGACAGGCTTAATCTTTGCAACATCAAAGCTGTTGTAAAGGATGCTACGGTAAAATGGGAAGATTCTGTTGAAAAAGCAGATGTGGTGATAGCCGACCTCCCTTGTTCAGGACTTGGTATTCTTAATAAAAAGCCCGATATAAAGTATCACGCAAGTGAAGAAAAATGCCATGAATTATCAGAACTCCAGAAAAAGATCCTTGATAATTCAAAAGAATATGTAAAACACGGTGGAAAATTCTGCTTCAGTACATGTACACTTAATTATGAAGAAAATATGGGTAATGTGGAACATATACTTTCATATGGTGATTATGTCCTTGTGGATTTTGAAGACAGGGTACCTGATAATATGAAAAAATATTATAAAAAGGGAATACTTGAAATAATACCGGATGAAAATAATAATTTTGACGGATTTTTCATAGCATTATTTAGGAGAAAATAACGTGGAACTTACAGATATCAAATCTCTTGATTTGGATGAATTAACAGAATACATTGTAAGCCTTGGAGAGCCTAAATTCAGGGCAAAACAGCTTTATGAATGGATGCATGTCAGACTTGTTTCGGGATATGATGAGATGACTAATATCCCCGCTTCGCTTAAAGCAAAGTTAAAGGAAAACACTTTTTATGCTTCATTATATCCTGAAAGAGTACAGGTATCCAAAGAAGACGGTACCTCAAAATATCTTTTCAGGCTGTACGACGGCAATTATATCGAGAGTGTGCTTATGCACTACCACCATGGAGATTCCGTATGTATTTCATCACAGGCTGGCTGCAGGATGGGCTGCCGGTTCTGTGCCTCAACCCTTGACGGACTTGCCAGAAATCTGTATCCGTCGGAAATGCTTGACCAGATATACAGAATACAGTCACTTACGGGAAACAGGGTATCCAACGTTGTTGTAATGGGGTCCGGGGAGCCATTTGATAATTTTGATAACTTTATTAAATTTGAAAAACTCCTTACAGATGAAAACGGACTTAATATCAGTGCCAGAAATTTAACAGTATCAACCTGTGGTCTTGTTCCGAGAATATATGAACTGGCTGATATGAGACTGCAGATTACACTGGCGATATCATTACATTCCCCAACGGATGAGATGCGCAAAAAATTAATGCCGGTTGCCAATAAATATTCCATAAGTGAAATTATGGATGCCTGCAGTTATTATATTGAAAAGACAGGCAGAAGGATAACTTTTGAATACAGTCTTGTAAAGGGCGAAAATGATGGGAGCGAACATGCTTTGATACTGGCAGACCTGGTAAAAGGAATGAACTGCCACATAAATCTGATTCCTGTTAATCCCATTAAGGAAAGAGACTACAGGCAGTCGGATACAAAGAGCATTAAGAAGTTCAAAGATATCCTTGAAAAAAACAGGATTCAGGTTACGGTGCGCAGGGAGATGGGAAGAGATATAGACGGAGCCTGCGGACAGCTTCGCAAAAGATATATGGACGATAATGCTGCTAAAATTTAACTTGTTGTACTTTTTTTATCCTTGTGATAAAATGAATGGGATAAAATGCAATTTTAATAACATAGTGACGAATATAAAGGAGCTTAATTAATGAACGCATACGCATTAACGGATGTGGGCAGACAGAGAAATATGAATCAGGACTATGTTTTTTCAACGGTGAAACCGGTAGGTAACCTGCCGAACCTGTTTATAGTTGCTGATGGAATGGGAGGACATAAGGCAGGAGATCTTGCCTCTAAGTTTTCCGTCAACACATTTATTGACTGTGTTAAGAATTCCGTGTCATCTAAGCCTGTGCAGATAATGTCCGATGCAATAAATCATACAAATGAAGAGTTGTTAAAGTTAGCCTCCACATCAGAGGATTACAGAGGAATGGGAACTACCTTTGTTGTGGCTGTAATATACGGCAGGTCCATGTATGTTGCCAATATCGGTGACAGCAGGCTTTATCTTGCCGACAGGGAATTAAAGCAGGTAACAAGAGATCATTCATATGTAGAAGAGATGGTTCAGATGGGTACACTTAACAGAGAGGATGCCAGAACCAATGAATATAAAAATGTCATAACAAGAGCACTTGGAGGAGCTGAGAACGTTATACCGGATTTCTTTGAGATAGAGATAGAAGATAACAGCCGTATCCTTATGTGTACAGACGGTCTTACCAATATGGTAACCGATAAAGAAATTGAGTCGGTTATGTCAGGCCATGATGATATTATGAATAAAGCAGATAAACTTGTTATGATGGCTAATCAGAATGGTGGCAAAGATAATATTTCAGTAATTATTATAGAACCATAATTTAGGAGGAAATATGTTAAGAAAAGGAATGTTTATAGCAGAAAGATATGAAATTCTTGAACGAATCGGTTCGGGAGGAATGTCTGATGTATATAAAGCAAAATGTCACAAATTAAATCGTTATGTTGCAATCAAGGTGCTCAAGCCTGAGTACAGCGAAGATAAGACATTTGTATCTAAATTCAAGGCTGAGGCACAGGCTGCGGCAGGCCTTATGCACGCCAATATCGTTAATGTATACGATGTAGGAGAAGAGAATGGCATATATTACATTGTAATGGAACTTGTGGAAGGTATTACGCTTAAGAAATACATAGAAAAAAAAGGTGTTCTTGGCGTAAGGGAAGCGGTAAGCATTGCAATCCAGGTAGCACAGGGAATTGATGCTGCCCATAAGCATAACATTGTCCACAGGGACATTAAGCCACAGAATATTATAATTTCTAAGGAAGGCAAAGTTAAAGTAACCGATTTCGGTATAGCAAGAGCTGCTTCTTCCAACACTATTAATTCATCGGTTATGGGTTCTGTTCACTATATTTCACCTGAACAGGCAAGAGGCGGATACAGTGATGAGAAGAGTGATATATATTCTTTCGGTATAACACTTTATGAAATGCTTACGGGCAGAGTACCTTTTGAAGGTGATACTACCGTAGCAATTGCACTTCAGCATATTCAGGATGAAATTGTTTCACCAAGACAATATGTTCCTGAGATACCTGTAAGTGTTGAGAAGATAGTTCTTAAATGTACACAGAAGCGTACAGAACGTCGTTATCAGAATATGACAGATCTTATTGCAGATCTTAAGCGCTCTCTTGTAACACCTGATGAAGATTTTGTTACAATTGGAGCACCATTGGCATCCGATGCACCTACAAAGCTTATCACACCTGATGAAGTGAATGAAATAGCTGAAAAATCATCAGCTGTCAAAGTTGAGGATATTGAAGCAACACCAATCGGTGAAGTTAATAAAAAGAACAGCCTTGGTGAAGCTGCAGAGGAAGATGACATTGACGAAGACGGTGACGATGACAATCTTGATGATATTGATGGTGACGATGAAGAATTAGATGAAGACGAAGCAGGCAACAAGAAAACAATTGATAAGGTAATAACAATACTTGCCATATCCGTTGCGGTTGCCATTGTTGCAATACTTGTAATTCTGATTACCAAGATTGCCAAGAATTTCGGTTCGGGAAGCAGTGGTAAGAAAAATGATCCTACAACAAGCATTGAAGATACATCAGATAAAGTAAAAGTTCCTGATGTTCTCGGAATGACTCTTGAAGAAGCAAAGAAAGCTCTTAATGACGAAAAACTCGGCTTTAAATATGAATACGGTTATTCTAAAGAAGATGATGTTGACAAGGTATATGATACCAACCCTGAAATCGGTTCTTTTGTAGATAAAAACACAACAATAACCGTATATATAAGCAAGGGTGTCAAGAAAGTTGAGATGGTAGACGTACTCGGCAAGACTCAGAATGAAGCAGAGGAAGCTATCATTAAGGCAGAACTTAAATATACATTCCAGTATAAAGAGACAACTGACGATTCCCTTATAGGTAAAGTTGAATCAACCGACCCTGTGGCAGGAACAACGGTTAATGCGGGAACACAGGTAACTGTTGTGCTTTATAAGGGCAAGAATGAAGTAAATATTAAGATGCCTGATCTTAGCAATAAGTCAGAAGCAGACGCTAAGAAAGAACTGGAAGACCTTGGTTTTGATATTAATAACGTAAGCGTTGAATATACTTATGACGATGAAATAAAAGAAGGTAACGTAATTACACAGAACGGACCTAAGATTGGTGAGGAAACACCTTCTACAGCCAAGATTGGTCTGGTTGTCAGTCTTGGTAAACCTATAATCCCTGATATTGTAGGAAAGACAAAGGCTGAAGCAGAAGAACTTCTTGCCAAGTATTCCCTTAAGTTAGGAAAAGTAACAGAAAAGAATGATGACAAGGTTGAAGCCGGTAAGATTATTTCGATTAACGGATATTCGGTTAATGATTCGGTTAATATAGGAACAGCTATTGATGTTGTTATAAGTACCGGGGCTAAAAAAGAGCCAGAGACTACCACACCGGCACCTGTAGTAATACCTTCGGTTACACAGACAATTAATCTTGATACAATAGCAGCCAAGGTTAATTCGGATTGTGATGCAGAAGCTGCAGTTGAACTTACATTCTCAGTTCATTATACCAATAATGACGGTAATAAGGCATCAGTAGAAGCTGGAACTCCGGCAAAATATAATAATATAAGTGAAGTAAAAGGAAGTTATCTTTTTACAACACAGATTAAGGATGCCAAAGCAGGAGATGCGTATATTGTTGTTAACATAAAATATACTAAGGCAGATGGAAGCAGTGCTACTGCAACAAGTGACAATATTCCGGTAGTAATCGGATAAAATTATAGTAAAGTAACCGTTTAGTGATACAGCTAAGCGGTTATTTTATCAGGAAAGATAACGGAGAATATGCAGGGAAAAATTATAAAAGGAATAGCAGGGTTTTATTACGTGTATGTCAGCGAGGCAGGCGTTTATGAGTGCAAAGCCAAGGGCGTTTTCCGTAACAAAAAAATAAAACCGCTGGTAGGCGACAATGTCCTGATAGATATTATCAGTGACAATGAACATACAGGAAATATCACGGATATTCTTCCGAGAAAGAATGAACTTATAAGACCGGCAGTTGCCAATATTGACCAGGCAATGATTGTTTTTGCCTCATTATCGCCGGAGCCTAATTTTAATCTTTTAAGCAGGTTCTTAGTGATGATGGAATATAACAGAATAGATACGGTAATATGTTTTAATAAGACAGATCAGGTGGACAGCTGTATTCTTGATAAAATGATAAAAGATTTTTCGGGATGCGGTTCAAGGATTATTACGTCAAGCGTTACAGAGAATAAAGGAATTGATGAAATAAGAGAAGTTTTACAAAATAAAACCACTGCACTTGCAGGCCCTTCGGGAGTCGGTAAATCATCCATTCTTAACAGTGTTTTCCCGGAGGCAGAAACAAGAACCGGAGAGATAAGCGGGAAGATTAACAGAGGTAAACATACCACAAGACATACGGAGATTTTCAACATAACCGGTGATACCTTTGTGCTTGACACACCGGGCTTTACTTCCCTTGATTACGATGTTGTGGAAGATAAGGACTTAAGATTTTATTTTAATGAATTTACAGAGTATGAAGGAAAATGCCGCTTTAACGGTTGTGTCCATGTCAATGAGCCTGATTGTGCGGTTAAAGCCGCTGTAACTGAAGGAAGAATATCTGAACTAAGGTATAAAATATATACCGATATGTATAATGAATTAAAGAACAAGAGGAAATATTAATGAAAAAGTATTTATCACCATCAATGCTTTCGGCTGATTTTACAAAAGTCGGAGAGCAGTTAAAAATAATAGAAAATGCAGGCAATGAAATGCTGCATGTAGATATAATGGACGGTATTTTTGTACCCAGTATTTCTTTTGGAATGCCTGTAGTTGAATCAATAAGGCCATGTACCGATATGATTTTTGACGTACATATGATGGTAGTTGACCCTGAAAGATATATTGAGGTTGTGAGAAAAAGCGGTGCAGATATTATATCCATCCATGTTGAAGCCTGTAAAAATATAATTGATACATTGCTCAAAATAAGGGAAACAGGTGCAAAGCCTGCAATTGCAATTAATCCTGAGACGCCTATGGAGACATTAAGGCCGTATCTTCAGTATGTGGATGAAGTTGTTGTGATGAGTGTTCATCCCGGCTTTGGAGGACAGTCATTTATTGAAGAGTCCTTTGAGAGAATATGCGAACTTGACAGAATGAGAAAAGACCTCGGACTTTCTTTTGCTATTGAGGTTGATGGTGGAATTAAACTTGATAATGTGGAAAAAGTCCTTAAATGCGGCGCAGACATTATCGTAGCGGGTTCTGCTGTATTTAAAGACGATATTGCGGATAATGTAAGGAAATTTAATGAGATAATAAGCAGATATTAAAGAGGTAATTATGAAGACATTGATAATTGCAGGCGGAATATATAAAGAAGATTTTGTAAAAGAATATATATGTCCTGACGATTATAATTATATTATTGCAGTAGATAAGGGACTTTCCTATACGGAAAGTCTTAATCTGTTTCCGGACCTCATTGTGGGAGATTTCGATTCAGTCAGGAACAGCATTTTATCAGGATATGACAGTAAAATAATCAGAAGATATAAGCCTGAAAAAGATGATACGGATATGGAAATAGCAATGAAACAGGCAGTTATAAAAAATCAGCCGATAGATGTATTGTGTGCAACAGGAGGCAGGGCAGACCATTTTCTCGGAAACATACATACCTTGAAAATTGCCATGGATGCCGGACTTCATGCGGAAATAATTGATGAAAACAACAGGATTTTTCTTGTAGATAAAGAATATGAATTTGAAAAAGGTGTGGGAAAATATGTATCTTTCATCCCATTTTCAGGAGCTGTGAAGGGAATTACCCTTAAAGGCTTCCGCTACAATGTTGAAAAATTTACCCTTAATCCCGGCAGTACCAGATGCGTAAGTAATGAAGTATCAGAAAAAAAAGCAGCCATTCATATAGATGAAGGCTGCCTTATAGCTGTTATAGCATCAGACGTTAAATCTGAATAAAATTACATCTCCGTCTTTTACAACGTAATCCTTACCCTCAATTCCTACAAGTCCTTTTTCTTTGGCAGCGGCGTAAGAACCACATTCAAGCAGATCTTTGTAGTATACAACTTCGGCTTTAATGAAACCACGTTCAAAATCGCTGTGAATCTTTCCGGCAGCTCCGGGAGCTTTAGTTCCTTTCTTGATGGTCCATGCTCTTGTTTCTGTAGGACCGGCGGTAAGAAAACTTATAAGACCGAGGAGTTTATAACTTGCCTTGATTAATTTATCAAGTCCTGATTCCTTAAGACCGAGGTCTTCAAGAAACATCTTTTTCTCATCATCTTCAAGTTCTGAAATTTCTTCTTCAATCTGTGCACATACAACGAATACCTCACTTCCCTCGGAAGCGGCAAATTCCCTTACCTTTGCAACATTCTCATTACTTGCACCGTCATCCGCAAGGTCATCTTCGGAAACATTGGCAGCATATATAACAGGTTTGAATGTCAATAAGTCATATGTACTAAGAAGAGCTTTTTTGTCATCATCATCCGTGACAAAACTTCTGGCAGCCTTGCCGTCTTCAAGATGTGCTTTCAATTCTTCAAGAAGCTCAAGTTCTTTTGCAAGGGCTTTATCATTTCTTGCACCACGGGAAACTTTTGCAATTCTTCTGTCAATAATATCAATATCAGAAAAGATAAGTTCAAGATTAATTGTATCAATGTCCCTTAATGGGTCGATAGAGCCGTCAACGTGGACGATGTTGCTGTTTTCAAAACACCTTACCACATGGACGATAGCATCGGTTTCTCTTATATGTGAAAGGAACTGGTTGCCAAGCCCCTCACCTTTTGAAGCTCCTTTTACAAGTCCTGCAATGTCAACAAATTCTATAACTGCGGGAACAATTTTTGCCGAATTATATAAATCAGATAATAACTGAAGCCTTTCGTCAGGTACTGAAACAACACCGACATTAGGGTCGATTGTACAGAACGGATAATTAGCCGATTCTGCACCTGCCTTTGTCAATGAATTAAAAAGTGTACTTTTACCTACGTTAGGCAATCCTACGATACCAAGTTTCATTTTCTAAAATCCTCCTTAAAATCTGATTATACCATATAATATGTCAAGTTGGAAACATAAAAATAGATTGATTAATTGATTACATTGGAATATACTTATAAAAAAATATAAGGAGAAATAAAATATGGGAGCAATAAGATTTCCTAATCTCGGATTTGAAATTGATTTGCCGACAGGTTTTTATATCGGCAGCTTTGAAATTAAATTTTACGGAATAATTCTTGCACTGGGACTTATCGCAGGTGCACTTCTTGCTTATCACGGAGCTAAAAAGACGGGCCAGAAGGTAGATGATTATATTGATTTTACCTTTTTTGCCGTAATCGGTGCGATAATATGCGCAAGAATATATTATGTGGCATTTGAATGGGATTACTATTCACACAATCTTAAGGAGATTTTTAATATCCGTGGTGGTGGAATTGCGATATATGGTGCAGTTATAGGTGGCGTAATCGTTCTCATTATATTCAGTAAAGTTAAGAAATTAAGCTTTTTTAAGATGGCTGATACCATTATTCCGGGACTTTTGATAGGCCAGATTATCGGAAGATGGGGTAATTTTGTAAACAGGGAAGCCTTCGGAGGATATACGGATAACATTCTTGCAATGCAGATACCTCTTAAAGACGTATCAGTAGGAACCATATCAGATAATATGCTTGTGGATGTGTTCGGAACCACTTATGTCCAGGTACATCCTACATTTCTTTATGAAAGTGTACTGAATCTTTTACTGCTGATACTGATACTGGTATTCAGGGACAAGAAAAAGTTCCAGGGAGAGACACTTTGCAGATATGGTGTTGGATACGGAATTATAAGATTCTTTGTGGAGGGCTTACGAACAGACCAGCTCCAGTTACATAATGGAATCGCCGTTTCACAGATTGTTTCAATCGCAATAGCTGTAGTTGGACTTTTCTTCATCGTATTTATGCACATAAGATTAAGAAAAACCGAGGGCATATTTGACCCTACCCCTGAAAAGGTAGTAGCAGCGAAGACAGACACTGCAGAAGAATAAATCAATATATTGTAGTTAGCAAAATACCGTAGCGTATATGTTGTGTACATATCGTTACGGTATTTTTTTGGGTAAAAATACCATATTCTACCACTCAAAAAAAACCGGTTTTTTAGGCAAAAATACTTGAAAAAATCCCTCAAAAGTAATAATATAGACTAAAACGTGGTAGAAAGTAGTTACTATGTGTTAGAAAGTGGTAGATTTGCAGAATTAATCCTTTGAAAAATACCGGACGGAAAGGGGTGATAACATGTTCAAAGGTGAATATAATCACTCAATTGACAGTAAAGGACGTGTTATCGTACCGGCTAAGTTCAGGGAACAGTTAGGAGAATCTTTTGTTGTTACAAAAGGTCTTGACGGATGTTTATTCGGATTTCCGAATGACAGCTGGCAGGAATTTGAGGACAAGCTCTCATCACTTTCCACAAGCAACATGGAATCAAGAAAACTTGTAAGATTCTTTACCGCAGGGGCAGCCGACTGTGAAATTGATAAACAGGGAAGAGCTCTTATACCCGGCGTATTAAGGGATTTTGCAGGACTTGATAAGGACGTAGTAATAATAGGCGTAGCAAAACGTATTGAGTTCTGGAGTAAGGATAAGTGGAACAATCTTACCGATGAATGCGACAGCAATATGGATGAAATAGCTGCTAACCTTGACGCACTTGGCGTTTCGCTTTAAGCGGACACTTTAGAAGGGGGTCACAATGGAATTTTCACATAAATCAGTTCTTTTGAACGAGTGTATAGAAAATCTTAATATTAAGCCCGATGGGATTTATGTTGACGGAACCCTCGGGGGAGCAGGTCATTCTTACCATATATGCGAGAGACTTTCAAAAAAAGGACGTCTAATCGGCATTGACCAGGATGAGGATGCGATACGTGCCGCCACCACAAGACTTGAGCCATTTAAGGACAGGGTGACAATTGTTAAGGATAATTACAGTAACATTAAGAATGTACTTGTCTCACTTGGCATAGATAAAGTTGACGGTATTCTTTTGGATATCGGGGTCTCTTCTTACCAGCTTGATAATGCTGAACGTGGATTTACATATAAAGAAGAGGATGCACCTCTTGATATGAGAATGGACAGGCAGTCAGGCATAACAGCACAAGACGTTGTGAATGATTACAGCGAAATGGAACTTTTCAGGGTTATAAGGGACTACGGCGAAGAACAGTTTGCAAAAAATATTGCCAAACACATATGTATAGAAAGAAACAAATCAAGAATTACCACAACTGGACGCCTTACCGAAATAATCAAGGCGGCGATACCGATGAAATTCAGGGTTAACGGAGGACATCCGGCGAAAAAGACATTTCAGGCAATAAGAATAGAAGTGAACAGGGAACTTTATGTTCTGGAAGAATCCATAGATACTATGATTGATTTGCTGAATGATAAAGGAAGGTTATGTATTATTACATTTCATTCCCTTGAGGACAGAATTGTTAAGAATAAATTCAGGGCCAATGTTAATACATGTACATGCCCTCCGGATTTCCCGGTGTGCGTATGCGGCAACAGACCTAAAGGAGTAATAATCACAAGAAAACCGATTGTTCCAACGGATGAAGAAATTGAAATTAATAAAAGAGCCAAAAGCTCAAAATTAAGGGTATTTGAAAGGGTTATTTAGTTATGAACAGAAATTTTTATATAAACGGCAGCGCAGCGCCGGCAAGAATTATAGATGAACCGGTAAGAAATCCAAGAAGAACGGCACCTCTTACCAAAGAACAGATAAGAAAAAGACAGGTGGACAGATATGCCGAAGCAAACAGGGAAAGAGCAGTCAGATTCGGCAGACTCTATACATTATTTATTGCTGTTGCAGTAGCAGTGACGATGGCTGCCAGTGTTGGTTTTATTAAAGAATATAACAGAAATACAGCCAACAATAACAAAATAAAGACTTTAAGCGAACAGCTTTCAAAGGCAAAGGAAGCCAACGATTTAAAGAAACTTACTATAGACACATCTATAGATTTTGACTATATATATAAGACAGCAACTGAGGAACTTGGTATGGTGCATGCGGGTAAGAATCAGATTGTAGAATATAAAAGCGGTGAAAGCGAATATGTTATTCAATACAAAGATATTACCAAAGGAGAATAGTGCTAAGGAGCAGCAATGTCAGTAAAAAAAGAACCGAAAAGCAAGAAATTTACAAATAAAATGAAAAAAAAGCTTTTAGTTATTTTCCTGCTTGCGGGAATTGTGCTTTTGGGACTTTCGTATGCTTTAATCAGGCTTAATCTGAGTAAAGGAAAAAGCTATTCAAAGGCAGTATACAATAACTATGGCTATGACAGCAGGGCTATTGCGGCAAGAAGAGGTGACATAACAGACCGTAACGGAACCATTCTTGCGTATTCCACAAGAGTATATAATCTCATAATAGATTCAAAAGTTATGCTGTCATCTGATGGAAAATACAGACAGTCAACGGTAGATGCATTAGCAGAATATTTTCCGGACCTTGATATGGATAAGTTAAATGAGTTTCTTGATGAAAATGCACAAAAAGAGAATAAAAATGCTTACAAAAAATTTCTTGAAGAGTTGACAGAGGATGAGATTAGCGAATTTAAGACAACAATGTCTGAATCTGACAATATAAAAGGCGTATGGTTTGAAGAAGAATATAAAAGGACATATCCTTTTAAGTCACTTGCGGCAGATCTTATAGGATTTGCAAGCAACGGCGGAAGCGGGGAAATCGGAATTGAGCAGTCATATAATTCATATCTTTCGGGAACTGACGGAAGAATATACGGATATATAAATGACAGCTCATATAAGTCACAGGTTATATCCGCTGAAAACGGAAATACGATAGTATCCACGATTGATTACAGTATCCAGAATATAATAGAAAATTCAATTAAATCTTTTAATGATGAATATGGTTCATTGTCAACAACAGTAGTTGTTATGAATCCCAAAAATGGGGAAGTTCTCGGAATGGCGGATTATCCTACTTTTGACCTGAATAATCCAAGGGATGTTTCATCAATGTATACGGATGAAGAACTTGATGCCATGGAAGAAGATAAAAGAGTTGAAGCTTATTATTCATTATGGAAAAACAATGCCGTCAGTAAAATATATGAACCGGGTTCGGTTTTTAAAACTTTTACCGTTAGTGAACTTATTGAAGAAAATCTTATAAAACTTACGGATGTAGTAAAATGTGACGGATACGGTGTGTATGACAGTACGAAAATTCTTTGCAACGGCGGTGAGGGACATGGAGATGTTACTCCTACCTGGGCACTTTGCAGGTCCTGTAACGACGCACTTATGCAATATGGTGAAATGTTAGGCAAAGATACGTTTAACAGATATCTTCATATATATAAATTCGGACAAAAGACAGATATTGATATACCTTCTGAAGAAGCCGGACTTCTTATATCAGAAAGCGGAATGATGGATGTAGACCTTGCAACCAATTCATTTGGACAAAATTTAAGTGTTAATATGATTCAGATGATGGCAGCTTTTTCATCTGTAATTAACGGAGGAAAGTATTACAAACCTCATGTTGTCAAAGAAATAAGAGACAGCCAGGGAGAACTTGTTGAAACAATTAATCCTGTACTTGTAACAGAAACAGTTTCCGAAGAAACCTCTGCGGTTATGCGTTCAATGTTAAGAGCTGTAGTTGATTACGGAACTGCGGGTTATGTATATATGGACGGATATTCAATCGGTGGAAAAACCGGCGCGGCTGAAAAAATACCGAGAGATAAAAAAAGCTATGTGGTATCTTTTATGGGATTTGCTCCTGCAGAAGACCCGGAGGTACTTGTATATGTAATAATTGATACTCCTGATTGTGAAGAGTATGATACATCATGGTCGGCACAGATGGTTGCGGCAGATATAATGCATAAACTTGTTCCTTATCTTGGAATACCTGCAGATAATCCTGATTACGAAAGAGATGTATATATTGATGCCAAGACTCTAAAACCTGTAGTAAAAAGACCATCATCTGTTGATGTGGATGAAGTTAAGCCTGATGGAGGAGCTAATCTTCCTGATGAGGAAGAGTCCGCATCAAAAGAGGACGGACATGAAGAAGAATCATCAGAAAATGAGAAACCTGATGAGAATGAATCCCCGCCTGAGGAAAGCACACCGGATGGTGTGGATGAATCGCCGCCTGAGGAAAGTACTCCCGGCTAGGCACATTATGGTGCATAAAGTTAAAACTCCCATAATAAAATAATATTATGAAAGTATTAAAAAAACATAGAACAAAAATTAAATTTATCGCATACGCCGTTTTCCTTATGATGTCGGGACTGATAGGGAGAATGACGTATGTTGTTGTATTCAGAGGTGAAGAGCTTACGGTAAAAGCAACTGAACTTCATGAAAGAGAAAGAACAATAAAAGCAGGGCGGGGAAGGATAATCAGTTCTGACGGAACGGTGCTTGCCACTAACGAGACAGTATGTACCGTGTCGGTTATCCATTCGCAGATAAAAGACCCTGAAAGAGTAATAAGTATTCTTTCGGAAGAACTTGATATGGATGAGGAAAAGGTAAGAAAATATGTAGAAAAATTTTCATCCATGGAAAAGATTAAATCAAATGTGCCAAAAGAAACAGGAGATGCCATAAGAAGCTATGAACTTGCAGGTGTTAAGGTTGATGAGGACAGCAAAAGAATTTACCCTTATTCAGAGCTCGCCTCAAAAATCCTCGGTTTTACCGGAGCCGATAATCAGGGAATACTGGGATTGGAGATAGAATATGATGATGTTCTGAAGGGAACAAACGGACAGATACTTACGTTGACTGATGCGTCTGGTGTAGAAATAGAAGAAAAAGAAGTAAAAAGAGTTGAGCCTGTTGCAGGTGATGATTTATATATAAGTATAGATTATAACATCCAGTCTTATGCTACCCAGCTTGCAAGAACTGCATATTATTCCAATCAGGCAAAGTCGGTCAGCATAATTGTCATGGACCCTGATAATGGTGAAATGTTGGCAATGGTAAATTATCCCGAATATAATCTTAATGACCCATTTACCGATGGGACAATGGAAGAGATGAACCGGATATGGCGAAATACCATTATTAATGATACTTACGAACCGGGTTCTACATTTAAAGTTATAACTGCAACTGCTGCTCTTGACAGCGGAAGCGTTACACTTAATAATCATTATTCCTGCAGCGGCAGGATTCATGTGGCGGACCGCTTTGTAAGATGTGCCAACGCAAGAGGACATGGTGCACAGACATTTGCGCAAAGTCTCCAGAATTCCTGTAACCCTGCATTTATCACCTGGGGACTTATGACAGGAAAGGATAATATGGTAAAATACATGGAAAGTCTTGGTTTATACAGTAAAACCGGTGTGGACCTTCCGGGAGAGGCAGGCTCCATCATACACAAGACAGAGAATATTAAAGAGCTTGACCTTGCAATAATGTCTTTTGGACAGTCGTTCCAGATTACTCCGCTGCAGCTGTTAAGAGCGGTAAGCGCAGTGGTTAATGGCGGTAAACTTGTTACACCCCACTTTGGAGTAAAAAAAATAGATACGGAAGGTAATATTTCGGTATTGGAATATGAGGAAAGCGGTACTATAATAAAACAGTCAACCACCGAAACAATGCGTGGACTTTTAAAGAATGTTGTTGAGCTTGGAGGCGGGCTTAACTGCAGAATCGAAGGATATTCGATTGCGGGCAAGACGGCAACCTCCGAAAAACTTCCGCGAGGCAACGGTAAATACATTGCCAGCTTTATAGGAATCGCGCCGGCAGAGAATCCTCAGGTAATAGCAATGTGCATTATAGACGAACCTGTGGGAATGCATTATGGTGGCGTAATTGCCGCACCGGTGGTAAAATCATTATTTGAGAATATACTTCCATACCTTGGAATAGAGAAAGGACAGACGTAAGATGGATTTAACAGATAAGAAAGTAGTTGTAGTAGGAACGGGAGTAAGCGGAATGGGAGCGGTAAAGCTTCTTTCAGAGACTTCTGCCGATATAACTTTATATGACGGCAATGATAAAGCAGACAGGGACGAAATCCTTAAAAAGATTCCTGATGATTGTGATTTAAGACTTATAATCGGTGAGATGCCTGACGAAGTTGTCAAAGAGACAGATTTACTTGTAATAAGCCCCGGAGTTCCTATAGATAGTGATATTGTTAAATTATTTGAAAAAGAAAATGTTCCGGTATGGGGAGAAATAGAACTTGCTTATAACTTTGAGAAGGGAACTGTTTTTGCAATTACCGGAACTAACGGAAAGACCACTACCACAACACTTGTAGGTGAGATAATGAAAAAATATAACAATCAGACATTTGTTGTAGGAAATATAGGCAATTCGTATACAAGTGAAGTTCTTAAGACAACTAAGGACAGCTATACCGTTGCGGAAATCAGCAGCTTCCAGCTTGAGACAATCAGGGAATTCGCACCTAAAGGAAGTGCAATTCTTAATATAACGCCGGATCACCTTAACAGACACTATACAATGGAAAATTATGCAGCGGTGAAAGAATCAATTACAAAGAACCAGTGGAAAGTCAGGGAGGATGATTACTGCGTTCTTAATTATGATGATAAGGTACTCAGGGAATTTGGTAAAACAATAAAGAACCCTGTATATTTTTCAAGAAAAGAAAAACCTTCCAAAGGAGCATATCTTGACGGCAGAATTATAAGATATTTTGACGGTAAAGATGATTATGAAGTGATGTCGGTAGATGATATGCATCTTTTCGGCAACCATAATTATGAAAATGTCATGGCGGCTATTGCAATGACAATAGAAGCAGGAGTACCTCTTAATATTATCATAAATGTTATTAAAGATTTTATGGGTGTTGAACACAGAATTGAATATGTAAGAGACAAAAACGGCGTAAGATATTATAATGATTCAAAAGGAACTAACCCTGACTCATCAATTAAAGCACTTGAAGCAATGTCAAGACCGACAATACTTATAGCCGGAGGATATGACAAACATTCGGAATTTGATGAATTTATCGAAGCATTTGATAATAAAGTAAAATTAATGGTATTGCTTGGACAGACGGCAGACAAGATAGAAGAAACCGCTGTCAGACACGGTTTTACCAATATTATAAAAACAGACAGCCTTGAAAAAGCGGTAAAGATATGTGCAGAAAATGCAGTATCGGGAGATGTAGTATTGCTCTCACCTGCCTGTGCAAGCTGGGGTATGTTTAAAAATTATGAAGAAAGAGGAAAACTCTTTAAAGAATATGTCAACAGTTTATAAAATTATGGGGAGATGGACTTATGAAAAAGCCTGAATTGACCAAAAAAGGACAGTTTTTTGACTACAGTACCTTGATAATTGTATTTGTGCTTCTGGCTTTCGGACTTGTAATGATTTACAGTACGAGTTCGTACAGTGCAGCAGCTACATATGGAGATTCTGCATTTTATTTTAAGAAGCAGCTTATGGCAACACTTCTTGGACTTGCAGCCATGATGATTATGTCATTTGTACCATATCAGAAGATATACAGATTTGCCGTCCCTGTTTATGTGATTACGATTTTGACCGTTTTCCTTGTAAAAACAGGTCTTGGCCTTGATGTAAAAGGTGCGACAAGATGGGTTAAAATAGGTCCGTTATCTTTCCAGCCGGCAGAAGCGGTCAAATTGGGAACTATAATTATACTTGCGGCATTTGCGTCTTTCAGCGGTAAATACATGGCAAAAATGAGACAGAATATTTTTTTCCTGATAATAGCACTGATACCGGCATTACTGTTGTTTGTTATAACCAACAACCTGAGCTCTGCAATAATTGTGGTTGGAATTGCCTATATTATGCTTATTGTATCTAATCCGAGACCGAGGTGGATATACATTGTAAGTGTAATCGGCATTGTGGCTGTGGCAGCACTTCTTGTATATGTGTTTAACAACCTTGATCCCACATCTGATTCTAATTTCCGTTTTAAGAGACTTTTTGCATGGCGTGACCCTGAGCATTTTGCATCAGAGACGGGTTACCAGACAATACAGGCTATGTATGCCATCGGTTCAGGTGGTTTCTTCGGAAAAGGACTTGGCAACAGTATCCAGAAGCTTGGATTTATTCCGGAAGCCCATAATGATATGATTTTTTCCATTGTATGTGAAGAACTTGGATTATTCGGCGCAATCTGTATCATAATACTTTTTATACTTCTTATATATCGTTTTATGGTGGTTGCCAACAATGCACCGGATCTGTTTGGCTCATTGCTTGTAGTAGGCGTGCTTGCACATATAGGCATCCAGGTAATTCTTAATATAGCGGTTGTAACTAATACGATACCGAATACCGGTATTTCCTTGCCTTTTATAAGTTACGGAGGAACTTCCGTATGTTTTCTGCTTGTGGAGATAGGAATTGTATTAAATGTCTCAAGACAGATAAGAGTTCCTGTATATACAACCAATAACAGACGTGGTGAATAATATGAGAAAACGTAGAAAGAGAAAAAAATGGTGGATTCCCATAATAATCCTTTTAGCTTTTGCAGCAGGAATTTTCTTTTACGGAAAAAAATATTTCCGTATAAAAGAAATTAATATTTCAGGAAGCGATAAGTATACATACGAAGAACTTTATAATTATATTTTCAAGGACCGTAATGACAAAAATATGATTTTGTTTAAATACACGGATAAGAAAGCCCCAAAGCCGGAAATTCCCTTTATTGCCAAAACAGTAATAGATATTAAGTGGCCTTCTACCATTAATATAACGGTTTACGAAAAAAGCATAATAGGGTATGTATATTACTATGGTTCATACATGTACTTCGACAAAGACGGTACGGTGGTGGAAAGCTCATACGAGCTTCTTGATGGAATACCCGAAATCAAGGGACTCACTTACAATCATATAGTTCTTAATGAGAAACTGGATGTTAATGTTCCGGAAGTGTTCGGAGCTATAATGGATTTAAAACAATATCTTGACAAGTATAATATCGATATTGATGAAATTGATGTGGATGATGAGCTTCAGCTTTCAGTTAAAATAGGGAACATAAAAGTCCTTCTTGGCAATGACAGCGTTATGTTAAGTGAAAAAATCTATGAACTAAGCTGTATGGTTCCAAAATTTGGAGATAAAAGCGGTACCCTTGATATGAGAGAGTATTCAAGGGACAGTAAATATGTTATTTTAATGGAAGATAAGCAATAAACAAAGTAATAAAAAATACAATTTTATATTGATATTTTTTGAAAAAAATACTATATTATTATTATGTTGGTTTAGAGGAGGATAGGACCTTGTTAGAAATAGTGACTAATGAGACTAATACAGCAGCAAGAATAATCGTTGTTGGTGTTGGCGGCGCAGGTAATAATGCCGTTAATAGAATGATAGAAGAGAAAATTGTAGGCGTTGAATTTGTAGGCGTTAATACAGATAAGCAGGTGCTTAAGCTTTGTAATTCACCTGTTGTAATCCAGATTGGTGAGAAGCTTACCAAGGGTCTTGGCGCAGGAGCCAAGCCGGAAGTTGGTGAGAAGGCAGCCGAAGAAAGCTATGAAGAACTTACAGAAGCACTCAAGGGAGCAGATATGGTATTTGTTACCTGTGGAATGGGTGGCGGAACCGGAACAGGTGCAGCACCTATTGTTGCCAAGATTGCTAAGGATATGGGTATCCTTACTGTAGGCGTTGTTACTAAGCCATTTAAGTTTGAAGCCAAGACAAGAATGACTAATGCTTTGGCAGGAATTGAGAAACTGAAGGAGAATGTTGATACATTAATTGTTATTCCTAATGACAGACTCCTTGATATAATTGACAAGAAGACGACTTTACCTGATGCCCTTAAGAAGGCTGATGAAGTTTTGCAGCAGGCAGTACAGGGAATTACAGACCTTATTAATGTTCCCGGTCTTATTAATCTTGACTTCGCAGATGTCCAGACTGTAATGAAGGATAAGGGTATTGCCCATATCGGTATAGGACAGGCTACAGGGGATGATAAGGCTATTGAAGCTGTTAAGATGGCAGTTGCCAGCCCACTTCTTGAGACTACTATTGAAGGTGCTTCACATGTTATCATCAATGTAAGCGGTGATATCGGACTTATGGAAGCCAGTGAAGCAGCAGATTACATACAGGAACTTGCAGGCGAGACAGCCAATATTATTTTTGGCGCTAAGTATGATGACTCAATGCCTGACCAGGTTACAATTACAGTAATCGCTACAGGCCTTGACGAGGAGGTTGTTCCAAGTCCGGCTAAGGCAATGGCAGGGTTTAACTATACGCCTTCAACACCTGTGAGACCGGCTTCAACACCATCTTACCGTCCTGTTACATCAGGTACTGATACAGCAAGACGTGAGATTCCGGGACTTACAAGACCGGGCAAGGTTGAACCTACTGTAGAGGAGAAGGAGATTAAGATTCCTAACTTCCTTACAAGCAGAAGAAATAAATAGTTGTAATGAATATACTTCCCTCGGAGTTATTTCCGGGGGATTTTTGTAAGTAAGAACAGTAGTTCGGAAAATTTATTTGACATTAAAACAGCTGAATGTTAATATACTATTAGAAAATGCTACCGATAGACGGTTAGCCTTGAAAACAATGTGATTAAAAATAACCGCTATAGTTTAGCAGACTGGGCGGTTATTTTTGTGTCTATTTATTGCTCTTAGAATCAACGGTATAACCAAGAGCAAAGCAAGTAATGCACAAGCTAAAACTCTTGCGGAGAAGGCTAACCGCCTACCGTATAGGGTAGCACTGTATGTATTATATCAAACATATGTTCGATATACAATAGCGATTTATAAAAAATATATGCAATATATGCAATAATTTTTTTTCCCCTCACTTCCCCATTGACACCACCCATTCTATATGTTAGGATAACACTATCCAAAAAGGGAGTAGTTGCATGCGAAGCATGTTCCGGTTTTCGTCAGGACGTCCGCAAGGACCGGAAGCCGGATGACTATTTTGTTAAACGAGACTTTTTGTGTATTTTTTTGATGCACAAAAGGTCTTTTTCTTTTGTGCAAAAGATAATCCACGTATTAGAATCAAGAAAGAGGAGACAGCGCATGAAAGAAGTTTACAGAATGACAAAAGATGAACTGGCAAAGCAGTACGGCATGAAGGGGCTGACAGAAGAACAGGCAGCAAAGAATCTTGAGACCTACGGCAGAAATGAATTAATGGATAAGGGCAAGAAAAGTATTTTTAAAATTTTTCTGAGCCAGTTTGCGGACCTGCTTGTTATTATTTTGATTATAGCTTCTGTTATATCAATGATATCGGGTAATGTGGAAAGCACCATTGTAATAATTGCAGTAATTGTTCTTAATGCAATATTGGGAACGGTCCAGTATGTAAAAGCACAAAAATCATTGGATTCTTTAAAAGAACTGTCGTCACCGAAAGCAAAAGTTTTGAGGGATGGCGTGAAGAAAGAAATACTGGCAAAAGACATAGTTCCGGGGGATCTGCTTTTGCTTGAAGCAGGAGATATTGTAGCTGCGGACGGAAGAATTGTAGAAAGTTATTCATTGCAGGTAAATGAAAGCTCGCTAACGGGTGAATCTACCAATGTAGAAAAAAAAGATATGGAAATACCTGAAGAATGTGCGCTGGGTGACAGAATTAATATGGTATACTCCGGCAGCCTTGTGACTTATGGACGCGCAAATGTGGTTGTAACATCAACGGGAATGAATACGGAGATAGGCAAAATCGCCAATCTTATGAACAATACGGGAGATAAAAAAACACCTCTCCAGGTAAGCCTTGACAATTTCAGCAAAAAGCTTGCCATCATAATTATGGCAATAAGCGTGGTTGTATTTTTGCTTAGAATCTGGCAGAAAGAACCGGTGCTGGATTCGCTTATGTTTGCTGTGGCTCTGGCGGTAGCAGCAATCCCCGAAGCATTAAGTTCAATTGTAACCATTGTTCAGGCAATGGGAACACGCAGAATGGCAAAAGATAATGCTATTATAAAAGAATTGAAAGCCGTTGAAAGCCTTGGCTCCGTATCAGTAATCTGCTCCGATAAGACAGGTACGCTTACACAGAATAAAATGACGGTGACGGAAGTATATATTGATGGAAAGTGTATTCTGCCTGAAGAAATAGACATAAGAAGCAGGCAGCACAGATATCTTTTATATAATGCAATATTAAATAACGATTCCTCCATTTCAGGGGGTAAAGAAATAGGAGATCCTACAGAAACCTGCCTCCTTGTAATGGCAGAAAAAGCAGGACTTGGTGATAAAGGTATTTCAGAAGAAGTCATAAGAGACATGATGGAAAGACAGGAAGAAATTCCTTTTGACTCCGACAGAAAACTTATGAGCAGCAAATATAGTGTACATGGTATTCCTACTGTTTTTACAAAAGGAGCTGTGGATGTACTTCTTGCAAGAACGGAGTACATTATGGATGGAGATACTGTCAGGACAATTACTAAAACTGATATTGATAATATTCTTAACCAGAACCGTATTTTTTCTGAAAAAGGAACAAGAGTCCTTGCTTTTGCATATAAGGAATGTAAGAAAGGCGAACATCTTACAAAAGAGAGTGAGAACGGCTATGTATTCATCGGACTTACATCCATAGTCGATCCACCAAGAGAGGAATCCAAGGAAGCGGTTTTATCCGCAATAAATGCAGGAATTAAGCCGGTTATGATAACAGGAGACCATAAAGTGACGGCGACAGCCATAGCAAAACAGATTGGAATATATCATGACGGAGACATTGCCTTAACCGGAGCTGAACTTGATAATATATCAGACAAAGAGCTTGGCGATATATTGGAAAAAGTATCGGTATATGCAAGGGTGTCGCCTGAGAATAAGATAAGAATTGTGGATGCATGGCAGAAAAAAGGTAAAATTGTGGCTATGACAGGTGATGGGGTTAATGATGCACCTGCGTTAAAGAAAGCCGATGTGGGTGTTGCAATGGGAATCACAGGAACGGAAGTTTCCAAAGATGCGGCAGCAATGGTTTTATCCGACGATAATTTTGCTACGATAATCAAGGCTGTACTTAACGGCAGAAATGTTTACAGGAATATTATGAACGCAATACAGTTTTTGCTGTCAGGAAATTTGGCTGCGATTTTTGTGGTGCTTTACTGCTCTGTAATGGCACTTACAACTCCGTTTCTTCCGGTACATCTTTTGTTTATCAATCTTTTAACGGATTCGCTTCCTGCACTTGCAATCGGTATGGAACCTGCTGATAAATCGCTCTTGAAAAACAAACCAAGAAATCCTGAAGAAGGTATTCTTAATAAAAAGTTTTCTATGAAATTACTGGCATACGGAATTTCAATAGCAGTAGTAACACAGACAGCATTTTATATAGGATTGAAAGTTAATGCGGCGAGTGCGAGCACGATGGCATTTGCCACACTTACACTTGCAAGACTTTTTCACGGTTTTACCTGCAGAAGCGGGTATTCGATTTTTAAAATTGGATTAAAGAGTAACAAATGGAGTGTGCTGGCATTTTTAACAGGAACTTTGTTGTTGATTGCAGCACTTATGCTTCCCGGATTTAATACACTTTTTATGGTAGAAACATTAAGCGGGTTTAATCTGCTGATGATTGGTGTACTTGCTTTTTTACCGACTTTTGTATTTCAGGTTGTCAGATTGATTAAAGAGCATTATAATAAAAAATAATTACAGGAAAGGGGCATATTATGAAAGCCGGACATAGAAGAATAATTGGTTTTATATTGACTTTATTTATCTGTGTGACAGGGATGTACTTTGGCGATGTTAAAGTAGATTCGGTTTTTGTATGCCCTTCTGTGGATATTTCCGGTGCCTGCATTGAAACTGTGGATTCGGTTGCGGATAATTCCAAGGCATGTACATCGGAAATGCTTGGTATCAGAAGAACTGTTACTTTAAGGGATAATCATGTGCGTACCTCAGGCAGGAGAGAGTACAGGATTACCGTAGATTTTTATCAGGATAATGGGAACGGATACAATGTCCGTCCTTTCTATGCAGGTTTTTCTGACGGAAGAGATTATAATGTCCGTCAGGAGGAACTTGTCACAAATTATATTCACAAGTCGGACGGCAAGAAGAGAGTCTGAAAATTTCCAATCATAATTAAATAATAATTATTCGGCATACAAGATGGGTATGCCTGTCTTTGTATGCCTTAAACGGAGGTTTTATATGGGACTTAATATTTTTATAGGCATAATAGGAGCAATAGCGCTTGCTGCAGGAGTGTGGTGCTTTTGCGTAGATAAAGGATATTTTCATAAGAAAAAAGACATAAACAATATTGACACATATGAGGAAAATGAAAATGAGAAAAACTAAAGTTATATGTACTATAGGTCCGGCGTGTGAGGATGCCAATGTGCTTAGCGGGATGTGCTATGCGGGAATGAACGTTGCGAGACTTAATTTCTCACACGGATCCCACGAGGAACATCAGAAAAAAATAGATCTGATAAAGGCAACAAGGGAGAAACTTGATATGCCTATAGCTATTATGCTTGACACAAAGGGACCGGAGTACAGAATAGGAACTTTTGAAAATGGCAGAATTAAGCTGGATGACGGAGACAGTTTTATATTTACAACTGATGATGTTGTGGGTAATGAGAAAAGAGTTTCTGTCAATTATGACAAACTTATGGAGAATCTTAACGTTGGAGACATAATCCTTGTCAATAACGGACTTGTTATTTTTGAAGTTGAGAAAATAGAAGGAAGTAATGCATATTGCAAAGTTCTGGCAGGCGGAGAGCTAAGCAACAAAAAAAGCATGAATTTTCCGGATAAGGTTATGAAACATGATTTTCTCAGCGATCAGGACAAAGAAGATCTTTTGTTTGGAATTAAAAATGACGTTGATTTTGTTGCGGCATCTTTTGTATCATGCAAAAAAGATATAAAAGAGATGCGTGAGTTCCTTGACGAAAACGGCGGTACGGATATTGATATCATTGCGAAGATTGAGAACAGGGCAGGTGTGGATAATATTGAAGATATCTGCGAAATTGCAGACGGCATTATGATTGCAAGAGGCGATCTTGGCGTGGAAATTCCTGCAATTGAGGTTCCTTCTGTCCAGAAATATCTCATTAAGAAATGCAGGCTTCTTGGTAAACGTGTAATTACTGCTACGGAAATGCTTGAGTCTATGATTTATAATCCAAGGCCTACGAGAGCAGAGCTTTCAGACGTTGCTAATGCCGTTTATGACGGAACTTCGGCTGTAATGCTTTCCGGAGAAACAGCTTCAGGAAAATACCCTGTGGCAGCAGTGAAAAATATGGTTGATACATTGTCTTTTACCGAGAAAAACATGGATTATGAGAAACAGTTTAAGACAACGGAATTTACCATAAAGAGCAATATTGATGCTGTTTCCCACGCAACCTGTGCAATGGCGATAGACGTTAATGCCAAGTGTATAATTGTTAATTCACTTACGGGAAAGACTGCCAGGATGGTAAGCAGGTTCCGCTGCCCGGTGGATATTATAGGAATGACTACATCGCGGAAGGGCTTCAGAAAGCTTAATATGAGCTGGGGCGTAACTCCCGTACTTTGTGAAAAATATGACAATATGGAAGAGATGTTTAACAACGATCTTGTTAAGGCGGAAGAAGTATTTCATCTTGTAAAAGGTGATAATGTAGTGCTGACAGGAGGCCTTGTAGACGGAAATTCCGGAAATACCAATCTTATAAAGGTTGAGAGTATTTAGGTATAAAATATTTAAAGGAATGATTGTCTGTGCAGTCATTCCTTTTTTTAATGTGGTTCTTGTATTAATTGCTGTTTCGCTATAAAATATAAATTAATTACAATATTATATGAAAGATGTGTATGGGATGAAAGAGAAAAGAGTAGAAGAAACAATTGTGGAACAGATGAGAGAAGTAAGACCTGAGGACCTTAATGGTGCAGACCGGCTTTTTGGCGGGAGACTGATGCAGTGGATTGATGAAGTTGCAGGCATTACAGGTCTCAGATATGCGGAGAATACGGTAGTGACGGCTTCCGTGGATAACCTTAGATTTATAAGAGGGGTTTACCAACATGAAATAGTTGCTCTGATTGGCAGGGTTACTTATGTGGGAAGAACCTCTATGGAAGTAAGGGTGGATACCTATGTTGAGAGTCTCGACGGCATGAGACATCCTGTGAACAGGGCATATCTCACCCTTGTATCTGTTGATAAGAATGGCAAATCAAAAGAAGTACCAAGACTTATTGTTGAATCTGTTGGAGAACAGGCTGAATGGGAAGCAGGAAAGAAAAGAAGCGAACTTAGAAAAACACGAATGAAGGAAGGTTTCTAAAACTCCGTGTATATTGTTTTTAAAGCAACATACAATATCAGAATAAAATGTAAATACAAGGAGTTTTAATGTGAAAAAAAGAAAAACGTTTGTGCTGACTGTTATTGCGGCAGGTGCAATAATGCTGATTATTTCCTGGTTTGCGGGAAGAATAATATCAAAGAAATATTATTTTTCACATAATAATACTTATAACGAAGAAGGAATGATGATTGATTCCGTTAATCACCCTTATTATTCCAAAAGACAATGGGGGTACTTTTATAAAATACCACGGACTATCAGGTATTACTCAGATATAACCGGGACAGAAAGAAAAGCAATGGTGTTTCTGCCGGCAGGTTATAGCGAAAACAAATCCTATCCCGTACTTTATCTTTTGCACGGATACGGTGGGAGACACAGCACATGGCGTAATAAAAATGCCCATATTATAATACAGAATCTTATATATTTTGAAGATGTTCCGGAAATGATTGTAGTATGTCCGGACTGCGTTGTAAGCCGTAATGAAGAAGACAGGGATGCCGGTTTTTACGAGACAATCCGGTATTTTGACCTGACAGAAAGAGAAATTATAGATAATCTTATGCCTTATGTGGAAGAACATTTTAATGTACTTACAGGCAGGGAAAATACGGCAATCGCAGGTAATTCCATGGGTGGAAGAAACTCCCTTGCCATTGGATTCAAAAATCAGGATAAATTCGGATATATAGGAGCTTTTTCATCTGTTTCGCCACTTCCGGATGAAAGACATTCCGGCGGTATTCCGGCACTTCTTGATGAACTGAAACTGGATTCGTCACAGTTTGAATTTCTGATGCTGAGTGTAGGAAAATCCGATAATGTCTGCGGGGATGTAACTTATGCACTTCATGAATATATGACAGAACGTGGCATAAACCATGTGTTCTATGACGTGGATGGTGAACATGAAAACAAGGTGTGGCAGAATTCACTTTATAATTTCTGCAAAAATATTTTTAATCAGGAGTGATTCAAATGAAATTATTACTAAAACAGAGATTTTTTTCGTGGTTTGACAGCTATGACGTGTATTATGAAGATGGCAGTGTGGCTTTTAAGGTAAAGGGAGAACCGGCATGGGGGCATCTTTTAAGAATTTTTGATGCCCCGGGCAGTTATCTTGCCACAGTTAAAGAAAAAATATTTACTTTTATGCCGCAGTTTGAAATATTTTACGGGGATGAATATGTGGGAAATATTCATAAAGAACTAACTTTTTTTAAACCAAAATTCTATTTTGATTTTAACGGCTGGTATGTTGAGGGACATTTTATGGAATGGGATTATGAAATCTATGACGGATACAATAATCTTGTTGCCAACATCAACAAGGAAGTAATTAATTTTACCGATACATATTCCATAGATGTTGTAAATCCGCAGGATGCATTGCTTGTTCTTGCATTTGTGCTTGCAATGGATGCGGAAAAGTGTTCTAGGAATGATTAATAGTATGAATTAAATAATACAGATATGCGCATACTGATAAAAAACAGGAGATGCGTATATGAATGTGAATGATGATACAATAAAACTTCTGCGTGAATGTGACGCAGGTGTTGAGATGGGAATTAAGACTCTCGATAATGTAATTGATGATGTTGAAAGCGATGAGCTTAGAAAAATTCTTGAAAAAAGCAGGGAAACCCATTGTAAGCTAAAGGGCAATATAGCCGAGAAACTGGGTAACTATGGTGATGACGGCAAAGAGCCGGCGGCAATGGCATCATTTTTTGCCAAGGTAAAGTCAGAAGTGAAGCTTATGTCTGAGCATCCGGATGTATCTGCCGCGGAGCTTATTATTGATGGGTGCAATATGGGAATAAGGTCCATATATAAGTATTTTAATAAATATCCTGCTGCCGATGCTGAGATAAAAAGACTTGTTGATGATATCGTTAAGGAAGAGGAAGACCTTTCTGTTAAATTAAGAAAATTTTTGTAATGTACTTTAAGAAAGAGCATTTGTCCGTTGTGGCAAATGCTTTTTTAGATAAATCAATACAAAACAGTCAAAGTCGGTCAAAAATACGCAAGAAAATGAATGAAAATGATTGACTTTGAAACGGCATGGAGTTATAATGAGGCTACAAAGTAAAGAAGGAGGCGAAAGGTAATGATTTACACAGTAACTTTTAATCCGTCTTTGGACTATATAGTGTCTGTCAGGGATTTTAAGCTTGGAATAACCAACAGGACAAGTGATGAACGGATTCTCCCCGGAGGAAAGGGAATTAATGTTTCAACAGTTCTTAAGAATCTTGGAATTGATAACACAGCACTTGGTTTTGTATCAGGTTTTACAGGAGATGAAATCGTAAGAAGACTTGAGAATATGGGCGTTAAGAACGGTTTTATCAGGCTTGAAAATGGATTTTCAAGAATTAATCTCAAACTTAAATCAACTGATGGAACAGAAATTAACGGACAGGGACCGGTTATAAGTAAAGAGAATGTTGAACTTCTTATGGAAAGATTATCACAGCTTAAGGACGGGGATGTTCTTTTCCTGTCAGGCAGCATTCCGGCGGGAATGGATGATGATGCCTACAAGAATATAATGGAACTGCTTAAGGGCAGGGACATTAAGATTGTTGTGGATGCGACGAAGGAACTGCTTGTGAAATCGCTTCCATACGGACCGTTTCTGATTAAGCCTAACAATTATGAACTAGGTGAGATATTCGGAGTAAGGCTTACAACAAGAAGTTCGGTTATCCCGTACGCTAAGAAACTGCAGAATATGGGAGCGAGAAATGTTCTGGTTTCAATGGCAGGAGAAGGAGCGGTATTGGTATCGGATGATGGCCAGGTAATTGACGCACCGGCACCTGAGGGAAAGCTCATTAACGGAGTAGGCGCAGGAGATTCAATGGTAGCCGGATTTATGGCAGGATATCTTGCAAGACACGATTACAACCATGCGTTCTGTATGGGAGTAGCATCAGGAAGTGCCAGTGCTTTTTCGGAAAATCTGGCAACAAAGGAAGAAATAGAAAAAGTGTATAAAACTATAGTATTGGAGGAAAAAGTATGAGAATTACTGATTTACTTGATAAGAGAAGCATATCTCTTACAGCAGCTCCTAAGAGCAAGGAAGAAGCGCTCAACGAAGCTATTGCCCTTATGGCTGAAAGCGGAAAAATCAACGATACTGAAGGGTATCGCAGGCAGGTATTTGCAAGAGAAGAAGAGAGTACAACAGGTGTAGGAGAAGGAATTGCAATACCACATGGAAAATGTGCAGCGGTCAACAGACCGGGACTTGCAGCAATGGTTATAAAAGACGGAGTGGATTTTGAATCACTTGACGGAGAACCTGTAACACTGCTTTTCCTTATAGCAGCACCGGACACAAAGGATAATGTCCATCTTGACGTACTCAGCAAATTGTCAATGATGCTTATGGATGAAGAGTTTACAAAGAATTTAAGAAATGCATCAACAGCAGAAGAGTTTCTTGAAATAATAGATAAGGCTGATGAAGAAAAGAAAAGTGTGGACGAAAGACTTTCGGATATTAATAAAGCAGACGATAGCCGGGTAAAAATACTTGCAGTTACATCCTGTCCTACAGGAATTGCCCATACTTATATGGCGGCTGAGGGACTTGAAAAAGCAGCAAAGGCAAAGAATTGTTATATCAAGGTAGAGACAAGAGGTTCCGGCGGTGCCAAAAATGTACTTACAGATAAAGATATTGAAGAAGCTGATTTTATTATTATTGCGGCAGATGCCAAAGTCCCAATGGAAAGATTTGACGGAAAGAAGCTTATTGAGCGACAGGTTTCGGACGGAATCAATAAAGCGGATGAACTTATTGACCTTGCAATTAAAGGCGAGGCACCTGTATATAAGAGCGGAGTCAGATCTGACGATGAAGTTGAGAAAACAACTACAAAAAAAGGAATTGGACATAAGATTTATACACAGCTTATGAACGGTGTTTCACATATGCTTCCTTTTGTAGTAGGCGGCGGTATTCTTATTGCAATATCATTTCTTATTGATGGATTTGCGGTAGATATCAATTCATTGTCTGCTGCTGAAAGAAGCAGCTTCGGAAGCATAACAGATGCAGCGAGACTTTTTAACGAAATAGGTAATGTAGCTTTTAAATTTATGCTCCCCGTACTGGCGGGATTTATAGCAATGGCAATAGGCGACAGACCGGCACTTGCAGTCGGATTCGTAGGCGGCATGATGGCAGCCAACGGAACATCCGGATTCCTTGGAGCACTTGCAGCAGGTTTTGCGGCAGGATATATTGTTTTGTTACTTGTTAAGTTATGCAGTAAACTTCCGGATGCACTGGAAAAGATAGCACCTGTACTTATATATCCGGTTGTCGGTATTCTGGTAATGGGTCTCCTGATGAAATTTGCGGTTGAACCTGTAATGGGTTATATTAACACGGCAATGAACAACGGACTTAAGAGTATGGGAAGCGGAAGCAGAATTGTTCTCGGACTTGTCCTCGGCGGAATGATGGCAATTGATATGGGCGGACCTTTCAATAAAGCAGCATATGTATTCGGAACAGCTTCCATTGCATCAGGCAATTATGATATGATGGCATCAGTAATGATTGGCGGAATGGTTCCACCTTGCGCAATTGCTCTTGCAACTATAATTTTCAAAAACAAGTTCTCAAAGCAGGAGAGACAGTCAGGTCCTACTAACCTGATTATGGGTCTTGCATTCATTACAGAAGGAGCAATTCCGTATGCGGCAGCAGATCCATTCAGGGTTATTCCGGCATGTGTAGTTGGTTCAGGCGTTGCGGGTGCATTATCAATGGCATTTAAATGTACACTCATGGCTCCTCACGGCGGAATTTTCGTAGTACCTGTTATGGGCAATAAATTTATGTATCTCCTGGCACTTGTAATAGGAACTGCAGTATCAACAGTTCTTTTAGGAATTTTAAAGAAAAAACAGACGAATTAGAAAGGAGAAAAACGGTATGAGAGAATTTAAGTATGTTATAACTGATCCGGAGGGAATACATGCACGTCCGGCAGGACTCCTTGTAAAAGCAACAAAAGATTTTGCATGTGACATTAAAATAGCTAAAGACGGTAAAGCAATGAACTGTAAGGCTATATTCGGAATTATGGGACTCGGTGTTAAAAAAGGCAATGAAGTAACACTTACTTTTGACGGAGAAGACGAAGACAAGGCCTACGAGACAGTAAGCAGGTTTATGCAGGAAAATCTTTAAAAGGGAGAGAAACTTATGAAGGTGTATGAAGGTAAAAGTGTATTCAATGGCATTGCCATTGGTAAGATAAAACTGTATTTAAAGGGCGAACAGCAGGTAAAAAGACATAAGGTTACAGATGTTAAAGCTGAGTTGCTAAGATATGAAGAAGCACGTAATAAAAGTATGACGGAACTTAAGGGCCTTTATGAAAAGGCTCTTAAGGAAGTAGGAGAAGCAAATGCCGCCATATTTGAGGTCCATCAGATGATGCTTGAGGATGAGGATTATAACGAATCAGTCCGTAATATAATTGAGTCCCAGGGCGTTAATGCCGAATATGCGGTTGCGGCTACAGGAGACAATTTTTCCAAAATGTTTTCATCCATGGAGGATGAATATATGAAAGAAAGAGCAGCAGATGTAAAAGATATTTCTGAAAGAGTGATATCTGTTCTGAATGGAAAAAGCAGCGGTAATGATACAGGTGATGAAGCATCAATTATTGTTGCGGATGACCTTGCACCTTCAGAGACGGTACAGCTTGATAAGGATAAAGTTTTATCCTTTGTAACGGTTCATGGTTCATTAAATTCACATACTGCAATTCTTGCAAGAACTATGGCAATACCTGCACTTGTCAACACACCTTTGCCCCTTGACGAAGAAATTGATGGTGTAATGGCGGTAGTTGACGGAACTAAAGGTGTTATATATATTGACCCTGACTGTGAGACACTGGAACTAATGAAAAAGCGTAAAGCAGAGGAAGATGAAAAAAGAGTGCTTTTACAGACTCTTAAAGGCAAAGATAATATTACTGTCGATGGACAAAAGATTATGCTTTATGCTAATATAGGCAATATAAAAGATCTTGCCAAAGTTATTCAGAATGATGCTGGCGGAATCGGGCTTTTCAGAAGTGAGTTCATATACCTTGAGAGCAAGGATTTCCCTACGGAAGAAGAACAGTTCATGATTTACAGACAGGTTGCTGAGACAATGGCAGGCAAAAAGGTCATTATAAGAACTCTTGACATAGGCGCAGACAAACAGTGTGATTATTTTAATATGGCACATGAAGATAATCCTGCAATGGGATGCCGCGCCATAAGAATCTGTCTCACAAGGCCTGAGATTTTCAAGACACAGCTTCGTGCACTTTACAGGGCGAGTGCGTATGGCAATATAGCCATTATGTATCCGATGATAATAAGTGTATGGGAAGTGAAAAGAATCAAAGAAATTGCAGAAGAAGTAAGGAAAGAGCTTGATGAACAGGGAATATTATACGGTAATCCCGAACAGGGCATTATGATAGAGACACCTGCTGCGGTAATGATAAGCGATGAACTTGCAAAAGAAGTTGACTTTTTCAGTATAGGAACTAATGACCTTACACAATATACTCTTGCAATAGACAGGCAGAATACGGAACTTGATATGTTCTATGATTCACATCATCCGGCAGTGCTTAAGATGATATCAATGGTTATTGACAATGCACATAAAGCGGGAATATGGGCAGGAATATGCGGAGAACTTGGTGCAGACCAGTCACTTACAAAGGAATTCCTTGCCATGGGTGTTGATGAATTATCGGTGTCACCGGGAAGCGTATTACCTATTCGCAAGATTGTTATTGAGACAAATGTTAAGGATTATAAGGCGAAAAAAAATGCTGACAAAACAAAGACATGAAGAAATGGTTAATATTATAAGAGAAAGAGGTAGCGTTACCACGAATGAGATGGCTAAGATACTTGGCATCTCAGAATCAACGGCAAGGCGCGACATTAATTTCCTTGCTGACACCGGCAAAGTTATAAAAGTATACGGTGGAGCTATGTTTGATCCGCAGGATGTGGATACTAAAGAAGATAGTTTTGAACAAAGAATGGATATTAATGCTACTGAAAAAGGCAAGGCAGCAGAAAAGGCACTTGAATTAATTACTCCGGATGATTTTATATATATAGATGCAGGAACTACAACAAAGTATATTGCGGACAATTTTAATATGAATGGCGTAAGAATTGTAACGAATGGCATTGAACATGCCAGAATACTTGCGTCAAAAGGCAATGAGGTAGTCCTTGTGGGAGGCAACGTCAAGATATCTACAGATGCAATTGTTGGAACATTAGCTGTAAATACACTTGATAAATATCATTTTACAAAGGGCTTTTTCGGAACTAATGGCATATCTTCGAAAGCCGGCTATACAACGCCCGATATTAATGAGGCACTTGTTAAGAAAGCAGCGATGCAGAAATGCAGTAAGTCCTTTATTGTATGTGATTCTTCAAAATTTAATACAATAAGTGCCGTAACTTTTGCATCTTTCAGAGAGGCAACCATTGTAACCAATCTGTGTCCTGCAGAATTCTCAAAATATAAAAATATAATAGTATACTGACATTAAAAATCTCAAGGTGTATAATGACCTTGAGATTTTTTTTGGCGAGGTGACAAAATGCAGGTTACGGAAAAAATAAATGCTTTGAGAAAAATCATGGGCGATAGTAATATTGACGCCTATATAATAGTTACTGACGATTACCACGGCTCTGAATATGTAGGAGATTATTTCAAAGAACGTGAGTATATGTCAGGGTTTACAGGTTCGGCGGGAACACTTCTTGTCATGACTGATTTTGCCGGACTATGGACTGATGGAAGATATTTTTTGCAGGCAGAGGAAGAACTGGCGGGTACAGGCATAGAGCTTATGAAGAGCGGAGAAGCGGACTGCCCCTCAATAGAAGTTTTTTTGTATGACAAATTAAAAGAAAACAGTGTTGTGGGATTTGACGGAAGAACCGTGAATTGTAATTTTTTTAACAGACTAAAAAACAGGCTGGACAGCAAGAAAATTACCTACGCCATGGATAAAGACCTTGTAGATGCAATATGGAAAGACAGACCCGGAATGTCTTCGCGTAAAGTATGGGAACTGGATTATGAATACACCGGAATGTCAAGAAAGGATAAGATTGGACACCTTTTTGAAATAATGGACAAAAACGGGGCTGATGCCATGGTGCTTACTGCTCTTGATGAGATAGCATGGCTATTGAATTTAAGAGGTGATGATATTGAATATTGTCCCGTATTTTTAAGTTTTATGTATATCAGCCAAAAAATAAGCGTACTTTATGTAAACCGCAGTATTTTAAGCGATGATATTATTAGCGGGCTTGCCGATGATGGCATTATAATTAAGGATTACGAGTCGGTATATGACAATCTGGCAGAAATAAGCTCGGAGAAAATCATGATTGACCCTTCAAGTGCCAATTGTTTTATAAAAGAAAATATTGCAATAAACAGCTTTGCATACGAGACGGAAAGCCCTGTTGAGCTTATGAAAGCGATAAAAAATCCTATAGAGACCGAGAATATAGAAAGTGCCCACATAAAAGACGGTGTGGCAGTTACTAAATTTGTCCGGTGGCTGACAGAAAACGTTAAAAAAGGCACTGTAACGGAAATGTCGGCAGCAGAGAAACTTGACGAATTCAGAAAAATGGGAGAGGGTTACCTTGGACAAAGCTTTGCCCCTATCGTCGCATATAAAGAGCATGGAGCAATTGTCCATTATGAAGCTTCAAAAAAGACGGACGTTACCATGAAACCGGTAGGTCTTTGTCTTATTGATACAGGCGGACACTATCTTCAGGGAACAACGGATATAACCAGAACAGTTCCGCTTGGAAAACTGACAGAAGAAGAAAAGAAAGCATATACTCTTGTACTTATGGGTCATTTACGCCTTGCCGCAACGGTTTTTAAGTATGGAGTTACAGGCGGAGGTCTTGATATTATTGCAAGGGAACCTTTGTGGGAATACGGAATGGATTTCAGACACGGAACAGGGCATGGCGTCGTATATCTTCTTAACGTGCATGAAGGACCACAGAGAATAAGCTGGAAAAATAATGATGTGGTGCTTGATGAGGGCATGGTTATATCCGATGAACCGGGGTATTACGAAACCGGAAAATTCGGAATACGACACGAAAATCTATTGCTTGTTAAGGCCGATTTACCGGAAACGGAATATGGAAAAATGTGTTATTTTAAAAATCTTACATACGTTCCTTTTGACAAAGAGGCACTTCTGCCAGAACTTATGACAAGCAGGGATATTATGCTCTTTAACAGGTATCAGAAGAACGTATATGAAAGTATATCACCTTATCTTTGCGATGATGATAAAAAATGGCTGGAATCATACACAAAACCTATAGAAAACTTTACTTTTTGACGGATAAGTGTTATAAGTTAATTAGGTATATGTATTTACAGAAAGGAATGATTTTATGAAAGGTATTAATCTCCCGGTAAGAAATTCGGTATCATATTTATTTAATAATCTTAAGACGAATAGTCCTACACAGTCTATTTTTGACTGCCTTACAGAGTATAACAGTATACGTTCGGGAAGTTTTTATAAGCTTGCAAAGAGATATTATTCCAAGAGTATTGACAGTGATACGAAGAGTAAGTTAAAAGATGTTTCGCATAGTATTTCCACATCTACAGCTGATAAGGAGAAACTTTCCAAGCTTAAGGAGAATGTTGAATCATTGTCTGCGTCAGTTGATATACTTACAGAAAGCGGCAGAAAGTCTGTTTTTTCAAAAGACAAGGACGGAAATTACGATACAGAGAAGATTTACAATGCAGTAAGCGGTTTTATTAAGAATTATAACAATGTTATTAAGGAAGCCAAGGATACGGACTCGTCATCCGTTAATACAGCGGCTACCAATATGATGAACAATACGGTTATTAATTCCAAAATGTTAGCGTCAATCGGAATTACGGCAGACGATAACAATATGCTTACGGTTAATAAAGATACATTTATGAAATCCGATATGACTAAAGTAAAATCTTTATTAAATGACAGAGGAAGCTATGGTTATTCATTAAGCGTTAATTCTTCAATGATTGAATTTTCCATAAAGAGTGAAATGAACAAAGCTAATACATATACAAATGTTGGTAATTTTTCCAATAATTACAATTCGGGTTCATTATTTAATTATATGATTTAAGGAGCATTACAATGAAAATAGGCATACTTGGATACGGCAATCTCGGAAGAGGAATAGAATGTGCCGTAAAGCAGAATGATGATATGGAACTTGCAGCTGTATTTACAAGGCGTAATCCGGATACAGTTAAAATATTGACAGAAGGCGTTAAGGTATATCCGGTTTCAGATATTTTGAAACATAAAGATGAAATAGATGTGCTTATCCTTTGCGGAGGCAGCGCTACGGACTTACCTGTACAGACTCCGGAATATGCAAAATATTTTAACGTAATAGATAGTTTTGATACACATGCAAGAATACCTGAACATTTTGACAATGTTAATAAGGCAGCTACGGAAAGCGGACACACGGCACTTATTTCGTGTGGATGGGATCCGGGAATGTTTTCACTTAACAGGTTATATGCCAATGCGATTCTTCCACAGGGTAAGGATTATACTTTCTGGGGCAAGGGCGTAAGCCAGGGACATTCTGATGCAATAAGAAGAGTTGAAGGCGTTAAGGACGGAAAGCAGTATACAATTCCTGTTGAAGCAGCACTTGAGGCAGTCCGTAACGGCGAGAATCCTGAACTTACAACAAGGCAGAAACATATAAGAGAGTGTTTTGTTGTTGCAGAAGAAGGGGCTGACCTTAATAAGATTGAAGAGACAATCAAGAATATGCCTAACTATTTTGCAGATTATGATACGACAGTGCATTTTATTTCGGAAGAAGAACTTAAGGCCAACCACAGTGGCATTCCACACGGAGGTTTTGTATTCAGAAGCGGCATAACAGGATGGAACGGTGAACATAAGCACATTATAGAATACAGCCTTAAACTTGATTCCAATCCGGAATTTACATCATCAGTCATAGTTGCATACGCCAGAGCAATTAACAGACTCCATAAGGAAGGCGTCAACGGCTGTAAGACAGTTTTTGATATAGCACCTGCATATTTAAGTAAGGCTTCAGGTGAAGAACTCAGGGCACACCTTTTATAATAAGAATAAGGAAATGGTATAATGCAGATAGGAAATTATAATATAACAGATAAAGAAATTGACCAGTATATAGCAACACTTGCACCTGAACAGCAGATGTATAAAGACGTTCCGGCATTCAGGGATCAGGTAAAATCACGACTTGAAGAGATTTCTCTTTTTGCGATGGAGGGTGAAGAAAAGCACCTTGATGATACAGAAGAGTATAAGAATACACTTAGTGTTGTAAGAAGAGACGTGCTGGGACAGTTGGCAATGGCTGAGATAATCAATGATGTGGATGTCACTGATGAAGAAGTTAAAGATTATTATGAGAACCATAAGGAACAGTTTGGAAGAGCAGCTTCTGTAAGTGCAAGTCACATTCTTGTTGATTCTGAGGACAGATGTAACGAAATTAAATCCGAAATTGAAAATGGCGGCAAGAGCTTTGAAGATGCGGCAAAAGAATATTCTACATGTCCTTCCGGAAAGAGCGGAGGAAGTCTCGGTACTTTTGGTAAAGGACAGATGGTAAAGGAATTTGAGGATGCTTCATTTAACGGAGAACTCAATAAGATTCTTGGACCTGTAAAGACTAAATTCGGATATCATCTTATAAGAGTGGATGAGAGGGAAGACGCAAGTGTTATGCCTTTTGAACAGGTGGCTGACAAGGTCAAAGCTGCTGCAAAAAGAGCAAAACAGCAGAAAGTATATGACGAGAATGTTGCCAGACTGAGAGCAAAATTTGTCAGATAGAGGAGGAATTGAATGGACTATTATTCTGAAAACAATAATGATAACCGGCAATATTATAATCCGGGATATATTAAAAGGTCAGGCGGAAAAATAGCCGGTTCAGTTATACTCAGTTTTTTCATTGCTATTTTTTTATTTATTCTTCTTGGAATGTCAGCATTTAAACATTTAATGAAAGCTGATAATATTAGGAAAATGGCATCAAGACTTGACTTTAGTAAATTATCATCCGATATCCTTTTTGAAAGTACAGATGATGATGAGTCAATGTCTGATTATCTTTATGAAAAAATTGGTGAGATGAAGGATATTAAAGAAATTCCGAGGGATACTTTTGACGAATTTGTGGAAAAAGACCTTTCACCATATTTTAAAGGATTGCTTGAGGATACAGCAGACGCAATTGTTAACGGAAAAGGCGATATATCCTTTACACCACGGGATATAGCCGGTTTACTTGAAGATACACATGTTGAAGGCATGGAAGACATTAAGCTTTCCGATGCTGATATGTCAGTGATAGAAAGTGCATTTGAGAATGGTAATGTTAAAAGCACAATAGAGCAGATTAACAATGGAACCCTTCTTGAGGAATTTGATATAGCAGGTAAAGTTTTTTCATCACTTGCCTTTATGATTACAGCCGTAATACTGGCATTAATGATTATAGGAGTTGTTATTGTAAACAGACATTATGTTAAGGCACTTTTATTACATATCGGAATACCTTTCCTTATTGTAGGCCTGTTAAGTGCAATGACGACATTTTCAATCGCATCCGTTTCAATGTCAGCAATTAAGGGTGTTGACCATAACCTGGCTGCATTGGTCAGCATATTTAAGGATTCTGTAGTTACCACATTTACATTATTTACTGCCATAGTTGCAGGCCTTGGGCTTGTATTTACGGCAGCGGGATGTTTTGTACCACGCACAAAAGCAGATTCACAGATTTATAATTAATATATTTTAAGACAGTTCGTTTGTACCATCCTGTCTATAAATAAAACCAGGGCTCCCAAAGGGACAGCTCTGCTGTCCCTTTTATTTATAGTTTTAATATTAAGAAAGAAGGCAAATATGTATTCGTTAATATCTGAACACAGTTTTGATGCAGCTCATTTCCTTAAAGGATATGAGGGCAAATGCAGCAATATACATGGGCATCGTTGGAGAGTAGTTGTCGAAATTCAAGGTGATGCATTGAAAAAAGACAGCCACACAAGAGGGATGTTAATTGATTTTGATGAGTTAAAAGAGACAATAAAAAAAGAAGTAGATTATTTTGACCATTGTCTGATAATAGAAAAAAATTCATTAAAAGAAAATACCTATAATGCACTTAAGGATGAAGGCTTCAGGATTGTTGAACTTGATTTCCGCTCAACAGCAGAAAATTTTTCAAAATATTTTTATGACAGAATAAGTGAAAAAGGTTATCAGGTAAAATGTGTGTCCGTATATGAGACATCAAACAACTGTGCCGTATACGGAGAATGATATGGCAGAATATAAAGTTGTTGAAACATTTGTAAGTATTAATGGTGAAGGAAGAAAAGCAGGTGAACTTGCATTTTTCTTAAGACTTAAAGGCTGTAACCTTGACTGCTCTTATTGTGATACCAAATGGGCAAATAAAGGAGATGCATCCTTTGAAATCATGGATGAAAATGAAATATACGGCCTTATTAAAAAATCAGGAATCCGTAATGTAACTATTACAGGAGGAGAACCGTTGTTCCGTAAGGATATGGCAATATTGTTGGAACTGCTTGATAACGATAGGGAATTATCCGTCGAAATTGAGACAAATGGAAGCGTGGACCTGAAACCTTACCTGCCGGTGTGCAAAAATATAAGTTTTACCATGGATTATAAACTTCCAACAAGCAGGATGGAGGAGCAGATGTGCCTTGGAAATTTTGAAATATTAAGGAACATTGACACCGTCAAATTTGTATCGGGAAGCATTAAGGATTTGGAAAAAGCAGAAGAAATCATACAAAAATATGACCTTTGCAAAAGAACAAAAGTATATATAAGTCCTGTTTTCGGGAATATAGATCCTGCTGACATAGTAGAATTTATGAAAGAAAGAAAAATGAATAAAGTTAGGTTACAGTTGCAGCTCCATAAATTTATCTGGGATCCGGATAAAAAAGGCGTGTAACAGGAAAAGAGGCAGAAATGGCTATTGATAGAGAAGCAATTAAAAAGCATATAAGAGGAATACTTATTGCATTAGGTGATGATCCGGACAGGGAGGGCCTTAAGGACACACCCGAAAGAGTGGCAAAGATGTATGAAGAGGTCTTTGAGGGGATGAATTATTCCAACAAAGAAATCGCAGAAATGTTTAATAAGACTTTTGAACAGGGACTGGATACCATAACCGACAGTAAAGATATGGTATTGGTAAAAGATATTGATATTTTCAGTTATTGTGAACATCATCTTGCCCTCATGTATGATGTGAAAGTTTCCGTAGCATATATTCCCAACGGTAAAGTAATCGGTTTAAGCAAAATCGCAAGAATTGCCGATATGGTGGGTAAACGTCTGCAGCTGCAGGAAAAGATTGGCAGCGACATAGCAGAAATTATGGAAACGGTAACGGAGTCGGAAGACATTGCCGTGTATATTGAAGGCTGTCACAGCTGCATGACAGCAAGAGGTATAAAAAAGAATAACAGTAAGACCGTTACCACAACATTCAGAGGCGAATTTTCAAAGGATAAACTACTTCAGATGAAATTCCTTATGGGAATTAATAACAGACCTGCAGATTAAGAAAGGAGAAATTATGAGAGCATTGGTATTATCAAGCGGTGGAGTTGACTCTACCACATGCCTTGGCATGGCTGTTGATAAATACGGCAAAGAAAATGTAGTATCTTTATCTGTATTTTACGGACAGAAACATACAAAAGAACTTGAAGCTGCAACAAAAGTGGCCAAATATTACGGAGTTGAACATATGGCAATAGATTTATCACTTATTTTTAAGGACAGCGATTGTTCACTTTTGTCACATTCAACAGAAGAAATCCCACATGAAAGTTATGCTAAACAGCTTGAAAAGACTGACGGAAAGCCTGTGTCAACTTACGTACCTTTCAGAAACGGACTTTTTCTTGCAACAGCGGCAAGTATTGCTTTATCAAAAAAATGTGATGTTATATATTACGGGGCACATGCGGATGACGCAGCGGGCAATGCTTATCCCGATTGCAGTGAGGTATTTTATAATGCCATGAATACCGCTGTTTACGAAGGAAGCGGCAGGCAGCTTAAGATAGAGGCACCCCTTGTTACATGGAATAAAGCAACGGTTGTTAAAAAAGGATTGGAACTTAAAGTTCCTTATGAGCTTACGTGGAGCTGTTACGAGGGCGGGGATAAGCCTTGCATGAAGTGCGGCACATGTATAGACAGGATGAAAGCATTTGAAGCAAATAATGTAAAAGACCCGGTTTTAGGAGAATGAATATGAGTGGCAGAAGCAAAGAAGAAACAGAAGGCGTAACCCTTTTAGGAAACCAGAAGGTAAAATATGCCGATAATTATGCACCTGAGGTGCTTGAAACCTTTATTAACAAACATCAGGACAATGACTATTTTGTCAAATTTAACTGTCCTGAATTTACAAGTCTTTGTCCTATAACGGGACAGCCTGATTTTGCAACCATAACAATATCTTATGTACCTGATGTAAGAATGGTGGAAAGCAAATCACTGAAGCTTTATCTTTTCAGCTTCAGAAATCACGGCGATTTTCATGAAGACTGTGTTAATATAATCATGAAAGACCTGATTAAACTTATGGAACCGAAATATATAGAAGTGTGGGGCAAATTTACTCCAAGAGGAGGCATAAGCATTGACCCTTACTGCAACTACGGAAAGCCCGGAACAAAGTGGGAGAGGATTGCCGGAGACAGAATGGCAAACCATGATATGTATCCCGAAAAAATTGATAACAGATAGAGTTAATTAAATCTTAACCTGAACCGATATAAAGAGTATAACAGGCAAAAGGATTTGCACACATAATACAAGGAGGTCATATATGGACGTTAATGTTTCAGGTAGTGTATCATCTACAAATACGTATTCAGACTATTCTTCTTCAAAGACAGCAGAGAAGAAATCATCTGAGTCTAAGGAAGATAAGGCTGCGGTATATGAGAAATCAGAAGTTAAGTCAAGTGCTACATACTCAATAAGCAAGATGAGTGAGAGCGACAGAGCAGCTCTTGTGCAGAAGCTTAAGCAGGACCAGGAAGACAGACAGAACCAGCTTACAAGTCTTGTACAGAAGATGTTTAATAATCAGGGTGCTACTTATGACAGTATCTGGAAGATGCTTTCAAGTGGGAAGTTCACAGTGGATGCACAGACTAAGGCACAGGCACAGGCTGACATTTCCGAGGACGGTTATTACGGAGTCAAGCAGACATCGGAGAGAATGTTTGATTTTGCCATGGCTCTCGCAGGTGATGACGTTGATAAGATGAAGGAAATGCAGGCGGCTGTTAAGAAGGGTTATGAACAGGCAGAAAAGACATGGGGCGGTAAGCTTCCGTCAATCTGCAGTGAAACACTGGATGCGGTTAATAAGCTTTTTGATGACTACTACAAGTCAAAATCTACAACAACAGAATAATATGCATGTGGCCACTTCAATGTGGCCCTTGTTATATACGGAGGATAGAGATGTCACGTTTAATAGGATGGAATGCGTTCGGAGTAATACTTAGTATAATAATTGGATTTATACCTTCGATAATTGCATTTGTAAAACAGAATATATACAAAGGACAGGTTGTTTTATATCAGGGAATAGTTTTTGTTATTAATCTTGCAATATGTATTCTCCTGAATATTTTGCCTGGAATTATTGTTTTTAACATTATAAGAAATATATGGGATGTTGTATTTGCTGTAATCTGGATATATTTTCTTGTCCATGCAATCAAGGATAAGGAAATGCCAAGACCATAGTGCTCTTTTGCTTGACTTTTTTTTAACATACTATAAAATTAATACTATAAATATTTTAGAGGTAACAGGCAATGAGTAAGATTATTTTAACAGGTGACAGACCAACCGGAAGACTTCATATCGGTCATTACGTTGGTTCGCTTAAGAGAAGAGTTGAATTACAGAACTCCGGAGAATATGATAAAATTTATATAATGATTGCAGATGCCCAGGCATTGACAGATAATTACGATAATCCGGACAAAATCAGGGAGAACATTGTGGAAGTAGCGCTTGATTATTTATCATGTGGTATTGACCCTGAAAAATCAGTTATATTTATACAGTCAATGGTTCCGGAACTTACGGAATTAACTTTTTATTATATGAATCTGGTTACGGAAGCAAGACTTCACCGTAATCCTACAATCAAGAGCGAGATAGAGATGAGAGGCTTTGGCGGGACAATTCCTGCCGGATTTTTATGCTATCCTATCAGTCAGGCTTCTGATATTACAGCATTTAAAGCAACAACGGTTCCTGTAGGAGAAGACCAGATGCCTATGCTTGAGCAGGCAAGGGAAATCGTTAATAAATTTAATACAATTTACGGTGAGACACTTGTCGAACCACAGATTCTTTTACCTGACAACAAGGCTTGTTTAAGACTTCCGGGTACGGACGGCAAGGCTAAGATGAGTAAATCTCTGGGCAACTGTATTTATCTTGCAGACACAGAAGAAGATGTACGCAAGAAGGTTATGTCCATGTATACCGATCCTAACCATCTTAAAGTTGAAGATCCGGGACAGGTTGAAGGCAATACAGTATTTACTTATCTTGATGCTTTCTGTAAGGATGAGCATTTTGCGGAATTTTTACCTGATTATGCCAGCCTTGATGAGTTAAAGGCACATTACCGCAGAGGCGGACTTGGAGATGTCAAAGTAAAGAAGTTCCTTAATAATGTAATACAGGAAGAACTGGCTCCGATAAGGGAGAGAAGAAAATACTGGGAAAAGAATATTCCTGAGGTGTATGATATCTTAAAGAGAGGCAGTGAGGAAGCACAGAAAGCAGCTGCAGAGACCCTTAAAGAAGTTAAAGCGTCTATGAGAATTAATTATTTTGAAGACGGCGCACTTATCAATGATACAATGAAAAAATATATGTAAAAAATAACACCGTGATTAGTCTTTGTGAGGCTTATCACGGTGATTTTTTATCTTTTTAAAGGGATAGTGCAGTCAAGACCGCTTGTATATGAAAGGTTGCCAAGTTCCTTAAGAACCGCAGGAGAATTGTCCGGTATTCTGTTGTAGGAATTCAGTAATGCGCAGTCCATAAGTTCTATGGAATCCACATATTTAGGGATTTTACCATCCATAATATCAAAAACGGACTGGGTGGAGGTGATTGTGTCATCCCATGGGTTATACCACCCTTCGTGAGCTTCATTGCAGGAATCCTTAGAATGGGTTACATCGTTAATCAGAAGAGGGGATAAAAATGGATGATGGAACGTCATATCCTCGATTTTACTGATTACCTTGTGCTTATTGGCTTTTTTATCCATAATTATGCTGCTTTCAATCTTAAATGATATAACGGCCGCTTTAATCATTCTTATGGAAATATCAATATCGTATGTAGCTAAAATTGCCTTGTGAAGAAGCCTTGCAATGGCATCCTGTTCTTTTGGTGTGATATCTATTGCTTTTTTGTGATTCAGTTCAGTTAAGCTCATGCCTTTGTAATGCATGAGGACTTCCCGGTCAATATCCGTTTCAAGACCGAAATGCACACCGAGAACTTCTTTGTCAGGCTTTGTGGTTACCCTGCAGTATACATAAGGATGAATAGCCGAATCCAGCAGATAGTGGCCTATAAAGCCTTGGATATATGCGTTGCAGGTCTCATAGTCTTCAAGTTCTTTTATTGTTGAGCAGGCAATTATAAGCTGGTTAAAAAATTCGCCTGTATTTTCCTTATGCATTTTGTTGGCAATATTAGGAAAAAGACCTGATGAAGTGGGAAGAAAGTAAAAAAACAGGTCGGGTCCCTGAAGCCCAAGTGAATAAGCTTTATTGTGTTTTCTTATAATATCCTTGGCATTTCCTTTAGGTAATCCATGAAATGCGTTAATTCCAAAAATATGATGTGTTACAAATCCGGGCATAGCTCTGCCTCCTTAATATTTATCTTATAACAGTATAAACCTTTTGCTTATTTTGTAAACACTCATTTACTTGAATTATTTTATTTCATTTGATAAAATGTGGATTTGAAAGAAATGAAATTGTAAAGAGGAAAAAATAATGGCATACAAAATTCTGGCATTTGATATTGACGGTACATTAACCAACTCTCAGAAAATAATTACGGAAGAGACCAAGAGAGCTATTTTTGCTGCAATGGACAAAGGCTGCAAGGTTCTTATCGCATCAGGCCGTCCTGTCAAGGGATTAAGAGGATATGCAGAGGAACTTCACCTTAAGGAAAACGGCGGTTATATTCTTTCGTTAAACGGAGGGTATATAATGTCCTGTGCCGATGAAAAGGTACTTTATGATGTAAAGGTACCAAAAAAATATTACAAGGAAATATATGAACTTTCTAAGAAACACGGCGTTAATCTTCTGACATATCAGGGTGAGACCGTTATCTCTGAAGATATAGATGACGAATATCTTGATATCGAAGCAAGACTTAACGGATTACCTAAGAAAAAAGTGGACAATCTGTATGAGTATCTGGATTTTGAAGTTAATAAGTTCCTGATGACAGGAGACGGAGATTATCTTGCCGAGGTTGAAAAAGATGTATATGATAAACTTCACAATAATCTTGACGTATACAGATCGGAACCTTTTTTCCTTGAAATCCTGCCAAAGGATGTTAATAAAGGAAAGGCTCTTGAAGCACTGTTAGCCATTCTCGGGGTAGACAGGGATGAACTTATGGCATTCGGAGATGGTTATAACGATAAAACAATGGTAGAATATGCAGGGCTTGGTGTTGCAATGGGCAATGCCAAAGATGTGGTAAAAGAAGCTGCAGATTACGTTGCTCCTACAAATGACGAGGATGGTATCGTAGAGGTAATCCATAAATTTATACTGGACTAAAATGCTTTAAAGTGTTAAACTGATGTAGTAAAAAAGTTAGAAACAGGTGGACATTATGAGCAAAAATGTAAGAACCAGTCAGGTAGATCATTTGTATGAAGCTATACTTTGCCTGAAAGATAAATCGGAATGTTATGCTTTTTTTGAGGATATATGTACCGTTAAGGAAATAGAGACAATTTCGCAACGATATGAAGTAGCTAAGATGCTTAGGGAAAACAGGACATATATTGATATTGCGGAAGCTACCGGGGCATCCACTGCAACTATAAGCAGGGTAAATCGTTCCCTTAATTATGGCTGTGACGGATATGATATGGTTTTTAAACGCCTTGACGAAGAAAAAAAAGACGAATAATCAGGTAATAATCAGGTCATTAATAAATTTTTAGTGACATTTTATTTTATATAGGTTATAATTTAACGGAAATAACTAATTAATGTGTGGAGGTACAGTTAGATGGGAATTATTTCAAGATTCAAAGATATTATGTCAGCTAACATTAATGCATTGCTTGACAAGATGGAAGATCCTGAGAAGATGGTAGACCAGTATCTCAGAAATCTCGAAAGTGACCTTGGTAAGGTTAAGCAGGAGACAGCATCAGTTATGGCTGATGAACAGAGAGCCAAGAGAGAACTGGATGCATGCAATGCACAGATTGATGAACTTCAGAAGTATGCCGAGAAGGCAGTAGTTGCCGGTAATGATGAGGATGCAAGGAAGTTCCTTGAACAGAAGCAGACTCTTGTAACTAAGCAGCAGGCATTACAGCAGACATACAATCTTGCGGCAGACAACGCTGACAAGATGCGTCAGATGCATGATAAGCTTGTTAATGATATCAGCACTCTTAATGCCAGAAGAGATACAATCAAGGCTAAGATTAAAGTTGCCAAGGCACAGCAGACAGTCAATAAGATTGGAGCAAGTGTTGCCGGAGCAGACAAGAATCTTTCAGCTTTTGATAAGATTGAAGCTAAGGCAGATAAGATGTTAGATGAAGCTAACGCAATGGCAGAGCTTAATCAGTCAGGCAGAGACAATACAGTTGAGAACCTTAAGGATAAATACACAGTTTCTTCACCTGCGGTTGATGATGAATTAGCAGCTATTAAAGCTAAAATGGGAATGTAGTTTATATTACATAAGACATCAATTAAGAGGCAGCAGCCTTTGAATCGGGAGCCCGGCGGGCTCCCATTTTGTTATGGCGACGAGTAAAATGTAAAATGATACAAAGCCCAATGCTTGAATTAAGGACTTTGTATCATTTTACGTTTGATGACCGCTAATCATCGAGCCGCCAGGCGAGATGAGGAGCGACTTGCCGCTGCAAGATGATTACGAGGAGAACGTAAAATATGAGCATATATGACAAGCTTAACGAACAACAGAAAGAAGGCGTTTTTACAACAGAAGGTGCCGTTCTGATTCTTGCGGGTGCCGGCTCAGGAAAAACAGGTGTGCTTACCCACAGGATTGCCCATCTTATAGATGATTTAGGTGTGAACTCCTACAATATCCTTGCGATAACTTTTACCAATAAAGCGGCAAAAGAGATGAAAGAAAGAGTTGACAGACTGGTGGGAATGGGCGCCGATTCAGCATGGATTATGACTTTTCATGCTGCCTGTGTAAGGATTCTGCGAAGATATATATGCAGAATAGGATATGACAATAATTTTACCATTTACGATACGGATGACCAGAAAAGCGTCATAAAAGATATTTTAAAAAGAAAAAACCTTGATCCTAAACAGTACAAGGACAGAACTATTTTATCTGTTATTTCCAATGCAAAGGACAATCTTATTTCTCCGGATGACATGTATCAAAGCTCGGGCGGCAATTACAATACCATGAAAACGGCAGAAATCTACAGGGAATATCAGGAACAGCTTAAGAAAAATAATGCGGTGGATTTTGATGATATTATAGGCCTTACGGTAAAACTTTTTAACGAAGATAAAGAAGTATTAAGATATTATCAGGAACGCTTCAGATATATAATGGTTGATGAGTATCAGGATACCAACAGGGCACAGTTTAACCTTATAAGACTGCTGGCAGGAGGTTACGGTAATCTTTGCGTGGTAGGTGATGATGACCAGTCAATTTACAAATTCAGAGGAGCGGATATAAATAATATCCTTGATTTTGAAAAATATTTTAACGACGCTAAAATCATCAAACTGGAGCAGAATTACCGATCAACCCAGAAAATCCTTGATGTAGCCAACGAAGTCATCAAAAACAATGCGGGACGTAAAGACAAGAGACTTTGGACATCAGTTAAAGACGGAACAAAAGTCATTTTTAATGTTTATGAAAATGGATATGAAGAGGCAAGAGGCATAGCAGAGGATATTGCCCACAGACATCTCCATGATAGAAAAGATTACAGTGATTTTGCCATACTTTACAGAACCAATGCACAATCACGTTCCCTGGAAGAAAAACTCATAGAAAAAAACATTCCATACAGGATATACGGCGGCATAAATTTCTACGCAAGAAGAGAGATAAAAGATATTCTTGCTTATTTAAAGACAATTGACAATGCAAGGGATGACCTTGCCGTTAAAAGGATTCTTAATGTACCGAAACGTGGAATTGGGGCAGCCTCTGTCGCAAAAGTAGATGATTACGCATACGAAAACGATATCACTTTTTATGTTGCTTTAAGACAGGCAAAAGAAGTACCGGGACTGCAAAGAGCCGTATCGAAGGTGGAAGGCTTCGTAACCCAGATAGAAATTTTAAAATCCAAATCCCAGTATATTGGTGTGGGAAAATTAATTGAAGAGATAATCGAAACCGTGGGTTACAGTGACTACATTGATACCGAAAGCGAATCTGATGAACAGGCAACGGAAAGGCGCCAGAATATAGACGAACTGATTTCAAAAGCCGTCCAGTATGAAGAAACGGTGGATGAACCGTCACTTTCAGGTTTCCTTGAAGAAGTTGCCCTCGTTGCGGATATTGATAACCTTGATGAAAATAATGATATGGTTTCACTTATGACAATACATAGTGCAAAAGGTCTTGAATTTCCTATAGTATATCTGGCAGGAATGGAAGATGGACTTTTCCCAAGCTATATGAGCATTTCCACAGGTGACGAGTCCGACATTGAAGAAGAAAGAAGACTCTGCTATGTGGGAATTACGAGAGCAAAAGAAACACTTATTATGAGTGCTGCAAGGATGAGGACTGTGCGCGGTGAGACCCAGATGAACAGAACATCAAGATTTGTAAGAGAAATCCCTAAAGAACTTCTTGCTGAAAGTGCACAGATGTTGAAAAAAAATTCAGAATATTCCTCTATTACGGGAAAAGACCACATGGAGCTGCCTGTAAGAAAACGTGGACAGGTTGCATTTAACTCCTACCAAAGAGAGGCAATTTCCAATACCGTTTTTGATAAAAAGACTGATTCTGCCCCTGATTATGTTGTAGGAGACAGGGTACGCCACATAAAATTCGGTGAAGGAACGGTTGCGGATATGATTAACGGTGGCAGGGACTACGAGGTAACAGTTGATTTTGATACTGCAGGTCGAAAGAAAATGTTTGCCGGTTTTGCAAAATTAGTTAAAATTTAAGGAATTAACTATAGAAATATGTATAAAATAGTGGTAAAATATATCTATAATATTATCTATACTATTTAATAGGAGGTTTAGATTATGGAAGAACAGAAATCTAAGAATAAATTATTAAAAGTTTTCGCAATCATTGGAGTAATTGCAGCAGTTGCAGGTGTCGTAATTGCGCTTTGCAAATATTTTAAACCTGATTATCTTGAAGATTATGAAGATGATTTTGAAGATGATTACGAAGACGAAGACGAAGAAGAATAATCTTTGCTAAAGTGAAAAGAGGTGGAACATCCGGCCACCTCTTTTTTTGCACGTTATATAATAGAATTTATCCCATTAACTATATAAACAATTGGAGGACGAATGAATCACAAAGCTAGAAATGAACTGATAGAAGTTATAAGCGGTCTGGTTATGCTTGTTGCCGGTATTTTTCTTATTGTATCAAAGACGAAGATTATCTCAGGATTCCTTGGAGGCAATGATACATGGAGAAACTGGCAGAGATTAGTTGCATTATCCCCACTTATCGTTGGCATCATTATGATGATAATCAAGCCAAAACTCAGAGTGTCCAAAATAATTTCGTTTGTCGGCGTTATGACGATAATAGTAATTCTTTTTATTGACACGACAATTATTATAGTCAAAGAAATAAAAGCATTTGAATTGATAATGGATTTAATTCTCATTGTTGGAGGAACTGCCATTATATTTTTTGCCCTGTTTTCAAACAGAAAAAAGACAAAAAAGGAGATATGAATGAAAAAAGGTGAAATATACGAGGGAAAAGTTACTGAAGTTAATTTCCCTAATAAAGGAAAAGTTGAATGTGAAAATGGTACGGTTACTGTCAAGAATGTAATTCCCGGACAGAATATCCGTTTTATGATTAATAAAAAAAGAAGCGGCAAATACGAAGGCAGATTGTTGGAGGTGCTTGAAAAATCACCCCTTGAGTCCGTTACGGACATCTGCCCTCATTTCGGTGTCTGCGGCGGTTGTGCATATCAGTCGGTATCTTATGAGAACCAGCTTGCAATCAAAGAAGCCCAGGTTAAAAAACTCATTGACAATGTCTGTTCCGATTATGAGTTTTTAGGTATTACAGGCAGTCCTGTAACAACAGCCTACAGAAATAAAATGGAATTTACTTTTGGTGATGAGTTTAAGGATGGCCCACTTTCTTTGGGACTTCATAAAAAGAACAGTTTTTATGATATTTTAACGGTTACCGGCTGTAGAAATATAGACGAGGATTACAGTAAAATTCTCAAGATTACCGTGGATTATTTTAATGAAAAGAAACTTCCTTTTTATCACAAAATGACACACGAGGGCTACCTTCGCAATCTTCTTGTCCGCAAGGCATACAAAACAGGTGAGATAATCATTGATATCATCACATCCACACAGATTGATTTTGACCTTTCCGAGTATGTTGAACTTTTGAAAAAAGCAGATTACAAGGGTACTCTTAACGGAATTTTACATACCGTAAACGATTCCCTTGCAGACGCGGTAATTAATGAGGGAACGGAAGTCCTTTACGGCAAGGATTACATATACGAGGAACTTCTCGGTCTTAAGTTCAAAATAACACCGTTTTCTTTTTTCCAGACAAACTCTCTTGGAGCAGAGGTGCTTTACACCAAAACCAGGGAATTTGTAGGAGAAATAGACAATCAGGTTGTATTCGACCTTTACAGCGGTACCGGCACCATCGCCCAGATTCTTGCACCAGTCGCAAAAAAGGTTGTGGGAGTTGAAATCATTGAGGAGGCTGTTGTTGCCGCCAGGGAAAACGCCCGCCTTAACGGTCTTGACAACTGCGAATTTATTGCTGGCGATGTTCTTAAAGTAATAGACGATATCAAGGACAAGCCCGATATGATCGTTCTTGACCCTCCAAGGGACGGTATCCACCCTAAGGCAATAGACAAAATCATCGATTTTGGCGTCAACAAGATAGTATACGTTTCCTGCAAGCCTACAAGCCTTGCCAGGGACATTGAGATTTTCGAGGCAAGAGGCTACAAGGTTAAGAAAGTGTGCTGCGTGGATATGTTCCCAGGGACGGGGCATGTGGAGACGGTGTGTTTACTATCAAGAAAAGATAAATAAAAGCTGAAAAGAGGTGTGTTTCCAGGCTTTTTGTAAGGTTATTATCATCGTAAGAAGCCTTGCGGAAAGCTCGGTTTTCTTGTATGAAAACATATCTACTTTAGGGGCTGACTGGAGAAAAATTGAGTAGCCAGAGAATAGCGGTAGGGTTTAGACTGTGGATTAGATGTCATAGGTCGTGGCACTGGGATTGTTGTTAGAGCTGAACGCAGTTTAAGTTGCTCGATGTTAAGACGCAGACTTGGCAGGGGGATGGAAGATAAGTTGAATGATAAATGGATAAACATTGAAGAAGCTGCTGAATACCTAGGTGTCAAGCCAGTGACATTCCGAGGATGGATATGTAATGATAAAGGGGATACCAGCACACAAGATTGGAAAACAGTGGAAGTCTAAATGCTCTGAACTTGATGCGTGGGTTAAGAGTGGAAAAAGCGCTATTGAGTAATCGATACAGCAAATAAACGACAAGGAGATTCAGGTTATGGCAGTAAAGAAAACGGAATTATATAGCTCCCTTTGGGCGAGCTGCGATGCATTGCGTGGAGGTATGGATGCATCACAATATAAAGATTACATACTTACACTTTTGTTTATGAAGTATGTAACTGATAAATATAAAGGGCAGAAATACGGAGATTTGACCGTTTTTGATAAAGCGAATGACCCGAATCCTGACCCTGAGAAAAGAACTGGATGTTCTTTTGATGACTTCATTGCACTTAAAAATAAGAAGAACATAGGTGAAGGGATAGATAAAATAATCGCTCGTCTTGCTGAAGTAAACGAAAGCTTGAAGGGTGTTATTGATATTGCTCATTTTAATGATGAGGCAAAAATTGGTAAGGACAAAGAAATGGTTGATAAACTTACTAAGCTTATTGCGATTTTTCAGCGTCCTGAACTTGATTTTTCGAAAAACAAAGCAGAAGGCGATGATATCATTGGTGATGCTTACGAATATTTGATGCGGAACTTTGCATCTGAAAGTGGAAAGAGTAAGGGACAGTTCTACACTCCGGCAGAAGTATCTCGAATTCTTGCAAAAGTTATCGGTATTGATAAGTGTACTGACCATGATGCGACAGTATGTGACCCAGCTTGTGGAAGTGGTTCTTTATTAATCAGAGCATTAGCAGAGGCCCTTTTGAGATTTCAGGTTATGGTCAGGAAAAAGATGGTTCTACAGCTGGTTTGGCAAAAATGAATGCTGTTCTTCACAATAAAGCAACCATAAAGATTATGGCCGGTAACACTTTTTCAGACCCACAGTTTAAGAAAGCCGATGATGCGTCTGAGTTAGAGAGATTTGATTACATCGTAGCAAATCCTCCATTTTCTCTTAAGAATTGGTCAGATGGATTAAAGGAGTTTGGTAGATTCTCTGGATATGGAGATAGACCACCTGAAAAGAACGGTGATTATGCGTGGTTAATGCATATCTTAAAAACTTTGAAGTCTACTGGTAAAGCAGCTGTTATCCTTCCTCATGGAGTGTTATTTAGAGGAAATGCTGAAGCTACTATCAGACAGACAATTGTGGATAAAGGCTGGATTAAAGGAATTATCAGTCTTCCTCCGAACCTTTTCTATGGGACAGGTATACCTGCTTGTATCATTGTAATTGATAAGGAAGGTGCAGAAAATCGAGCCGGTATCTTTATGATTGATGCAGGGAAAGGTTATGTGAAAGACGGAAGCAAGAACAGACTCCGCGAACAGGATATTTATCGCATTGTAACTACTTTTAATGAGCAGATTACAACAGATCCTAAATATGCTCGCTTTGTACCTAATAAAGAGATTAAGGAAAAGAATGGGTACAACTTAAATATTTCTCGTTACATTGATTCTTCTGACCCGGAAGATATTCAGGATATCTATGCGCATATTCACGGTGGTATACCAGCAGCGGATATTGATGCACTAGAACGTTTCTGGACTGCATTCCCGACTCTGAAGAATGAACTTTTTGGTGTGTTTAGTGAAGGATACTATAAGCTGAATGTAGAAGAAGATGTGATTCGTCAGACAACATACTCTAACACAGAATTTGCTGTTTATGGAGAAATGAGTGATGAAGCATTCGCAAGTTGGAAGTCTTACACAGATTCTAAACTTAAGAATTTGAAGGCTGGCGTATCTGCAAAAGAACTGATTATTGAATTGGCTCAAGCTATATTGAAAGAGTTTGAGAGCCTTTCACTTTTTAATAAATATGATGTATATCAGGTACTTCTTGCTTACTGGAATGAAGTGCTTAGTGATGATGTTTCTATGATTATCTCCGACGAAGCTGGTTATGGCGTTGCAAGAGAAACAGAAAACATTATGAAAGAAACAAAGAAAAAAGATGATGATGGGAATCCAGAATTGAAAGTTGCAGGATGGGAAGGAAAACTTATTCCCAAAGCGCTTATTATTTCCGAACTTTTCCCGGAAGAGAAAAAAGCGATGGATGACCTTGTTGGTTTTGTTGTAGAAACAAATTCTCGCCTTATGTTTTTAGTTGAAGAATCTGCAGAGGATTCCGTTTTGTCTGATGTAGCTGAAGGTGGAAAAGTTAAGAGCAAGGATATCCAAGAAAAGATGGATGAAATCATGAGCCATGTTCATACTCCACTGATTGATGGGCTAGTCAAATTACAGGGCATGCTTCCTATGAAGAAAAAGGAGTATGTGGATTATATTAGTAACAATATTATTCTCGAAGTGGCTTATACAGAAAAAGGTACCGTGACAAAGACATCCGTTGCATATGCATTGGCAATGGCGCGCGCAGAAGCACCAGCTCCAGAAGCATATGCAGATGATTATGCAGAGTTGAAAGATGCGTTTGAATTAGCTAAGAAGTCCGAAGAATCAACAAAGCTTATCAAGGAGATGGATAAAGAACTTGATGAGAAGGCTCATGAGAGATATGCAACTTTAACAGATGATGAAATCATGGATTTACTGGTAAATAAAAAATGGTATTACACTATCGGCACAGGCATTAATGATTTGTATGCAGCAATTTCTCATCAGCTTGCAGATCGCATTATTGAACTGTCTAAACGTTATGAAGATACGCTTCCTAATCTTATGAAGCAGACTGCTGACTATGAGGCAAAAGTCAAGAGTCATTTGGAGAGGATGGGATTTGAATGGAAAGAGAAATAAAACATACAGAGATTGGAGATATTCCAGTAGACTGGAAATTTCAAACCTTCGACGAAACATTTAGAGTGTTATCTAATAATACTCTGTCACGTGAAAATTTAAATAATCGCAGTGGAGCTATACGAAATATTCACTATGGCGACATTTTGACAAAGTTTCCAGAAGTATTGGATTGTAACAAAGAAAAAATTCCATATGTAAATGATTTATCTATGTTATCCTCATCGACTCAATTACTTCAGGACGGTGACATTGTTGTTGCAGATACGGCAGAGGACGAAACTGTTGGAAAAGTTACAGAGGTACAGAATCTAGGGGATAGTAAGCTTGTTGCAGGACTTCATACCATTCCGTGTAGAGTGAAAAAAGGTGATTTTGCTCCGGGGTGGTTAGGATATTACATGAATTCCGATTTATTTCACAATCAAATATTGCCATATATAACAGGTATAAAAGTGTCATCAATATCAAAAGGAGCTATTTCAGAAACATTGATATTGGTACCTCCATTTGATGAACAGGAGAAAATAGTACAAACATTAAATGAAGTACAGTTATTAATGACAGCAGAAACAAAAGTTGTAAATAAGATAAAGTTTGTTAAAAATGGATGTTTATCAAAAATGTTTCCGCAAAAGGATGACCCAGTTCCAGAAATGCGTTTGCCAGGATTTACAGCTGCTTGGGAACAGCGTAAGCTATCAGAATTTGTTGATAAAGCAGTAGATAATAGAGGAAAAACTCCTCCATTAGATGAGAATGGCACTCATCCACTTATAGAGGTAGCAGCACTTGGGGGAGTACATCCTAACTACTCAAAAGTTGATAAATATCTTAGTGATGATTCCTTTGAAAATAACTTAAGAGCGTACATTAAAAAAGGAGATATTTTATTCACCACCGTTGGAAGCATAGGACTTGTAAGTCTTATGGATTCAAGGGAAGAAGCGGCTATTGCACAAAATATAGTAGCGTTTAGAGCAAAGGAAAATTTTATTCCAGAATACCTTTATGCATTGTTTTCAAATGAGGAAAATCAATATAAAGCAAATAGAATTGTAATGGGTGCCGTACAGCCAAGTATTAAGGTTTCTCAGCTTGTAGATGTTGAATATATGCTTACTAGAAATGTTAAAGAACAAAAGGAAATAGGTTCGTTTTTTTCAAACATAGATAATCTCATCACTCTTCATCAGCGTAAGTGTGATAAATATTCGAATATTAAAAAAGGCATGATGAATGACTTGCTTACAGGAAAGATTAGATTAGTATAAGGAGGAATTGCGCATGAGTATTGGCGAAAACGAAAGAGCTACCCAAGAACGTGTGGTAAGTTTCTTTAAGGATAGAGATATCCTTGATTATGAATACTTAGGCAATTTAAAAGATGCCGCAAACAAGAACATCCGTGAAGACCGTCTTCGTGCGTACTTGCGCCTTAGCGGTTACGGTCAGAAATTGATTGACGGAGCTGTTTCTGAACTGGTAAAAGTAGCAGATGATATGACACATGGTTTGTATGATGCAAATCATAAAGTCTATTATCTTTTGAAGTATGGTGCCAAGGTAAGGGAAACTGCCGACGGAGCACCAAAGACGGTTTATTTTATGGATGTGGAAACACCCACAAATAACGACTTTGCGATTGCCGAGGAAGTTACAGTAGTTGGTAGGCAGGAAAAAAGACCAGACCTTGTAATTTATGTGAATGGTATTGCGATGGCGGTCATTGAATTGAAGAAAAGTAGTGTGTCGGTTTCTAATGGTATTCGTCAGAATTTGACAAATCAGAAAGATGGATTTATCGCTCCATTCTTTACGACGATGCAGTTTTGTATGGCCGGTAATGAAATAGAAGGTTTGCGCTATGGAACTATTCAGACCAAAGAGAAATATTATATGGAATGGAAACCAGATGGATTCCATGAAAATGAGGATGAGTGCGACCAAGAGGATACACGTATTATGGCTTATTGCGAAAAACTGGATAATTTGCTTTTGCAGCAGATTTACCAGATGTTTGATAAAAAGCGTTTTATTGACCTTGTCGAAAACTTTGTGGTGTATGACAAGGGAATCAAGAAAGTGTGCCGATACAACCAATTCTATGGTATAAAGCGTACACAGAACAGATTGGCAAAACAGCGTGGCGGTATTATTTGGCATACTCAGGGTAGCGGAAAAACACTTACAATGGTCTGGCTTTCAAAATGGATTCTCGCGAATTGCCAAGAAGAAAATCCTCGTGTGCTTATTGTGACAGACAGAGATGAGCTGGATGAGCAGATTGAGAAGACTTATATCGGCGTCGATGAAAAAATCACCAGAACCAAGAGTTGTGATGATTTGATTCAGAAATTGAATTCTTATGATGATTCACTGTTGTGTTCATTGGTGCATAAGTTTGGGCGTCGTGGCGGTGAAGCTACGGAATTCGATTATGACAAGTATATTGATGAGTTAAAAAAGGCACTTCCTGCTGATTTTAAGGCGAAGGGTAAAATCTTTGTATTTGTAGATGAGTGTCACAGAACACAGTCTGGTAAATTACATGCAGCAATGCAGGCGATTATGCCGGAAGCTATCTTTATTGGTTTCACTGGTACACCATTATTAAAGAAAGATAAGAAGACAAGTATCGAAGTTTTTGGAACATACATCCATAGCTATAAGTACAATGAAGCGGTTAGAGATGGTGTTGTACTTGATTTGAGATACGAATATAGAGATATCCCACAAAATATTACAGCCCATGACAGGATTGACCAGTGGTTTGATGTAAAGACTCGTACTCTTTCAAGCAGAGCAAAGGCAAAACTGAAAGAGAAATGGGCAAGTATGCAGAAGATTTATAGCTCACGTTCAAGACTTGAGCGTGTTGCTTGGGACATCATTCAGGATTTCGACTTGAAGCCTCGTCTTATGGATGGTAATGGAAATGCTATTCTTGTAGCTGATTCTATTTATACTGCATGTAAGTATTATGAAATCTTCCAACAGCGTGGTTTTAAGAAATGTGCAATCATTTCATCCTACACACCACAAGCAGGAGATCTCAGAACAGACACTGTAAGTGCTGATGACGAAACAGAGACTTTTGAAAAATACGAGATTTATCTTCGCATGTTAGGTTTTGACCCTGACAACCTTCCGGAGAAAGTTTCAATTCAGAAGAAAGTGGAAGCTTTTGAGAAAGAGGTAAAGGAAAAGTTTGTCAATGAGCCTGCAAATATGAAGTTGCTTATTGTAGTTGATAAGCTTCTCACAGGATTTGATGCACCTCCTTGTACATATCTTTACATTGATAAGAGTATGCAAGACCATGGTTTATTCCAAGCTATTTGTCGTGTAAATAGATTAGATGGTGATACAAAGGAATTTGGTTATATTGTGGATTACAAGCAGCTTTTCGGTGATTTGAAAAATGCTATGGATAAGTACACCTCTGGAGCATTTGAGAACTATGACCCTGAAGATGTAGATGGACTTATTAAAGATAGAGCTGGTGAGGCTATTAAACACTTCAGAGAAATTTACGAAGAACTGGAAGAACTTTGCGAAGGTGTTGAAGCGCCAAAAGAAGATTTACAGTATTTGCATTACTTCTGTGGAGTTTCCGGTATGAGCGAAGACATGGATGAAATCTATGCTCGCCTTAGAGAAAAATTATATAAGCTTGTCAGCAGTTTGGTTCGTGCTTTTGCAGAAGCTAAGCAGTATATGGTTGACGAATATACTGTAGCAGAAATGAATGATTATGAGAATAAGGTTCATTTCTATATCGAACTTAAACAGACTATTGGAAACAAGAGTGGTGACTTCTTAGACTTTAAAGCCTATGAACCAGATATGCGTAAGCTTATTGATAACTATATCATGGCTTCTGACAGTATTAAAATTGGTGAGTTTGATGACCTTACACTTCTCGATTTTGTAACTGACCAAGGTGAAACAATGACAGGAGAAGATATACCTTCTGGTCAGAAAGAAGGCGCTGCAGAAGCAATTGAAAACAATATCCGTCGTAAGATGGTAGAAAAGGTAACTGTAAATCCAAAATACTATGAAAAGATGTCAGCAATTTTGGATAAACTGATTCAAGATAGACAGCAGGGGGTTTTGTCCTATAAGGAACTTCTTGATGAGTATATTAAACTTGCAAAGAATGTTGAACATCCAGAACAAAATGAAGACTATCCTGAAAGTGTGAGACACAGCAAGGCTATGCAAGCACTATATGATAATGTTGGTGGAGACGAAGCATTAGCCAATAAACTTCACCAAGCTGTTATGGATAGTAAGATGAGTGGTTTCCGTGGAGATTCAATTAAGGAAAGAAGAATCAAGAGAGCGTTGTTTGCAATTCTCAATGATGATGCAGAAGTTGAACGACTGTATAAGATTATTGAGAAACAGGAGGAATATTAATAGATGAGAATTGTGATTTCGGGCATACCGATTGATATTCAAAAAAAGAATATTAAGAACATGCACCTTCAGATAAAACCGCCTGATGGACATGTTGTTATTTCAGCGCCATCATCAATGGATGATAAGGCAATCGAGGTGTATGCCCGAACCAATCTCAGCTGGATAAAAAAACAGATTGAGAAGTTCCAGCAGCAATCAAGAAGTGCTAAGCGACAGTATGTTAGCGGTGAAACTATGTACATCTGGGGCAAGCAGTATTACTTATCCTTTGTACCAGATTCTCAAAAGAACAGTTTTGAAATTCAGGGTAATAAAGTAATTCTATCGATGAGAGAAGATAGTACAGTTAAGCAACGTGAAAACTATGTTCGTGAACAGTATCGTCAATTTCTAAAAGTTGAGATAGAAAGACTTCTTCCTAAATGGGAGAAAATTACTGAGCTTCACTGTGAATCGTGGCAAACAAAGTATATGGTTACACGTTGGGGAACCTGTAACACAGAAAAAAAGAAACTATGGTTTAATCTTCAGTTGGCCCAGAAACCTATTGAATGTTTAGAATACGTTATTTTACATGAATTGATTCATTTGAGAGAGCGTACCCATAATTCAACTTTCATTGCATATATGGATATGTATATGAAAAACTGGAGAGCAGTACGTAAAGAGTTGAATGATTCAAAATTAGATTATTATGAGGCTCAGGATGAAAGTCCTTTGCAAAAGCTAATCGATAAAAAGAGATACGATGAGATAAAAGATGTAGTTCTTGATTATATGTCGGCAGAAGTAAAAGAGAAAAAGGCAACACTGTCGGATATTGAAATCCAAAATGTAGTCCATATTGAACAAGTGGACGATGGTGCGATTAGCTTTTCTGTAATCGTTAGTTGTGATATCGAACATTCGGTATCTTCAACAGGCAAAGTATCATTTACTGAGAAATGGATTGACGTAAAGTGTAAAGTTCTTTTGGGTGTGGAATTAACAGATTTTGAAATTATGCACATCAAAGAATGTGAGCAACAGGAAGATTCAGATAATGACAAGTATTCTGGAGAGTTGGTACCGATTATTTTCAGAGATGCTTTTGAAAACGAAGCTACAGAATTTTTGGAGAAATATTATCCTTTAGCTTTACAGGAACCAGTATCTGTTCCAATTAGAAGGATTGCCGAGAATATGGGCTTATCAATTATGGAAGAGTCATTGCTTTCATCAGAACTTGATGTTTTTGGCTTGGTTGTTTTTGAAGACGGAAATATAAAGGATAAAAACAAGAATATTGTTATCAGAAACGCAAAGCGTGGAACAGTTTTGATAGACCCTCGTGTTTATTATGAACGAACTTTAGGTACTGTAAACTTTACCATTGCGCATGAGTGCTTTCATTGGCATAGACATCAACCATATCATGCTTTGATGAAGATGCTTGGAGCAAATGACGAATTAGGAAAAATAATACAGTGTTCTATAGGTAGCAACTCAAAAGATTCAGAAAAGTGGAAAGCCATAGATTGGATGGAGTGGCAGGCAAATGGCGTTGCTCCACATATCCTTATGCCGACTAGTACAGCAAAAATAAAAGTTACAGAGCTCATAGAAAAGTATCAAATTCATTTCGATGGCATGGATGGTTATCGAATCGAGGACATGATTTTAGAGCTTGCCGATTTCTACGGATTGTCAAAACTGGCAGTTAAGATGCGTATACGAGAAATGGGTTATGCAAAGATTGATGGTGTATTTACATATGTTAATGGACAGTAGTTACCCCATTTTCATTTGATGCCTCAGCTTTATCGGATAATCAATCATTTACGATATCATCAGCTGATTTATTTAAGGCATATTGCTTAAATAAAGAATTTAGAAAAGCCATTGATACCGGAAGGTTTGTTTATATCGAAGGTCATGTTTGCCTTGATAATGAGAAATATATCGTATGTCCTGACGGGCAAATCAAACTTACGCAGTATGCTCTATCCCACATAGATGAATGCTGTTTTGTGTTTGATAAGCATTGAAAATGAAACAGACTGGCTTCAGATGGTAAAATTCCATGCTCATTGGAGTAAGAAATTCTATGATGTTATAGTGCCATATTTACGCTAAATAAATTTTGAAATAAGGAGGGAATCTTGTTTGAAAAAGAAAAAAGATGAAATCACCATCCGTTCCAGCGCAGCAGAATATCTGACCTATGTTGCCACTGTCGGCGACCAGCAGGACAGTTTTGAAATGCGCTATGAGGATGAGAATATATGGCTGACACAGAAGATGATGGCCACGTTATATGGTGTGGATGTTCGTACAATCAATGAACACATTAAAAAAATTTATTCAGATTCAGAGATTGAGGAAGATTCAACTATCCGGAATTTCCGGATAGTTCAAACGGAAGGTTCCAGTCAGGTTACACGTGATACCAAGCATTATAATCTTCAAATGATTATTGCAGTCGGATTTAAAGTGAATAATGAGCGTGCAGTGCAGACAAGCCACATATGGGGCTAACCGCTTGGCGGCAGAACCAGACGGCAAAATCGTGAGAAGTGACGTCAGTATTGCACAAAAAATTATTTAAGCGAAGAAGAGATACGTTCGTTAGAACGTATTGTATTGGCGTATCTGGATTTGGCAGAAGACCGCACAGAACGCCATATTCCGATGACACTGGAGAAATGGTCAAGGCGTCTTGCTTTATTCCTGATGGCAGATGACAGAGTGGTTGTTCAGGACGCAGGGAAAATTACAGCGGAGATTGCCAAGGTAAAAGCTGAAACTGAATTTGAAAAGTACCGTTTTGTTCAGGACAGATTATTTATGTCCCATTTTGATAAATACATGCTGGAATTAGAGAAAAATACAAAGAAATAAAGCGCTGATTTCGGGTCGAGACGGTGAAATCCAGCAACACAACCTTGCCGAGTGTATCGATATGTTACATATGAAAAATGTATATGATAAAAATAGCCTAAAAAGTTGAGAAAATAAACAGGAGATTAAATAATGAATACTAGTGATTATATTGCTATTGTTTCTATCGCAGTAACGACAATTATTGCAATTGTTGGTGGCATATATGCGGTAGCTAGCAATACTAAAAAGTTTGAATTAGCAGAGGCGTATAAAAAAGAGATTCTGGATTGGTATAGTGATACTATTAATGTAATGATATCAATATTATCTAAGGTAAAGAATGAAAAAAAGGATTATAATGATGAATTATCTAAATTATCTGCTCAGATAGAAATAGGGAGATTTTATTTCCCGAATATAAATAAAAGAGATGGATTTGGAGAAAAAAAACCATCTGCATATCAGGGATATAGAAATGTAGTTTTGGAATTTTTGGTATATTTTTATGACACAGCAAAAAGAAATGATGCCAATGTGCACTTAAAAGTGTTGAGCGAATTTTTGAGATTATATACATCTTCAGTTTTTGACGTGATTTCGCCTAAAGATAGAATTAAAATGATAAAAAAATATTCTGATTTTACCATGGATAAAGAAGTATCATTAGAGGATTTTTTGAAGGATGAAAGTAATTTTAACCGATTTTATGAAGAACGGTATTAAGATTTTATAATTATACTAACTTTAGTAGGTACCAAAATTATAGTTGGAAATTTAATGATAAACGAGATTTAAATATAGCATTCGTGGTACATATAGTGCGTAGTAATGATAACCATGTATATACGGATTGTTTAAAAGATCAATAAACTGGTTTAAATCGGTGCAATAAGCCTTAAGCGTTTTACTGTTAAGGCATTTTTGTGTTTTGCAGTATTCAATATATTTTTCAGTAATGTTAAGTAAAGTATTCATTTGTAGAAATCTCCTTTTAAATAAGTGCTTAGAATAATATATAAGACGAACAACCATATTTCCAACCGGATATGAGTTTTCTTTTGCATCAGGAAGAATATATTTAATAGAGGGAATTACAATATAGGAATTGTATATTTTTTGTGATAAAATAAATTTTACTTATTTATCTACAGTAAATTGAACGGGAGTACGAGAACAATGAGTTAAAAAATATGGCAGGGGCATTTACGGAAGCTATTATTTAAGAAAGAGTAACGTGATTATTCTGAAAATAGATATTGTTGGTTCTGTTGCGAGCGGAAAGACAACGCTTGCAAGGAAAATATCCAAGGAATTTAATATTGTTCGTTTGACCGAGTATAATAATATCTACTAATAATGTGGAGGATTGTTATGTTTGAATATATGACCGTACAGGAAGCTGCAACTAAATGGGATATTTCAGAACGAAGAATACAGACACTATGTTCTGAAAACAGGATTGAGGGTGTTGTGCGTTTAAGCAGAGTATGGCTCATACCAAAAGATGCAAAAAAGCCGATTGATAGGAGAAAGAAGAACAACGGGAAGTGAAAAAGAATTTTTGGTAGTTGCAACTGCCAGTTGACATATTGAATGGTGCTGATTGGTGGTTAGCAACTTAATAAAGCACTAAAATATAAGCATAACAATCACATTAACAGGAGAACAAAATTATGATTTTTGCCGATAAACTTATTTTGTTACGAAAAAAAGCAGGCTGGTCACAAGAGGAGTTAGCTGAACAAATGAATGTAACACGACAATCTGTTTCAAAATGGGAGGGAGCACAATCTGTGCCTGACCTTGATAAAATGATAAGCCTTTCCGAACTGTTCGGAGTAAGTACAGATTATTTACTTAAAGACGAAATTGAAGAAGCCGAGCATATCAAGTTGTCCAATGATATGCCGTCATTAAAACGTGTATCTATGGAAGAAGCAAATGCTTTTCTTTCTGTAAAATCAAGGACAGCTAAAACAATAGCGTATGCTGCTTTTTTGTGTATATTATCTCCGATAACTCTTTTGATGTTGGGTGCAATTAGTGAAAGTACGGTAGGCGGCTTGAATGAAGATATTGCAGGTGGAATTGGAATGATTGCTCTTATAATTTTTATAGCAATAGCCGCTGTAATGTTTATATCAAGTGGTAGCAAAACCGCTTCCTTTGCATATTTGGAAAAAGAAAAGTTTGAAACCGAGTATGGTGTGAGTGGAATGGTTAAAGAACGCAAAGCAAAATACAAAGATTTGCACACAAAGAATAATATTGCAGGAACTTGTTTGTGTATTACTGCATTGATCCCGCTTTTTGTTGGAGCAATCGTTGACGCTGATAACGACCTATTTCTAATGATTATGCTTTCCTTTTCATTTCTCATTGCAGGTATAGGTGTGATTTGCTTCATTAAGACGGGTATTATATGGGCGAGCTATGAAAAGCTTCTGCAAGAGGGAGAATATTCTAAAGAAAAAAAGGAAAAACCGTCTATTACAGATGCTGTATATACTGCATATTGGGCAATTGCAACAGCTGTATATCTGGGATATAGTCTATCATCAAATAATTGGGGGCAGAGTTGGGTAATTTGGGTTGTTGCGGGAGTTATGTTTTGTGCTGTCGTTGCAATTACTAACACCTTTGATAAAAAATCAAAATGAGAATAGAATGGCTATTATGCCCTATCTGTAAAAGTAAAACACGCCTTCAAATACGAGAAGATACCGAGATGAAAAACTTTCCTCTCTACTGTCCAAAGTGCAAAAGAGAAACAATCATCAATGTTCTGGATATGAAAATAACGCTTCCAGACAGTAAATAATTATGTATGCCGCCGCTATGGGTAACTCCATAACGGCGGTTTTGAACTAAACTGTAAAATAAATACTGTTAAAATAAAGCGATAATAACAAGTTTTGATTCGCTATTTGAAAGAAATATTCACAAGATAATATTTTAAGGAGGCTTGGCAATGAACAAGGATTCAATTGATGACGAGAAAGTAAGCAGGCAGAAACAATTTGACCGGTTCTGTTATTACTTAGGCGGAGTAAAACAGCTTCTGGACGAAAAGGCTGCGTAGACAGCCGGCATCCTGCAGATAATATGCTGTAGGATGTATATATATATATCAGGAGGCTTCATTCATGGTGAGTTGAAGTCTCTTTTATTTTGCACTGTATAATGGAAAAAGTTTTGGTTGAACCGAGGTTGGAATGATGATAAGATTTAGTTGGGACAATAGTGAACGCATGCGTTCACATTTAATAACTAAGAAGTAATGGATTGTAGCGGTGATATGGCAGATAAAATTGGAACCGATGAATATGGGGAAATACTTATATATCAGACTGATGATGGGCAGACAAATATAGAAGTTAAAATAGAAGATGATACAGTGTGGCTGACACAACAGCAACTTACTGAATTATATCAATGCAGTAAATCAAATATAAGTGAACATATAAAGCATATATTCGAAGAAGGGGAGCTGGATAAGGATTCAGTTGTTCGGAAATTCCGAACAACTGCAGATGATGGAAAAACATATAATGTTACTTATTACAATTTAGATATGATTATCTCTCTTGGATACCGAATTAAATCAGTGATTGCAACAAGATTCAGACAGTGGGCGACACAGAGATTAAAAGAATATATGATTAAGGGTTTTACGATAGATGATGAGCGACTGAAAGGAAATGGTGGAGGAAATTACTGGAAAGAGTTACTTGACAGAATCAGGGATATAAGATCTTCAGAAAAGGTATTGTATCGTCAGGTTCTTGATTTGTATGCTACGAGTGTAGATTACAATCCTCATAGCGAAGAGTCTGTTAGATTCTTTAAAATTGTTCAGAATAAACTTCACTATGCAGCTCATGGTCATACTGCGGCAGAGGTTATATATCAACGGGCAGATGCAGAAAAGCCATTTATGGGACTTACTTCATTTGCCGGAGAATTACCAGCATTAAAGGATATAGAAATTGCAAAGAATTATCTTGAAGAAAATGAACTCAAAGTATTAAACAATCTTGTTTCTGGTTATTTTGATCTGGCTGAAATTAATGCAATTGAGCATAAGCCAATGTATATGGATGATTATGTAAAGCAGCTGGATAGTGTGTTGTCATCAGGAAATAGAAAACTTTTAACTGGAGCTGGTTCTGTAAGTCATAAACAGGCATTGGAGAAAGCGAAAGCGGAATATAGAAAATATCAGGAGATTACTTTGACACCAGTCGAAAAAGCATATCTTGAAAGCATTAAAGAGGTTTCCAAGGAAGTAAAAAGGAGATAACATCTGATGAAAAAACAGCAGAAATGTTACATATACACAAGAGTATCAACTTCCATGCAGGTAGAAGGCTACAGCCTTGATGCACAAAAGGACAATGTTTAAATAAAACGAGGTGACGTGTGATATGAAAAAAATAATATTAGTTTTAGATGCCATATGTATTGTAATTACTCTTTTATTTTTATTCTATTATAACTATAATGAGAGTGTTGGATTAAAAGCACTTGAAGACATGGGAAACTATGTTGTATGCTTATTGTGTTTATGTATAGAAATACTAGTAATGATTATACTGGGTGTGATTTTAATATTAAGAAAATGTGCTCAAATACGAAATAGGAAAAGCAATTAAAGATGTTCTTGATGCGGCAGATTTATTTTATAAGGGAAATAATAGAAATATAATAAAACAATTACAACTCTTAAATAATGAAACGCTTAAAGTTCAAAAACTTGAAGTTCCTCATTAATAAGGGTTCTAAAAAATATTATATCCAGTCCGCGTATATGTTGGAGAGCGAAGCAAAAATGGAACAAGAGATTCGTCCTTTTTTGAAAATAAATGATTCGTTTAAGAAGATTGTAATTACATCTGATACACCAAAACCATTTTATAATGATCAGGGTATTTTAATTATGAATGTGTATGAATTTTTATTAAATACAAATTCGCTGGAATTATAAAAAGAGCGACAATCAACTGGAAGATGTCAAGATAAGCTAAGGCAGGCAAAACTGCTTCTGGACGAAAAGACTGCGTGTAGTCTACCTGATATGTTTTTCCGTCAGAGGCAGTTGTTGCAAAATTTGCAACAACTGAATTTCTTTGTAATTCACCTTCTTCAAATATGTTTTTGATATGCCTTGAGATAGTAGATTTATCTCTTTGAAAAAGCCCTGCCATTTGCTCTAGTGACAGTCATACGGTATCTTCATCAAAGGTAGTTTCTATCTTGGTTAAGCCATCTTCGGTTGTGTACATAATTATGCTTGAATTTCCCATACAATTAGACCTCCTGTGTTGGTATATTATTTTTTTTCGCCCTGCTCTTATGTACATTGTACTGGTTCTTACATTGTGGGGAGCAGAATTCCATGTTTGATCTTGTGGCGGTAAATGCCTTGCCGCAGTGTTTACATACTTATCGAAAGGGAAGAAGCAGGACAGATATCTTTCCGTCGAAATATTTTCTTCTTTGATGAAATGATTTTTCGGCAGATAGATTGCTTCATATGTAATAAAATCCTGTGTGGTGGGAAGTGCTGTCATAAATCCCAGCATACCGTACTCGGACACAAAGGCCATAATGGCTTCTTTTAATTCTGATTCACTTGCCTTGTTCATGGCAGTAGTACTGATATTGATTGCGGTCAGCACAAACTTCTCATAATCCTTTATAGGATTGTAGATGGATGGTTTCCGGCTTTGCCTGTTCTCTTGCAATCTTTCTCACTATAACACCAATCTTTTTTTATGAGGGCAAGTTTTTTGTCAAGTTTTTCAGGGGTTGTCGGTATTTTCCCTGTCGATTTCGTGATAGCGTTCTTTTCGTTTACAGTTGTAATCCGGATGAGCCCTTTTAAATATAAAAATATTACTTCAAACATTAAAAGTGAAAAAAATTGAAATCGGTTCAAAGGGAAGGAAATAAGCCATTTCTTGGCTGGAAAAGTGCTCTACTACACACTTACTACATGTTTTTTTGAGAAATAGCTCGGTATAGTTACTTTAAATGGATAATTGACATTATGGTATATATGCCATATAATATTTACAAAGGAGATTATATGACAGAATTTAAACTGATAGCATATGAAAAAGAAAATGGAGAAGTTCCAGTAGAGGAATTTCTTGATTCTGTTAATCCTAAAATGCGAGCTAAGATATTTGGATTATTGGGGATTCTTCAAGAAAAGGGAAATATGCTTAGAGAACCTTACAGTAAACATCTGGATGACGGAATATTTGAATTGCGTTGCAAATTCGGAAGTGATATTACCAGAGTCTTATAATTTTTCTATTATGAGGGAAAAATAATACTGACGAACGGATTTGTTAAAAAAACACAAAAAACTCCTAAAGAGGAGATTCAGATTGCAAAGGATAGAAGAAAAGATTTTATAGAAAGGGTGATGAAGGATGAGAACATTTGATGATATGCTTTCTAAGCAGTTAAAAGATGATGAGTTCAGAAAAGAATATGAAGCTATTCAGCCTGAGATGGATGTTATAAGAGCTATCGTGGATGCCCGTACTTCCCAGAATATGACACAGAAGGAACTTGCTGAACGTACTGGTATTAATCAGGCAGATATCAGCAAGCTTGAGAATGGAACACGAAATCCTTCTGTTAATTTGCTTAAAAGATTAGCGGATGGTATGGGAATGGCTCTTAAGATTGAGTTTGTACCTAAACAGAAAGCACTTTATCAGCTTATGAGCAAGCTGAATGAAGCAGAAATATCTATTCATGAGGAAGGAACCATATCAGCAGATGATTTAGAAAAAGAATTGTGTAGGAATGGACAGGAACAAGTCAAATGAGCCATGCGAGGAATAAATGTAATTTGTTATCTTTTAGTACAATGCTATAAGCCTTAACCTTGTAAGCTGCGTTTACTATGTCGCTAGTGATAAGCAATATATTGGTAAATACTGTGAAATATTAGAAAGTTCAGATAAAGTCTTTATTGGCAATGATTTTCCGGATGAATTTGCTCATTCTAAGGCAACAGATAAAGCAGAATTTCCTGATTATAATAAATTCGAAATTATGTCCGACGGTATGGTGTACCTTTTTGTGTTTTTTGCCCAAGGGTGTAAAAAATGCTATTTGCACCTTCACATGTGCGTATGTTAATATAAACTGAAGGAGTGCATCTTGCTATGATCAGAGAATTACGAAAGACAGATATCAATATAGTTGCAGATATATGGTTGGATACCAATATAAAAGCCCATTATTTTATTTCTGCTCAATATTGGAAAAGAAATTTGGAGCTTGTGAAAGAACTGCTGTTGCAGGCAACCGTCTATGTATATGAAGATAATTATGAGATACAGGGCTTTATCGGAATGAATGGTGAATATATAGAAGGCATTTTTGTTTCTGAGGCAATGCAGTCGCAGGGCATTGGCAAAATTCTGTTGAATTATGTAATGGTATGGCAGCAGAAATAGAAATTGATAATGGTATGAATACAAAGGATGATGAGCAAATATATGAAAAACAAAACTCTATATGTATCCGATTTGGACGGTACATTATTAAGAAGTAACCAGACTACATCTGAATATACCAACGAAGTTATTAATTCCTTAACCGAAAAAGGCATAGTTTTTTCTTATGCGACAGCAAGGTCTATTTACACATCATCCAAAGTGACCAAAGGATTAGATGCTAAAATACCGGTAATTACATATAATGGTGCTTTTATTGTGGACAATTGTACGCATGAAGTGCTGCATGCAACCTATTTTGACAGGAATGTGTATAATTTATTATGGGAATTGTTTTCAGAGGGAGTATATCCGATTGTATATTCAATAGTTGGCGGCAAAGAACGATTCTCATATTATCCCTCAAAAAGTTCAAAGACCATTTTGGGTTTTGCTGCATCAAGAAATGATGAGAGAAAAAGGATTGTGGATTCGGAAGAAGAACTTGTGGCGGGTAATATTTTTTATATTACCTGTATTGAAACACCGGAAAAAATCAAACCGTTTTATGATAAATATAAAGACATATATCATTGTGTTTATCAGAGGGATATTTATTCTGATGAGCAATGGCTTGAAATTATGCCAAAAGATGTTACAAAGGCAAGCGCTGTTAAAAAACTTAAACAGATTACCAAAAGCGATTACGTTGTGGTATTTGGTGACGGAATAAATGATTTGGAAATGTTTGGAGCGGCTGATGAGTGCTACGCTATGGCCAATGCCGAACCTGAATTAAAAGCAGTAGCTACAAATATAATAGAGAGCAATGACAATGACGGAGTTGCCCATTGGTTAGCAGAAAAGGAGATTTGATGAGTAAAATGAAAAGTTGGAATGATGAACCGGCAATACAACAAAAAGAATATTCACAGGAAAAATATAATAAAAAGAAAAGAAAATCACTTAGGGTTGCAAAGTTATCCTGCTATTCAGCAGAACTGATGGTAGTTATTGGCTGGAATATGATGTTATCGCTTATTCTGTTTTTAGTGCTATGTTTAGGTACATCGGCACTTCCATATATAATGGATGTTAATATTGATTTTACACCTGAAACATTTTGGTGCAGAGGTGGTATATTTGTTAATCTATGCATGGTATTGCTTGTTTTATTTAGCATTGCAGGATTTACGTATGCTATTAGTTATAAAGTAACAGAAGTTATGTGTATACATCTGGATGGTGGATTAGATGGAGCTATGGAAGTAAATGATGCTGCCATGAGAGCTAATCTGAAAGGACAGGCAGCAAAGGCAGCTGGATTGGCGTATGTAGATGCAAAAGCACTTGCAGGACCGGTGGGTATTTTGACCAGATACTGTATTCAAAATAATATAAAAATGTTAACGCCACGTTTCTTTAAGGTTTTGCACAGAACATTAGTCATTGTACAGATTCTTCTTGCATTTATCTGTATATTTGTATTGTTACATTAATTTTTTTATGAACATAATATTAGGAGAAATTGTGAGAAAAATATGTTTAAGAGTTTTTTGAAACTGTTATTATATGAAAGCATAATGATGATGGTGCTGACAATAGCTGCATGTATTGCTGTATTAATTCAGATGTTGTTTGGTGTAAAGACCGGTACAGACAGTTCATTTTTTTTTAGCAGTACATATTATGATTATAATTTATTAATGTACATATTGGGATTAGTAATCTACTTTTTTGTAATGATCACCATTATAAAGAAATTTGGTGGCAAGCTGGATTTTATTAAGAAGCTTGGAAATGCATATAAGGTGATGGCATGTATATATGACCTGATATGGGGATTTGCAATGTTTGCTTTTTTAGGTTTGCTTCATTTCCATGTTTTAGGTATGACAATCAGCTATAAACCGGAAATACTTTGCTTGTTTTCTTTTGTGGGATTACCGGTTATCACTGCTTTAAGTATTGGCTTTGTTTTGATAAAATTATGCCTGAAAAAATAGAATAATATTATAAAATTAAAACTCCGGTCGTAACAGGTGACCGGAGCTTTTTATTTATAACGATTCTATGCCATTCCATTTGCTGTCTTGTATTTATAAAGCATTTCGGCATGATTCTGCTCTTCAATCTGGATATCAGCAAGTAATTTCCTTATATTGCTTTTACCGAATGCAAAAACATCACTATTGTATTCTCCTGATACCAGCTTTTCTGTTCCGATACAGTCTGTTGCAAGGAAAGCGTCATTCTGTTTGTCATCGGAGTTGGTCATATCGTTGTAGGTGGCTTTTGGTGAATAATCCTTGCCGGCACTGTCGTTGCAGTCACAATCAGGAACGGTGCCGGAAAGAACCTGGCCTAAAGAATCATAGTGTTTCTGCTCCTGCTTATGAAGTTCTTTAAAAAGGGCTTTTAATTCCGGATCTTTTGCAAGGCCGGCATACTTTGCGTACTTTTCCATACAGCTTTTTTCCTGATTTTGTAAATCTTCAATTACTGAACGTTCTTTTTCTTTTAATACCATTGCGTTACATCCTTTCCATATAAGAGTGTTTATACAAAGGTAGTATTCCGGTTTTATTTTTTTGTATTCATAAAAAATTATTCAAAGACTTAATAAATGTATGTGGTGTGACGTGTTATTTTTGCATATAAGAGAGAATATGCAGGTAAGAGCATGGTTGTTGTCTGTAATTTCTATGGACAGACTATAGATATCCTTACGAAGCAAGAATTTATATGGAATAAATCATTGATATAAAATAGCTGTTATTGTAAAATATATTTATCTTTAGAAAAGAAGTGACGAGGAATGAAAAAAGGTAACAGTGATTTTATAAATAAACATAAAAAAGGCTGCATTAATGCAGCCTCTGTTTTAATGTTTATAATTATTGCAGGAATTGTTGTATGTATGACTTCTTGCGGTAAAAATGACAGGCAGGAAGTGACTGAACCGTCAACAACGGAGACCGAACCTGCGACAACTGAGCATCCGACAACGGAGGCTTCCACAGAGGAAGCAGAGGAGGGCTATATTAATCCTTTTACCGGAGAAAAGACGGATACGGATTACTCAGGAACAAGACCTTATGCCATAATGCTTAATACAATAAGACAGGCACTGCCACAGAGTGGTAATTCAAAGGCTGACATGTATATAGAAATGACGGAAGAGGGCGGAATAACCAGAGTTCTCGGCTTTTACAACAGCCTTAAAGGAGTAGATAAAATCGGTACAATAAGGTCCACAAGGGAATATTTTTTATCCTGGGCTATGGGATTTGATGCAATCGTTGTTCATGCAGGCGGAGACCCATGGATATTCGATAAGATTAGCAGGTCAGGCTATACCACACTTAATTGCGTAGGCAATGCGGGAATAGATGCGGGCTCTGCATTTTTCCGGGATGATTACAGGATGCATAACATTGGACTGGAACATTCCTTATATACGACAGGACCTAATCTGTTAAAAATTATTTCAGACAAAAATATAAATACGGCACACACAAGGAATGACTATACAAAATTTAATTTCGCAAAGGACGGAGAGGGTACACCTGACGGAGAAAGTGCGGTTAATGTTAAAGTAACTTTTTCCGGTTATAAGAATACAAGTTTTAAATATAATTCTGATGCAAATGACTATTCCGTGGATTTCTGGAATGAACCGTATATTGATGAGACTAACAGCGAAAATATAAGGGTAAGAAATGTAATTATTCTTCCTGTACCTAACTGGACAGAAAAAGATTCACAAGGAACCGTCCGCCAGAAATACAATATGGCAGGAGGTACCGGATATTATATCAGCGGTGGAAAATATATAAAGATTAACTGGACTAAGGGCGATTATAATGACGACAGCCAGTACAGTAATGCGTTTGTTATGACAACAATGGACGGTAAGCCGCTTGAAATCGCAAAGGGTAAGACATACATCTGTATGATGAATGAAAAATACGTGCCTGAAATAAATTAAGATGGGAGAAAGATAATGTTAAAGACAGAAAGCGTTACATTAGCAGTCAAAATCAAATCTAAGGAAATAACAGGAGACGAATATAATAGGGAATATCTGGTAACTATTACCAGAGCCGACGGAAGGGACATGGTGCTTAGTGTCAACCGGAGTACATACGACGAATGTAAAAAGGGAAGAAGAGCTATTTTTGACATTGATGTTGTAATGGAAAAGGATGGTGATATCAATAATTATATCAGGGAACAGACTTGTGTTACCGGAATAACATATTTAACAGAAGAACGGCTGTTTGATAAATTTTCCAAGATAAAGGATGAAAATTATACATGGCTCTCAAGGTATGCACCTCCGCTTAAAAAGAAGAATGACAGACCTGTTATTCTTTTAATGGGAATTGTATTTTTCGCTGCCGGTGTTTTTGCTTTTACGTTTTTGCCACGGATAATTGTTAAAAATATTAATAAAGCAAAAATTTATAAGGATTATGTGCATACGGTAGGAGAGGATAATTATGACATTATCTACAAAAAGGACGAACCTGATAAAATATACGAGGCAGAATATGATACCATTACCAAAATGTATTTACCATCGGATTATGCGTACAGCATGATGGATTATGTGGGATATGTTTTAGTGAGTCTGGTAATAGGCATACCGTGTATAGCAGGGGGTTCGTTTTGCCTGATACAGGGAATCAGAGAAAATATGTGACATCTTATTAAAAATAAAGGCAGGGTACTTGACAGGGATACCATACTTACCGGAATCTGGGGATTTGATTACGACGGGGATACACATATTAAAGGAATAAGAAAAACGCTGAATGATAAAGGAAAGAACATTGTGACAAAGGTAAATGTCGGATATATGTTCGAGGGAAAATAAAACCGTATTCTGTTGAAATGAATCTTGAAGAATGATAATATTATATGCGAAATACAGGGAAGCAATCCCGGATAAATCGGAGATAATATGAATTTTTTGGAAGAAAGAATAGTGAAAGACGGAATAGTTAAGGAAGGGAATGTACTAAAAGTTGACCGCTTCTTAAATCATCAGATGGATATAACGCTATTTAATGAGATGGGTGCCGAATTTAAGAAGAGATTTGAAGGCAAAAATATCAATAAAATATTGACGGTGGAAGCATCAGGTATCGGAATTGCGTGTGTTGTTGCAATGCACTTTAACGTACCTGTTGTTTTTGCGAAAAAATCAAAAAGTATTAATATAGACGGTGATATGTATATTGCGGAGGTTGAGTCTTTTACCCATAAATGCAAGAATCAGGTTATTGTATCAAAGAAGTTTTTAAATGAAGACGACCATGTGCTTATAATTGATGATTTCCTTGCAAATGGCTGTGCATTACAGGGACTTATTTCAATTGTGAACCAGGCAGGAGGCACTGTTGAAGGAATCGGTATCGCAATCGAAAAAGGTTTTCAGGTCGGTGGTCAGATTATAAGAAATCTCGGATATCAGCTTGAATCTCTTGCTATTGTTGATTCAATGGATGCAACTACAGGAACAATTAACTTCAGGGAGCAGTAAGAGGAGAATACAATGACTAAAGAAAAAAAGAATAAAGATACTGTCGAAGCATTATATTCGCTTGACGGAAAGATTAATTTATTAAAGGCGTTTCCATTTGGATTACAGCACATACTGGCGATGTTTGTTGCCAATATCACACCTATTATAATCGTTGCGGCTGCCTGTGGACTTGGGGCAAAGGACACGGCCATGATAATCCAGAGTGCAATGATTATAGCCGGAATAGGTACTTTTATACAGCTGTTCCCTATATGGAGAATAGGTTCAAGACTGCCTATAGTAATGGGAATCAGCTTTACGTTTGTATCCCTTGCCTGTACTTTAGGAGCACAGTACGGATACGGAACCCTGATGGGTGCAGTATTAATAGGCGGTATTGTGGAAGGACTTCTGGGACTTTTTGCAAAATACTGGATAAAAGTTATTTCGCCGATTGTAGCAGCAACGGTTGTTACGGCAATCGGATTTTCACTTCTTTCTGTTGGTGCGGCTTCCTTCGGAGGAGGAACGGGAGCAGCAGATTTTGGTTCTGCCAACAACTGGATACTTGGAATTGTAACCCTTGTAAGCTGCATTTTATTCAATATACTTGCAAAAGGCTATTTAAAACAGCTTTCTGTTTTATTCGGACTTGTTGTGGGATATATTGTGGCACTTTGTATGGGAATGGTGGATTTTTCAGCACTTCATGATGTTGATATTATCGCCCTGCCTCATTTTATGCCTTTTAAAATTGAATTTAATGCCAATGCAATATTTTCTTTTATACTTATTTTCCTGGTATCGGCAACGGAAACTATCGGTGATACCTCTGCCCTTGCATCATCAGGACTTGGAAGGGATGTTACGGAAAAAGAAACCTCAGGTTCCATTGCCTGTGACGGTTTTGTAAGTGCACTCTCTTCAATTTTCGGATGTATGCCGATTACCTCTTTCAGCCAGAATGTAGGACTTGTTGCAATGACAAAGGTTGTAAACAGATATGCCATTTCTACAGGAGCGATAATCATGGTAGTGGCGGGATTTTTCCCGGCAGTAGGAAGTCTGCTTGCCACTTTGCCGAGTGCGGTGCTTGGCGGATGTACGATAATGATGTTTGGTACAATCGTTGTAAGCGGTGTCCAGATGATAGGAAAATGTGGGTATACACAGCGCAACATTACAATAGCAGCTCTTTCTCTCAGTATTGGATTAGGCTTTACGCAATGTCCTGATTTATTTAATATTTTTCCTGATATTGTAAGGTCCGTATTTGCTGAAAACTGTGTGGCACTTGTTTTTGTTACGGCAATATTGCTTAATATTATTCTTCCTAAAAGTATGGGAGAAGAGAAAGCACAGAAAAATAATTGAGGATAAGCTATGGAAGTTAAAGTTTATGACTATCTGCAGGAGGATGCAATGAATATCAGACGTAATGTTTTTATGTCCGAGCAGGGCTATAAAAACGAGTTTGATGAAATTGATGATAGGGCTTTACATATTGTTATATATAACAATGAAAAGCCTGTTGCCACATGCAGAATTTATAGAGAAGATAATACATATATTCTTGGAAGAATTGCGGTAGATAAATCATATCGTGGATTGCATCTTGGAACGGTTATTCTTGCAGAAGCGGAGAAAATCGTTTCGCAAAAGGGTGGTAAGGAGATAATTCTTCATGCCCAGTGCAGGGTCAGAGGCTTTTATGAAAATTCGGGATATGAGGGCTATGGTCCGATAGGAGAGGACGAAGGACACCCTCATATCTGGATGAGAAAGGTTATAAATCAATAATATTTCTAACCGTTGTGGGAATTCAGAATTCTCACAGCGGTTTTTTGATATAAAGATTACCTATAACAAATCATAAATTTTAAAGATTATACAATAAATGTCTTCTGTGATAATATTTTTACAGTTAATAATCCTAGTAAAATAGTAGGAATAAAACGGAGGACAAAATATGGCAAGAGGAATTAATACACGATGTTTACATTTAGAAGAACTTGAGGGAAAAGCAGATAACTACGGAGCAATAAGTTATCCGATATACCAGACTGCAACATATGCACATCCGGGAGTCGGTCAAAGTACGGGATATGACTACAGCAGACTACAGAATCCTACAAGGGAGGTGCTTGAAAAAACAGTAGCCAATCTTGAAAACGGAATTGAAGCATTTGCACTGACAACGGGAATGGCAGCCATTACGCTTACGATGGAACTCTTTAAACCGGGTGATAATATTATCGTTGAAGCTGATATTTACGGAGGAAGTACAAGACTATTTGATAACGTATGCAGTAAAAATAATTATGAGATAACATATCTTGACTGCTCCCGTGAAAACATTGAAAGCAGGATAAAAGAAAATACAAAAGCCATATATATTGAAACTCCTACCAACCCTATGATGAGAGTATCCGACATTGCCAAAATATCGGAAATCGCAAAAAAGCATAATTGCCTGTTAATAGTGGATAATACATTTTTATCTCCTTATTTCCAGAATCCCCTTGATTTGGGAGCAGATATAGTAATCCATAGCGGAACTAAATTCCTTGGCGGACATAATGATACCCTTGCGGGATTTATAGTGACCAACAGGGAAGAGATAAGGGAAAGACTCAGATTCCTTATAAAAACAACAGGAGCAGGTCTTGCTCCTTTTGATAGCTGGCTTATTTTAAGAGGAATTAAAACCCTTGGAATTCGCATGAAAAGATCATCGGAAAATGCGGAAAAAATTGCACTCTGGCTTCAGAAACAGAGCATTGTAAAAGAAGTATTTTATCCGGGGCTGCCTACACATCCGGGTTATGAAATATTAAAAAAACAGGCAAGAGGTTTTGGTTCAATGCTTACCTTTTACGTTGATACCAAGGAACATGCACTTAAGATACTTGAAGGTGTCAGAATGATTAAGTTTGCTGAAAGCCTCGGAGGGGTGGAAACACTCATAACGTATCCCACAACACAGACACACGCAGATGTCCCTGCAGGAGTAAGGGAAAAGAACGGAATAACCGAATGTACTTTAAGAATGTCTGTGGGAATAGAGGATTATGAAGACCTTATAAATGAACTTGAAGAAGTATTTAGAAAGGCTGGTGAATAATATGGCAGAAAGAAACCTTAATTTTGATGAGATAATAAACCGTAAAAATACGGATTGCCTTAAATATGATTTTGCAAAAAGAAGAGGCATGCCTGAAGATGTACTTCCGTTATGGATTGCGGATATGGATTTTAAAACTTCATCTTATGTGGAAGATGCGGTTATTGAAAGGGTAAAACACGGTATTTTCGGCTATAGCGAAACAGGAAAAGAATATTTTGAGGCTGTTGCAGGATGGATGAAAAGACATCATAACTGGGATGTGGAAGAAAGATGGATTATTAAGACACCGGGTGTAGTGTTTGCGCTTGCAATGGCGGTTAAAGCATTTACAGAGCCGGGAGATGCCGTACTTATAGAGCAGCCTGTATATTATCCGTTTTCGGAGGTTATTAATGACAATGGCAGAAGAATTGTGAGCAATGACCTTGTACTTCTTGAAGACAACAGATATCACATAGACTTTGAAGATTTTGAAAAAAAGATAATTGATAATAATGTAAAACTTTTTATCCTCTGCAGTCCTCATAATCCGTCCGGCAGGGTATTTACCGGAGAGGAACTTTTAAAACTCGGAGATATCTGCCTTAAACATAATGTTATTGTTGTAAGTGATGAGATTCACAGTGATTTTGTGTTTGAGGGCGAGCATACGGTATTCTGTAATGTAAAAAAAGAATTTGAAAATATATCCGTAATATGCACATCACCAAGCAAAACATTTAATCTTGCGGGAATGTTAATATCCAATATATTTATACCTGACAGGACACTCAGAAAAAAATTCAGACATCAGGTGGATGCGGCGGGAATAAGCCAGTTAAGTCCGTTAGGACATGCTGCGGTAAAGGCGGCCTATGTTAACGGGGAAGAATGGTATAACGGTGTTATTGAATATATCAGAAATAACAGGAAATATGTAAAAGAATATACGGAAAAAAAACTTCCGGGCGTAAAGGTCATTGATGGTGAGGGAACATATCTTACATGGCTTGATTTCAGAGGAACAGGCATAGATTATGAGGAACTTGACAGACGCATTATATACGAGGCAAAGTTATGGCTTGACAGTGGGAAAATATTCGGTGCGTCAGGTCAGGACTTTCAACGAATTAACCTTGCCGCACCGAGAAAAATAATAGAAGAGTGTATGGAAAGACTAAAAGGCGTTGTCAGTCATTAGGAATGTCATGAAACCTTCCGGCAAGCTCTTCTGTCTTAACAACATTAATAAAGGCGTGAGGATCAACCGAATGTATTAATGGTATCAGTTGCCTCCTTGCGTCTGTATTAATTACAGAATATATCATTTCTTTTTCTTTTGCTTCATAACAGCCGATACCGTGGAAAAGAGTGGCATCATGGTTGGTGGTATCTTTTATAAGACGGTATATTTCATCGGCTTTGTCGGATATTATGAAAAGTGTTTCTTTCTGGTAGCGTTTGTAGAGCATCTGTATTATCTGAGTGCTGCAGAACTGGTAAATAATCGAATAAAGTGCGATTGACCAGCCGAACATTGCACCTGCAATCAGAAGAATTATAACGTTACCGAAAAGAATATAATTCCATGCGTCCATTCCCTTCTGCTGGGACATATAAATACTTATAAAATCGGTGCCGCCGGTGGTTGTGCCGACATTAAGGCATAATGCTATTGCAAAACCGTTAATAAGACCGCCGAAAATGCTTATCAGAAGTATGTCGGTTGTAAATATATAATCAGGCAGTATATCTACAAATATACTTGACAAAAGGATGGTCAGTATGGAGTACAAAGTAAATTTTTTACCGATATATCTGAATCCTATATATACAGGAAAAAGATTTAGTAGTATATTAAATACTGAGTAGGGAACGGTAACATGGAAAATACTTTTTATTATATGCTGGAGCAGAAGGGATACTCCTGAAATTCCACCGGGAAGCAGGTCAGCGGATTTGGCAAAGCAACAAAGATTCCACGCATACAGAAGTGATGCGATTATCACAATGATTACGCGGAAATATTGATAAAAGTGTGGATGTTTCCTTTCAATTGACTGGAACATAAAATGACCTACCTTTCTTTATTATTTTGTATTATTATAACATATAATATGCCACATGAGAATAATGAAGGAACGTATTTATGTGGTTTATATTTGCAGTATTATTATTTTATGAAAACAAGATAGACATTAAAAGAAGAGGTATATAAAATGGACATTCTGGAACTTGCAGATAAAATTATTAACGGAAAAAGACTTTGCAGAGAAGATAATACAGACTTCTTTGCATCCTGTGATCTTGAAAAATTATGTACGGGGGCCGATAGAATCCGTAAACATTATATGGGTGACAGAGTGGATATGTGTGCGGTAATAAGCGGTAAAGGTGGAAGATGCCCTGAAGACTGTAAATATTGTGCACAGTCGGTTTTTAATAAAACAGGGTGTGATGTATATGGTTTTATACCGGAAGAAGAGATTGTAAGGGCCTGCAAAGAAGATGAAAAAGAAGGAATCCACAGATTTTCCATTGTTACCGCAGGAAAAGCACTTACAGGCGAAGACTTTAAAAAGGCAGTACATGCTTATAAGACCATAAGTAAAGAATGTAACATAGGTTTATGTGCCTCAATGGGTTTTATAACGAAGGAACAGCTTGAAGAACTTAAAGAAGCAGGGGTTACATATTATCATCATAATATAGAAACCTCTGAAAGCTATTTTCCCAAAATATGTACAACCCATACATTCGGTGATAAGTTAAGGACACTTAAAAATGTAAAAGAAACGGGACTTAAAATCTGTTCAGGTGGAATAATCGGTATGGGCGAAACATTAAAAGACAGGATATCTATGGCATTTTCGCTGGCAGAAGCAGGCGCGGATTCAATTCCTGTCAATATTCTTATGCCTGTTAAAGGAACTCCGTTAGAAGCTGTTGAGACATTAAGCGAACCGGAGATATTAAGAACCATTGCAATGTTCAGATATGTTAATCCTGATGCGGATATCAGGGTGGCAGCAGGCAGAAAATTCTTTACAGAGGGTGGAAAAAAGGCATTTTTGTCGGGGGCTTCGGCAGTCATAACAGGCAATATGGTTACTACATCGGGAAGTACTACGGTATCCATGGACAAAAAGATGTTTGGAGAAATAGGAAGAATAATTTAGCCGGTATACATATTCTGTTTACCGTATGATACAAGAAAAATAATTTTTATCTTACAAAAAATTTACATAGATATATCAATAAAATTTACAAAATGCTGGTATACTAATTCCAAAAGTATATTGGATGGAAGCATTACCAATGGAAAGGAGTTAATATGCGTATAGGAATGCTTACGAGCGGAGGAGACTGTCAATGCCTTAATGCTACAATGGAAGCAATTGCAAAGGTTTTATATAAAAAAGATAAAGATATTGAAATATACGGAATTCTTGATGGCTTTACAGGACTTATTAACGGAAAATATAAGAAAATGGAAAAGGCAGATTTCGATAATATTCTTTTATCCGGGGGTACGATTCTCGGAACTTCAAGACAGCCTTTTAAGACCATAACCAAACCTGATGAAAACGGGCGTGATAAGGTTGAAATGATGGTTAAAAATTATGAAAAATGGAAGCTTGACGCGTTAATCGTGCTTGGAGGAAACGGAAGCCATAAGACTGCCAATCTTTTAAGCGAAAAAGGCCTTAATGTCGTGACCGCACCAAAAACAATTGACAATGATATATGGGGAACCGATGTTACATTTGGATTTGACAGTGCCGTTAAGGTTGCAACGGAAACTATGGATAATATAAAGACGACAGCTTCATCTCACGGCAGGATATTTGTTGTGGAAGTAATGGGGCATAAGACCGGCTGGGTAACCTTGTATTCAGGAATTGCAACAGGTGCTGACATAATACTTATCCCTGAAATTCCTTATGATATTAAGAAAATAACATCATATATAGAAAAAAGCGATAAGAAATACCTTGTAATTGCTGCGGCAGAAGGAATAGTGGAAAAGGAATTTTCTTCCTTAAAAAATAAAGAAAGGCGACAGCTTCTCAGTGAGAAAAATTTAAAATCACAGGTTGAGAAACTTGCACTTGATATCCGGACGGCAACAGATAAGGAAGTGCGTATTACAATACCGGGACATACACAAAGAGGTGGTTCACCTACCGCGAGGGACAGAATTGTGTCAATGCAGACAGGAACTGCGACGGCTTTGAACATCATTAATAAAAACTATGGTGTAATGGCTGCGGTTATAAACGGAAGAATTGTTAATGTGCCATTAAAAGAAGTAGCAGGTAAGTTAAAAGTTGTACCGGCTGATGCAGAAATAATTCTCCAGGCCAAGGAGATGGGAATTTGTTTTGGAGATTAAAAATATGAAAAAAGAAAACAAAATATATATGAACAGAGAGCTTTCCTGGCTCAAATTTAATGAACGTGTACTGGATGAAGCGAAGAGAGAAGGAGTGCCTCTTTGCGAGAGACTTACATTTTTGTCAATTTACCAGACTAATCTTGAGGAATTTTTCAGGGTAAGGGTCGGCTCACTTCAGGACCAGAATTTGATATGCCCAAATGACAAGGAAAATAAGACCAATATGACCCCTGCTGAGCAGATTAATGCAATTTTTTCAAGAGTAAGGGAACTTAACAGCAGAAAAGATGCAATATATGATGAACTTCAGAATCGTATTGCAGGGTATGGAATCAGATTCGTCTCATTTAAAGAACTTAATAAGGACGAAGAAAGTGCTCTGAAAAAGTATTTTAACAAGGAAGTTTTACCTTTACTTTCGATAATGATAGTTGCAAGAAAACAGCCGTTTCCGTTTTTAAGAGGACAGGAAATATATGCTGTTGCAAGTCTTGATAAAAAGAATGGTAAAGAACGCATAGGCATCATTCCGTGCAATATTGATATGGTACCAAGAATGATTGGAATAAAAGGAAAGAAAAATACATATATTTTGAGAGAAGAACTGATTCTTCATTATATGCCGATGGTTTTCAAAGGATATAAAATAATAGAAAAATCAGTTATGAAAGTTACAAGAAATGCGGATATTGATGTTGTAAAAGTATATGATGAAGACCTTGATTACAGGGATCATATGGCTAAGCTGATTAAATTGCGTAAAAAACTTGCACCTGTATTAATTGAGCTTACAAGAGATATAGATGACGTAATGGTAAACCAGTTATGCGATTATCTGGAACTTGGAAAGGAAAATGTTATTTTTTCAAAGTCTCCGTTGGATTTTTCCTATGTATTTGATATACAGGATATTTTAAGAGACAGACAGGAACTTTTCTTTGAAAAACGTGTGCCGAAAGAACCCGCCTGCGTAGACGAAAACAGACCGATGATTCCACAGATTATTGAAAAAGACATGCTTTTATCTTATCCCTATGAAAGCATAAAACCTTTCTTAAGACTTCTTCATGAAGCAGCCAATGATAAGAATGTATTGTCAATAAGAATGACATTATACAGACTTGCCAAAAACTCAAAGATTGTTGAGGCGCTTGTCGAAGCTGCCGAAAATGGAAAACAGGTTGAGGTTCTTGTTGAACTTAAAGCAAGATTCGATGAAGAAAATAACATAAGCTGGAGCCGTCAGTTAGAGGAAGCCGGCTGTCATGTTGTATACGGAATCGACGGACTTAAGGTTCATTCAAAACTCTGCCTTATAACTGTTAAGAGTGATGACGGAATACAGTATATAACCCAGATAGGCACAGGCAATTATAATGAGAAAACAGCGAGATTGTATACGGATTTGTCATTGATGACAGCAAATTATGAAATAGGTGATGAAGCAAGAAAAACTTTTCAGGAGATACTGATAGGCAATACCATTGACAGGACGCAACATCTTCTCGTGGCACCTAATTCTCTTCAGCAGCCGGTTATTGATATGATTGAGGATGAAATAGAATATGCGAAGAAAGGTGAACAATCATATATAGGAATTAAGGTTAATTCCCTTACTGATAAGAAGATTATGGACAAGCTTGTGGAGGCATCAAAAGCAGGCGTTCATATAGATATGGTAGTAAGAGGTATATGCTGCCTTATTCCCGGTGTTGAAGGGGAAACAGAGAATATACACATAAGAAGTATAGTAGGAAGGTACCTTGAACATTCAAGAATATATATTTTTGGAACAAAAGAAAGGGATAAAATATATATATCTTCTGCGGATTTTATGACAAGAAATACTTTGAGAAGAGTTGAAGTAGCAGCTCCTGTGTATGATGAAAGACTGAAGGAACGTATAAGAAATATGTTTTCGATAATGCTCAAGGATAATGTACTTGCAAGAACGGCTTTACCTGACGGCAGATATGAAATTATTGATGATGGCAAAAAGAAACTTAATTCACAGGAATATTTTATAGAAGAAGCGTACAAATAGAAAATTCAGAAATTAAAGTATGGAGAACTCCGGAAAAATATGGTATTATTACAGTATCAATTTTCCGGAGGTTTTTTATGGAAGCAATAGAATGTATCAAAACAAGACGTAGCATAAGAAAATATGAGGATAAGCCCGTTGACAGGTCATTAATCGAAGAAATTATCGAGATTGCAAGATTTGCACCAAGCTGGAAGAATTCACAGTCAGTAAGGTACATAGCAATTTATGATAATGATATCAGAAATAAGATTGCCGGCGAATGTATTATGGGACATGAAGGCAATAAGAATAACATACAGGGCGCACCTGTTCTGATGGTTGAATTAACTGTAAATAAGAGAGCCGGATATGAAAGAGACGGAAGCTATTCAACATCTAAAAAAGATCACTGGCAGTCGTTTGATGCGGGAATGGCAGCACAGGTATTTTGTCTTGCGGCACACGAAAAAGGACTCGGAACCGTTGTTATGGGTATTTACGATGAAGAAAAAGTAAAAGAAGTTCTTGGTATCGGCGAAGATAAGTCAGTATCGGCATTGATAGCATTAGGTTATCCTGCTGATGCACCTGCAGCACCAAAGAGAAAGGAAGTTGCAGATCTTCTTACTTTTATGTAGGATTAAAGTATAATATTAAGCAAAACAGAGAAGCATTCTGATTGTGCTTCTCTGTTTTTGTGCTTATTCTTATATATCGATATCTTTTTCCGATGCTTTGGAAATATAGCTGGCAGAATCGGGATATACTTCATAACCTTTAGTTGAATCGGCTGATTTAACAAGGTATATGTGAAGATCCCTGGTGGTACCGTTATATGTGACCATCCATTTCAGGTTATGGTTCCATTTAGAAACAGGAATAACCTGGCCAAAATCTTCAAAAACCGCTTTCGCAAACGGATTCTGGCTTACATCATCGGCTGTTGTGCCGGAGTCCCATACGAAAGAGTAGTTGGATGGGGTATCTCCCGAATAAGTATAGTAGATGTCTGTGTCAGTGGATAATACTCTGTTAACGGATGCAGCAATCTCATGTGCGGAATTTGAATCCACGGAACGCTTTGACTTGCTTGTCTGTTTGACAAGAGTTGGGATAAGTATACCCATTAAAACAGCCATAATTGCAACTACAACAATAAGTTCCACCAATGAGAATCCGCAATTACTTCTGGTTGATTTCATACTAGTTGCCTCACCTCAATTCTTATTTTATATTTACATTCTATAACAACGTGACATTTTACACAATATCTTTTTGCATTATAAAAGAAAAAATGATATAGTTAACTAATCAGTTTTAAAGGAGAACAAAGATGTTAGAAAAGATAGGAGCTTTTTTGGATAAGGTTGATAATATTGTATGGGGTGCACCTCTTATTGTTCTGTTGCTCGCGGTGGGTTTGTTCCTTACAATAAGACTTAAAGGAATCCAGTTCAGAAAGCTGGGACACGGACTTAAAAATATGTTTTCAAAGGAAGGAGAAGGACACGGGGAAGTATCAAGTTTTGGCGCATTATGTACTGCACTTTCAGCTACAATAGGTACAGGTAATATTGTAGGTGTTGCAACGGCTATAGTGGCAGGCGGCCCGGGAGCGTTATTCTGGATGTGGGTTGCTGCACTTGTAGGTATGGCGACGAAATATGCTGAGTGTCTGCTTGCTGTTAAGTACAGGAAGGTATCTGATGATGGACATATTGTAGGCGGACCTTTTTACTACATAGAAAATGGTATGGGGCCAAAGTGGAAATGGCTTGCCAAGATATTTGCGGTATTCGGTGTAGGCGTAGGATTACTTGGAATAGGAACATTTACACAGATAAATGGTATTTCCAATGCGGTTAAGTCATTTTTTGATCCGTCAGAAAGCCATACTGTAAGTATATTCGGTACACAATATTCATGGGCAATAATAATTACTGCGATTGTGATAACATTATTTGTGGCACTGGTACTTATCGGAGGACTTAAGAGAATATCTTCTGTTGCACAGGTAATAGTTCCTTTTATGGCAGTTATTTACGTTTTGTTTGCATTGATAGTCATTGTTTTGAATATTAAAGCAGTTCCGGGAGCATTTAAGTTAATTGTCAAAGGCGCATTTAATCCGTCTGCGGTTACAGGTGGTGCAATCGGTTCAATAATTGTAGTTATGCAAAAAGGTATTGCAAGAGGTGTTTTCTCTAATGAGGCAGGGCTTGGCAGTGCGCCTATTGCAGCAGCCGCTGCACAGACTAACTAGCCGGCAAAGCAGGGACTTGTATCAATGCTCGGAACATTTTTCGATACAATTGTTATATGCACGATGACCGGTCTTACAATCGTAATTACCGGTTCATGGAATGTAGGACTTGATGGTTATGCTGTTACTGAACGGGCATTTGGACAGGGACTCCCATTCCCTGAACAGGTATCATCTTTTATATTGATGATATGTCTCGTATTTTTTGCATTCACTACAATACTCGGCTGGAACTATTACAGTGAAAGATGTCTTGAGTACCTTACTAAAGGCAGATTACATATTGTAAAAGGATATAGGATATTATATATCATCTGCGTATTTTTCGGACCATTTATGACAATTAAAGCAGTATGGACAATTGCCGATATATTTAACGGACTTATGGCAATCCCGAATCTGATAGCATTGGTAGCATTAAGTTCGGTTGCGGCATTTGAGACTAAGAAATATGTTGATAAATTAAATAATAAGAACAGTAAAAATGCACAAAAATTATAATGGGTGTTTTTAGTTATAATCACGAAAATTTATGTTAATAATTAAAATGACTGGAAATTTTTTTCAAAAATGGGTATTATTAATATAAATAGGAAGTGAATGATATGTTTCAAATTAATGATTTGGTTGTATATGGTAAGAATGGTGTATGTTCGGTTAAAGGGATAGGAACTTTGTCACTTATAAATAATGACAGGATATATTATACATTGGTACCCGTTTACAATAAAGAGGAAATAATATATGCCCCTGTTGAAAACGGCAGGATAGTAATGAGAGAGGTTATCTCCAGAGAAGATGCAAAGGAACTGATAGATATATTTCCTGATCTTGAAGAGACTGTTGTAGCAGATGAAAGAGACAGGGAAAACTGCTATAAGCAGACTTTGTTAGGATGTAATTGTGAAAAGCTTGCTTCAATGATTAAGACCATATATAACAGAAAATGTAAGAGAATAAGTGAAGGAAAGAAAGTTACTGTTGTTGATGAGAAATATTTCCGTCAGGCAGAAGAACAGCTTTTTGGCGAACTTGCTTTTGCACTTGATGTTGATAAGACAAAAATCAGCGAAATGATTTCAGAAAGGTTCTGACAGTTTAATACAAAGTAAAGAATAAGAGCTATGGTACGTTATGATGGGTACCATAGCTCAATTTTTTATACAGTTCCCGTGACTTTAAGAACGCTTACACCCGGAGTAAGAGTCCATATTCCTGTAGCAGGATTTTGTGTATAGGTTGCGGCAGGAACGGTTATCTGACCGGCTATGGTGTTAAATACACCGGTTGTAGTGTCATAGCTGTAATTTGTTCCTACCGTCCACGTAACATTATCAAATGTTACGGTAATAGGGTTAAGGATAGGATCAAATGTATCACTGATTACAACGTTATCACTGGCCTGTGCTGCTAAAGAGCCGGTATTCTGGATTACAAAAGTATAAGTCAGCTGACCATTTTCAACAACACTGTCGGGGCATACTGACTTGGAGATGCTTAAATTGGTTGCAGCTGCAGCAGTAATTGTGGCAGAAGCAGATAAATCGTTATATAAGGAATCTCCCGAAAGATTTGCAGTATTGGTTATTGTACTCAATGCCGTAGGATTTGCGTAATCATTTACCTTTGTTTCGTATAACAGGGTTGTGTTGCCTCCTGCAGGTACGGAAAGACCTGTAACAGATAAGCCTCCTGCGATTGTAACAACAGGGGAAGCCTGACTCACCCCATTGATAAAATACTGGATGGTGTCTTCAACGTATGTCAGCGGAACGAGTGTATTGGCATCAAGGGTATAAGCACCAAGGTCATCTTTAAGAGTAAGCCCCGTCAATGCTGCTGTGCCGGAATTAACTATATTGATAACATAGGTTACGTTGTCTCCCGGTTCGTAGTTGGAATTTAATGCAGTTTTGGTAATTGTAAGGACTTCAAGCAGCTCTCCGGTTACAACATTGGAATTTGCTGTTTTATTGTTGTAGGTTAACGTAGCCTGGTTGTAAAATATAGGCATGGAATGCTCCTTAAGATTTTTTAGTATAATATATGCTGGTATAAACAGGTTGTTAAATTAAAAATAAAAAAATTAGCACTCACCTATTGACAGTGCTAATTAAACGTGATACTATATCAACATAGAAATTGTTCTACAACATATAGAACACTAGAAAGGAAGTGTTGTTATGAATATTCAGAAATTTACTCAGAAATCAGTTGAAGCAGTACAGGAATGTGAGAAGCTTGCGTATGAATTTTCTAATTCAGAGATAGACAACGAACATCTTGCATATGCCCTTGTCAGAATTGAAGATAGTCTTATACTTAGTCTGATCCGTAAAATGGATATAGATGAGAAAGCGTATATTGCAGATTGTGAAAAGATTGTAGATAAGAAGCCTAAGGTATCAGGAGATGTCCAGATAAGGATAAGTCAGGCTCTTAATAAGGTTCTCCTTTGCGCGGAAGACGAAGCTAAGGCAATGGGTGACAATTTCGTATCTGTAGAACATCTTTTCCTTACTTTGATTAAGTATCCTAATAATGAGGTAGCCCGGTTATTTGCAAAATATAATATTACAAGAGAGCGTGTGCTTCAGGTTTTACAGGGTATAAGAGGCGATAAGTCAGTAACAACGGATAATCCGGAAGCAACTTATGAAACCCTTGAAAAATACGGTGTGGACCTTGTGGAAAAGGCAAAAAAACAGGAAATGGATCCTGTAATAGGCCGTGATAATGAGATTAGAAATGTGATAAGGATTCTTTCTCGAAAGACTAAGAATAATCCTGTACTTATAGGTGAACCCGGTGTAGGTAAAACAGCCGTTGTTGAAGGCCTTGCACAGCGAATTGTAAGAGGCGATGTTCCGGACGGACTTAAAGACAAGACCGTATTTTCCCTTGATATGGGAGCCCTTGTTGCAGGTGCCAAGTATAGAGGTGAATTTGAGGAAAGGCTTAAATCCGTTCTTGATGAAGTAAAGAAGAGTGACGGTCAGATTATCCTGTTTATAGATGAACTTCATACAATAGTCGGTGCAGGTAAGACAGATGGTGCAATGGATGCGGGCAATATGCTTAAGCCAATGCTTGCAAGAGGTGAGCTTCATTGTATAGGTGCTACAACACTTGACGAATACAGGATGTATATAGAAAAAGACCCTGCACTTGAAAGACGTTTCCAGCCTGTAACGGTTGACGAACCAACAGTAGAAGATACTATATCAATCTTAAGAGGTATCAAGGAAAGGTATGAGGTATATCATGGTGTAAAGATAGCCGATAATGCACTTGTGGCAGCGGCTGTACTTTCCCACAGATATATTTCTGACAGATTCCTGCCTGATAAAGCTATTGACCTTGTTGATGAAGCATGTGCACTTATCAAAACAGAGCTTGATTCCATGCCTGCCGAACTTGATGAATTATCAAGAAAGGTAATGCAGCTTGAAATTGAAGAGGCAGCACTAAAGAAAGAAACAGATGAAATCAGTAAAAAGAGACTTCTTGAGTTACAGGAAGAACTTGCCGAAAACAAAGAAAAACTTGATGCAGGCAAGGCAAAATGGGAAAGCGAGAAGTCATCTGTTGATAAGTTGAGCAAGATCCGTGAAGAGATTGAAAGTGTCAATGGACAGATTCAGCAGGCACAGAGAGAATATAATCTTGAAAAAGCTGCAGAACTCCAGTATGGCAAACTCCCTGCTTTACAGAAACAACTGGCAGAGGAAGAAAAGATTGTCAAAGAAAGAGAACTTACTCTTGTGCATGAGTGTGTAACTGAAGATGAAATCGGTAAGATTGTATCAAAATGGACAGGAATTCCTGTTACAAGACTTAATGAAAGCGAACGTAATAAGACTCTTAATCTGGGAGATGAACTCCATAAGAGAGTTGTTGGACAGGATGAGGCTGTAAGAAAAGTTACGGAAGCTATTATGAGGTCCAAAGCGGGAATTAAGGATCCTGGCAAGCCAATCGGTTCATTCCTGTTCCTCGGACCTACCGGTGTAGGTAAAACAGAACTTGCAAAGACGCTTGCAGCCAGCCTTTTTGATGATGAAAATAATATTGTCAGAATTGATATGAGTGAGTACATGGAGAAATATTCAGTGTCAAGACTCATCGGTGCGCCTCCGGGATATGTAGGCTATGAGGAAGGCGGCCAGCTTACGGAAGCAGTAAGAAGAAAACCTTACTCAGTTGTTCTTTTTGATGAAATTGAAAAAGCACATCCTGATGTATTCAACGTACTTTTACAGGTACTTGATGACGGACGTGTAACCGATTCAAAAGGACGTACCGTAGATTTTAAGAATACCATTATTATCCTGACATCTAACTTAGGTTCGCAGTACCTCCTTGATGGTATTGGTGAAAACGGTGAGATTAAGCCTGAATGTGAAAAACTTGTTATGAATGATTTAAGAGCATCATTCAGACCGGAATTTCTTAACAGGCTTGATGAAATAATAATGTTTAAGCCATTGACAAAAGACAATATAGGTAACATTATTAATCTTCTTATGAAAGAACTTAATGCACGTCTTGAAGATAAAGAAATAACAGTAAAACTTTCTGATAGTGCCAAAGCAGGAATAATAGCGGGAGGTTATGACCCTGTATACGGAGCAAGACCTCTTAAACGTTATCTGCAAAAGACAGTAGAGACCCTTTGCGCTAAATTAATTCTTGCGAATTCCGTAGCACCGGGAGATACAATTCTCATCGATGATACGGGAAACGGACTGACAGCTGTCAGACAAACTGATTAATGGCCTTGTTATATATATAACCGGCTGATTTAAGTTTTGAAGTGATTAAAGCCTTGTCGACTTCGTATTTATCACAGAAGCCGTCAAGGCTTTTACATTCATCACGAAGTTTGGTATTTATATAGCTTAATAATATAATTGGATCTTCCGGAAGACTCATTTGCAATTCTCCTTAACATTATGTTTTATAATAATGTATCATTCCGGCTTTTTTTTTACAAGTCTGTATGTTATAATTCAGGGAGCCGGAGGTAAAGATATGGATAAAAACAAGAAAGTTTCCTTTGATATAATAGTATATTCAATGATGATTGTGGCTGTAATATATGCCATTGTCCAATCGCTATTAGGACATAATAATGAAATTTATTATAAGCTGATACTTGGAATATGGATTCTTTTAGCTGTGGTTTTAAGCGATTTTGTTGAACCTATGATTAACAGGACATTTGAAGAGTTTTCAGGAAGACAGATGTACAGATATATGGCATATGCGATTACGGATGCGGCATCATATATGGCTGTGTACATATTTGTAATTAATGTGGGAATTTATAAAGAACCGTTCCATTACATATTTCTTGCTGCCGGGGTACTGCTTTTTATTCTCAAATTCATATTGTATAAGAAGTTTGAAAAGAAGGATAACAGGGAAAACCGGATAGATGAGATACTTAAAAAGGAACGTGAAGAAGAGGAAGAACTGCGCAAAGCACGATTTGAATGTGAAAAAGAAGATGACGATGTGGAAGTTGACACACTGGATGATGAGGATATTTTGAAAGTTTTTAAGTCTCATGACAGAAAAGGCGGCATATAAATTAATAAAAAGTATTTTTTGGTTATTATGAAAAAATTCTGTATGGTATTGCTTATACTTGCGTGTCTTATAGCATTTCTTTTTGTATGTGGGACCATTGATGAAGAAACGGAAACTAAAACGAAATCTGTTTCGGTATATGATGAAAAAACAGTAGCTGTTACATTTGATGACGGACCGGGAGCAGAAAGCACAATGATGCTTCTGGACGGCCTTAAAGAAAGGAATGTAAGGGCTGCTTTTTTTCTTGTAGGTGAAAATATTAAGGGACACGAAGACATTGTTAAAAGGATGCATGATGAGGGCCACATTATAGGGAATCATACATATACCCATGTTATTCTAACAAAGATTCCACAGGAAAAAGCACTGGAGGAGATATACAATACCAATAAAATTATAGAGGAAATAACGGGTGAAAAGGTAAAATATATAAGGCCACCATGCGGCGAGTGGAATAATGATATGTTTTTTCAAGTGGATTTGCAGCCGGTTTTCTGGAATGTTGACCCGCTTGACTGGAAAAGAAAAGACGTAGGCGGAATAGTTGAGGATGTAGTTAAGAATGTAAGATCCGGAGATATTATACTTTTACATGACATATACGATACGTCTGTGGCGGCTGCACTTGAAATTATTGACAGACTTAAGGATAAAGGATTTGTTTTTGTAACGGTAGATGAAATATTAATTTCATGATATAATTAAGTGTTGAGGTGAACAAAAATGGATTTGTTTGATTATATGAGAGAAAATAATATGACAAAGGAAGAACCTCTTGCGTCAAGGATGAGACCTAAAACGCTTGATGAGGTTATGGGCCAGAAGCATATTATCGGAAAAGATAAACTGTTATACAGAGCCATTAAGGCTGATAAATTAAGTTCCATAATATTTTATGGACCTCCGGGAACCGGAAAGACAACGCTTGCAAAGGTTATTGCGAATACCACAAGCGCAAGTTTCAGGCAGATAAATGCCACGGTTGCAGGAAAAAAGGATATGGAAGATGTGGTAAACGGAGCAAAGGACATCATGGCTTCCATGGGTCAGAGGACCATATTGTTTGTGGATGAGATACACCGTTTTAATAAAGGGCAGCAGGATTACCTTCTTCCTTATGTGGAAGACGGAACAATTATACTTATCGGAGCAACTACGGAAAATCCTTATTTTGAAGTCAATAAGGCTTTGATATCAAGGTCTGTTGTTTTTGAGCTTAAGCCGTTAGAAAAGGAAGATATATTGTCAATTATCAAAACAGCCGTTTATGATACCAAAAGAGGTATGGGTAATTACAATGCGGTAATTGATGATGATGCGGCTGAATTTCTTGCGGATATGTCAAATGGAGATGCAAGAAATGCACTTAATGCCGTTGAACTCGGAATAATGACAACAGATGCGGGAAATGACGGCATTATCCATATAACTCTGGATGTGGCATCGCAATGTATACAAAAAAGAGTCTTAAGATATGATAAAGACGGAGATAATCATTATGATACCATATCTGCATTTATTAAAAGTATGAGAGGGTCAGACCCGGATGCGGCACTTTATTATCTTGCCAGAATGATTTATGCAGGAGAAGACCCTAAGTTTATAGCAAGAAGAATATGTATATGTGCCAGTGAAGATGTGGGCAATGCCGATCCTTGTGCGATACAGGTGGCGGTATCTGCATTTTTGGCGGTGGAAAGAATCGGAATGCCTGAGTCACAGATAATACTGGCACAGGCATGTACCTATGTTGCAACAGCACCTAAGAGCAATACGGCATATCGCGGAATTGACCTTGCAATGGATTATGTGGCAAAACATAGGACTGCACAGGTTCCTCCGTATCTGCAGGATGCCCACTATAAAGATGCGGCAAAACTTGACAGGGGGACAGGTTATCTGTATGCTCATGATTATAAAAACCATTATGTAAAGCAGCAGTATCTTCCCGATGAGGTTGTGGGAAATACTTTTTATTATCCGTCTGATAACGGATATGAAGAAACAATTAAAAAACACCTCTACAGGATTAGAAGAGAAGCAGAGGAAGATAATGAGGAATAAGAATGGAAGAAAGCATTGTTAGAAAGAAGAAAAAGAAAACAGGTACAGCAAAAAAAGTCAGAACTATAATAGGGAGAATATTTGCTGTTATAGGAACAACCCTGGGAATGATGATTTTATGCATATATCTTATAATGGTGGTGTGTACCCATGGACCTTCCAAAGTAGCAAGGGATTTATTTGTATTGTCTGTAAGAGAATCAAGCGCAGGCGGTTTTTTAGCTAATATGGTTGTCAGCAAATCGACCATAAGAAAAATTGAAGAAGGGAATAAAGTGGCAGATACAAACGATACAACAGATACGTCACTCATTGTCTTTGATAAAAAAAATAATCAGAATGCTGTTACGGATGACCTTGATAAAAGCGGACATACCCCATATCTTGAAAAAGACGGACTGCTTTTTTATGAAGTATCGGGCTCTACATTTGCGGGAACAATGGTAGTTGTTACCGATCCGTCAAGAGTATTTGTGGGAACTTCCGGAGATTATAAAGGAGAAGCAGGAATTAATGTGCCCGCCATATGCGATAAATATGGAGCAACACTTGCCATTAATGCAGGTGGTTTTGAAGATATAGGCGGTGTGGGAAACGGAGGAACTCCTCTTGGAATTGTTATGTCTGAAGGACAGTTAAAATACGGAAATGTCAATTCAAGTTATGACCTTATAGGATTTGATAACAACAATGTGTTTGTAATAGGACAGATGACCGGACAACAGGCAATTGACCGCGGTATAAGGGATGCTGTTTCTTTTGGACCGTTTCTTATCCTTAACGGAACACCCCTTGAGGTATCGGGAATGGGCGGCGGACTTAATCCGCGAACAGCAATAGGACAGAGAGCCGATGGTGCTGTGTTACTGCTCATAATTGACGGAAGACAGACTCACAGCCTTGGTGCATCAATGAATGACCTTATAAACGTAATGCTGGATTTTGGTGCGGTTAATGCGGCTAATCTTGACGGCGGCGGTTCCACAGTGCTTTATTATGACGGTGAAATCAAAAACAAGATTTCTTCCATATACGGCGCAAGAGGAGTACCTACAGCCATAGTAGTAAAGTAACCGGATTCGGAGGCATAATATAATATGAGTACAGGCAAAAAGAAAAAAATAAGTGCAGGAAAAAGAAAATTCAGAAGATTTCTTCGTATATATGCTTCAATACTTGGTATTGCAACTATTGTTGTATGCATTATAGTCTGGGGCAGACTCAAAAATTATCAGGAAAGCTATGATAATTCAAAATCAAAGCACAGTCCTGACAAATTTATGAATGAATTTGTAGATAATCTCGATTACGAAAAAATTTTGGGATATGTGAAGAATTACGGAATTAACGTTGAAACAGGAATTAATCCGAAAGAAAATCATGCGGCATATTTTGCAGCCTGCGTTGCGGCGGACGGTGCAAAGTATGATAAAAATGATAAATATACATCGGTTATGCCGGTGTATGATGTATATGCCGGAGATACAAGGATTGCTGTTTTATCACTCAAGGCTGATGGCAAAAGCGACAGTTTCGGATTCCATGACTGGAAAATAAGAGATATGGCATTTGACACCAATGAAATAGATTATAAGACAACCACCGTGACCGTAAACGAAGGTATGGTGCTTAAATATAACGGACAGGCAGTAGGTGACGAATACAAAATTGATTCAACGGATAATGATGCGATAAGAGCTAAGGCAAGGGCACTTGGAGCAAGTGTTCCGGCTGTTGAGACTTATGTCATAAAAGATACGTTCGGCAGCAGGAATATAACAGCAACGGATAGTAACGGAAATTCCTATACGGCTTTTGTTGAGGGAAACACATACGATTTTACAGGCTCAAAGGGCACAAAAGCACCGGAAGACATAGAAAAGAGGGTTTTTGATACCATTGATTCATATATTCTTACAATATATAACCATAAGTCATTTGACGAAACAGCAACATATATTGAGTACAATTCGGACGCATACAGGCTTATAAAAGATGTTCTCGCATCTGTTATATGGGGATGGACTCCTGATACCGTTGACATACTGGAACAGAGCGTGACGGATTATGTTGCATACGGCGACAATCTGTTCTCGTGCAGTTATTATGGAAAAATATATAAGTATGAAGAAGGCAAGTCAGAATCCGGAGAAGAGACATTTAATTACAGACTTATTTTCAAAAAACATGACGGAAAATGGTATTTGAATTATTTTATAATTGTATAAAACACTTGTTTAATGTATAATATAATGGATTATATTTTAATGGTGGGTACGCATGAAAGAGAAAATCAACAGATACGCCAGAGGGGTATTTGAGTTTGATCCCCAGAAGGTCGTTACAGATGAAAATAATATATTTGCAATAGTTGATAAAAATAAAGAATTCAAGGGAACTTTCTGCATTTACGAGGAAAAAGGAAGGGAACTCAAAGGTCTGGTATACAGTGGCGACGACAGGGTAAGGATAGCTGAGTGTTCATTTATCGGAAGCAGGGTTAATATTGACTATTGTGTTGAAAGTGCGGACTCGGATGACGGCGAAGTAATTGATAACTGCTTTTATATTGTAAGTAACGGCGGTGAACTTACAATACCATATTCATTCAGGATAGAAGCCGGATGTTACGAAGCAGGAGATTTTGAAATCAGAAATCTTGACCAGTTTGCAAGACTGGCACAGGATGATAATGAGGAAGCAATAACACTGTTTGAGGCAGATGATTTCAGAGATATATTTCTTATGAAAGATCTGTCTCTTTGTTGTGTTTATGATAACTTTGAAAAAGGCATTGATGTAAGAAATAACATAGAAGAGTTTCTTATAGCAGCAGGGAAGAAAAAAAGACCGGATATTACACTATCATGTTATAACAGGGAATACAGGGATATAGAAGAGAATTTTAAGGATACCGTTGTTATTGAAAAGGATACATGGGGATATACAAACGTTAAAGTGAATGTTGATGCTCCGTTTATAAGGATCGAAAGAAAAAATATTGAATCCGATGTATTTACAGGCAACAAATATGAATTTTCTTATGTCATTGATGCATCAAAACTTCACGGGGGCAATAATTACGGCAGAATAACTTTTGAGACAATCAATAAATCTATGACACTTACAATTGTGGCATCAAAGCCGTTTACAAAGCCCAGAACAAGAGCCAAAGAGCATAAACTTATATATGACCTTATTACCCTTTACATAAGATTCAGGACAAGGGCTGTTCATGTGAGTGAGTGGATCCGCGAATCAGGTATTGTAATAGAAGCCTTACTTTCAATAGATGAGGACAATGTATTTTATAAACTTGCAAAGGCACAATTATATATTGCAGAGAAAAAGGATGATAAAGCAAAAGCAATAATAGAAAGCGTCAAAGACGATATTGCGGCTGAAAATGAAAAAGAATACATACTTTACTGCTATTTTATTTATGTAAATACTCTGTATAACAGGGACTGGGCATATTCAAAAAGAGCATCTTCAATGATAAAAGAATGTTACGATAAATATGATGACTGGAGAATATTATGGACGCTTTTGTTTATCGATGAAGAACTGGAGAGCAATCCAAGCCTTAAATTACTCAGAATGAAAGAACAGTTTAACAGGGATTGTAAAAGTCCTGTGATGTATCTTGAAGCGTGCAGGACATTTAACCAGAATCCGGGACTTTTAAGGGTTTTAAACAACTTTGAAGTGAACGTATTATTATTTGGGGCAAAGAATAAGTTCCTTGAGGATAAACTTACGGACCGGGTTTTATCACTTGTAACGGCTATCCGTAATAAGACACCGCAAATTGTAAAACTAATGCTTCTTATATGGGAGAATGATACTTCAAACCAGGTGCTTGAATGTCTTTGCAGGACACTTGTAAGGAACAATTATGTGGGAGAAAAGTATCTTCCGATATATAAAGCCGGAATAGAAGCCGATATAAAAATCACACAGCTTTTTGAATATTATATGGCAAGCAGAAACCAGACGGATATGTCGCCTCTGCCTAAAATGGTCACAATGTATTTTGGATATAATAATGATCTTGATTACATAAAGAAATCATATCTATATGCGGATATAATTAATAACAAAACGGATAATCCACAGGCCTACAGGACATATCTGCCCCAGATGGAATTATTCTTAAAAGAACAGCTTATGGCAGGGAATATTAATGACAATCTTGTGGTCATATATAGGGATTTACTTAAACCTGACATGATTAATAAGGATAATGCCGCAGCAGTTGCAAAACTTTTCCATATAAGGCGTGTGACCGTTAATAATAAGAATTATGCCAAGGTAATTGTTAGGCATAAGGAAATAAAAGGAGAAACTGAATTCCCGGTATTGAAAAACACGGCCTTTATACAGACATATACCGATAATGTATCGATTTCATTTGTAAGTAACAGAGGAAACAGATTTAACGGCGGGAAAGATTGTACCATAACAACACTATTTGATGATGAAAGTATTGTAAAGAGATGTCTTGAACTCAATCCGGATATGGAAAACGTTATGATAGGATATTGCGACAGAATGTTAAAATATCCTAAACAGTCAGTGGATTCCATTGAAAAAATCAAAGAGACAATAAGTTATGGATGCATAAGCGAACCATATCGCAAAAAACTGATAAGCCGCGTGATTGAATACTATTATGATGGTTTTGACGCAGACGGTTTTGAAAGTTTTATTAAAACCATAGACGAGAGTAATTTATCCGGTAAAGATGCGGTAAGAATTATGGAAATAAGAATTATCATGGGTGAATATGATAAAGCATACGCACTATTAAAAAATCATTCAGCCATGAACATTGTTCCGAAGCGTCTTATGAAAATGTGCTCTAAGAAGATTTCCTGCGTAGAAGAAGAGAAAAAGAGACTTGTTGAGATTGCATACATTGCTTTTTCACAGGGAGCCTATGACGATAATATACTTAAATATCTTATTGCATACTATAATGGAGCAACGGATAAGATGGTTGAGATATGGAAAGCAGCAGGAGAAATTGAAGAAGATACGTTTGAGTTTGAAGAACGTATTCTGGCACAGATGATGTTTACCGGAAAAATAACAGATATTTCAATCCATATTTTTTCACATTACTGCAGCAGAGGACCGAAGGACAGAATTGTTAAGGCATATCTTTCCCTTAATTCGTATCTGTATTTTGTAAAAGAGTGCAGTATGCCTGAGGAGCTTTTTGAACTCATAGAAGCCTGGTTTGAGAATGAAAAGAGTCTTTCCGATGTATGTAAGATGGCATTGCTCAAGTATTACTCATTACAGGAAAATCTTACCGAATACAGAAAAGAGCTTGCATCCGTAAATCTTTATTACCTTGCCAGAAAAGGGATTGTATTTCCTTTTTACCAGAGTTTTGAAAAATGGATACATCTTCCTTATGACATTTCGGACAGAACCATGATTGAATATAAGGCGGACCCGAAAAGCCGTGTTGTCATACATTATATGTATGAAAGCAAAGAACATAAGAAAAAATATGTTGCGGAAGATATGAAACAGGTGTATGAAGGCATATTTGTAAAGCAATTTGTTTTGTTTTATGGTGAGACAATGCAATACTACATTTCCGAGGAAACAGACGGAAAGAAGAATGTAACGGACAGCGTTACCATTTCAAATAACTGTATAAGACCTTTGAAATCGGAAGGCCGGTATGAGATGCTTAATGACATTATTGCAAGCCAGGATACTCACGAACCGGAAGCCCTCAAGATTCTTGTACATTCGTATGCGGTTAATAATGCAGTTACGGAACAGATGTTTACTATGTTGTAAGTTTGGAGATAAAGGATGAATATTAAGAAGCCTGTATATGTAGGAATTGATTTTGGAAATGAATATTCACAGGTAAGTTATTACAGCGATAAGGAAAAGGAACCGGTCTCACTCGGACTTTCAGGCCCTGAAAACGGATACTATATACCTACGGTTATCAGTAAAGCAGTGGGAAAAAGCCAATGGTTTGCAGGGGATGAAGCGAAAAACAGTACAATGCTTATGGATACGGTTATTGTAGATAATCTTGTAATGAAAGCAATGGACAGAAATCCGGTTATGGTTGACGACGAGAGTTATATGCCTGCTGAACTTATAAGTATATTCTTAAATGAGATTGTCCAGGCGGTAAAAATAGCGGCGGGAGTTCAGGATATAGCGAAGATATGCATTACATTGGATAACTTTAAGATATCCTTGTTAAACGTCCTTTCAGAAGCTTTAAACAGATTAAACATTCCAAAAGATGATATTATATTTTCAAGTCATACAGAGAGTTTTGTTTATTATGCGATGAACCAGAAACAGGAACTCTGGACCAATGATGTTGCATTATTTGATTATGGAGATAACGGACTGGTTTACAAGCTTATGAGCATTATTCCATTCAGGGGACAGAATCTTATAATGACAAAGGATGAAGATTTTTCATCAGAAGTTCCTTACAGTCTCTCAGAGAATAAAACAGCCTGTGAATATCTTGACGGTAAGCTATCGGAGATAGCGTCAGGACTGTTTTTTAAGAAAACAATTTCATCAGTATATCTTACGGGAAAAGGCTTTGGGGACAGTTTTAATGCACCTGATTTTTTCAAGGTTATATGTGACAGAAAAAGAGCATTTTCAGGGCAGAATCTCTACGTTAAAGGAGCCTGTTATCAGGCAGTTGGAACGACAGAAGGGTCAATGCTTAAGAATTATGTTTTGTGCTGTAACGAGAGAATAACAACGGGTATAGAATTAAAGATTATAGAGAGAGGAAAAGAAAAGATATTAAGGCTTGTAAAACCGGGTGTAAACTGGTATGGGGCCGATTGTTCATTTAATCTTATTGTTGATGAGGCAAAAGAACTTGAAATGTTTTTATCACCGGTTGACACAGTGGAAAAACAGCTTGTAAAAATTCCTCTTACGGATTTTCCGGAAAGACCAAGGAAAACTACACTTATTAATTTTAAAATTTCATTTACAAGTGACAAAAGATGTTACGTTATGGTTATAGATAAAGGATTTGGAGAGTTTTTCCCTGGAAGCGGAAGAATCATTAATGAAGAGATAATGTTATAGGAGCAGTTGTATGGCAGGTGTGATTTTATCAAGAAGTAAATATGCGGAAAAACCGTATTATATTACCAATATGTCAATAAATATATACTCACTGGAAGAATTATGTTATTACATATATAATAATATTTATCTAATAGGAACAGACCTTGTTGATGACGGACTTATTTCGTATATTGATAACGAACTTGAAGAACCGGAGCTGGCGAAACAGCTTCAGTTCCTTGTATCAGAGGAAGCCGGACTGTCAGAGATTGTGATGACGATTCTTCACTATGTGGATTATTATGATAATGATGAAATAGAAGAACTGAAAGAAATAATTGACGGGCTTGATAAACAGAATGCTACGGAACGCCTGAAATTAAGAGCGGATAACTTCCTTAACAGCAGAAGATATGACAGTGCCATAAGAAATTACGAACTTATAGTATATGGCAGAAAAGATGAATCACTTCATGTGGATTTTTACGGTAATGTATGGCATAACATGGGAATTGCTTATGTGAGGATGTTCTTTTTCAGGGAAGCCGAGGTGTGTTTTAAGACGGCTTATGAGATTAATAAAAACATAAGTTCCCTAAAGTCATCGGTTGTAGCAAAGGTTCTTGGCGCAAACGGCAATATGGAATTTGATGATGAAATGTCCTATGTGACTGCCAAGGAAGTTGAGACCATAATGGATCATATAGATGAGGAAGTCTCTTATGTTCCTTTGCTTAACGCAATTAAATTAAGGGAAGAAGGCAGAATGACAGAATATAATGATGCTGTAAATGAAGTAATTGATAACTGGAAAAACGAATATAGAAATTATATGAAATAGATATTGATGGTAGGAATATGTCACTTTTTAAGAAAAAAAACAAAAAGAAAAAACCACAGTTCTATGATGAGAATCTGAATATAGAACTTGAGTATGAAAAATTAAAGAAAAATTCAGACGAAGACAGGGAATTTAAGAATATAGAGGATATGCAGCATGTGCGGATCCAATGTGAGCAGATCGCTGAGTCATCAAAATATATTGCCGAACTAAAAAAAGAAAGCCTTGAGGTTCAGAAATATATAGATGACATACAAAATATTGAGAATTGCCCCGAAAATTTAAGAAAAAAAATAACTGATATAGCCGAAAAGACGGAAAAACTTGAAAAAAAGTGTTATGACATACATTCAAGGGAACAGAATCTTTCAAGAGAAAGAACAGCAATGTTTGTACGTTATGAAAACGAATTTCCAAAGGCACTTGTTAATCTGCAGAATGATGAGAAATACTTTCAGGCAGTAAAACATGATATGCGTATGCTTGAAGCCGAAAAGATATCTTTGAAAGAGGATATGAAGATGTATCAGGACAGGACAGGTAAAGTCAAAAACGGAGCTGTCATCTTTCTGTTTGTGATACTTGTTATTTTTGTTTTGTTTTTCGTATCGGGACAGCTTAACAACGCAGGCGGAAGAAATCTGTTTTTTGCCGTGCTCTTTTGTTCAATGTTGCTGGTAGCCATTATTTTTCTTGTGCAGAGAAATTCACTATACCAGTTCAGGTTATGTGATAAGAAAATGGCGAGGGCAGTTACGCTTCTTAATAAAACAAAGATTAAATACGTTAATATAGCAGGAAGTGTTGATTACCAGTATGAGAAATACGGTGTCAAAAATTCATATCAGTTAAGCCGTGAGTACGAAGCCTTTCTTAATGATAAAAAAAATTCTGAAAAGTATCGCGAATCTTTAAAAGAATCGGATGAAAGCAGGGCTTTGTTAAGGAAGACATTGGAAAAAATCAATCTTAGCAATGCTGATTTATGGGAAAACCAGTATATGATGCTTGCTGATGAAGAAGAATTGTTAAAAACTAAAAATCGTATGGAATCAAGGTATGAAAAATTAAAAGAACAGATAAAATATAATCTGGAAAGAATAGATAAATCAAAGAAATATATTCTGGAATTTGTAAAAAAACATCCCGATAAGAGTGATGTAATTATGGAAATGGTGGATTCCTACGAATTATAAAGCATTTATTATAATTTTTAGGTTGATTTTTTTGCCTGCAAAAATTATTATATGCTTTAGTATGTATTTATAATAAGAGATAACCTGAAGAGGAAATGGAGATTTTATGAAAGAATTAGAAAAAAATTACAATCCTGCTGAAATTGAGAGCAGATTATATGAAAAATGGGAAAATAAAAAGTATTTCCATGCAGAGGTGGACAGAAGCAAAAAGCCTTTCACAATAGTTATGCCGCCTCCAAATATTACGGGACAGCTTCATATGGGACACGCGCTCGATAACACACTTCAGGATATTCTTATCCGTTTCAAGAGAATGCAGGGATACTCCGCATTATGGGTTCCCGGAACAGATCATGCTTCAATTGCAACAGAAGCTAAAGTTGTAGAAAAAATTGCAAAAGAAGGTCTTACAAAGGAATCCCTTGGCAGGGAAAAATTCCTTGACAGGGTATGGGACTGGAAAAAAGAATACGGCGGAAGAATAGTAAAACAGCTTAAGAAAATAGGTTCGTCAGCCGATTGGGACAGAGAACGTTTTACAATGGATGAAGGCTGCAACAAGGCTGTTAAAGAAGTATTTGTTAACCTATATAACAAGGGTCTTATATACAGAGGCGAAAGAATAATTAACTGGTGTCCATGCTGCCTTACGTCAATTTCTGATGCAGAGGTGGAATATGAAGACCAGGCAGGATCTTTCTGGCATTTAAGATATCCTCTTTCAGACGGAAGCGGATATATAGAAATGGCAACAACAAGACCGGAAACAATGCTTGGAGATACAGCGGTAGCCGTTAATCCTAATGATGAAAGATATAAAGATTACGTAGGAAAGACAGTAATTCTTCCAATCGTACACAGGGAAATTCCTATCATTGCTGATGAATATGTAGATATGGAATTCGGCACAGGCGTAGTTAAGATTACACCTGCCCATGACCCTAATGATTTTGAAGTAGGATTAAGACATCACCTTCCTGTAATAAATGTTCTGACAGAAGATGCAAAGATTGTTGATGAGTATGAAAAGTATGCGGGTCTTGACAGATATGAAGCAAGAAAAGCTATTGTTGCAGATCTTGAGGCAGAGGGAGCTCTTGTTAAGATAGAGCCACATGACCATAATGTAGGAACATGCTACAGATGTCATACAACGGTAGAACCAAGAGTATCAAAACAGTGGTTTGTCAAGATGGAGGAACTTGCAGGTCCTGCAATTGAAGCCGTTAAATCAGGAAAGACCAGATTCGTTCCTGAGCATTTTGACAAAACATATTATCACTGGCTTGAAAATATCAAAGACTGGTGTATTTCAAGACAGTTATGGTGGGGCCACAGAATACCTGCATTTTACTGCGACTGCTGTAATGAAGTAGTTGTTACCAAAGAAAATAAAGCAGTATGCCCAAAATGCGGCAAGGAAATGAGACAGGACCCTGATACACTTGATACATGGTTTTCTTCGGCATTGTGGCCATTCTCTACACTTGGCTGGCCTGATAAGACAGAGGATCTTGATTATTTCTATCCTACAAGTACGCTTGTTACAGGATATGACATTATCTTTTTCTGGGTAATCAGAATGATGTTCTCAGGAATTGAGCATACGGGAAAGGCTCCGTTTAACACAATTCTTATCCACGGACTTGTAAGAGACTCACAGGGACGTAAGATGAGTAAATCCCTTGGAAATGGTATTGATCCACTTGAAGTAATCGACAAATACGGCGCAGACGCATTAAGACTTACACTTATTACAGGCAATGCACCCGGTAACGATATGCGCTTTTATTGGGAAAGAGTAGAGTCAAGCCGTAACTTTGCAAATAAAGTATGGAATGCTTCAAGATTTATCATGATGAATCTTGATAAGGCAGAAGTAAGGGATGTAGATGTAACAGAACTTACGGATGCAGACAAGTGGATATTATCTAAGGTAAACACTCTTGCAAAAGATGTAACAGATAATATGGAAAATTATGACCTTGGTGTTGCGGTTCAGAAAATATATGATTTTATCTGGGAAGAATTCTGCGACTGGTATATCGAAATGGTTAAGCCACGTCTCTGGAATGATGATAACACAACCAAGGCAGCAGCTCTTTATACCCTTAAGACTGTACTTATTAACTCACTTAAACTTCTTCATCCATATATGCCATTCATTACAGAAGAAATATTCTGTAATCTTTCTGACGAGGAATCAATCATGATTTCAAAGTGGCCTGAATATAAAGAAGAATGGAACTTTGCAAAAGAAGAAAAGGCAGTTGAGACAATTAAAGAGGCGGTAAGAGGAATAAGAAATTCAAGAACCGGAATGAATGTACCACCAAGCAGAAAAGCTAAGGTATTTGTTGTTTCGGATGATGAACGGGTAAGAGATATATTTGAGAAAGGTAAAGTATTCTTTACAACACTTGCTTATGCCTCAGAGGTAGTAATCCAGAGTGACAAGAGCGGCATAGATGAGGATGCGGTAGCGGTTCTTATCCCTAATGCAACCGTTTATATGCCATTTTCGGATCTTGTAGATATAGACAAAGAAATAGAGAGACTTAAGAACGAAGAGAAGAAACTTGAAGGTGAGCTTAAACGTGTAAACGGCATGCTCAGCAATGAAAAGTTTATATCGAAAGCACCTGAAGCAAAGATTAATGAAGAAAAAGAAAAACTTTCAAAATATACTATTATGATGGAACAGGTTAAGGAAAGATTGAAGACTCTTCAGAAATAATAAGGCAGGATATTTATGAAAATCAGCGTAATTTTGCCTTCGCTTAATCCGGATGAGAAGCTTATGCTTGTTGTGAACGGATTAATAAAAGAAGGATTTGAAGATATTATTATTGTAAATGACGGCAGTGACGAGGCTCATATGCAGCCTTTCAAAGAGGCATCCACACACAAAGAGGTAACCGTACTTATCCATGAAGTTAATAAAGGCAAGGGAAGAGCTCTTAAGACCGCTTATGAGTATTGTATTGCCAACAGACCTGATATTGAAGGCGTGGTTACCGTTGATGGTGATAATCAGCACAGACCGGAGGATATCAGGAAATGTTGTGAAAAAATGATTGAAAATCCGGATTGTGTTGTTCTTGGATGCAGGGATTTTTCAGAAAAAAATGTTCCGGCAAAAAGCAGGTTCGGTAATAATGTCACAAAGGGTGTATTCAGATTTGCCTGCGGAATCAAAATATCCGATACCCAGACAGGTCTCAGGGCTATACCCGCAAAATACCTTGATTTTATGAGCAGAATTAAAGGTGAACGCTTTGAGTACGAGACAAGGGTTCTTCTTGAAATGAAAAGACATCATATAGATTTTATTGAACAGAAAATAGAGACTGTTTATATAGAAGAAAATGCATCGACCCATTTCAGACCTGTCAAGGATTCAATAATAATATATGGAGTAATACTAAAATACATAATCGGTTCGTTACTCTCATTTATTATAGATATGGGATTATTTACCGCATTGCAGTTTATTTTTGGAAAATATATTTCCAAATCGGTCACAATCCTTGTGGCAACTGTAGTGGCAAGAATAATATCGTCACTGTTTAATTATTTTTACAATCGTAATGCGGTATTTGAATCCGATGAAAAAGTAGGAAAAACAATGGGCAGATATTACATTCTGTGTGTCTGCCAGATGGGCGTTTCTTACGGACTTGTGGATTTGCTGTCCTATGTGTCACATGCGTCAAAAATTATTACATCAGTAATAAAGCTTCTTGTGGATATATGCTTATTTATTATAAGTTTTCAGATTCAGAGAAGATGGGTATTTAATAAGAAAAAGGAGAATTTCAATGAATAAAAATGAAACAACCGGAAAAAAGGTAGGCAGGATTATAGGCCGTGTGATGGCAACTATAGGCACTACCCTGGCTGCAATTTTTATTGCTTTATATTCCATGTTATGGATATTCTGCCATGGCCCCTCAAAATCGGCACGAAATTTGTTTGTAAGTACCATTCTTGAAACAGGCGCACTTAAATTCCTTGCAGGCTGGTATTTCGATAAGGATGAAATACTTGAAATAACATCCCAAAATAATATGAAGCCTAATACCGATAATGTTAATACCGATCTTATCGATATTCCTGACAAAGATGATGATGATAAAAATCAGGATGACAAAGAAGAAGGTTTTGATGAAAACGGTATTAAGATAGTCGAAATTTCAGGAAGATCATATTACGGTAAGCTTATGATGATTAAAGATCCGTCAAAAGTCAGTGTTGCCACTATATACCCATGGTCGGACGAGAATAAGAGCAAGTATGGTGTTACACTTGGTGAACTTGTTACCAATGCAGGAGCAATAGCAGGAATTAACGGCGGTGAATACTGCTCCGACGGTAACTGGGGTGGAAGACCTAAGGGACTTGTTGTAAGCAACGGAGAACTCCAGTACAACTCGCCTCAATGGGGAGATGTAATGGTTGGGTTTAACGAAGATAATATTCTTGTGATTAAGGACCTTAACGGAATGTCTGTTGGCCAGATTGAAGAAATGGTTAAGACTGAACGGATAAGAGACTGTGTAAGTTTTAAAGATATAGATGACGGTGATTCCAACCACTTTACCAAGCTTATTATTAACGGTGTTGCCACAGAGATAAACGGAAGCGGAAGCGGTGCCAATCCAAGAACCTGTATAGGCCAGAGAGCGGATGGAACAGTTCTTATGTTTGTTACAGACGGAAGAGGTGCTTCAGGCCATATCGGGGCAACAGCAGCTGACCTTATAAGTGTTATGAAGGAATACGGTGCAGTGAATGCAGCTAATATTGACGGAGGTAGTTCTTCATCAATGTATTATAAGGGAGATTACGAAATGACAAGTGTTACACTTTATTATTCAACATCTTCATGGAAGCTGCCTACAGGATTTGTAGTTAAGTAAGGAGGCCATATATGGAAAAAGAAGTAAGCAGGAAAAAACACAGAAAAAGAAGCCGTTTCTGGTTTGGTTACAGAATATACCTTATTGTACTTGCCGTTTTACTTGTTATTATGTGGTTTGCGGTATGGAATACAATGAAAAAATATGAAGCGGCACAGCCGGATAAAGTTATAGACAACATAGTAAACAAAATAGAGTCGGGTAAGATTAATGATTTAAAAATAGCATCATCTAAAAAGAGTAAATTTGAACCTGATGCAGATCCGATAGCAGAGCTTAAGGAAAAGGTAAACGGAAGAAAACTGTCATATAAACTTTCAACTGAAAGCTATGATTCACTGGCTCCTATATATGATATAATGGCAGAAAAAGAAAAAATTGCCACAGTGTCGCTTAAGTCAGTAAAGGAATATAAGAAAATGGCGATACTTGTATTGTCTGACTGGGAGATAAGTTCAGTGACGCTTGCAGGTAAAGCAGCAAATTATGCTGTTACAATAACGGTTCCTGAAAATTACGAAGTAACCGTTAATACTATTCCTTTGACAGCTGAAGAAAAAACAGGCGATGCGAAAGTAATGGATGGTTTTGAATATGTAGCAGAGTATGTTACACCGCCAAAAAGTGTTACTTATAAAGTTGAAGGACTTATTAATATGCCTGTTATAACTGTAAACGGCAGAACTGTGGAAGAATCCGAGCTTGATATCAAAGATGGTAAAATAACATATAACGGTGGATTTGATTCGGAAGAGATTGATAGTGAGCTTAGGGATTATGTATTAAATGCAGCAAAGACATATACTAATTTCTTCTCAAAAGACCTTGAAGGCTGCCGTAACAGTACAGCACCTATTGAAGGACTTTTCCCGGCAGGTTCATACTATATCCAGATGGCCGAGAATTACAGACAGCAGGATATGTGGACCTACAGTGCACATCAGCCACCTGTATTTTCTAATGAAGAAGTAAAGGATTATAAAGTCTACTCTGAGGACTGCTTTTCTGTCAATGTGGTATTTGATAAGTCAATGATACTTAAATTAAACGGACAGGAAAGAGTTGATCATAATGACCAGATATACTATTATGTTAAAATCGACGGTAAATGGCTTATTGCCGATATGAAAGAAAAAGTATAATTGATTTTAGAATAAGAACCTTTTGTTACAGAATGACAGAGGTTCTTATTTTTATATATAATTTCTTATTAAGAATGGTAATTTTAATCTGCGTAATGTATAATTATAGTTAATTGTTGTCAAACAATATGATTAAGATGATAAATAGGATGGAGAGAAATATGGGTTACGAGAAAGCATTAAACATTATTGAAAATGTAAACAAAGCAGTAAAAGGAAAAAGTGTTGTTGTTTCCAAGGTACTTATGGCAATACTTGCCAAGGGGCATATACTTATGGAAGATATTCCCGGTGTAGGAAAGACAACGCTTGCACTTGCTTTTGCAAAATCAATGGACTTATCCCAAAACAGAATGCAGTTTACAACAGATGTACTTCCTTCAGATGTTGTTGGATATTCCATGTATAACAGTAAAACAGGAGAGTTTGAATATAAGCAGGGGGCTGTTATGTGTAATCTGTTTCTTGCGGACGAAATTAACAGGACATCATCAAAGACACAGTCGGCTCTGCTTGAAGCAATGGAAGAAGGGCAGGTTACCGTGGATGGAGTAACAAGGGTAATTAATAAGCCATTTGTAGTTATTGCCACCCAGAATCCTGTGGGGTCTGCAGGAACCCAGCTTCTTCCGGAATCCCAGCTTGACCGTTTTATGGTAAAACTTTCAATGGGTTATCCGGATATTGAATCAGAAGTTGAGATAATGATTAACCGTCAGAATATGAATCCTTTAGATCTTGTGGAAGAAGTTGTTAATGCAAAAGAACTTCTTGAAATGCAGAATGAGGTTGCAGCCATACATATGGACAAGGCTATATATGAGTATATTGCCATGATTTGTTCGCTGACGAGAAATAATGCAATGATAGATTTAGGTTTAAGCCCCAGAGGAGCCGTGGCAATGGCTGCTATGGCAAGAGCTCACGCATATATTTATGGAAGAAATTATGTGATTCCAGAAGATGTTAAAGAGGTTTTCGTAGATGTTGCGGGGCACAGGCTTATATACAGTCCTAAAGCCAAAATTAATCATATTTCACCCGATAAGATTATGTCTGAGATAATAAAGGCAGTGCCGGTTCCGGGTCTTGCCAAAAAAGGTGCGTCAAAATGATTTTGCATTTAATATTTTATTTTGTGGTATTTTGTGTGATTTTTGCATACAACATACTGGACAATGGCTACATTCCATTTATAGTTGATATTATATTTGTGTCAATAAGCATCATATCGGTTGTGGTATGTATGATTCTGAGAGCAGGTATAAAGTGTAGTTTTGAGACGGAAATGCTGACTGTCAGAAGAAATGAAAAAAATGATATATCTATCAGACTTAGAAATAAAAGCTTTATTCCTGCACCATATTGTAAATTCAGAATTAAATTTATAATGGGTAACGGAAAAAAGAAGACAAGAAGATGTAATGTATTCTGCGTTGCAAAAGGAATTTCGTCGGCAACTTTTAAGTTTTCGGATGCTAACTGTGAAATGGTCAGGGCAGTGGTAAAACGCGTATATATTTATGATTTTTTCCATATGCTTGTATTTTCAAAAAAGATAAATCTGAATGCGGATATTCTTGTTATGCCAAAAGAACCGGAAGATGTTATTATATCCAAGTTAAGACAGGATATGAATGGTGATAATGACAATCTGTATTCAGATAAAAAGGCGGGAAACGACCCTACTGAAATTTTTGCAATCAGGGAATATGCTCCCGGTGATAAAATAAGAAATATCCATTGGAAAATATCAGCAAAGATGGGGCAGACAATGGTTAAGGATTACGGTCTGCCTTTATTTGAAAAAGATACGGTCATAATTGAAAAATTCAGTAATAAAAATGTAGCCGTTGCCAATGAGATATATGATCTTTTATATTCACTTATATATGCCATGACCCAGAGAGGTTTCGGGCTTAATGTTTGTTTTGTCAATGGAATTTATACAGAAAAAAGAATTGAAAACGAGACTGATATACATAATCTTTTTGCAGAATTATACCAGTCAGATTCTAAAGATGACGTAAATGTTGCGGAGATTTATTACGCAGGACATGATAAAAGCTCTAACAGGATATTTTATGTTACCGATGTATTGGACAAAATTTCAATGGGGCGCATGGACATACTTAAAGAAAGAGGCCCCGTATACTACCTTATTCCAAAAAGCAGGGGAGGAGGAGAGTATTTAATTAAATACGATTAATGTAATGAATAAAAAGATATATTTTACTGATTTAATAATAAGCATAATGGGTGTGCTTACCCTTTTCTTCACATTTTTTATAAGTTTTAAGGGCAAGGACAATTATAAAATTGCGGCGGCTGTTATTACAATAATAGTTTTTTGCGCTGCTTTTGCAGCCGTTAATGTGTTTGTAAAAAAAGCATGGATAGTGTATACGGCTATACTTATGATTGCACTATTATATGTATTTATATTCAGATACGAGATTATCGGCGGTTATATGCAGTTTTATAACAGAATAGCGGATGCATATTATAAGTATTTTAAGAAAGAAATGTACTTTGCAAATCCTTCCGGAAAATGGAAAACGGAAGCCAGTACGGTTAATATGCTGTTTTTTACGCTGATTATAATCTGCATGGCATATTCTGTTATCATACATACAAGAAAAGCAACAGTATTTCCTATTTTGGTTAATATAGGATTATTTCTGGTGGTTACCATCATCGATAAAACACCTCCTGTATTGTATATGACAGGCAGTTTTATATTCGTGGTACAAATGATTGTAATAAGCTGTATATCAGGAAACGGAAGCAGTTCAGTGAATGCAAGGTTTAACATTCAGGCGGTGTCTGTTGGGATAGCCTGTCTGCTTGCGGTTATAATGTTTATTGCTTCACGGATTGTACCTTTAAAGAGTTATCAGAAAGCAGGATATTTCGATAAAGTATACAGTTATGTATCAAGTGTTTACAGCAATGTCTATGACAGGATTGCTTCATCAGGTGGTGTGGGAATTAACAAAGCTAATGATATGATTGACAATGGACGTCTCGGAAAGCTTGATTCAATACATTATTCGTATCAGGAAATGGTTCAGGCGGACGTGGAAGCCGGTGCCGGTAAGGTATACATAAAGCACTATATCGGACAAAAATACAAGAATAACACATGGTTTGAACCTGACCGTGAGGATTATGAAGCAAGTGTAAATTTCCACAGTCCTGAGTCGACAGGAGCCCGCATAAGCAACTATACATTATATGATGGGAATTATGGTGATATAGTTGATTTAAGAAGTATCAGAATACGTTATACCAATTTCAGAAATAACCATCAGCTTATGCCTCAGTATCCAATTACCGGGCTGTCCGATTATTATGATTATGAAGATTATTTTAAGAGAATAGATGAGAATGTTGATATTGATTACTGGGATGTCAGAAATTATGGGCTTATTGAAGAAATTGTAAATTTACCCGGTAACACAGACTTGGATTATGAAAAATATGTGTACAGGAATTACCTTGAAACCAATGAGAAATGTAATGATGAATTCACTAAACTTCTGGCTCCATTTACCATTATAGATGTAAATTCTTATTTTGAAATAGCAGATTATTGCAGGCAATATCTTGCAAAAAGATGTACGTATACACTTTCGCCGGGAAGAGTACCGGACGGACTGGATCTGGTAGATTATTTTTACAATGATTCAAAGAAAGGTTATTGTACTTATTTTGCTTCAACGGTTGTAATGATGCTAAGAAGTAAAGGTATTCCTGCCAGATATATATCAGGATTTTCTTTTGAACCCACAGACAATGTGCTGCAAAGTGACGGTTATATTAATACGGTAAGTATTGATGATTCAAAAGCACACGCATGGGTTGAATTTTATATTAACGGCTTTGGCTGGGTTACATATGATGTTACACCGGGCTGCTTTGATGAAAGAAATATAGATTTGCCGGAAGAAGAGACAACAGAACATTCCTTACCGGAAGAAGAGACAACAACACCTAAGGAAAGCGAGTCCAATGAGAATAAGACAACAGCTCCGACTGAAAATAAAACAACGGAAGCAGCTGTAACAGAAATCCATAAACTGCATTTATCAAAGACCGCAATTAAAAATATTATATGCGGTGCTGCAGTAATCGTGGTTCTGATAATTGGTTTCCTTATAATATCAATCAGACACAGAGTTATAATTGCCAATCGTAAATTTAAATATAATGAATGCCTGAAAAATGATATAAAGAAATGTATTGCAATGAATTATGAACAGTTTTTAAGTGTCTACGGATTTATTAAAATTGTACGCCGGGAAAATGAGACTTACAGAGAATTCGGTAACAGAATTATCAAAGAAAACAGTTATATATCTGAAGAAGATATGGATTTTATATCTTGTCTTATGGAAAAAGCAGACTTTTCAAAGTATGACATAAGCATTGCAGAAGTACATAAATTCAAGGATATAGTTGATGAATTATCATCAATGGTATATACTAAAGCTGGCTTTTTTAAGCGTATCATATTCAAATATTTTAGAAACTGCATATAACAGAAAGAGGTTTATATAATGAATAAAATAGTTAAAGGTCTTATGATTGCAGGAATCTTAGGAGCTTCGCTTATGGCTTTTACAAGAACTGCAGACGCAAAAGACAAAGACGGTAATATTGTCATAGTTATTGATCCGGGACATGGTGGAGAGGACCCCGGTTCTCTTGCAACAACCGGTGCAACGGAAAGCAAATGTAATTATGCAATAGCAGAGGTAATGAAAAAAGAACTGTCAAAGTATGACGGTGTGAAAGTGTATCTTACAAGAGAAGAAGATACATGGATGACCAATATGGGACGAGCTATGATTGCTGCCGACCTTAATGCGGATTTCCTCATAAGTATACATAATAACAGTGGTTCAGATTCCAATACGGGTGCCCTTGCATTCAGAAGCCTTAACTCATATTATGCTGAAGCTACCAATGATATGTGTACTTATATTCTTGATAATCTTGAGAAGACAGGTCTTAAAAACGGCGGAGTCCAGACAAGGGTATCAACAACGTATGATTTTGAGGATTATTATACGCTGATAGGTGAGGGAGTCCGTGCAGGAGTTCCTTCAATAATTGTGGAGCATTGTTTTTTAAGCAATCCTGATGATGCAAAGTTTATAAGTAACAGCGATGGCACCCTTAATACGGAAAACATTGAGAAAATGGGTAAGGCGGATGCAGATGCAGTAGTTACTTATTTTAAATTAAGTGAAAAGACGGCAGTGGCGGATAATAATACGGAAATCGTATTAGAAAAAGGATATTCTGTTAAAGTGTCTCCTGAGGAAAGCGGTGACGTATCCTGGTATTCAACCAGCCAGAATGTTGCCACAGTAGATGAGACAGGTTATGTAACTGCGGTAGGAGAAGGTACAACAAGTATTGTATATAAGACGGCAGCAGGTAAGGAGGGCAAATGTACCGTGACTGTTAATCAGCCCAAAAGCATTTCTTTAACAGGCGGAATAGACCCTACTTTTTATACTACTGACGATGAGATGAACAAATTTGATAAAAAAGCTGTATTTGCTTATGTTATATACAGCGACGGAACTGCCAGAAAGGTAACTCCGGATTCTGTGGGAACGGTAGACCTTGCGAAGGTTGGAATTCAGGATATTGACATAAAATATGGCGAACTTACAGGTAAATTAAGAATATGTCATAACACAGATTCCTATATTCCTTCGGTAACTGAGAAGGCATCTGAACAGGAAACACCATCAGAAAGCGTAAGCTCAACTGATAACGATAAACCATCAGAATCTGTTACGGACGGCGCAAAGGAAACAACAGATAATAAAAGTTTTATAAAAGAATTCGGTCTGTATATTATTATTGTGGCAGCACTTGTTGTTGTTGGCATAATTATAATGTTCATTGAGAAGAAAAAACGCAGACGCAGAAGAAATAGGAGCAGAAAGTATTTATGATGAAGAAGTTTATAAAAGCGGTATTAGCCGGAATGATGTTTTTATGCTGTCTGGCCTGTGTCAACAGGGTAAGTGCAAGAGACAAAGACGGAGATTTAGTTGTAATTATAGATCCCGGACATGGCGGAAGGGACGGCGGTGCAGTCCAGAATGGTCTTACGGAAAAAGAAATTAACTGGAATATTGCAACGTCACTCAAAGCAGAACTAGAGACTTATGAAGGCGTTAAGGTATATCTTACAAAAGGATATGCCGAATGGAATTCCAATACAGGCAGGGGCAGATACGGTGTAGGACTCGGCGGTGATATTTTCATCTCATGCCATAATAACAGCGGAAGTGCTACGGCGAGAGGCTCAATAGTATTTACAACGGTAAACAGTAAATATCACAATGAAATGGGAAAACTTGCCAACCTTATTCTTGACAATCTGAATCAGGCAGGTTTTATAAGGAATGGCATACAGTCAAGGCCATCTTCAGGTAATCCATCGGCAGATTATTATACTGCACTTGACGAAGCTGCAAAAGCCGGAATGCCAAGTATGATTATCGAACATTGTTATATAAGTAATGCTGAGGATGCGGCATTTATTTCCAATCTTGAGAATCAGTACAAAGCAGGTGCGGCAGATGCTACAGGAATTGCCCAATATTACGGACTTAAGAAAAGAACTGTCAGTGCAGGCAGCAGTATTAACCTTACCAGAACATATTCAGCATCTTTTACAGGAGTTCAGGGTAAGTTTGCTTCATCAGATGAAAATGTAGCCTATGTAAGTGATAATGGACTCATTACGGCAATGTCACAGGGAAGCGCAGTTATTACCTGTACATCGGTTGACGGAAGCAAAAATACTGTGAATGTAACTGTTCCGGCAGTTACACAGGTTGCAGTCACGGCGGGAATTAATCCGACTTTTTATGATAATGTTAATCAGGCAAAAAATATAGATACATCCCTTGTGATGATGAAGGCTGTATATAGTGATGGTTCTTCCGTGCAGGTTAAAGGTACTATAGGAAATGCGGGGAATCCCGTTAACGGTACAAACAATGTATTTGATATTCCGATATCATACGGAGGATATTCCAATACTTTAAGAGTGTATGGTTACAGTGCGGTAGGTACTGCTTATTCGTCAAACCATATCCCTTCCGGAACCAATAAGGACATCCTTCTTGTGCCGGGCAATTATTCGGTTAAGACAAACGGAAATGTTACTCCGGAGGAACCTGTAACACCGGCACCTGCAACACCGACACCAACAACACCGGTACCAACAACACCGACACCTACAGAGCCAGAGACAACAGTTACGGTTCCTGATGAAACAAAGACTCCGGAAAGTGTAAGTTCAAATGAGGTTACATCAAAGGATATAATTACAGATAAAACAACAGAGAAAAACACTTCTTCGGATACGGACAGCAATTCCGTTCTTAAGGTTATTAAAATTGTTGTTATAGTGCTTCTGGTATTATGCGCCGGGGCTGCGGCAGTATTCCTTGTATTTTATCTTAAAAATAAAAATAAATAAAACATTGAGAATGGAGATATGATATGAACACATTTATAGCATTAATAGGTGTAATTTTATTTATCGGAGGATTCGTATTATTAGCCTTAAAGAAGAATAATAAAGTATTCTTTAATGGACAGATTCCTATAATAGCAGCCGGCTTTGTGCTTTTTATAGTAGCACAGTGCTTTACAATTATTCCAACAGGATATACAGGAGTAAGAGTTATTCTCGGACAGGTACAGGACAGAGCTTCCAATAACGGCTTGTGTTGGAAGATACCTTTTGTTGAAAACATCAAATTAGTAAACAATAAACAGCAGGATATTGAGTTTGGCAATAAAATCTGGGGTGAGACTTCGGACCGTACAGTCATAAGCTACAGTGGAGTTACCGTTACATATTCAATTTCCGGGGAAAAGTCTTCATGGATATATTCCCATGTTTCAAATTACAAAGACAGTCTTGTATCGACTACACTCGTTTCTTCTGCTATTAAGACAGCCAGCAAGACACTTACTGATGTTGATGCCACTAACAGAGGTAAAATGGAACCGCTTGCACAGGAAACAATACAGAAGTCCCTTGATAACAAATATGGTAATGGTGTGATTACAATCAATAAAGTAATTATTGACAATGCGGATTTTGAGGATTCTTACAATGAGGCAATAGCGGCAAAACAGCAGGCACAGCTTGAGTATGAGCAGCAGCAGATTACTAACCAGAAGAATGTGGAAACGGCTAAGGCGGAAGCAGAAGCAAAAAAAATAGCGGCACAGGGTGAAGCTGATGCCAATGCAATACTTGCAAGTTCTCTTTCAGAAGATATTTTCAGACAGATGATTATTGAGAAATGGAACGGTGTGCTTCCTCTTGTAACAGGAGACAAGGATACAATTATTGACCTTGGTGCACTTACCGGTTCCGGTAAAGAGCAATGAAATATGGCAGAATAGAACAGGGTATTTTTATATCAAGGCCTAACCGTTTTATTGCGTATGTTGATATTAACGGCAAAACAGAAATAGTACATGTTAAAAATACGGGAAGATGTAAGGAATTGCTTCTTCCCGGTGTAAAGGTAATTCTTGAACGGTCAGATAACCCTGCAAGAAAGACAGCTTATGATTTGATAGCTGTATATAAAAAGAAACTTGGACTTGTTAATATAGACAGCCAGGCACCCAATAAGGTAGTATATGAATGGCTTTCAGGTGACAGGAGCATACTTGGACATCCCGATTACATTAAACCTGAATATACAATAGGCAATTCAAGAATTGATTTTTACTGTGAAAAGGATGACAGAAAAATACTTATAGAAGTTAAAGGCTGCACTTTAGAAATCAACGGTATGGGATACTTCCCGGACGCACCTACAGTTCGTGGTGTAAAACATTTAAACGAACTTGCAATGCTTTCTAAAGAAGGATATGAGTGCTATATTGCATTTGTAATCCAGATGAATGGTATTAAAGAGGTAAAACCCAATATTGATACCCATAGGGAGTTTGGAGAGGCACTTGATAAAGCTGTGAAAGCAGGTGTTAAGGTTCTTTATCTGCAATGTGATGTTAAAGAAGATGAACTGAATATAATATAAAAAAGCTTAGACCATTTTAATATGATCTAAGCTTTAATTTTATCTGTGTAATCTGAAGGAATCCAAATCATAGTTCTTAAGATTTTCACTAATTGATCTGTTATCCGCCTGCTCAATCATTGCATCCCTTGTACGTTTTGTCAGCATTGCATCGGCAAAAGAACTCGGACCTCCCACACAGCCGCCTTCACAAGCCATACCTTCAATGAAATCCTCAGGTAATCTTCCGGCTTTCAGAAGCAGAAGTGCTTTTTGGCACTCGGCAGCACCGTTAGCTTTGCATACAGACGGTGAGATTTCTTTGCCCGTTTCTTTCATATATTCAAGGACAGAAGAACTTACACCACCGACATTTGCGTATTTCTTACCAAAAGCAGAAGCACCCTGATAAGTCTTATCAGATGGTTTGAGGACAACATTTTTTGCCTTCATAATTGCCCGTATTTCACTGAATGCAAGGGCATAATCTGCATTGCCTTCAATTTTCTGATCAACAATTTCTGATTTCTTGGCAATACAAGGACCGATGAAAACCGTAACGGCTTCGGGATATTTTGCTTTAATTGCCCTAGAAAGCATACACATAGGTGAAACGGTTTCGGAAACTTTATCTGATAATTCAGGATAAAAGTTCTTAACCATATTTACGAAGGAAGGACAGCAGGAAGTTGTCTTTTTTTCTCCCTTTTCATAAGCCTCTGCCCATTCTTCAGCTTCGCTCATTGTTGTCATATCAGCACCGGCACCTACTTCAAACATATCGGTAAATCCGACTTCTTTCATTGCATCTCTCCAGCTTGCCATGGTTATGTCTTTACCGAACTGACCTTCGGCGGCGGGAGCTACCATCGCATAAACGGGACGGTCTGATTTGATTGCGTTGATTACATCAACGATAAATGTCTTGGAACCAATAGCACCGAATGGACATTTATGGATGCACTGACCGCAGCGTATGCACTTTTTTTCATCAATAACTGATATGCCGTATTCGTCGTATGTAATTGCATCAACAGGACAACTGAATTTGCATGGCCTTTTAAGGTGGGCAATGGCGTTGTATGGACATGCTTTAGCACACATACCACATTCCTTACATTTGCTTCCATCTATCTTAGAATGATGTTCACCTGTTGAAATCGCACCGAATTTACAGGCATTTATACAGGCTTTGCCGGGACAGTTCTGGCAGTTATCGGTTACTGTGTAACTTGAGATAGGACAGTCCTCACATGCAGCGGTAATAACCTGAATGATATTGCCATCGTCATAAGCACCGGGAGCTTTACCTTCGGCAAGTCTTATACGCTGACGTATAATTTCACGTTCCTTGTATATACAGCAGTAAAACTGAGGCTTAGGACCTTTTACAAGCTCATAAGGCAATGCGTCACGTCCTTCTTCAAGATTGCCCTCAAAAGCCAGTCTGGCTACCTGATAGAGTATTTCATGTTTGAAATGTAATATGTTCTTGTCAGCAAGCATAAAGAAAATCTCCTTAAATAAGGTTGTTAATTAGTATATTTTAGCTGTTTCTTCACCATTATATACTTTAAGACCGCCCTGTGCGAGTGCAAGGAGCTCGTCTTCTCCGGGATATACGGTAAAGTCTGCAATCCATCCGCAGTACTTTTTAAGTTCGTTAATTACCCATTCATTGTATGCGATACCGCCGGTAACGATAATCTGGTCAACTTTTCCGCAAAGAACGGCTGCCATTGCACCGATGTTCTTTGAAAGGTTGTAAATGAAAGCTTCACGTACAAGCTTTGCCTTTTCATCGCCTGATTCAACAAGCTTATTAACTTCACGCATATCGTTAGTTCCGAGGTAAGCATTAAAACCACCGTTGCCTACAAGTTTTTTCATCATTTCTTTTTCGGTATATTTACCGGAATAACATAATTTAACAAGTCCGCCGCTTGGAACACTTCCGGCTCTTTCAGGAGAGAAAGCACCGTCACCGTCAAGGGCATTGAAGATATCTATAACTTTACCGTTCTTATGTGGTCCGACAGAAACACCACCGCCAAGATGAACAACGATAAGATTAAGGTCTTCGTATGCTTTGCCTGTTTCTGCTGCATATCTTTTAGCTACGGCTTTCTGGTTAAGGGCATGGAAAATACTTGTTCTTGGAACATCAGGAAGACCTGATAATCTTGCAACTTCTTCCATTTCGTCAACAACTACAGGGTCAACGATATATGATTTCACACCGATTTCATCAGCAATTTCCCTTGCAAGAATACCGCCGAGATTGGATGCGTGTTCACCGCGGACACAAGATTTAAGGTCTGCAATGAGATCATCCGTTACTTCGTATGTACCGCCCGGAATTGGTTTTAAAAGACCGCCACGGCCTACGATAAGGTTAAGTGATTTGATGTCAAAATTTTTCTCCTTTAAGAAAGAAACAATTATATCTTTACGGAAATCCTTCTGGTCAATAACAGTAGGATATTTTGCGATTTCTTCTGTAGAATGTCTTAAAGTCTCGTCGAAGAGAAGAGTGGTATCTTCAAATACACCGATTTTGGTTGATGTTGAACCAGGATTAATTACTAAAATTTTAACTGACATATTAATACCTTCCTTTATTTATTTTTCATTGCCTCGGCAACAACGGCACCGAGGGCAAGGGAATTTACTTTAACTTCAAATGAATCTGAACGTGAAGTAAGGATAACAGGAGCTTTGGTTCCTGTAATCATATTACCGTTAATAACTTTTGCTGTATGAACCATTGCTTTGTAGCAGATGTTTCCTGCGTGAATGTCCGGGAATAATAAGATATCGGCATCCCCCACAATCTTTCTGTCTGTACATCCCTTATGTTCTGCAGCTTCAGGACAGATAGCAAGGTCCATTGAAAGAGGACCGTCTACGATACAGTCTGTGATTTTGCCTTCTTCATTCATCTTTACAAGTTCTGCAGCATCGACAGTAGCCGGCATCTTAGGATTAACAACTTCAACTGCTGCAAGTGGTGCAACCTTAGGATTGTCAATTCCGCATGCGTTACAGATTTCAACTGTGTTGCTGATAATATTAACTTTATCTTCAAGTGTCGGATATGGAATAAAAGCAACGTCTGTTAAGAAAAGAAGCTTGTCAACACCTTCTACGTCAAATACACAGACGTGAGAGAGTGGTTTGCCTGTTCTGAGACCTACTTCTTTGTCAAGAACGCTCTTTAAGAAGCCCTTTGTATCAATAAGTCCTTTCATGTACATATCAGCCTTGCCGTCGTGTACAAGTTTAACTGCTGTATGTGCGGCTTCTGTAACATCTTTAACATCAATTACTTCATAATCATTGATGTCCATAGAAAGAGATGCTGCGATTTCTTTGATTTTATCGGCATCACCTACGAGAATAGCATTAGCAATTCCTCTTTCTTTTGCGGCCTTGCATGCCTCTAATACCGCATCATCCTGTGCAACGGCAACGGCAACTGTCTTTGGACTGCATTCTTTTACTTTAGCCATAATGTCACTAAAACTCTTAACCATTTTAATATATCTCCTTTGTTATTAAAACTTACTTAGTTAAAATTTTAACACTTTGATATGTAAAGGTCAAATGCAAATTATGTTGACTTTTCCTTATTTAAATGATAATATACAAAACGCAAACAAGTTGCAAATGCAACAAGATAGCCTTTTGAAAGAAAAGAGGAATGATTATGTCAGCCAGAAACTATAAAACGGTCAGTCACAGTAAAATAATAGAATACCTTGAAGCAAACAGAGACAGAATGGTCAAGGTACAGGATATAGACAATTATCTTAAAGATACGGGAATTGAAGTTAACAACTCAACCATATACAGATACCTCAATAAATTAAGCAACGACGGCGTAATTATGAAGTATGTTGCAAACAAAGGAGAAATGTCATCTTTTCAGTATGTGGGCGACAGTGGTCATAACTGCCGTGAACATCTTCACTTAAGATGCGTCAGATGTGAAAAAATAATACATCTTGAATGTGATTTTATGAAGGAAATTGAGAATCATGTCATGAACCATCACGGATTTTCACTTATATGTGAATCATCCGTTCTTTATGGAATATGCAGGGAGTGTAGGGAAAATGAAAAGAATATGTAGTGTTTTTATTGCTCTGGTGCTGGTGCTTACGGTAACCGGCTGCGGGCTTGATACGAATAAGAAAAGTGATAAAGTAAGCATTGTTACAACAATGTTTGCCGCATACGATTTTGCGAGGGAAATAGCGGGAGACAGAGCGGACATAACTCTTTTATTAAAGCCCGGTGCAGATTCCCATTCCTATGAACCGTCACCTAAGGATATGGTCGCAATTGATAATTGTGATATATTCATCTATACAGGCGGCGAGAATGATGACTGGGTAGACCGGATAGCAGCATCTTCCTCCAATAAGGATATGAAGATTATTAAAATGTTAGACCTTGTTGATAAGTATGAAGAAGAAATAACCGAGGGTATGGAACACCATGAAGGGCATAACCATGATGAAGACCACGACCATGACGAAGATACTTCCGAATGGGACGAACATGTATGGACGGACCCGGAGAATGCAAGGATTATTTCCAAAAAAATAGCCGATACACTGGCTCTGGCGGATTATCAGGGAAAAGATTACTATATGGGTAATTACAAAAAATATGAAAAAGAATTGAAAGACCTTGACGAAGAATTCAGGATCCTTATTGATAATGCAAAAAGAAAAGAAGTGATATTCGGTGACAGATTTCCGCTAAGATATTTTGTGGAAGCTTACGGACTGACATATTATGCAGCTTTTCCGGGATGCACATCGGAATCCGAACCTTCGGCTAAAACAGTTGCTTTTCTTATTGACAAAGTAAAAACAGATAATATACCCGTAATATTTACAATAGAGTTAAGCAATGGCAATATTGCAAAAACCATTGCAAAAAGCACAGGCACAAAAGTTCTGACTTTTTACACCTGCCACAATATCGGCAAGGATGATTTTGAAAAAGGTGAGACATATGTAAGCCTTATGAGAAGAAATCTTGCTACACTTAAGGAGGCATTGTACTGATGGCACTTATTACATGTAAAAATTTAAGTCTTGGATATGAAGGGCATACAATACTTAAAGACATAAATTTTAAACTGGACGGAGGAGAATATCTTTGCATAATAGGTGAAAACGGTGCGGGCAAAAGCACATTGGTTAAAGGTCTTTTAAGACTTAAAAAACCTATGGGAGGAAGCATCATTCCCGGCGATAATTTAAAACATAAAGAAATCGGATATCTTCCCCAGCAGACAATGATTCAGAAAGATTTTCCGGCAAGTGTATATGAGGTTGTTATATCAGGAAGACTTAACAATCTGGGTTTTAGACCTTTTTATACAAGAAAGGATAAAGAGGATGCCATACAGAAAATGAAACTTATGGGCATATATGACATAAAAGACAAATGCTATCATGACCTTTCAGGAGGACAACAGCAGAGGGTTCTTTTAGCAAGGGCAATGTGCGCAACCAAAAAAGTTATTCTTCTTGACGAACCTGTAGCAGGACTCGACCCTGTGGTAACGGCTGAACTTTATGAACTTATAGCTTCCATCAACAAGAATATGGGAATTACCGTTATAATGGTAAGTCATGACATGGAAGCAACACTGAAATATGCTTCACATATTCTGTATATTTCCGATGAAACAGCTTTTTTCGGAACAAAAGAAGAATATATGAAGTCAAAAGGCTTTGAAAAACTTACAGCGGCGGCAAACAGGTCAGAAGGAGGATTTTAAGATGATTGAATTAATAAAAACAATGTTTTCTTATGATTTTATGGTACAGGCTGTTGTAGTCGGACTTTTAGTTACCTTGTGCGCATCATTGCTTGGAGTGAGCATGGTTTTAAAAAGATATTCAATGATAGGTGACGGTCTTTCCCATGTTGGATTTGCCGCACTTGCGCTTGCAACGGCATTTAATACGGCACCGCTTAAGGTTGCAATACCTGTATGTATTGTTGCAGCATTTTTTCTGTTAAGAATCAGCAATAACGGCAAAATAAAGGGTGACCAGGCTGTGGCACTTTTATGCAGCGGTTCCCTTGCAGTGGGGGTAATGATACTTTCCATTTCTTCGGGAATGAATACTGATGTCAATAATTATATGTTTGGAAGTATCCTTTCAATCAGTGCGGAAGATGCACTGCTTACAAAAATATTATCCATAATCGTGCTTATAATGTTTGTATTGTTTTTTAACAGGATATTTGCGGTTACTTTTGATGAGAATTTTGCGAAAGCCACGGGAACGGCGGCTGGAGTATATAATATGATTCTGGCCGTACTTACCGCTGTTACGGTGGTTATCGGTATGAGAATAATGGGAGCACTTCTGATATCAAGTCTTGTTATTTTTCCGAGTCTGACATCAATGAGGGTGTGCAATACCTACAAAGGCGTTGTGATGAGCTCTGTAATTGTGGCAGTCATAAGTTTTATGATTGGCATAACCATATCGTTTGCATACGGAACACCTACGGGTGCAAGTATTGTATGCGTGGATATAGTATGTTTTGCACTTTTTAGCATTGCCGGTCAGATAAAACAAAGGACAGCTAAATAATACCTGAATTACGGTATCTGCTTGGGGTAACGTGGTATTTTCTTTTGAAAATACGGTTATAATATGACAGGTTATCGTATCCGCAGGCGGCTGCTATGTCGATGATATTATCATCAGATGACAGAAGCATACGGGCGGATGCAGATAATCTGTAGTCGTTCAGGTAATCTATAAAGGATGTACCCATGGATTTTTTGAAGAATTTCATGAAATGTGAAGGGGAAAAATTACAAAACGAAGAAATGTCTTCTATGCTTATGGAATGCTGGTAATTTTTTTCTATAAAACCAAGAATGTCCTTAAGTTTATCAAGATTCTTATTGTTCTTTACTTCCATATTTTCACAAGAACTGTTATATATAATGTAAAAAAATTCAAAAAGATATCCTTTAAGCGCAAGCTGGTAGCCTTTCGGAAATGTCTTGCAGATATTATCTGCCCTGTCAAGACAACTAGCAAGAGGTCCATGAATATCGTCCTCAAGGGTGATAAGGTGGTTAAAAGATAACATTCCGGACATAAGCGGTATAAAAACCTCGGATTCCAGAGAGTCCGAATGTTTGGAAATGAGCATGTCGGATGAAAAAATAATATTTTCGTATTCCATGGAGTAGTTTTCAAGCTGCGTTATGCCATGCAGCTGCCCGGGAATTACCACAATAATATCACCTGCCTCCACATACATCATATCCATATCAAGGGAAATAGTCCCTTTGCCCTTTTTTATATATATTATTTCCATTTCGTTGTGCCAGTGGGGTGTTACTTCATTAAAATCCAAGGGAATTGAACAGATATATGTATTATATGGAAAGAGTGAATCAGCATGATTCTTGTGTTCGTGGTATATTTCATATTCAGGAATATTCATAAAAGCCTCCAATTTGTTTGAAATCAACAAGATATGATAGTATTGTACCATATTTTAATTATATACTACAAGAAAAATGTTTGAAGATAATATTATAATACATTCATAATGTTAATTTATACGAAAGGACATTAGTAATGGGAAAAGAACTTGAAAGAGGAGCAGGAATACTGCTTCCAATCAGCAGTCTCCCTTCTCCATACGGAATCGGTACACTTGGTGACAAGGCATACGAATTCGTGGATATGCTAAGAAGCTCAGGACAGAAATACTGGCAGGTACTTCCTGTCGGACCTACAAGCTTCGGCGACAGCCCATACCAGTCATTTTCGGCATTTGCCGGTAATCCGTATTTTATCGACTTAGACTATCTTGTAGAAGAAGGTCTGTTAGATAAGGAAGAATTGGACAATACTTTCTGGGGAAGTGACTCTGAATTTATTGAATATGACGTTATATATAATGCCAGATTCAATATTTTAAGAAAAGCTTATAAGGCATCTCTTCACAAGAAGACAGATGAATATAAGAAATTCCTTGAAGAGAATAAGTACTGGCTTCATGATTATGCCTTGTTTATGGCAATAAAGGCTGACCATAACAACGAGGAATGGCTCAGATGGGAAAAGGATATAAGATTCCGCAAACCGGAAACTGTTGCCAGATACGAAAAGAAACTTGCAGATGATATTGATTTTTATAAATTCCTTCAGTACAAGTTCTATGAGCAATGGCTTAAATTAAAAGCTTATGCCAATAGAAAGGGAATACAGATTATAGGTGATATTCCGATTTATGTAGCGCTTGACAGCGCTGATGTCTGGACTAATCATACATTATTCCAACTTGATAATGAATGGAAGCCAATCAATGTGGCAGGATGTCCGCCTGATATGTTTTCTTCATACGGCCAGAAATGGGGCAATCCTATTTATGACTGGAAGGCAATGGAAAAAACTGATTTTGCATGGTGGAAGAAGAGAATGGCTGCGTCAGCCAGACTTTATGATGTAACAAGAATAGACCACTTTATCGGAATTGTCCGTTATTATAATATCCCACTTGACAAAGATCCTATAGACGGATTTTATGCGGAAGGACCGGGAATTAAGCTTATCAAAGCTATCGACAGTGCGATGGGAGATGCCAAGGTTATCGCAGAAGACCTTGGAGTGGTAGTACCTGAGGTAACAGAACTTATTAAGAAATCAGGTTATCCGGGAATGAAGGTTCTTCAGTTCGCATTCGACGGTAACGGAGACAATGAACATATTCTTCATAATCATGAGAAGAATTATGTTGCATATCTTGGAACACATGACAATGATACAGTGGTAGGATATCTTGAAAATCTGAATGAAAGATGTCAGGAATATATGATGAAATATCTTCACATACCTGACATGTACAGTGCGGCAAGTGCTCTTATAAGAGCTGCTTACGGCAGTGTTGCCAATACAGTCATTATCCAGATGCAGGATCTTTTATACAAAGATAGCACGGCAAGAATGAACACTCCGTCAACACTTGGAATTAACTGGAAGTGGAGAATGAAAGACGGAGAATTTACAAACGAACTCAGAGACAATCTTCGTGAGCTTACCAAGCTCTATGGAAGAAGCAATATTAAGAAATACTTCAACAAGGAGGACTATATGTTATCTAATATTTGTGAAAAAAATTACAACAAGGCAATCAAGGATTGCACAAACGAGGAAATTTACTTTGCACTCTTAGAGATGACAAAGGAACTTGCTAAGGAGAAAGAATCTAACAAAGGCAAGAAGAAAGTATATTACATTTCAGCAGAATTCTTAATCGGTAAGCTTTTATCTAACAACCTTATTAACCTTGGCATTTTTGATACAGTTAAGGAAGAACTTGAAGCTAATGGCAAGAGCATCTATGAAATTGAAGAAGTTGAACCGGAACCATCACTTGGTAACGGCGGACTTGGAAGACTTGCAGCCTGCTTCATTGATTCAATGGCTTCACTGGGACTTAACGGTGACGGTATCGGCCTTAACTACCATATGGGTCTTTTCAAACAGGTATTTGAGAATCATTTCCAGAAAGAAACTCCTAACCCATGGATTGAAGAAAAGAGCTGGCTTACAAAAACAGATGTTACCTATGATATCCAGTTTAACGGTTTCTCTGTTAAATCAAGACTTTATGATATCGATGTAACAGGTTATAACAACAGAACTAATAAACTTCACTTATTCGATATTGAATCAGTAGATGACAGTCTTGTTAATCCTGACAACATCAACTTCGATAAGAGCGATGTATATAGGAACCTTACATTATTCCTTTACCCTGATGACAGCGACGAAGCAGGTAACTTATTAAGAATTTACCAGCAGTATCTTATGGTTGCTTCAGGCGCAAGACTCATAATTGATGAGTGTAAAGCAAAGGGCTCTAACTTACATGACCTTTATGAATATGCAGCAATCCAGATTAATGATACACATCCTTCAATGGTTATTCCTGAATTAATCCGTCTCCTTAATAACGAAGGAATCGGAACAGACGAAGCTGTTGAAATTGTTACTAAGACATGTGCTTATACTAACCACACAATCTTAGCTGAAGCATTGGAAAAATGGCCAATTTCTTACCTTGAAAGAGTTGTACCACAGCTTGTACCAATCATCAGGGACCTTGACAGAAGAGTAAGAGAAAAATATCAGGATCCTTCAGTATACATCATTGATGACCAGGGAAGAGTTCATATGGCACATATGGATATCCACTACGGATACAGTGTAAACGGTGTTGCTTACCTCCATACAGAGATTCTTAAGAACTCAGAATTGAACAACTTCTACAAGATTTATCCTGAGAAGTTTAACAATAAGACTAACGGTATTACATTCAGAAGATGGCTTCTTCACTGCAACGAAGAACTTGCAGCATACATTGAAGAGTTAATCGGACCTGATTTCAAGAAAGATGCTTCTAAGTTAGAAGATCTCCAGAAATATCTTGATGATGAAAAAGTTCTTAACAAACTTATGGAAATCAAGACAAGCAAGAAGAAAACATTCAAAGATTTCATTAAGGCTACACAGAACATTGACATTGACGAAAATTCTATTTTCGATATTCAGGTTAAGAGACTTCATGAGTACAAACGTCAGCAGATGAATGTTCTCTGGGTAATTTACAAGTACCTTGAAATCAAGGCTGGAAATCTTCCAAAGAGACCTATTACGGTTATTTTTGGTGCTAAGGCAGCTCCGGCTTATGTAATTGCAAAGGATATCATTCATTTAATCCTCTGCTTACAGGAAGTAATTAACAATGATCCTGAAGCAAATAAGTACCTCAAGGTAGTTATGGTTGAGAATTACAATGTATCCAAGGCAGCAAAGATTATTCCTGCATGCGATATTTCTGAACAGATTTCACTTGCTTCTAAGGAAGCTTCAGGTACAGGTAACATGAAGTTCATGTTAAACGGTGCCCTTACACTTGGTACAAAAGATGGTGCTAACGTTGAAATCGGAGAACTTGTAGGAGAAGAAAACATCTACTTCTTCGGTGAAAGTAGCGAACAGGTTATCGAACATTATGCTAAGGCTGATTATTCAGCAAAGAGCTATTATGTTAACGATGCAAGAATTAAAGAACTTGTAGACTTTATCATCAGTGCTCCGGTAATGAAAGTCGGTGATGCAGATACATTATTAACACTTCATGCTGAATTAATTAAGAAAGACTGGTTCATGACATTACTTGATATCAATGACTATATCAGAGTTAAAGAAATCGCATTAGCTGATTACGAAGACAGAAAAACATGGGCAAGAAAGACTCTTATTAATATCAGCAAGGCAGGATTCTTCTCATCAGACAGAACTATTGCTGAATACAATAAGGATATCTGGAAACTTAACTAATGTCCGGATTTATTAAATAACAACTGCGGCATACAGCTGCATACAGGGACTCTGTTCACAATTTGTGGACAGAGTTCTTTGCATTAGTTAGTATTGTATGTTATAATGACTGAGAATTTTAGATGGGAATTGAGAGCAATGTATAAAATATTAATTGTAGACGATGAGAAAATTGAAAGAAATGGTATAAGAATGTTGTTAAACAGCCTTGGATATTCCTTTGAAATTGCGGAGGCTAATAATGGACAGACTGCATATGATTTGATGAGCGGGAATGAATTTGATATTGTGCTCACTGACATTAAAATGCCTTTTATGAATGGCATCGAACTTATAAAAAAATGCAGGGATAATGGTTCGGAGCAGAAATTTATAATTTTCAGCGGATGTAATGAATTTGGATATGCCAAGCAGGCAGTTAAAATGGATGTATCTGATTATATTTTAAAACCTGTGGATCCTTCCGAGTTTGAAGATACCATCAATAAGGTGATTGGGGAAATTGAAGAATCCAGAGTACATAAAGAACTCAAGATAAAAAGCATTGAGTTTATGCACGAACATATGCTGTATCTGGCAACAACCGGAGCCTCAATGTCAGAAATTAAAGAGCATAATAAGGATTTGCTTCCTACAGATTTTCTTGATAAATTTAAGAGAATGATGCTTATAGAGTTTAATTGTGACTTTTTTGGAAGAAAGGGAATGGATTTTAAGGAATATCTTGAAAAAACAGAACCAAGGACGGATGCGTATCTTAATCTTAATCCACAGCAATCGGTTCTTTATTTTAACGATGATAATCTCCCTTTCAAAGATATAGCTGACAATATCTGTAATGATGTTGCAATAACTTATAACACAAAGTGTTTTATTGCAATATCGGGTAAGATTGAGGGATATGAAGGTATTACCAAGGGAATGGAAGAAATGGAAGCCCTGATGGAAAATAAATTCTACGACAGAAACAGCAATGTATTTTACAAAGGGATGAATTGCGAAAATGATGAAGCAGTGCAGACGGATGACGATACCGTAATCAAGCAGATGAAGCAGGATGTCAAGATGAAAGATGCAGCCAGCTTAAGAGAACATTTTGCCATATTCTGTGAAAAATACGGTGGAAAACGTGTTTTTTCACAGGTGTATGTCAAGTTCCTTTTCTCTAATCTGCTGAAAACTTTTTATGAAAGCCTTCCGGCGACGGATGAGAAAGAACTTAACGAAGAAATTGAATTGCTTTATAAGTCAGAGGATTTTGACACGGTCAGGGGCATAGTTGATAAGAATATTGACAGACTTGCCGGTTCTTTTGATAAAAATCCGTCCATGGTACATAGGGAAATAGAAATTGTTAAGAAGTACATATACGAGCATTTCGGAGAGGATATAAGTGTTGAGTCACTCAGTAAAATGGTATATATGGCACCAAGCTATTTAAGCTCTGTATTTAAAAAAGAAACAGGCGTAAATTTGAGCCGTTTCATTAAGACATACAGAATGGAACAGGCAAAGGACATGCTTGAGAATTCCATGGCAAAAATAGTGGATATAAGTGAGACCTGCGGATATCCGAATGTATCATATTTCTGCTCCAGCTTCAGGGAATATTTTGGAATTAGTCCTCAAAAGTTCAGAAAAAACGGAGAATAAAAATGAACAATACCGGTACAAAGAAAAAAGGAATGAGATTAAAAAGCAAGCTTACGATGGTATATATCCTCGCAGGCTTTCTTCCTATTGTAGTTATTCTGTTTGTAAATTATTTCCAGATGCGTTCTGTATTCAAAAATCAGGAAACAAATACCTTGTATAGTTTTATAAACAGAAGCACTCTTGATCTTGATGCCGAATTTAAAAAATATGCCGAACTTGCCAAACTTATAACAAATGATGAAAATGTCAATGATATTTTAAGCACAATTTATCTTGACGATAACAGAATTAATGAAAAATTTGACCTAAGTGTTGCTTCGTCTTTAGATACTTTCATATATTTTCATAACGAAGTCAGCAAAATCACAATATATACTGACAGGATTGTTGATTATAAAAATAAATATCTTGCACCAATAGAAGAATTAAAAAAAGCAGACTGGTATGAAAGCATAGCAGATTCAAGGAATAATAACTGGATTGCCGGCACAGATGAAAAGACTATTGTACTTGTAAGAAAAATGCAGTCTCTTGAAGAAAATGGGATAAACGGATATTTCTATGAAAAAATTAACTATGATAATGTATTTGAAATCCTGAATGAAAACATCTCGGATAATTATGGAATATATGTTTCCGACAGACTGGGACAGAATATATATTCCTATGATACTTTCACTGATAAAAATAAAGAATATAACCTTAGTCTGTCGGAAATTACAAAAAAATATCCTGACAAGAACAAAGACTATTTCATTGTAAAAAAAACAATTCCTGAGACGGGCTGGAATGTATGGCTTTACAAACCTGAAAAATTAATGGGAACTTCCATAAGACAGATTAACATAATTACATTCGGCGGAACACTTGTATGCCTTGTTGCCACATTTATGTGCATACGGTTTACGGCAATATTTGTAACTACAAGAATCGGAAAACTTCAAAAGGCTGTTGCAAGGGTGGAAAAAGAAGATTTTTCATATGCACTGAATACCACAAGCCAGGATGAGATAGGTGAACTGATTACGAGCTTCTCCAAAATGGAAAGAAAACTCAATTATCTTATAAACGAAGTATACAAAAGCAGAATAAAAGAAAAAGAATATGAAATGAAGGCTTTACAGGCACAGATAAATCCCCATTTCCTCTATAACACGCTTTCACTTATTAACTGGAAAGCCATAGAAGCCGGAAAAAGGGATATAAGCAAAATAACACTGGCACTGTCCGCATTTTACAGAACCTCCCTTAATAAAGGAAATAATATAACACATATTTCAGGAGAAATAGAAAATATGCGTTCGTATTTAAGCATACAGCTTATGCTTCATGACGATGGCTTTGATGTTACGGAGGATATAGATGATTCCGTACTTGAATATACCTGCCCTAATCTCATATTGCAGCCTCTGATAGAAAATGCCATTGACCATGGAATAGATGTAATGCCCGGGGACAGAAGAGGCGTAATAAGCGTAATTTGTAAAGACATGGATACATACATACAATTTGTTATTAAAGATAATGGCATAGGAATGACTAAAGAACAGACTGTCAAAATATTGACAAAGGACTCGAAAGGATACGGTGTAAGGAATGTAAACGAACGGCTGAAGCTGTGTTACGGAGAAGAATATCCTATGATAATAAAAAGCAAAGAAAATACAGGAACAGAAGTAATAATAACGATTCCTAAGAAAAATTAAGATTTAAGAAAAACAATATATATCTAAAAAAAATGATATATACTAACTAAATGCACTATTTTATAATAAAAAAGTGGTTGGTAACTTGTATATTTTGTACAAAATACCCAAAACAACCTAATATTTAGGTATTATAAGAAGGAGGAATTTTCAAAATGAAATTCAAAAAAGTAGCAGCTTTATTATTAGCTGGTGTTATGTGTGCAGCTACAGTTGTTGGATGCGGTAAGAACAACGACAGCAAGACTGATTCTACAACAACACCTAAGGCAGATGAAAGCAAAGCATCAGAAGAAGCTAAGACAACAGCAGAAGATGAGAAGCTTTCAGCAACAATTACAGTATGGAGCTCGGCAGAAGACCAGGATGAGAAGAATGGTAACTGGTTAAAGACAAGATGTGATGCATTCAATGCAGCTCATCCAAATTGGGATCTTACATTCAAGTATAGTGTATGTGGCGAAAATGATGCAGCTACAAATGTAACAAAGGATGCATCAGCAGCTGCTGATGTATATATGTTCGCTAATGACCAGCTTCAGAAGTTCATTGATGGTGGAGCTATCTCAAGACTTGGTGGAGATGTAGAAGCTTATATCAGAGATACTAACTCAGAAGAAATGGTTAATACAGTAACTGTTGGTGATGCTGTATATGGTGTTCCTTACACAGCTAATACATGGTTTATGTACTATGACAAGAGAGTCTTCACAGAAGATGATGTTAAGAACCTTGATAAGATGCTTGAAGTAGCAGGTTCTAAGAATAAGAAGGTTTCTTTCAAACTTACTGACGGATGGTATATCGGTGCATTCTACGCAGGAAACGGATGTACATTCTTCGGTGATGGAACTGACGAATCAGCAGGCATCGATTTTGAAGGCGAGAAGGCAACAGCAGTAACTAACTACCTCATTGATCTTACTGATAATCCAGCATATATGACTGATGATTCAGGATCAGGTCTTGCAGGTCTTAAAGATGGTTCAGTAGCAGCACTTTTCTCAGGTTCATGGGATTTATCAGCTGTAGAAGAAGCACTTGGCAAAGAAAATGTTGGTGTTGCACAGGCTCCTACATATAAACTTGGTGACAAAGAAATTCAGATGAAGCCATTTACAGGATCTAAGGCAGTGGCTGTTAACAAGACATCTCCTAATCAGAAAGTAGCTACTCAGCTTGCTCTTTGGTTAGCTAATGAAGATTCACAGAAGACACGTTATGAATCAAGAGGTATCATTCCATGTAATACTAAGTTACTTGACACACTCAAAGATGATAAGCTCGTTGCAGCACAGAACGGTCCTTCAATCATGCAGCCATTCGTATCTAAGATGAATGCATACTGGGAACCAGCAAAGGCTATGGGACAGCAGATTACATCAGATGCTTGTACACATGACAATGCTGAGGAGAAGACAGTAGAAATGAATACAGCTTTCAATAAGGAAGCTCTTTAATTGACAACTGATTTTTAATTAAGTAATCTTATAGTGCTTCGGATGCCGGCTTGCCGGCATTACGAAGCATTATAAAAGTAAGGAGGCTTGCAAATGCGTGGCAATAAAGTCAGGAAAAAAAGAACTAAAGAATTTCCTAATCCGTATTCACTGAAGAATGCGTTTGCAAAGGGAAGCATATTCACAAGACTTTCAGCTGTTGTAATGGGTCTTGGCAATATAGTATATGGACAGATTGTAAAAGGATTATTGTTTCTTGCGGTTGAAGTTGGCTACATACTCTATATGATTAATTATGGTGTCAGCTGCCTGGGCAAATTCTTTAAGCTGGGTGGTAAGCAGGCTGTGGAAGTATGGGATGATGCACAAGGCATTTTTGTATATTCTTCACAGGACAGAACCATTGAATTCCTTTTGTATGGCGTTGTAGCAATAGGAATTACAGTTTTATTTATCATTATTTGGAAAAGTGCTATAAGCAGTTCATATAAGGCACAGTGTGAAAAAGCAGAAGGTAAGCGACCAGCTTCATTCAGACAGGATCTTAAGAGCTTAACAGACAAAAACTTAAACAGGTTATTGCTTGCATTACCTGTAACGGGCGTTGTTGTATTTACAGTTCTTCCACTTGTATTTATGATTTGTATGGCATTTACTACATACGATTTGAATCATCCTCTTGTATTTAACTGGAATGGTCTCGCTAACTTTGGTAAAGCATTAAATTTGAAAGATTCAATTGGACAGGAATTCTGGCCGGTACTTGGTTGGACATTATGTTGGGCAGTAGCTGCAACATTCTCTAACTTTATACTTGGAACTATTCTTGCAATTGTTATTAACAGAAAGGGTACAAAGCTTAAATCAATGTGGAGATTTAACTTCATGCTTTCGGCTGCCATACCTCAGTTCGTTTCATTGTTATTAATGAGAACTATGTTTAATGATAATGGTATAATTAATACATTGTTAATTAATGCCCATGTTCTTACAAAAGGAATATCATTCTGGCAGTCAACTTTCTGGGCTAGATTTTTGGTAATTATGATTAATATCTGGGTCGGTGTTCCATTTACAATGATGCAGGTTACAGGTGTACTTCAGAATATCCCTTCTGATTTATACGAAGCTGCAAAAGTTGATGGTGCTGGTACAATAAGAATATTCTTCAAGATTACATTACCATACCTGTTATTTGTAACAGGACCATATCTTATTACTTCATTTACAGGTAATATTAACAACTTTAACGTTATTTTCTTACTTTCAGCCGGTGGTCCTACAAAGAACCTTGCATCGACCTCAGGTAAGACAGACCTTCTTGTTACATGGTTGTATAAGTTAACAGTAGGTACAGACAGACCATATTATAATATTGGTGCCGTTATCGGTATCTTTACGTTTATCATCCTTGCATCTGTATCGTTGCTTACTTACCATCGTACAGGAGCATATAAGAACGAGGAGGGATTCCAATAATGAAAAAAGTATCATCAGGAGCAAAAGTAAGAAAAACTATAGGAAACATATTCGTATATATTATTCTTACAGCGTTATCAATTATTTGGCTTTTCCCAATCGTTTGGATTGTACTTATCAGCTTTAAGAAAGATAAGGGTATGTATATGTCAACCCTTTTCCCAAAGGAATACTGGTTCGGCAACTATAAGAAATTGTTTACTGATACTAACATAATCAATTTTCCACAGATGTTCCTTAATACATTGATTATTGCTGTTTTCTGTTGTATTATATCCACATTCTTCGTACTTTGCGTTTCATATGTAATGTCAAGAATGAGATTCAGAATGAGAAGACCATTTATGAATATTGCATTAATCCTTGGTATGTTCCCGGGATTTATGTCGATGATTGCGACATATTACATTCTTAAGTCCATCGGTCTTACAGAGGGATCCATGATCAGGGTTGCACTGATTATGGTATACTCCGGGGGCTCGGGACTGGGATTCTACATAGCCAAAGGTTTCTTTGATACGATTCCTAAGTCCGTGGATGAAGCAGCATACATTGACGGTGCAACACGTTGGCAGGTATTTACAAGAATTACAATACCTCTCAGTAAACCAATTATTGTATATACAGTATTGAACTCATTTATGGGTCCATGGCTTGACTTTATCTTCTGTAAAGTTATCTGTGGTACTGACCAGAGATTCTATACGGTATCAGTTGGTTTGTGGAATATGCTTGAGAAGGAATATGTATACAATTGGTTTAACTGTTTCGCAGCCGGTGCGGTTGTGGTATCTGTACCAATTGCAACTCTCTTCTTGATAATGCAGAAATTCTATCAGGAAGGTGTATCAGGTGCTGTAAAGGGCTGATATATTTATCAGAAATATTTTATGAAACAAATGCACTCAGTATGGGGATTTCCTGTACTGGGTGTAAACTATATAACAAGGAGAACATAATGAAAAAAATCAAAAAAATCTGGGCTCTCTTGCTTATTGCAGCACTTTCTGTTTCGATATTAGCAGGCTGCGGCAAAAAGAAAGAGGATAACAACAGCAATGTAAAATTGGATCCGGACAATCTTGTGTCTGCAAATGTAGATGATAAGTATGGTTCATGTTATCAGGTATTTATATATTCATTTTGCGACAGTGATGGAGATGGAATAGGCGATTTTAATGGCCTTACATCCAAACTCGATTATATTAAAGATCTTGGATTTGACAGTATATGGCTTCTTCCGTTCCATAAATCACCAACATATCATAAGTATGATGTAATTGATTATTATTCAATAGATGAAGAATATGGAACTATGGAAGATTTTGATAAGTTCATTGCAGCATGTAAAGAAAAAAACATTGATGTATATATGGACCTCGTAATTAACCATACAAGTTCAAAACATGATTGGTTTAAAACTGCAAGAGAATATATAAAAGGACTTAAAAAAGGAGAAGAACCTGATTATTCTGTATGTCCTGAAGCTGAATATTATAATTTTAACAAAGAAGGCGGAAACGGTTATACTAAGATACCCGGAGACGGCGGATGGTATTACGAAAGCCAGTTCCAGAGCGGCATGCCGGATCTTAATCTTGATTGCACAGCACTCAGGACTGAGATTGAAAAAATAGCTAAGTTCTGGTATGACAAAGGAATCAGAGGATATCGTCTTGATGCGGCACTTCATTATTATGAAGGCAATAACGAAAAGAGTACGGAAGCACTGAAATGGTTCTATGATTATGTTGAGTCATTAGATTCGTCAAATTATGTAGTTGCGGAAGTATGGTCTGATGCATCGGCACTTGATAAATTCTATAAGAGTGGTGTAGACAGCCTTTTTAACTTCCCATACGGAACATCAGAAGGATACATTGTGCTTACATGTAACAGAGCAGGAAATGGTTCCGGTGGTGGAAAGTTTGCTAACTTTGTTGTAAACCGATATGTAGAGGTCAAAGCAATTGACAGCAATTATATTGATGCTGTATTCCTTGGAAATCATGATACAGGACGTCCGGCAGGTTTCTTGAAATATAATGAAAATGCTGTTAAATTCGGTGCTGCTTTACAGTTCTTTACACCTGGTAAGACATTCGTATATTACGGAGATGAACTTGGCATGACAGGTACGGGAAAAGATGAAAATAAGCGTGCACCAATGTATTGGAATGAGAATGAAAATACTGCGGGAATGACAAAAGGTCCTTCTGCAATGGAAAAACAGGAACACAGATTTGGTTCGTACGAGACACAGAAAGATGATAAGTTATCTATTTATAACTATTATAAAAAAGCACTTCTTATCAAAAATGCTTTCCCTTCAATAGGAAGAGGCACTCCTGAGGCATTAACAAAGCTCATTGAACAGGATGGTAACTTATACGCATTGTCTTATACTACAGATAATGAGAAGACATATGTAATATGTAATGATAGTGAAGAAGCTACAACAGTGACTGTTTCTAAATCAGATTACAGTTATACAGGAATAGCAGCTACTTTATCTGTATCTGAAGAAGAGGCATCACTTGATGGAGAAAAATTAACAATACCGGCATTTGGCTGTGTAGTATTAAAATAATAAAGACTGTCCGAAAACAGTCTTTAAGGTAAGACTCTGTTCACATTGTAAATACTTTGTGAACAGAGTTTTTTATATATAATAGTCAAAAGAGACTCTGTTAGCCACATGGGGATTATATTTTTTACCCATTCTGATATGTTCCGGGGAATTTAGATATTCAGAAAGAACAGATTCGTCCTCAAGAACCATTTCAATCATCAAATCCATATTAGCAGGACGATCAATACAATTTTTGTGAATTGAAATTTCTTTGATTTTTGGATACTCTTCTTTAATTCTGGAAAAAGCATCAACATATTCGTTAAAATGCTCTTCCTTAAAAAAATTATCTTCAAAAGTAAAAATTACAAAATGCTTTAACATATAAAAAACCTTCCTTAAAAATAAGTTGACATAAGTATAAATCCGGTGTTAGCATTAATCAATATGAAAGTTAATTTTTATCGTAAAATGGAGTTGATTTTATGAGTTATAATGTAAGTCTGCCATCTTATTCAGTTGGCACGGATGTATATAAACTTGTCGGCAGTATTTGTGCCGGATATGGTCATAAAGCGGTAGCAATAGGTGGACATAAGGCTATGGCTGCGGTTAAAGATAAACTGTGTAAAGCAATAATAGATTCTGATATTGAAATCAGTGATTTTATATGGTATGGCGGTGAAGCTTCCTATGAAAATGTGGAGAATCTTATGTCACTTGAAACTGTCAGAAATGCAGATATGTTATTTGCAATTGGCGGAGGAAAAGCCACAGATACAGTCAAGACACTTGCTGATATGACTGGCAAACCTGTTTTTACATTTCCTACAATTGCATCTAACTGTTCATCCTGCACATCAGTTTCAATAATGTATAAGAATAATGGTATATTTTTAAAACCACATTTTTTTGCCAACCCACCGGCTCATGCATTTATTGATACAGAGATTATCGCTGATTCTCCTAAGAGATATATGTGGGCAGGAATCGGGGATACATACGCAAAGCATTTTGAAAGCAGTATTTCCTCAAGGGATGAAGAAGTTCCTCATTATATTGCTTTAGGTGTCAATATTGCAAGAATGTGCTATGAACCCATGTTAAAATACGGCAGAAAAGCACTCGAAGATATTGAGAAACATCTGGTAACTTCTGATTTTGAACAGGTGCTTCTATCAATTATAGTAAGTACGGCGGCAGCGTCGATTCTCTTAACTAATGATAAGATAATCGATTACAATACAGGGCTTGCACATGCAATATTTTACGCCCTTACCACATATCCTCATATTGAAAAGAACCATTTACACGGAGAAGTAGTAGCTTTTGGTGTACTTGTACTTTTACTGGTAGACAATGATGAGGAAAATTTCAAAAAATTATATGAATTTAATAAGGCTGTCGGATTACCGGTCAGACTTGAAGACATAGAGATTAGCAGGGATGATATCGACAAAGTGGCCAAAATCACGGTGGCAATGAAGGATATCGAACATAATCCTTATGAAATAACATCGGATATGGTTAAAGCGGCACTTATTAAATTAGAAAATATATAAAAGAGGAAGAAAAGATGAAAAAGAAATTAGCATTATTTTTTACTGCCATTTTAGCAATGGCATGTGTACTGTCAGGATGCGGAGGCAAGGACAAAAAAACATCCGGTAAGAAAATCGGAGTTATCCAGATGATAGAAAACGGCGCATTCAATGATATGAGAGACGGTATTCTCGAAGAAATGAAAGCAAAGGGATATGAAAATGTTGAAGTTAAATGTGCACAGGGAGATGCATCCGCTCTTCAGACTATAGCACAGAATATGGCAGACGGTTCTTACGACCTTGTTTTTACAATTGCAACACCATCAACACAGGCAATCGTTAATCTTGAAACAGAGACACCTGTATTTTTCTGTGCGGTTTCGGCACCGGTGGCTGCAGGTGTAATCACAGATATGGAAAAACCTGACAAGAATGCTACCGGAACAAGCAATGCAATTCCTGTAAGTGATATTTTTGCACTCAGCGATAAACTTACACCTGATGTGAAGACTTACGGATTTATATACTGCACAAGTGAAGATAACTCAGTTAATACTATTAAAAATGCCAAAGAATACTGCGACAGCAATAATATCAAATACGAGGAAGTATCTGTAACGTCTTCATCGGATGTTGAACAGGCAATCAAGTCTCTTACAGATAAAGGCGTAGATGCTGTTTTCATCCCAAATGACAGCGTTGTTATGTCAGCAATGTCTGTAGTAACAGAAGTGGCAAGGGACAAAAAGATTCCTGTATACGGAAGCTCAGCAACAATGGTTGACGCCGGCTGCTTTGCAACAATAGCTGTTTCTGATGAAGAAATCGGTAAGATGACAGCTGATATGGCAGTAGAATACCTTGACGGGGGAAAGAAAGTAGAAGAAATTCCTGCCGTTGTTGTTCCTGCATCAAAAACAGTTGTAAATAAGACAACAGCAGAAGCAATTGGGGTAACTATTTCAGATAATGCAGAAATTACTTATGTTGAAGATGCGAAATAAAACAGAAAGGATGTCTTTTTGACATTACAGATTAAATTATGGCAATATGGTTCAGTACCTTACAACAGGGTTTTATATATGGAATAATGGCGTTGGGCATATATATAAGTTTTAAAATACTTAATGTACCTGACCTTACAATGGAAGGAAGTTTTTCTTTTGGGCTTGCGGTATCGGCAATGATGACAATTGCCGGACACCCATATCTTGGTCTGGTTCTTTCTCTTGTGGCAGGAGCTGCGGCGGGATGTGTAACGGGTATATTACAGACAAAACTTAAAATACATCCTATTCTTGCCGGAATAATTACCATGAGCGGTCTTTATTCAATAAATCTTAAAGTTATGGATAATGCAGCCAATGTATCCCTGCTTAAAGGAAAGCCAAGAACTATTTTATCCGATATGAGGGAGCTGCTCCCTAATCTTGATAAAGAGGTGGTTAAGATAATAATACCTGCAGCTTTTGTGGTTTTGTTTATTGTATTGCTTACGTTTTTTTTCAAAACACATTACGGACTTTGCATAAGAGCGACAGGTGACAATGCAGATATGTTAAGAGCTTCTTCGGTAAATGTTGATATTACCAAAATTGTGGGACTGGGAATAAGCAATGCGTGTATAGCTTTTTCAGGCGGATTGCTGGCACAGATACAGGGTTATGCGGACATTAACAGCAGCATAGGCATGCTGGTTGTCGGCCTTGCCTCTGTTATCATCGGTGAGACGATTTTTGGCAGACATAATGTAATGATTGGACTAATTTCTGTAATAGTGGGTTCGGTTATTTACAGACTGATAATATCTGTGGTATTGAGATATGATATTCTGCCTGTATATATGTTCAAATTGGTTTCCGCAGTTGTGGTAGCAGTTGCGTTATCAATTCCTGCCATTAAGGAAAATATCAATAAAGCCAGATTAATTCATAAAGGAAGGAGTAACAGTAATGTTAGAAATAACTAATGCGGTAAAAGTATTTGCTCCTTCGACACCTAATGAAATGAAAGCGCTTAACGGACTTAGCCTTAAGCTTGAAGACGGCGAATTTGTAACCATCATAGGCTCAAACGGAGCAGGTAAATCTACACTTTTTAATGCTATCTGCGGTAATTTCTGGCTGGATTGCGGCATGATTTTACTGGATGGCGAAAATATTACCTTTAAATCCGAACATAAAAGGGCAAAAGTTATCGGAAGAATTTTTCAGGACCCTATGAAGGGAACAGCACCTAATCTTACCATAGAAGAAAACCTTGCTCTTGCATATTCAAGAAGCAAGCATGCAGGACTTAGAAGTGCCGTTACCAAAAAGGAAAGAAAAATGTTTAAGGAAGCCCTTGCCGGATTTTCCATGGGACTTGAAGAAAGAATGGATACAAAAGTAGGTCTTTTATCAGGAGGCCAGAGACAGGTTGTTACTCTTTTAATGGCAACCCTTGTTCCACCGAAACTTCTTCTGCTTGATGAACATACGGCTGCACTTGATCCGGCTACGGCGGACAAGGTTATGGATATTACAAAAAGAATTATTTCTGAAAATAATCTGACTACGTTAATGATTACCCATAACGTGACACAGGCACTTGAAACAGGAACCAGGACGATTATGCTTGACAGAGGAAATATCATATTTGACATTTCGGAAAATGAAAGAAAAAATATGACGGTAGATGACCTTATGGATATGTATTCCGCAAAGAAAAAAGAAAAATTTGCTACGGACAGCATTGTTTTTTCATAGATTTTACCGGTAAAAATCACACCATCCGGATAATACTTCCGGGTGGTGTTTTACTATGTTTATAATTGACATTTATATGACCTCATGATATTATTATTCAGGAAATCAACTTTCTATTATTATAAATAAACATTGTTAAAAAAGTAACAATGTTGACAGGAGAGCTTATGAAAGCAGTGTATCCAGGGAGTTTTGATCCAATCACCTATGGACATCTTGATATCATAACAAGAGCATCAAGAATTGTGGACGAACTCGTTGTGGGAATATTGGTTAATAATACCAAAAGACCGATGTTTACAATGGATGAGCGTCTTGAGATGTTACGAGAGACTGTTAAGGATTTACATAATGTCGAGGTGAAAACTTTTGAAGGTATGACAATTGATTTTGCAAGACAGAATGGAGCAAAAGTAATCATCAGAGGATTAAGAGTTATTTCTGATTATGAGACTGAGATGCAGATTGCCCAGACTAACAGAAGTCTTGATCCGGAGATTGAGACACTGTTCCTATCTACCGGTCTTGAATATTCTTTTCTTAGTTCCACAATTGCTAAGGAAGTAGCATTTTACAATGCCGGAGTTGAGAAACTGGTACCACCAATTGTTGCCCGTAAATTTAAAGAAAAATATAAAAAGTAAATATTCAAGGAGGATTTTTCTAATGGCTAAGAAAATCGTTTTGGCAGGCGCATGCCGTACTGCAATCGGAACTATGGGAGGAGCTTTAAGCACAGTTCCTGCTGTAGATTTAGGAGCAATCGTAATCAAAGAAGCTCTTAACAGAGCAGGAGTACCTGCTGACAAAGTAGATCATGTATATATGGGATGCGTTATCCAGGCAGGTCTTGGACAGAATGTTGCACGTCAGGCAACAATCAAGGCAGGACTTCCAATTGAGACAACAGCCGTAACAGTCAATGTTGTATGCGGTTCAGGACTTAACTGCGTTAATATGGCAGCACAGATGATTGAAGCCGGAGATGCTGATATCGTTGTAGCAGGTGGTATGGAAAGCATGTCAAGAGCGCCATATGCACTTCCAAATGCAAGATTCGGTTACAGAATGAACAACGGAACTCTTGTTGATACAATGGTTAATGATGCTCTTTGGGATGCATTCAACAACTACCATATGATTAAGACTGCTGATAATATTTGTGAACAGTGGGGCCTTACAAGAGAAGAAATTGACCAGTTTGCAGTAAACAGCCAGGCTAAGGCAACTAAGGCTCAGGAAGAAGGAAGATTTAAAGATGAAATCGTTCCTGTAGAAGTTAAGGTTAAAAAGAATACAGTTATCGTTGATACAGATGAGGGACCACGTCCTGGAACAACAATGGAAGGTCTTGCAAAACTTCGTACAATCAATCCGGACGGATTTGTTACAGCAGGTAATGCATCAGGAATCAATGACGGTGCAGCAGCAATCGTTGTTATGTCAGAAGAAAAAGCTAAAGAACTCGGTGTTAAACCAATGGCAACATGGGTAGCCGGAGCACTCGGCGGAGTAGATCCATCAATCATGGGTATCGGACCTGTTGCATCAACAAAGAAGGTACTTGCTAAGACCGGTTTAACAATTGATGATATGGATTTAATTGAAGCTAACGAAGCTTTTGCGGCACAGTCAGTAGCTGTAGCTAAAGAACTTAACTTCAATATGGATAAAGTTAATGTAAACGGTGGTGCAATCGCACTCGGACATCCGGTTGGAGCATCAGGATGCCGTATCCTTGTAACATTACTTCATGAAATGGCTAAGAGAGATGCCAAGAGAGGTCTTGCTACACTTTGTATCGGCGGTGGAATGGGCTGCTCAACAGTTGTAGAACGTGACTAATTAAATAATAACTGCCATCCCCTGACAGGGATGACAGTTATTGTTGTGTAATATATAAAAGGAGACTATTGATATGGAATTCGTTACATACGAAACTGAAGGACACGTTGGTTTAATTACAATCAACAGACCTAAGGCATTAAACGCCTTAAACAGCCAGGTTCTCGAAGAACTTGATGCAACATTCAAGAGTGTGGATTTATCAGAAATCCGTTGCCTTATTTTAACAGGCGCAGGCGAAAAGTCATTTGTTGCCGGAGCAGATATCGGAGAGATGAGCACACTTACAAAGGCAGAAGGTGAAGCATTCGGTAAGAAGGGCAATGACGTATTCAGAATGATAGAGACATTCCCAATTCCTGTAATTGCGGCCGTAAATGGATTCGCACTCGGCGGCGGTTGCGAGATTTCTATGAGCTGTGACATCAGAATCTGTTCAGAAAATGCAGTATTCGGACAGCCTGAAACAGGACTTGGAATCACACCTGGTTTTGGCGGAACACAGAGACTTGCAAGACTTGTTGGTGCCGGTATGGCAAAACAGATGATTTATTCTGCACGCAATATCAAAGCAGCAGATGCTTACAGAATCGGTCTTGTTAATGACGTATATACTGCTACAGTTGATGAAGCAGGTAATGTAACTGCTACTGCACAGGAAAATCTTATAGCAGCGGCAAAGAAAATGGCTGCAGGAATTGCAGCACAGGCGCCTATTGCAGTTCGTAACTGCAAGAAAGCAATTAATGATGGTCTTCAGACAGATATGGACAATGCAATTGTAATCGAAGAGAAATTATTCGGTAACTGCTTTGAGACAGAAGATCAAAAGGCTGGTATGGGCAACTTTCTTGAAAAAGATAAAGAAAAAAAGTTAAAAGTTGTTCCTTTTCAGAATAAATAATCAAAAATAATACAATTTTAGGAGGTCGCAACATGAAAGTTGGCGTTATTGGTGCAGGAACTATGGGCCAGGGAATTGCAAAGGCATTTGCTTTGGTTGATGGTTACACAGTAGCTCTCTGCGATATTAAGCAGGAATGGGCTGAAGGCGGAAAGGATAAAATCGCTAAAGGCTACGCAAAATTAGTTGAAAAAGGAAAGATGACACAGGAAACAGTTGATGCCATCCTTGCCAGAATCACTCCAGGTCTCAAAGAAGAACTTTGCGCAGATTGTGATTTAATCGTAGAAGCAGCATTTGAAAATATGGAAGTTAAGAAGACAACATTCGCTGAATTAGACAAGATTGCTAAGCCTGAATGTATTTTCGCTTCTAACACATCAAGCCTTTCAATTACAGAAATCGGAAACGGACTTACACGTCCAATGGTAGGAATGCATTTCTTCAATCCTGCTGACCGTATGAAACTTATCGAAGTAATTGCAGGCGTAAATACTCCTGATGCAACAGTAGAAGCAATAAAGAAGATTGCAGAAGAAATCGGTAAGACTCCTGTACAGGTTAATGAAGCTGCCGGCTTCGTTGTTAACCGTATATTAATTCCAATGATTAACGAAGCTGCTTTCATTAAGATGGAAGGTGTTTCTGATATCGCAGGAATTGATTCAGCTATGAAGCTTGGTGCTAATCATCCAATGGGACCACTTGAATTAGGTGATTTCGTAGGACTTGATATCTGCCTTGCTATTATGGATGTTCTTTATAAAGAAACAGGCGACAGCAAGTATCGTGCATGTCCACTCATTCGTAAGATGGTTCGTGGTGGAAATCTTGGCTGCAAGAGTGGCAGAGGCTTCTATGTATACAATGCTGACCGTACAAAGACACCAGTTGATGCTTTATAATTAAAGCATTAGCAATATATAGGAGGAATTATACAAAATGGATTTCATTTTAGACAAAAAACATGAAATGGCAAGATCTCTTTTCAGAGATTTCGCCCAGAATGAAGTAAAACCTCTCGCTCAGGAAGTTGACGAGACTGAACAGTTCCCAGTTGGTACTGTTGAGAAAATGCAGAAGTTAGGTTTCATGGGAATACCTGTTCCACAGGAACTCGGCGGACAGGGCTGTGATATCTTAACATATGCTATGTGTGTTGAAGAATTATCAAAAGTTTGCGGTACTACAGGCGTTATTGTATCAGCTCATACATCACTTTGCGTAGACCCAATTTTAACATACGGAACACCGGAACAGAAGGAAAAATATGTAAGACCACTTGCAACAGGTGAAAAACTTGGAGCTTTCGGTTTAACAGAACCTGGTGCAGGTACTGATGCACAGGGTGTTCAGACAAAGGCTGTTCTTGACGGAGACGAATGGGTTCTTAACGGATCTAAGTGTTTCATCACAAACGGTAAGTATGCAGATGTTTACATCATCATTGCCGTAACAGATGTAGTTGAAGATAAGAAGGGAAGAAAGAAAAAATTATTCTCTGCTTTCATCGTAGAAAAAGGAACACCTGGATTTACATTCGGTACAAAAGAAAAGAAGATGGGTATCAGAGGCTCTGCTACTTATGAATTAATTTTCCAGGATTGCAGAATTCCAAAGGAAAATCTTCTTGGACAGCAGGGAAAAGGTTTCCCAATCGCTATGCATACTCTTGATGGCGGACGTATCGGAATTGCTGCTCAGGCACTTGGTATTGCTGAAGGCGCATTAGAGACAACAATTGATTACGTTAAAGAGAGAAAACAGTTTGGACGTTCAATCGCTCAGCAGCAGAATACACAGTTTGTACTTGCTGATCTTGCAACAAAGGTTGAAGCTGCCCAGTTATTAGTATACAAAGCTGCATGTGCTAAGATGACACAGAAGGTTTACTCTGTTGAAGCTGCAAAGGCTAAATTATTTGCTGCTGAAGTTGCAATGGAAGTTACAACAAAGTGTGTACAGTTACATGGTGGATATGGTTACATCAGAGAATATGATGTTGAACGTATGATGCGTGATGCTAAGATCACAGAAATCTACGAAGGAACATCTGAAGTTCAGAGAATGGTAATCTCAGCAGATTTATTAAAATAGACTATAAGGAGTGAATAACCGTGAAAATCGTAGTATGTATAAAGCAGGTTCCTGATACTAAAGGCGGAGTTAAGTTTAATCCTGATGGAACACTTGACAGAGCTGCAATGCTTACAATCATGAACCCTGATGATAAAGCTGGTCTTGAAGCAGCACTTAGATTAAAAGATCAGTATGGAGCAGAAGTTACTGTACTTACAATGGGTCTTCCAAAGGCAGAAGATGTTCTTCGTGAAGCAATTGCCATGGGTGCTGACAATGGTATCCTTGTTACAGACAGAGTTTTAGGTGGAGCTGATACATGGGCTACATCAACAACAATTGCCGGTGCATTAAGAAATATTGATTATGACCTTGTAATTACAGGCCGTCAGGCTATCGATGGTGATACAGCCCAGGTTGGACCACAGATAGCAGAACATCTTGGAATTCCAGTAATTTCATATGCCCAGGATATCAAAGTTGATGGAAACAAAGTTACTGTACAGCGTCAGTATGATGATGGATATCATATCGTAGAAGCTGAAATGCCATGTCTTATAACAGCTCTTTCTGAATTAAATGAGCCTAGATATATGACACCTGCAGGAATCTTCAAAGCTTGTGACACAAGTTTTACAGTTTGGGGAAGAGCAGACCTTAAGGATGTTGAAGATGGCAATCTCGGTCTTAACGGCTCACCAACAAAGATAGCTAAGGCATCTGATAAAGTACGTAAAGGTGCCGGAGAGAAGGTTACTCCTGATTCACCTGAAGATGCAGTTAACTACATCGTTGGTAAATTAAAAGAGAAACATATCATTTAACAGAAGGAAATGGTGAACAAATATGAAAATGAGTCCAGAAGAAATTGCACAGTACAAAGGTGTCTTTGTATTTGCACAGCAGGTAGATAATGAGATCAGCGGTATTGCTTTTGAATTACTTGGAAAAGCTAAGGAATTAGCTGCTCCTCTTAATACAGAAGTTACAGCAGTTCTTATTGGTTCAGATGTAAAGAATCTTGCAGATACTCTTGCAGAGTATGGTGCAGATAAGGTTATCGTAGTAGATGATCCTGAATTAAAAGTATATAGAACAGAACCATATGCTCATGCATTAGCATCAGTAATTAATGAATTTAAACCTGAAATCGTATTAGTCGGTGCTACAGCAATCGGCCGTGACCTTGGTCCAACAGTTTCAGCAAGAGTTGCAACAGGTCTTACAGCAGACTGTACTGTACTTGAAATCGGTGATTTCCCAATTAATGCAATTCCTGGTAGAGAAAGTGAACAGAAGCACAACCAGTTATTAATGACACGTCCTGCATTCGGCGGTAACACAATTGCTACAATCGCTTGTCCTGATAACAGACCACAGATGGCAACAGTACGTCCGGGTGTTATGCAGAAAATCAGTCCAATCGCAGGCGCTAAGGCTGAGGTTATTGAATTCAATCCTGGTTTTACACCTAACAATAAGTATGTTGTTGTTAAAGAAGTTGTTAAAGCTGTATCTGATATCAAAGATATCATGGATGCTAAGATCCTTGTATCAGGCGGACGTGGAGTTGGTTCAGCAGAGAACTTCAAGATGCTTGATGAACTTGCAGAAGTTCTTGGCGGACAGGTTAGCTGCTCAAGAGCAGTTGTTGATAACGGCTGGAAGCCAAAAGATCTTCAGGTAGGTCAGACAGGTAAGACAGTACGTCCTAATGTATATTTTGCAATCGGTATTTCAGGTGCTATCCAGCATACAGCCGGAATGGAAGAATCAGACATCATCATCGCTATTAACAAAGATGAGACTGCTCCTATTTTCGATGTAGCTGATTATGGTATCGTAGGTGATCTTAATAAGATTGTTCCTGCACTTACAGCACAGTTAAAGGCTGAATTAAGCAATAAATAATCATTAATTTGATTGAAAGAGTATCACATATGTGGTACTCTTTTTTTATACATAAAATTATAGAAGTCAGAAGGAGAGACAAATGATAGCGGTAGTAGTAAAGTGTGGGAAGAATGATTATATGGTTATTGATGACAGGGAGTGGTCGTCATTTAACAACAGTATAAAGAGCTTATCAGGTTCAGATAAGAAGAACAGAACATACCAAATCGGAGACAGAAATTTTACATATAAAGAGACAAAAAAATTTAAACATTTATTTACGGGAACTTACGCAAGTGCATATAATTTAATGCCGGAAATTATTACAGAGCATGGAAATTATAAAAACCTTATAGATGATATACTGGAATCACTTAAAATAGCACCGGGCAAGAGGTGGGATTATGTCCTGTTTTTCGCAAATGACTTTAATAAGTCGGTTTTTAAAGGCACGGACTATGACTATAATTTTGAAGCCGTTAAGAAGCATGAATTCTTAATGTTTTTTGAAGATGAAAATATTGAAAAATTAAGGAACGGTGAATACGAAGCTTTACTGAAAATAGCTTTATATGCAAGGTATGATACTGAGGATGATATTCTAAACAGGATTCTTGGGGATGCCAGATTTGAACTTCCGGCAGATTTTGATATATATTATTCCGATGAATCGGAAATGGACGAGAAACTTAAATTTATCAGGAATAAATCAATAATCGAGGACTTTTTTATTAATAACAGGAGAGGATTACAGCGTTTTCTCGCAAGGGAAAATGAGTATAGTACGGAGATTATTTCTGTACTTAGCCAGATAAATCCTGTTATTTATACAACTGACAGACCGGTAAGCAGGATGCGATTTACGGATTTGTTTCCTAAAAAGATTAAAGATAAGATTGGAATTATGGGCTTCCTTGATGCAAGAAGTGCAACCAACAATATTATTATAAGAATTAGTCAGACAGCGGATAAATTATGCAAATTAGACTTTGAAAGCGCATATAAGGTTCAAAGTGAAATTGCTAAAGCATCAGAGGAGTTTTGCGAAATTGCGGAAACTGCCATTGATGGAATAGTTAATGTTCCCGAACTTTTTAATAATAACAGCTCTAAGAAAATACTTGAAAGTATCGGTAATGTTACCAAATGTGAAGGCAACAGGGATAAATATATAGACTTACTCAATCGTGCAATTCTTGCGTTTGATAATGAAAATTACACAAAAGAAGAACTTAAACCGATTTTTTCGCTGTGGGTAGAGGGCTGGTCAGTAGAATTCAAAAGATGTGCCAAATATCTTACCGATGAAAGTATTGACTTCATGAAAAAGTATCTTTCAGAGGCAGAAATTAAAGTGGTGGAGGATAATTGCAATAAAAAATAATACAACATTTTCATATATAGTTTTATTTATATCGATGTTTATTTTTAAAAAAGGTGGAAATTACTCCACCTTTTTTTCATTATGTTAATGTTATTCAGTTCTGAGTGCTATAACAGGATCTTTCTTTGATGCTACCCTGGCAGGAATAAGACCTGCAATCAATGTGAGGAATACGCTTATTGCAATAAGGATAAGCGCACCCTTAAGCGGAAGAACCGCAACACCTGAAATTCCTGAGAATTTCTTGATGATTATGTTAATCGGTATGTTAAGCAGAAGAGTGAAGCCTATACCTATTATACCTGCAACGAGTCCGACAATCATTGTCTCGGCATTGAATACCCTTGAAATATCATGCTTTGAAGCACCGATACTTCTTAAAATACCGATTTCTTTTGTCCTTTCGAGAACAGATATGTATGTAATAATTCCAATCATAATTGATGAAACCACAAGTGAAATTGATACAAAGGCAATAAGAACATAAGATATTGCGTCAACAACTTTACTTACGGATGACATCATAAGACCTATGTAATCGGTATATGAAATTTCAAGGCTGTCATTACCTTCTGATTTCACTTTGTCATTATATGCTGAAATTATATCTGAAATGGCATCTTTTGATTCAAAGTCCTTTGCATAGATATTAATTTTTGAAGGGTTATCTGTTGTAACGTAGCCCAGTGCTTCAATATTACTTTTGTATGTATTTGAACTTGATTGCTGTATCTGGCTTTTGAACATTTCAATTATTACATCATCAGAAAGGTTGGCAATGTAGGCACTGATTATTTTCTGCTGTTCTTTAGGAAGTGTACTTATATATGCATTAATATCATCCATTGTAAGGTCTATATCAACTGTTGAGAATGGAAGACCTGTAAGAACGTCTATATCAGGGTTATCAAGCTGTGCTTTAACTATATCTGACTTATTATTTTCCGAAACAATATAATCCACAAGGTTCTTTGTATAGCCGACAACGCCTGTAATTGAAGTAGCAACAGCATCATCTTTTGCAACTATAATTCCGGAAACTTTAACTTCAATACCATTGTCAATAAGCTGTTTTACATGATCTTCGCTGTTTGACATGTTTTTGTAGGCCCCTGTTGCTTCGTCATACCGGTAATATGCTGATGGAAGCACTACTTTAAATCTGAGATTTAAAAGATCCTCGTAACTATAGCTGCTTACTTTATCATCAAGCTGTTTGTTAAGATTAATCATTATATTTTTTAATTCGGATGAATTCCTGATACCTAGCGCATATAAAGAAACATCGGTAATCTGGTGATTCTTATCGGCTACAACAACAACTTCATTGTAATTGTCAGGCCATGAACCGGCAACAAGGTCATACTGTGAATTAAGCAGGTCCTGATTATCAATCATCTGTGACCACATATCAGTGTTGGAAAATGAGGAAACAAGGGAAGATGACATTGTCTCATCGCTTACACCCCATATATCCTGATACAATGTGCTTGGATTGACTTTGTTAATTCCGCCGGAGTAATCCTCAGCATATACATTGAGAGGAATATCGTACTGGTATTGTACGTCAAGCACATAATCGCCGATATTGCAATCCGGGCTTTCAAGATATTTCTTTAGTTCAGAAAGGTTATTTTTCTTAACCTCCGCAGACATTGTATTAACAAGCTGGCTCATAACAGGGGCAGCATATATCCGGCCTTCTTCCTTATCTTCAACTGTGCCTGTCTCGCCCATCATGGAATTAAGCATACTTGAATAGTCCACACTTTCATTTTCAATGGTTATAGGATATGTTGAAACAGTATCTTCCTGAACACGGTTTATGTATGCCTGAAATCCGGATGAAAGGGAAAGGATAAGGGCAATACCTATAATACCTATGCTTCCTGCAAAAGAGGTGAGGAATGTTCTGCCCTTTTTGGTAAGAAGATTCTTAAAACTTAATGAAAGTGCGGTAAAAAATGACATTGACACTTTCTCTTTTTTATTTTTTTTATCCAAAGTTCCGGCAACAGGAGAGATTTCCTTGCCTGCAGGTATTTCATACGGAGCAGTATCATCGGTTACTTTACCGTCAAGGAGTCTTATGATTCGAGATGAATACTGCTCTGCGAGTTCAGCGTTATGTGTAACCATGATGATGAGCTTGTTATCTGAAATCTTCTTTAAAATATCCATTACCTGTACGCTTGTTTCCGAATCAAGCGCACCTGTCGGCTCATCCGCAAGAATTATATCAGGGTCGTTGACAAGTGCTCTTGCAATGGCAACCCTCTGCATCTGTCCGCCCGACATCTGGTTAGGCTTTTTATTAATTTGGTCTCCGAGACCTACCATCTCAAGAGCTTCCACAGCACGTTTGCGACGTTCTGTTTTGGATACACCGGATAATGTAAGCGCTAATTCAACATTGGACAAAACTGTCTGATGGGGAATCAGGTTGTAGCTCTGAAAAATAAAACCTATCTTGTGATTGCGGTAGGAATCCCAGTCTTTATCCTTAAATTCTTTGGTTGAACGGCCTCCTATAATCAGGTCACCGTCGGTATATCTGTCAAGACCGCCGATTATATTAAGCATTGTGGTCTTGCCACAGCCTGACTGGCCAAGAATTGATACAAATTCATGTTCACGGAAAGATATGCTTATGCCCTTTAAGGCGTTGACAACAGTATCACCGGATATATAGTCTTTGGTTATGTTATTTAACTGTAACATTTTGACCTCCCTTGTTAATTTAATCTTACATACTTTAACATAAAATCAGGTGAAAATAAATAAGGATTAAGTAAACAAATATTAAATTTATCTAAAAAAATCTTCTAAAATAAAGGGAACTGTGCTATAATATCATCGCGTTTAGTTTGTAAACAGAAGAGGAGAAATAAAGTGTCACCCGAACATAAGGAAATATCTGAGGAACAGTTACGCCGAAGACGGATTAATTTATATAAGAAGATTATTATCGGAATTGTAATTACGCTTATTTTATTACCGACGTTGTTATGTATTATATTATTTTGTAAAGTCAATAAATTGTCAGACAAGTTAGACGACATAAAGACCGCAATGGATGCAACGGAGAAAGAGACTACGGATAAAGTTATGGAATCTGAGCCGGATTCCGGGAATAATAAGAAACCGGCGGTAAACAGTGCCGATAAGCCGTCAAAAGGCAGCGCAGATAAAGAGACGGACAGCGTGGTTAAAGAACTTTCTGATTCCGAAAAGATAGATAATGCACTGGCAGAGGGACGTAAGGTAGTGTATCTTACTTATGATGACGGTCCGAGTGCTAATACGGAAAAGCTGCTGGATGTACTTGACCAATACGGTATTAAGGCAACTTTCTTTGTTATCAAGACACCTGAATATGATGAATATGTAAAAGAAATTGTTACAAGAGGCCATACACTGGCAATGCATTCAACCACTCATGATTACCGTCATGTATACGAGAGTTATGATAGTTTTAAGGAGGAGGTTGATGTCCTTAGCAATTATCTTACGGAACTTACCGGTTTTACTCCTTTTGCATTCAGATTTCCGGGAGGTTCAAGTAACCAGCAGACAACACTTCCCATCCAGACTTTTATAAAGTATCTTGATGAAAAGAATATCGTATATTACGACTGGAATGTTTCATCGGGAGATGGCGGAAGTAAAGAATTGACAGTTGATGAAATATATAATAATGTAATTAGAGGTGTTGAAGGAAAGGATATATCAGTTGTGCTTATGCACGACTCGGAATACAGGGAAACAACTTTGCAGGCAACACCTAGAATAATTGAGAAATTACAGGAAATGGACGCATTAATCCTTCCTATCACAGAAGATACCGTTCCTGTTCATCACAATATTTAACCAGGAGGAAAGCAACAATGGGATTTTTTAAAGATTTAAAGCAGGATTTATCGCAGGCTGTAAATGAGCTTACAGAGGATGCGGCTAAGATTACACCGGATGAGTCAGAAAGTGTACAAGAGACAATACCGGATGACGATGTTATGGTAGATACACTTAATGAAGAACCTGAAGATGCAGCCGAAGACATTGATGTGTCTAAGATGCTTGAGAATGTGGATAACAATGAAGAAGCGGTAACAGAAGAACCTGAAGCAGAAGAATCTGAGACAGCCGGACTTTTTAAGGAGCCTGAAAAAAAGAAAACAAAGAAAAATACAAAAGAACCTGTAGCAGAGCCTGTTAAGGAAGATGAACAGGAAAAAACGGATGAGACTACAATCATCTCAAGAGGTTTAAAAATCAAAGGAGATATCGAATCAAGCGGCTCTATTGAATTACTCGGTTCGGTTGAAGGAAATGTAAGCTGCAGCGGCAAACTTATTGCCAGCGGTAATATTACAGGTAATACCAATTCAAAGGAATTTTATTCAGACGATGCAAAAATAACAGGGGATATTAACTGTGAAGGTCCTGTTAAGATTGGCAACGGTTCAGTGATTATAGGTAATCTTTATGCACACTCTGCCGTTATAGCAGGAGCAATTAAAGGTGACATTGATGTCCACGGACCTGTAATAATTGATGCTACTGCAATTGTTATGGGTGATATCAAATCTGAATCCTTCCAGATTAACAGAGGAGCAGTTCTTGAAGGATATATTTCACAGTGTTATTCAGATAACAGTCCAAAGAAATTTTTTGGTGATAAATAAGAGAGGCTTTGACGATGAAAGAAAAAAGAATTTTATTAAAACTCAGCGGTGAGGCACTTGCAGGCGATAAGAAAACAGGCTTTGATGAAAGCACGGTTCTTGAAATTGCAGCACAGGTTAAGAAAATACATGACCTTGGAGCACAGGTTGGTGTTGTTATCGGCGGCGGTAATTTCTGGAGAGGCCGTTCAAGTGAGAATATGGATAGAACCAAAGCAGACCAGATTGGAATGTTAGCCACGGTAATGAATTGCATCTATGTTTCTGAAATGTTCAGAAGCACAGGCATGAAAACCGCAATTTTAACTCCGTTTATGTGCGGTTCTGTTACGGAACTTTTCTCAAAAGATCTTGCCAACAGATATTTTGAAGACGGCACGGTTGTATTTTTTGCAGGCGGAACAGGACATCCTTATTTTTCTACGGATACAGGAATTGTATTACGTGCAATCGAAATGGATGCGGATGCAATTTATCTTGCCAAAGCCATTGATGGTGTATATGACAGTGATCCTAAGACTAATCCTGCAGCTAAGAAATATGATGAGATTTCAATAGATGAAGTTATTAATAAAAAACTTGCCGTAATAGATATGACAGCATCCGTGATGTGCATGGAACATAAGATGCCTTTAGTTGTTTTCGGACTTAATGAAAAGGAAAGTATTGTCAATACTTATAACGGAAATTTCAACGGAACAAGAGTAACCGTTTAATAAATATAAGGAGATTACAATAATGAGTGAAATTATTAAAACATATGAAGAAAAAATGATAAAGAGCTGTGATACACTTGCGGCAGATTATGTGACAATCAGGGCAGGAAGAGCTAACCCTCACATCCTTGACAAACTTAAAGTGGATTATTACGGAACACCTACACCTTTCCAGCAGGTAGCCAATGTTTCCGTTCCTGAAGCAAGAATGATACAGATCCAGCCATGGGAAACAAGTCTTTTAAAAGAAATCGAGAAGGCAATTCTTATGTCAGACCTTGGACTTACACCAACCAATGACGGTAAGGTTATCCGTCTTGTTTTCCCTGAACTCACTGAGGACAGAAGAAAAGAACTGGTTAAGGATATCAAGAAAAAAGGCGAAAATACAAAGGTTGCAATAAGAAACATCAGAAGAGATGCCAATGATGCAATCAAAAAACTCAGCAAAGATACAGATATGTCAGAGGACGAAGTTAAGAAAAATGAAGATTCAATCCAGAAACTTACCGACAAATATGTAGCCCAGGTAGATAAGATGATTGATGAGAAGTCAAAGGAAATAATGACAGTATAATTTGCGGAGATAGTTATGGATTTTTACAATGAAAAACTGGAACTCAATGTTCCTGAACATATTGCCATAATTCTTGACGGAAACGGCAGATGGGCTAAGAAAAGGCTCCTTCCCCGTAATGCCGGACATCTTCAAGGCAGCAGGGTTCTGGAAAGAATATGTGATGATGCGATTGAGATAGGATTAAAATATCTTACCGTATATGTATTTTCAACTGAAAACTGGAAACGTTCTGAAAGCGAAGTGCAGGGACTTATGAAAATACTCAGAAATTATCTCAAAACCTGCATAAAAAGAGCCAGGGAAAAGAATATGAAGGTTGTCATTCTCGGAAAGCAGGATATGCTGGACGAGGATATAATCCGGAGTATTAACGAACTTGAGGAATCAAGTAAAAATAATACCGGACTTGTATTTCAAATTGCACTTAACTATGGTGCAAGGGATGAAATGGTAAGAGCAATGAGAAAGATGACAAAAGATATGATTGACAAGGGAATTGCTCCGGAGATGATTACGGAAGATATGTTTGCATCATATCTTGATACCGCAGATGCTCCCGACCCTGACTTAATAATCAGGACAAGCGGGGAAAAGCGTATATCAAATTTCCTGTTGTGGCAGTGTGCATATTCAGAATTTGATTTTCCTGAAGTGTTGTGGCCTGACTTTAATAAGGAGCGCCTTATCGAAGCAGTTGAAAGATATAACAAAAGAGACAGACGATTTGGTGGAGTGAAGGAGGAATAACGTATGAAAACAAGAATAATCAGCGGTGCAGTACTTACCGTTATTTTAGTTGGTGCTGTTTTAGGCGGTGGAACTACGATGTTTATCCTTGCTGCAATAATAACTGCTCTCGGACTCTATGAACTCTATAAAGTTGTTGGAATTGAAAAAAAAGCATTGGGAATATGCGGATATATTTTAGCAGCATCTTTTTATACAATGCTCTGGTTTGATAAGTTACAGTACCTTGAGTATTTTTGTGTTGCCAGCGGTATTCTTACTATGTTCGTATATGTATGCAGCTTTAAAACAACAAGAGCCAAACAAGCGGCATTTTCACTCCTTGGAATTTATTATGTGGCCATTCCTATTTCTTATATATACAGAATAAGAATAATGGAAAAGGGAATATTTATATTTATATTGGTATTTGTATGCTCATGGATTGCAGATACATTTGCTTACTTTACAGGAGTTAATCTTGGTAAACATAAACTTGTTCCCCACTTAAGTCCTAAAAAATCAGTCGAAGGTGCTATAGGAGGAATCCTTGGGGCAACTATCGTAGGTGTGGTATACGGACTTGTTCTGGGTAACTATTACAATGAAAGACTGTGGCCGGCATTTGCGGTAATCTGCGTATTAGGTTCTTTTATTTCAATATTCGGAGATCTGGCTGCATCCGCAATTAAACGAAATTATGACGTTAAAGATTACAGCAATCTTATTCCGGGACATGGAGGAATACTTGACAGATTTGACAGTATGATTTTTGTGGCTCCGGTTGTATATATAAGTGCGGTTATTTTACTTCCACTATTAAAAGGATGATTAGTATGAAAAATATTGCTATTTTAGGGTCAACGGGTTCTATCGGAACCCAGACCCTTCAGGTAGTTCGTGATAATAATGACATTAAGGTCCATGCTATTGCAGCAGGACACAATATCAAAGCTTTGGCAGAACAGGTAAGGGAGTTCAGGCCAAAGCTTGTTTGCGTAGCAGAGGAAAAAAGCATAAATGAATTAAGGCTTCTGACACCTGATATTGATTACGAAGTGTGCTATGGAATGGAAGGACTTATCAGAGTTGCGACTTATGATAAAGCTGAAATAGTTGTGACAGCAATAGTTGGCATGATTGGTATAATACCTACTATTGAAGCTATAAAGACAGGACATGATATTGCCCTTGCCAACAAAGAAACTCTTGTAACTGCCGGACATATTATTATGCCCCTTGCAAAGGAATATAATGTGAGAATTTTACCTGTTGACAGTGAACACAGTGCCATATTCCAGTCTTTGAACGGCGAAGACAGAAGAACTATTGATAAGATTTTACTTACGGCATCCGGTGGACCATTCAGAGGATACACAAGAGAACAGATGCAGGACGTAAAGCTTGAGGATGCCCTGAAACATCCAAACTGGTCAATGGGACATAAGATAACCATTGATTCGGCTACCATGGTTAATAAAGGCCTTGAGGTTATGGAAGCAAGATGGCTTTTTGATGTGGGCATGGACGATGTCCAGATTATAGTACAGCCACAGAGCATAATACATTCTATGGTGCAGTTCGTAGACGGCGGAATAATAGCACAGCTTGGCTGCCCTGATATGAGACTTCCTATACAGTATGCACTTTACTATCCTGAGAGAAGATATATGCCCGGTGACAGACTTGACTTTTATAAACTGGGAAAAATAGATTTTGAAGCACCTGACAGGGAAAATTTTGCAGGCCTCAGACTTGCTTATGAAGCAGGTGTCAAAGGTGGCAATATGCCTACAATATTTAATGCTGCCAACGAATATGCAGTTGCACAGTTTTTAAAGAAGAATATCAGTTTTTTAGGCATAACAGATATGATAGAACATGCCATGAACAGCATAGAATATATAGATAATCCTGATGTTAATGAGATTTTAACAACGGAGCAGGAAGTGTATGAGCTGTTGAGGGCTATGAGGTGATTTTATGAAATTTGTTTACGCATTTCTTATAATTAGTATTGTAATTATTGTCCATGAATTAGGACATTTTATAATAGCTAAGGCAAGCGGTGTTAAAGTAGTTGAGTTTTCGGTGGGTATGGGACCGAGACTTGTTAAGTTTAAAATCAAAGGAACTTTGTACAGTATTAAGCTTTTTTTATTCGGCGGCTCCTGCCAGATGTTAGGCGAAGATCTTTATGAATCCACGGATGCTGTCGCAAAAGTTAAAGAGGATAATCCCACGGATAAAAGTCAGGAAAATATTGTACCGGATGAATCGGACGGAGTTTCCTTTAACAGTGTGTCTGTATGGAAAAGAATTGCAATAATTATTGCAGGACCTTTATTTAATTTTATTCTCGCTTTTGTATTTGCCGTAATTCTTATAGGTAAGATGGGATATAATCCTGTGCAGGTATATTCTGTTGATGATAATTCGCCTGCCTATTATGCGGGACTTAAAGAAGGCGACAGAATCATAAGAGTTAATGGTAAAAAGATGAACTTTTATGATGATTATTATCTTTACATGTATGATAAAAAGGGAATTGACCTTAACGTTGAATATATAAGAGACGGTGAAAAATACAAGACAACAATTATTCCGGAGCATATCACGGGTTCGGTATATCAGATGGGTGTCCAGATTGATGTGAATTCCACTAAGATAGCAGCTGTGGAAAAAGGAACACCTGCGGACAGTGCGGGTATTAAAGCCGGAGATATTATTAAAAGCATTAACGGAACAGCAGTCAGCGAACAGCCGGAAATAACTCCTTTAGTACAACAGTCAGAAGGAAAAGAGATTACAATTACAGTTGAACGTGACGGCAGAAATGTTGAACTTAAACTTACACCAAAAGAAGTACAGCAGGATTACTATGATTATGGTATTTATTTTGCCAATTTGAGAGTTAAATGTTCCCCTGCGGGTACCTTGAAATATGCATTCAAGAATATAGGATACCAGATTAAATCCGTATTTGTAAGTCTTAGATTGCTAGTTACTGGTAAGCTGGGACTTGACGATGTGTCCGGTCCTGTGGGAATTGTATCGTTTATCGGAGAAGTGGTGGATGAGGCTAAATCAGACGGTGCATTCTATGTATTTATTAATCTTCTTAATATGTGCATCATGATAAGTGCCAACCTTGGTGTAATGAATCTATTGCCGTTGCCTGCACTTGACGGCGGTAAACTTGTATTCCTTTTAATTGAAGCAGTAAGAGGAAAGCCTGTACCAAGGGAAAAAGAAGGAATGGTTCATTTTGTTGGAATTATTCTGTTAATGGTATTGATGGTAGTTGTACTTTTTAACGATATATCGAAATTATTCAGATAAGGACAGATTATATGTATAGAGACAATACGAAAGTTATAAAAATAGGCAACAGGGTTATCGGAGGAGGTAATCCCGTACTTATACAATCAATGACCAATACGCCTACAGAAGATGTAAAAAGAACTGTAGACCAGATATTACGCCTTGAAAAAGCAGGATGCGAGATAATCAGATGCACTGTACCGGATGAAGCAGCGGCAAAAGCACTTAAGGAAATCAAAAAAGAAATTCACATTCCTCTCGTTGCGGATATTCATTTTGACTACAAAATGGCTATTCTGGCAATGGAAAACGGTGCCGACAAGATAAGGATTAATCCCGGCAATATAGGAAGTGCAGACAGGATTAAAGCGGTTGTAGATTGTGCAAGAGAACGAAACATTCCTATAAGAGTCGGCGTAAACAGCGGATCACTTGAAAAAAATATAATTGAAAAGTATGGCGGACATGTATGTGCTGAAGGTATTGTTGAAAGTGCCATGGATAAGGTAAGAATTATAGAAGAACAGAATTATGATAATATTGTTGTAAGCATAAAATCATCGGATGTTCTTATGTGCGTCAAGGCACATGAACTTATTGCAAAACAATGCAGGTATCCGCTTCATGTGGGAATTACAGAGTCAGGTACCGTATATTCAGGAAATATTAAGTCAGCAATTGGACTTGGCATAATTCTTAATCAAGGTATCGGTGATACAATCAGGGTATCTCTTACAGGAGATCCGGAGGAAGAAATTAAATCAGCAAAGCTCATTCTCAGAACTCTTGGGTTGAGAAAGGGCGGTGTTGAAGTCGTATCATGCCCTACTTGCGGAAGAACCAAAATTAATCTTATAGATCTTGCATCAAAGGTTGAGAATCTTGTAAGCACATATCCGCTTGATATTAAAGTTGCGGTAATGGGATGCGTTGTAAATGGTCCGGGCGAAGCAAGAGAAGCTGACCTGGGAATTGCCGGCGGTATAGGAGAAGGACTTCTCATAAAAAAAGGCGAGGTTATTAAGAAAGTTCCTGAAAATATGCTTTTACAGGCACTTAAGGAAGAACTTGACAAATTAGTATAAGAAAGAGTGGAATAATGATGGACGAAAAGAATTTTTTTGAAGTTTTCCCGTCATTAAAATTAAAAAAAGAACTAAAGACGGCTTTTGATGGTGCAATGGTAACACATATATCCATGAATTCATCAAAAACCGTTATTAAGATATATCTGATTTTTAACAGGCTTGTTGGACGGGATATTGTGGCTCAGGTGGAGGATGAGATATCCCGTCAGATGAAGCCTTTTTTAGCTACAAAAGTTGTAATCCTTGAAAAATTCCGGTTATCGGAGTTATATACTTCTGAAATTATTTTTAACGATTACAAAGACAGTATTATATACGAACTTGGAAAAAACAATAAGTTATATGAACAGATTTTCAGGGATGCCAGGTGGTCATTTGATGGTGAGGACAATATTAAACTGATAGTTGCAGATAATTTTGTATCACGAAAGAAAACACCTGAGCTTGTTGAAATTCTTACTGAAATGATGGAATGCAGGTTTGGTAAAAATATTACCTATAATGTAGTATATGAGGAACGTGAGGAAAGCAGGCACAGCAGGGAAGCCGAATATAAAGTCCAGCGGATTATTGATGAAATAGCAGCAAGAGGAGCTGCGAAAACAGAGAAAACCGAAGCAGTGCCTGCAGAAACTCCTGCTGAAAAGAATGAAAAAGAGGCAGAAACCAAACAGGAGAAAAAAGAATTTAAGAAAGAGTACATACGTCCTGTTAAACATTCCGATAATCCTGATGTTATATACGGAAGAGACTTTAACGATGAGCCGATAACCCTTGATACGGTAATCCATGAAATGGGTGAAATTACATTCAGGGGACAGATTATTTTTACCGACAAAAAGGAATTAAGAAACGGTAAGATTATTCTTATATTTGATGTAACCGATTTTACAGATACTATTTCCGTAAAACTTTTTCTCCAGCCTGAACAACTTTCGGAAGTGGAGGATGAACTTAAAAAAGGTAAATTCATCAAAATAAAAGGTGTAACAACTGTTGATAAATTCTCCGGGGAACTGACAATCGGTTCTGTGGTGGGAATCATTAAAATTGACGATTTCCGTAAAAAAAGAATGGATTATGCAATGGAGAAGAGAGTGGAATTACATCTCCATACAAAGATGAGTGATCTTGACGGCGTATCTGATATAAAAGACATAATCAGACAGGCAATGAGCTGGGGACATAATGCCATTGCAATAACCGACCACGGGGATGTGCAGGCATTTACGGATGCATATCATATGTTAAGAGACTCCGGCAATAAGGATTTCAAGGTTATATACGGTGTAGAGGCGTATATAGTAGATGATTTGAGAAAGATAATTTTTGATTCCAAGGGTCAGAAATTTGATGATACATATGTGGTATTCGATTTGGAAACAACAGGTCTTTCACCTGTTAATGACAGTATCATAGAAATTGGTGCCGTTAAAATACAGAATAAAAAAGTAGTGGACAGGTTCTCAACTTTTGTCAACCCTAAGATACCTATTCCATACAATATTGAACAGCTTACGGGAATTGACGATTCCATGGTTGTGGATGCGGATACCATAGAAAATATCCTTCCTGAATTTCTTAAGTTCTGTGATGGTGCGGTAATGGTTGCCCACAATGCGGAATTTGACGTTACCTTTATAAGGGAAAAGACAAAAACAATTTTAGGAAAGGCCTTTGAATGTACGGTAGTTGATACCGTATCCCTTGCCAGGGCACTTATTCCTAACCTCGGTAAATTTACGTTGGACCATGTGGCAAAAGCACTCAACGTATCATTGTTACATCACCATAGAGCTGTTGATGATGCGGAATGTTGTGCGGATATTTTTCTTGCGTTGGTAGCACGTCTTGAAATGCGTAATATTTTTAATCTTGACGAAATCAACGAAATTGAAGAATTTAATATAAATGCGATAAAAAAAGCTAAAACATATCATGCGATTATTCTTGCAGATTCGGAAGTGGGAAGAGTTAATCTTTACAGGCTTATATCCCTGTCACATCTTACCTATTTTAACAGAAGACCACGAATACCTAAGAGTGAAGTTGAAAAATACCGTGACGGTCTGATTCTTGGTTCTGCATGTGAAGCGGGCGAGTTGTATCAGGCAATACTTAACGGAAATACCGAAGAAGAAATAGCAAGATTAGCCAATTATTATGATTATCTTGAAATACAGCCTGTGGGAAACAACAGGTTTATGATAGAATCCCAAAGACTACCTCAGATTAAATCGGAGCAGGATATTATTGATATTAATAAAAAAATAGTGGCTCTTGGAGAAAAGTTTAATAAACCGGTAGTTGCCACCTGCGACGTTCATTTCCTTAATCCTGAAGATGAAGTCTACAGACGAATCATAATGAAGGGACAAGGTTTTGATGATGCGGATAACCAGGCACCGCTGTTTTTGAGGACAACGGAGGAAATGCTTGAAGAATTCAAATATCTTGGTGAAGATAAGGCATACGAAGTAGTAGTTACCAATACAAGGCTTATAGCTGATTTGTGTGAATACATTGAGCCTGTAAGACCGGATAAATGTCCTCCTGTTATTCCTAACTGTGACCAGACCTTAAGGGATATATGTTATAACAGGGCACATGAGATGTATGGACCCAAACTTCCGGAAATTGTAGAATCAAGACTGGAAAAAGAGCTTAACTCCATTATTTCAAACGGATATTCCGTTATGTATATTATTGCCCAGAAGCTGGTATGGAAATCCAATGAGGATGGTTATCTGGTAGGTTCAAGAGGTTCCGTAGGTTCTTCGTTTGTAGCTACGATGTCAGGCGTTACGGAGGTTAATCCGTTAAGTCCGCATTACTTATGCCCTGAATGTTATTATGTTGATTTTGATTCCGATGAGGTAAGAAAATTTGCGGGCGGTGCAGGCTGTGATATGCCTGATAAGATATGCCCTAAATGCGGTGCAAAGCTTAAAAAAGAAGGATTTGATATTCCATTTGAGACCTTCCTCGGTTTTAACGGCGATAAAGAGCCGGATATTGACTTGAACTTCTCAGGAGAGTATCAGGCGAAAGCACATGCCTATGTTGAAGTAATTTTCGGAGAAGGACAGACATATAAGGCAGGAACCGTAGGAACACTTGCAGATAAAACGGTATATGGTTATGTAAAAAAATATTACGAAGAAAAGGGCGAACGTAAAAGAAGTTGTGAAATCAACAGAATTGTAAACGGAGGCGTAGGCGTTAAACGTTCAACGGGACAGCATCCCGGCGGAATTATTGTATTGCCATACGGAGAAGAGATACATTCTTTTACCCCGATACAGCATCCTGCAAATGATATGACAACCAATATCGTTACAACACATTTCGATTACCACAGTATTGACCATAACCTTTTGAAACTGGATATTCTCGGTCATGATGACCCTACAATGATAAGGATGTTACAGGATTTAACCAAACTTGATCCTACACATATACCTCTTGACAGTCCTGAGGTTATGTCACTTTTCCAAAGTACTGAAGCACTAAAAATTAATCCTGAAGATATTGGCGGAACGAAGCTTGGATGTCTTGGCATTCCCGAATTCGGAACAGATTTTGCTATGCAGATGTTAATTGATACTAACCCACAGCATTTTTCCGATCTTGTTAGAATTGCCGGACTTTCCCATGGAACTGATGTATGGCTTGGCAATGCACAGACTCTCATTGAAGAGGGAAAAGCAACCATTTCTACTGCAATTTGTACCAGAGATGATATTATGATATATCTTATCAACATGGGAATTGAAGCGGGAACCTCTTTCAAAATAATGGAATCGGTCAGAAAAGGTAAGGGACTGAAGCCAGAATGGGAAGAACTTATGGTTAATGCAGGAGTGCCTGACTGGTATATCTGGTCATGTAAAAAAATCAAGTACATGTTCCCAAAAGCCCATGCGGCAGCTTATGTTATGATGGCGTGGAGAATAGCATATTGTAAAGTGTTCTATCCTCTGGAATATTATGCTTCATATTTTAGTATAAGAGCTGATGATTTTTCATACAGAATAATGTGTTTCGGTAAAGATAAACTTGACGAATATATAGAAGATTATAAAAGGCGAAATGATTCACTTACAAACAAGGAACAGGGACAGTTAAAGGATATGAGAATTGTTCAGGAGATGTATGCAAGAGGCTTTGATTTTATGCCTATTGACCTGTACAAATCCCATTCGAGAAATTTTCAGATAGTGGATGGCAGGCTTCTGCCACCATTTAAATCAATAGACGGACTTGGAGAAACAGCGGCAGACAGTATTTACGAAGCAGCCAAATGTGGAAAATTCCTGTCTGTAGAGGATTTTATCGATAAAGCAAAAGTTCCTAAAACAAGTGCGGCAGTAATGGTGGAACTTGGTATTCTGAAGGGAATGTCGGCTAACAACCAGCTTTCATTGTTTGATTATATGTAACACTAAAAAAGGATTCCAAAATGAATTGGAATCCTTTTTTTCATTAGGAGTATTTTATAAAAGTTAAGAATTAAGCGACGTGATATTTCTTAATCGCTGCATCAATTGCCTTAATAATATTATCAAGATAAGGTTTGTCAACGGATATTTTGACTTTACTTCTTGGAATTTCAATATTAACCGCTGCACCTACAAGACCTTTACTTCCTGAAACACTCTTTGTCTTATCATATGGATAAGATACGGTACCTTGTGTAGTTGTAACAATAATTCGCTTCTGTGTAATACCACATCCGGCAACTCTGTCATCATCACCATCAAGGTTCAATACACCACCAAATACAAATTCATAAGCTTCATTATCAAAAAGTTTAGTTGCCAGCTGTCCCCAATAGTTAGCATATTTTTTGATGAATTTATCCGAATACCCTGTCTTTGCTTTAGCAATGGATTCAATTTCATCTGTTGTTCGTGCTGTCTCAACAATCTCAGGTTCTTCAACAACTTCCGGTTCAGCAGCAGAAGCAGTATTAACAACTTCCGGCTCAGCAACAGGAGCAGTATTAACAACTTCCGGTTCAGCAGCAGGAGCAGTATTAACAACTTCCGGCTCAGCAACGGGAATAGTATTAACAAATTTCTCAGGTTCTTTAGAATTATTAACTTCTTCAACCTTGGCTTTAGGAAATTCTGTAATTACAGAACCTGCCGGTGTAACAGGAGCCACAGGCCTAACAGGAGTAACAGGAGTTACAGGAGTTACAGGCTTAACAGGAGCAGAAGCTTCCGGTGTAACCGGCGATGCCTTAGTCTGGGTTGGTGCTACAAATGGTATTGAAGCAGGAGATGGTGTCTGCGCAGCAGCCTCTCTTGCTTTACCTGGAGTATGAAAAAATAATTTAGGAGCAGTAGGAGCAGTAGGAAAAGTACCTGCCGAACTTGCCGGAGCCTGAGTTGGATTTGAAATATAAGATACATTCTGACCACATGCCATACATACACGGGATCCTGTGATTAACTGAGTTCCACATCTTGGGCAAATCATATTAGTAACCTCCTTCAACGATATATATCCTTATTAATTGTATTCTATCACAACATTATTTTTATGGCAATGTTTTTTATTGTCGAAAAACCTCTATTTATGTTATAATTCTTAGAAGTTACCGCGAAAGGAATAAAAAATGTACACACATTCAGAAATAATAAAACGTTTTTATGATATGGCAGATCCCGGATATTGTAAATTTTCCTCATCACTTATACCGGGAAGCAAGCCTCTGATAGGAGTAAGAATTCCTTATTTAAGAGTTTTTGCAAAAGAAATTGTTCAAAATGATTATAAAAGTTTTCTCAATAACGTGGGACATGACTTTTTTGAAGAATATATGTTGGAGGGATTTGTAATATCATATATGAAAATTGATTTTTCCTCGAAACTTGAATTTGTCAAAAAGTTTGTTGATAAAATCGACAATTGGTCCGTAAATGACAGCTTCTGTAATTCACTGAAAGAATTTAAAAATAACAGAAGTGCCGGGTATGAATTTCTTGAGCAGTATTTTAATTCACAAAAAGAATATGAAAACCGTTTTGCAAATATAATGCTGATGTCCTATTATCTTATTCCGGAGTATGTCGACAGGGTTCTCAAAGTATTTTCTGAATTTTCCCACGAAGCATATTATGCAAAAATGGGTGTGGCATGGGCGGTTGCAACAGCTTTTGCCAAATTTCCGGATAAGACTATGGAATTTATGCGTAACTGGAAAACTGACAGCTTAACATATAATATGGCAATCCGTAAGATGTGTGAATCTTACAGAGTCAGCAAAGAAGATAAAATAATTCTAAAAAATATGAAGAGATAGTTGACATTTTGACGTTATTGGAAGATACTTTTAATGTTTGAACGGAGGAATTTTAATGAAAAAAACATGTTATATATTATTGGTTTTGACAGCTGTATTAACACTCTGCGGATGCGGTATCCACAAAATAGATGACCCGGCTACGGCGGAGAAGTTTACGAAAGCAGTGGAAGAACTGGGATTTACCACAGAAAAAGAGACAGTTGATGGCGGAGATGTCGTAACTGCCACATACGGAAAGGAAACAGCTGTAGTATCATATGGACAGTATGATGAGAAGAGTTCTGTTACACAGATGTATGATTATTTTCTTAAGAATGCTTCAGAGAATGAAGACTATACGGTAGAAGAGGGCGAAGGAAAGAGCTTTGTTGCCATATCGGACGATTATATGTTCAGATGTACAGTCCGTGAAAATACCATTATTGCAGCAACAACAAAGGGCGATGAAGGAAAAGACCTTGTAAATAAAATATTTAGTGAATTAAAATATTAAATAATGCTTGCATTTTTAAAAACATTGTAGTAATATAATCAAGCACGATGTTTGTGGCTCGTTGGTCAAGCGGTTAAGACGCCGCCCTCTCACGGCGGAAACAGGGGTTCGATTCCCCTACGAGCTATTTATAAAACGCTTTTATGCTATTGAAATTTTACAATTTTGATAGCTTTTTTTGCCTATTTAAATACCCTGTAAGATTTTAGCATCCTGCAGGGTATGTTTTTTTATTTGATTTTCTCCGCAATCTTTTCATAAACAGGAACATCAACAACATACTCATGTCCGAGGCGTACAACCTCATGTATAAGGCTGTCGGCTTCACTTTGTCTTCCGGCACAGACGTCTTTCTGCATGGAAGAGGTGTAGCTGTTTTCAAGATTTTTTATTATTTCAAGGTTGATGTCAACAATATCTTCAGGAATGTCTATTTCCATTCCGGCAGCCAGATTGACCAGTTCCTCTACGCATTTTATATACATATCTCTTGCCTGGGAAGCATGTTTGAATGCGAGAGCGGTTACATTGCAGTAAGTTCCTACAGCAGCCATCGGAGATACCATTGTAAACTTCTTGAAAGTATCCCGCTTTATATTGTCTGAATAAACAGGAGTGATTCCACTTTTGGCAAGGTCAGATGCAACTTCAAGAAGTCTTTGGTCTTTCAGGTTACCGTCCAAAAATCCATATACAATTTTGAAAATATCGCTGCTAAGATGAATAAAACCCGGTTCTGTAACGGATGCGGCAATGTATATACAGCCTGCCAAAACTGTTAAATCAGGAAATTCTTTGGATATTTTTTCATTAATACCATATCCGTTAAGCAATGGAATGATTACGGTGTCCTTGACCGCACAGCTTTTTATAATCGGATATGTTGATTCAAGGGAATAGCCCTTGACACATAAAAAGATAACATCAGGATTGTCGTCATATTCTTCAGCACTTACGGTATTAATTTTAGCATTAAATTCATTACGGCCTTTTGATACAAAAAGCCCGTATTCACTAATTTCTTCTAACTGTCTGCCTCTTGCGATGAGTGTTACTTCTTTTTCGGCTTTTGTAAGATAAGCAGCAATGCTTCCTCCTATCGCACCGCCACCGATTACCAGATATTTCATAGTAAAATCCACCTTTTTTGATTATGTGCAATAAGTATATAATCATATAAATTATTTTTCAATAAGGTTGAAATAATAATTGAAAAAAAGTATAATTAAACAAGCAGATATAAAGGAGCGGCGGTTATGGTAAAACACATTATTTTATGGACATTGAAAGATGAATTTTCCACAGATGAAAAAGATAAAATAAAGCTTGGTATTAAAGAAGGACTGGAATCGCTGACAGGCAGAATTCCCGGACTTGTTGACATTAAGGTGAATATATCGGGGCTTGAAAGTTCTACAGTGGATCTTATGCTTGATTCTACGTTTGAAGATGAAGCAGCACTGAAAGCATATTCCGTTAATCCGGCACACGTTGAAGTGGCAGATACAAAAGTAAGACCGTTTACGGCATCGAGGGCATGCCTTGATTATGAAATATAAGGAAATATACAATGTTAAGATTTTTAAAAAAAGTGACGCAGAGGGAACTTGAAGACATTAATGAACAGTTAAGACTTAATGCTTCCAATAATTACAGGGATGCTACGCTTGATAATCTTAAGGAACTTGAGACAAAGTATCGTGAATTATCGGAAAAAGGCAGGCTGAATAAGGAACAGAGCGAGCATTACGGTAAAATGATAGATGACTACAAAGCAGAGTTTAAGGGTTTTACCCATAAGGAACAGAAAGCAGGATGGTAAGATATGGAAGCCAAAGTAAAAAGAACGACCGACAATGTTGAGAATCTGATTAAAGAATTGGAAAAACAATATGTCGGTAATAAACCTGACAAGAAAGAAATCAAACCATCAAAATATGATGAAGGAACGGGAACTTTTTATGTAGATGAAGAACTTGCAAAAACCAAGATGGAAAAGAAAAAGATTCCGGAGACTGTAAAAAGAGAAGAAAAGGACTTAAGCATTGATGATATGCTTAAGCTGTTTGTTAAGGAAGACGATGAAAAGAAGCCGGTTAAAAAAGGTATTTCTTTTAATATTGATACAGACAATTCAAAATGGCATAGTTAAAAAGTGTTCCGGCCGGAATACTTTTTTCTTGCTAAAATAAGAATATTGTAGTATCTTCTTAGTAAGGGATTTTTGCATATGTCATATGCATTCCCGGTTCATTCCTGTTTCAGGAAAAATTCCATTTTAAGAGATTGTATTTTTTATAGGGAGGGATGTTTATTGGCCTGATTTAATAAAATAATATATTGACAAAGGTATTTTATTGGTTTATATTAATATCAACACGAACGAATGTTCGCATATTGAGAAGGAGATTGTTATGGCTAAAGAAGATAAATTAAGAGCATTGGATGCGGCACTTTCAAGTATTGAACGCAGTTTTGGCAAGGGAGCGGTTATGAAGCTCGGAGATCCTGCTGCGGCTATGAATGTAGAGACAGTACCTACGGGTTCATTGAGTCTTGATATTGCACTTGGTATGGGCGGAGTTCCTAAGGGAAGGATAGTTGAAATATACGGACCTGAATCAAGCGGTAAGACAACGGTTGCACTGCATATGGTTGCAGAAGTCCAGAAGAGAGGCGGAATCGCAGGGTTTATCGATGCAGAGCACGCCCTTGATCCTGTATACGCAAGGAATATAGGTGTTAATATTGATGAATTATATATTTCACAGCCGGATAACGGTGAACAGGCACTTGAGATAACGGAGACACTTGTGCGTTCAGGTGCTGTGGACATTATCATTGTGGATTCCGTTGCCGCTCTTGTGCCTAAGGCAGAGATAGACGGGGATATGGGCGATTCACATGTAGGATTACAGGCAAGACTTATGTCACAGGCTCTCAGAAAGCTCACTGCTGTTATCAGTAAAACAAACTGCATTGTAATTTTTATTAACCAGCTCAGAGAGAAAGTCGGGGTTATGTTTGGTAATCCTGAGACAACAACAGGTGGCAGGGCACTTAAGTTTTATTCTTCAATAAGAATGGATGTAAGAAGAATCGAATCACTTAAGGCTAATGGTGAAGTTGTAGGTAACAGAACAAGAGTCAAGGTTGTTAAGAATAAGATTGCACCTCCGTTCAGAGAAGCAGAATTTGATATTATGTTTGGCAAAGGAATCTCAAGAGAAGGAGATATACTTGATCTTGGTGTTACAAGCAATTTTGTTCAGAAGATCGGTGCATGGTTCGCTTATAACGGAGATAAGATAGGACAGGGAAGAGAGAATGCCAAGATATATCTGTCAGAGCATCCGGATATTATGGAAGAAATCGAACAGAAGGTAAGGGAACACTTTGCTGTTGATGTATCACATAAAGATGAGACTGTAACTACTGAAGAATAACAGGTAATGATATATGACAGTTAAGGAAGTAGTACCTATTAATTCCGGAAAGTTTAAGGTTATCTTTGAAGAAAACTATAGTATACCTTTATATAAGACTGAGATAAGAAGATATAATATAGAAGCAGGCAGAGAACTTGAAGATTCTGATATGAATGAGATTCATAAGACACTTATTTCAAGAATAAAGAACAGAATACTGTATCTTTTAGAAGATTCGGATAAATCAATTCATACCATAAAGTCCAAGATGAGATTTGCAGGATATCCGGATGATATAGTGGATGAGGTAACAGAACTTTTCACAGAATACGGATATCTTGATGATAAGAGATATGCCAGAAATTATATTTCGTCTATGAGTGTCTATATGAAGAAAAGCAAAAAGGCAATAATAACAGGTCTATATTCCAAAGGAATCAGCCGTGAGATTATAGATGAAGTAATAGAAGAATATGAATTTGGCGATAGGGAACTTATACTGGATACATTAAGAAAAAAAGGCTATACACAGGAAAGCCTTGCAGAAATTGATTTTTCTGTAAAGAAGTCTTTAATTTCAATGCTGCTTAGAAGAGGCTTTGAATATGAGGAAATATGTAGCATTTTTAAGTATATGTCTTAGAAAACAGAACGAAAATTGTCGAAATTGCACTATAGATACACTTGTTTTTACTTGACACATTTATTAAAAAAGTATAAAATTATCCTTGTTGTAGTTTAGTATTACAATGAAAACTAAATAAGGAGGTGCTCCTGTGCAGGTATATATTATTATTGCTTGTGTCGTAACATTGGTTATCGCAGCTCCGGTTACATGGCTTATAAGCACTACATACCATAAGAAGGTTACCGATAAGAAAATCGGAAGTGCAGAGGCTAAGGCCAGAGAGATAATTGATGAAGCACTTAAGACAGCAGAGACGAAGAAGAAAGAAATTCTTCTTGAAGCGAAGGAAGAGTCTATTAAGGCTAAGAATGAGCTTGACAGGGAAATAAGAGAACGTCGTAACGAAGTACAGAAATATGAACGTCGTGTTCTTTCCAAAGAAGAGACTCTTGACAAGAAGTTAGATGCTGTTGAGAAGCGAGATAATGGTTTGAATCGCAAAGAAGAAGAGTTGAACCATAAGAAGCAGGAAGTAGAAGCACTTAGTGCTAAGCGCGTGCAGGAACTTGAAAGAATCTCAGGATTAACCTCCATTCAGGCAAAAGAATATCTTTTAAAAACTGTAGAAGAAGAAGTAAAACATGAGACCGCAGTTATGGTCAAAGAAATGGAAAGCAGAGCCAAGGAAGAGGCAGATAAGAAAGCAAAGGATTACATTGTAAGTGCAATCCAGAGATGCGCAGCTGACCATGTGGCAGAAGCTACTATTTCAGTGGTACAGCTTCCTAATGATGAAATGAAAGGTAGAATTATCGGTAGAGAGGGACGTAATATTAGAACTCTTGAGACTATGACAGGTGTTGATTTAATTATAGATGATACACCGGAAGCCGTTATTTTATCTGCATTTGATCCTGTAAGAAGGGAAGTCGCCAGAATTGCACTTGAAAAATTAATTATTGACGGACGTATACATCCGGCAAGAATTGAAGAAATGGTTGAAAAAGCTCAGAAAGAAGTTGAAATAATGATAAGAGAAGAGGGTGAAGCCGCTGCTCTTGAAACGGGAGTTCATGGTATACACCCAGAACTTATTAAACTTCTTGGAAGAATGAAATTCAGAACAAGCTATGGACAGAATGCACTCAGACATTCTGTAGAAGTTTCGTTGCTTTGTGGATTGCTGGCATCGGAAATTGGTCTTGATGTCAGATTAGCAAAGAGAGCAGGTCTGCTACATGATATTGGTAAATCAATTGATCATGAGACAGAAGGCTCACATGTTCAGATTGGCGCTGATTTATGCAGAAAATATAAAGAATCAGAACTTATAGTTAATGCTGTTGAGGCTCATCACGGTGATATTGAGCCACAGAGCCTTATTGCGTGCATTGTGCAGGCAGCTGATGCTATTTCTGCGGCAAGACCAGGGGCCAGAAGAGAAACAATTGAAACATACACCAACCGTTTAAAACAGTTAGAAGATATAACCAATGAATTCAAAGGCGTTGATAAGTCATTTGCTATTCAGGCAGGACGTGAGATTCGAATCATGGTAGTTCCGGAGCTTATAAGTGATGCTGATATGGTATTGCTCGCAAGGGATATTTCTAAGAAGATAGAAGAAGAACTTGCATATCCGGGTCAGATTAAGGTTAATGTAATCAGAGAGTCACGAGTAACAGATTACGCCAAGTAATTGGTGCTTTAATCAATTAAAAACCTAAAACCCCAAATCTTTTGAATAAAATTCATCTGGTCTTGGGGTTTTATTTTTGTTTGAACTAAAATAAAAAAGGGTATGATTATAAAAAACATATAAGAGGATAATATGAGTAAAGTAAAAAAAGAACCCGGATATGCCGGACTGATATTAATTTATGATTTAATTTTAATATTAAGGATGTTGCATATAGCTTCATTGGATAAGTTATTTAACAAGAAATACAGATTTTATTTTCTATATGTACCTGTAGGATTTATTCTGTACTATACATTTTTTTTCCCATTCATGCATGTACAGGTAGTTGGCAATGAAGGACAGGATTTACTTAGAACATTTTTTCTGACATTTCTTTCAATATATATACTCTGGTTTACAATATCGGCACTGTCCACAATATATTTCATGGTGGAGCCAAAGCTTACCCGTTATGCAGAGAATATGTTCAAGGAATGTGAATTGTACATTAATAAAAAAACTACCGCAAGAAAGATTGTTATAAGATTAAGAAATCTTGTGGACGGTTATTATATTTCCTTTGGAATTGCTTCTATAACCATAGGAGTAGGCTTATTTATTTTCTATCAGACATTGACATACAGTTTTAAGACAATAGAAGGTGCGTTTCATAATTTTGTTGCTCTTCAGTTTATATGTGCGGGAATATGCTGGATGATAAGAAGAGAATATGGCAACGAGGAGCATAGGAAGAAAACAAAACAAGAGAAAAAACAAGAAGAAAAAGAAGACCATTTTTATGACGAGTGGGAGAAAAAATGCTACGAAAACAGATTTTATGGTAATTTCGGAACAGATGATAATGAATATTATTCATTCTGGAAGGAATCGGCGGAAGATGTTAATGAGAAACAGGATAGAGGCCGTCATATTAATATAGCATCAGGATATTTCAAGGGATGCAGGAATCTTGAAGAAATTAAGAGGAAATATAAGACTCTTGCAAAAAGACTTCATCCTGATGCGGGTGGTAATGATGAAGATTTTTCAAGGCTTAACAGCGAATATGATGCAGCGGTAAAAGCCTGGAAAATGGGATGATTTTACAGGTTTTTAACCTTGCAAGAGGTAATATCTTGTGATATATTCATTCTTTGGGATTAAAATTGATTAAAAATTAGGAGAATCAATATGGAAAATACAAATTCGCCGATGTTATCTCCGGCAGAAGTTTTTAAAGCAAATGTACAGCTTGAAATAAACAAGACGAAAATGCCTGTGGCAAAAATGATATTTCTCGGAATTTTTGCGGGAATGTTTATAGCTCTCGGTGCAGAAGGAAGCAGCGTTGCGATGCACAACATAGCGAATGTGGGAATGGCTAGAACAATCGCAGGAAGCATATTCCCTATAGGACTCATGCTTATTGTACTCCTCGGAGGAGAACTGTTTACGGGAGACTGTCTGCTGATTATGGGCGTTCTTGATAAAAAGATTAAAGTACTCTCAATGATAAGAATACTGATTATCGTATTTATCAGCAATCTTATCGGAGCAGTTATTATAGCATATCTTGTATTCCTTAGCGGACAATTTGGCTATAGTAATAATTTGCTGGGAGCTTTTACAATAAAAGTTGCCATGGGAAAAATTGACCTTGGATTTACAAAAGCGTTTACGTCGGGAATATTATGTAATATATTTGTCTGCGGTGCTGTGCTTATGGCTACTGCAGCGAAAGATGTTACAGGCAAGATTTTTGCCTGCTTCTTCCCGATACTTGTATTTGTTGTCAGTGGATTTGAACACTGTGTGGCAAATATGTATTATATTCCGGCAGGAATAATTGCGTCAGGCAATGAAGCTTATAAGGCAAAGGCAATGGAAGCATACGGTTATACGGCAGAACAGCTTTCGGGACTTAACTGGAAGAGCTTTTTTATAAACAGTTCAATACCTGTTACTCTTGGCAATATTGTGGGTGGAATGGTATGCATTGGTCTGCTTTTCTGGCTGATATATGGAAAAAAATATGATAAATCTGTTAAAAACTTGACCTCGGACTGATTTTTTATTATAGTATTTAAAGATATAAATTTGGAGGTATATGATGAGTCAGGAAAAAGTAGATAAGAGAAAACAGAGCAAGGGTGAAGCTTTACATTTTGCTCATAAGAAAGTTGTAATGCTTTCATGGATTATTGTTCTTCTTGTTGTTGTTGCGGTAGCACTTAGTATTACTTTTAATAAACTTGGATATGGAAATGGACACAATAACGGATATGATGCCGGATATGCGTCAGGCAAGTACAACGGATATCTTGAAGGATATTCAGCAGCATCATCTAAGTTTGACAGCAACAATTCCACAACATCGGAGACAACAACAGCTTCAGAGTCTGAAACAACATCAGCTGGTGAAGAAGAATCTAAATAACAGATTAACATTCAAAGAGGATTGAAATTTACCAATCCTCTTTTCTTATTGATTTTTACAGGCTAAAAGGTTAAAATAAATTCTGCATAATATACTTTAATGGGAGAAAAAAATGAAATTATTATTTATTTCATTGGGCTGTGATAAGAATCTCGTAGATTCAGAGATGATGATGGGTCTTTTGCATGACAGAGGTTATGAATTTACAGACAATGAAGAAGAAGCAGATATTATTGTAATCAATACATGCGGTTTTATAAATGACGCAAAGGAAGAGAGCATTAATACCATTCTTGAAATGGCAAAATATAAAGAAAAGAATCTGAAGGCTCTTATAGTAGCGGGATGCCTTGTAGAGAGATATAAAAATGAAATATTACAGGAACTTCCGGAAATAGATGCAATTGTTGGAACAACGGCATTTGATAAAATCTGTGATGTCGTTGATGATGTGCTGGCAGATAAGAAACATAATGAACTTGAAAGCATTAACAAGATGTGCAGACCGGATGTTAAGAGAATTATTACAACCGGAGGATATTATTCATATCTTAAGATAGCAGAAGGCTGTGACAAGCACTGCACCTATTGTAGTATTCCAATGATAAGAGGCGCATATAGAAGTGTTCCTATGGATGAACTTGTTAAGGAAGCAGAGTATCTGGCAGACAACGGAGTTAAGGAACTTATAATAGTTGCACAGGAGATAACCGTATATGGTAAAGATTTATACGGAGAAAAGAAATTGCCGGAATTGCTGCACAGACTTTGTAAAATTCCGGGAATACAGTGGATTAGACTTTTATATTGTTATCCGGAAGAAATAACAGATGAACTTATAGAGACTATAAGAACTGAAAAAAAGATATGTCATTATATTGATATGCCTATACAGCATGCGTCAGATAAGATTCTTAAGGCAATGGGACGAAGAACCAATAATGCCGAACTAAGGAATATTATCTCAAAATTACGGAAAGAAATTCCTGACATCTGTCTTAGGACAACTCTTATAACAGGTTTTCCGGGTGAGACAGAAGAAGATCATCAGATTCTGCTTGATTTTATAGACGAGATGGAATTTGACAGACTTGGAGTATTTACTTACTCACCGGAAGAAGATACTAAGGCTGCATCCCTTGATAATCAGGTGGATGAGGAAGTGAAACTTTGCAGAAAAGACGAGATAATGGAACTTCAGCAGGAAATATCCATGGATAAGTCAGAAAGACTTGTTGGAAAAGAAATTGAAGTAATTATAGAAGGAAAAGCAAGTGATGAAGATGTTTATGTCGGACGATCTTATATGGATGCACCATCGGTAGACGGCTATGTATTCATAAATAGCGAAGAAGAACTTATGAGTGGCGATTTTGCAAAAGTCAGGATAGTTAAAGCCATGGAATATGATTTGATAGGAGATTTGATATGAATTTACCCAATAAATTAACTTTATTCAGAATTATTCTTATACCGTTTTTTGTATTTTTTCTCTTCACGGGATGTGTGGGAGAAGCAGGAAAATATATTGCGTTAGGCATATTTGCAGTAGCAAGCCTGACAGACCTTTTTGACGGGAAGATTGCAAGAAAGTATAATCTTGTAACCAACTTCGGCAAGTTTATGGATCCTATTGCGGACAAACTTCTTGTATCGAGTGCGCTTATATCCTTTGTAGGACTTAACAGACTCCAGGCCTGGATTGTAATAATACTGATTGCCAGAGAGTTTATTATAAGTGGATTCAGACTTGTTGCAAGCGACTCAGGAATTGTCCTGGCCGCCAGCTGGTGGGGCAAATTCAAAACAGCATTCCAGATGATTATGTGTATTTTACTTATTATCAATATACAGAATAATGTTTTTACGGTAATTAATAATGTATTCATATATATTTCGCTGGCTTTATCGGTAATATCCCTTGCCGATTACCTTATAAAGAACAGGAAAGTAATTTCCGATATGTAAAGGAATCTAAAAATGAAAGCAGAGCTTATTTCAGTGGGAACAGAGATCCTGCTTGGGAATATTGTAAATACTAATGCTGCGTACCTGTCAAAGCAGTGTGCAAGCCTGGGAATAAATGTATATGCCCAATCTGTTGTAGGTGATAATGATAAAAGACTTGGAACTCTTTTCAAAGATGCAATGAGCCGTTCTGATGTTGTCATACTTACAGGAGGTCTTGGACCTACCGAAGATGATTTAACTAAAGAAACAGTATGTGAATGTATGGATGTTCCGCTTGTAAGGGATGTTAAAGCAGAAGAAAATATGGTAAATATTCTTAAAGGTTTATCTTATACACCAAGCCATAACAATTATAAGCAGGCATTAGTTCCAAAGGACAGCATAATTTTATATAATCATAACGGAACAGCACCCGGTGCAATCATTGAAAAAAACGGTTTTACCGCAATTCTTTTACCCGGACCTCCTATTGAGATGGCTGCAATGTTTGAAGAGTATGTAATACCATATCTTAGAAGTAAAACCAATGATGTTCTGTATTCATATACAATAAAGGAATGCGGAATAGGAGAAAGTCTTTTAGAGACCATGCTTCTTGATATAATAGATAATCAGACTAATCCTACAGTAGCCACATACGCCAAGACATCCTGCAGTGAAGTGAGAATAACAGCCAAAGCTGACAGTTTTGAAAAGGCACAGAATCTTGTAAAGCCGATTGCAGAAGAGGTAATTAAAAGACTTGGCGATAATGTTTATTCTACGGATGAAAAAGAAAATATTGAAGACGCCCTTGTAAGACTTCTCAGAAAGAATAATCTTACAATATCTGTTGCAGAGTCCTGCACAGGCGGACTTACATGTTCTAAAATAGTAAATGTTGGAGGAGCATCAGAGGTATTTAAGTATGGCTTCATAACCTATGCCAATGAAGCAAAAATGAAGCTCCTCGGCGTCAGTAAAGATACGCTTGAAAAATATACGGCTGTAAGTGAAAAAACAGCAAGAGAAATGGCATGCGGCGCTATAAAAGAATCAGGTGCAGATGTTGCCGTATCAATTACCGGATACGCAGGTCCTTATGACAGTGAAGATGAACCTAAAGGACTTGTTTTTATAGGATGTACCAATGGAAAGGATACTTTTTGCAGACAGTTCAGATTCAATGGGAACAGACAAAAAATAAGAGAAAGCGCATCCGTTATGGCACTTAATATGGCAAGACTGATGATTATACAATACGAAATGGAGAATTAAAAATGGAAAAGAAACCTTTTGTAACAAAAGAACAAGTTGAAGAAATCGTAAAAAAATATCCCACACCTTTTCACATTTATGATGAAAAAGGAATAAGGGAAAACGCAAGAAAAGTTAAAGAAGCATTTGCATGGAATCCCGGCTTTAGGGAATATTTTGCCGTAAAAGCAACCCCAAATCCATTCCTTATCAATATTTTAAGAGAATACGGATGCGGAACAGACTGCTCATCAAAAACAGAACTTATGCTCTCAAAAGCAATCGGATGTAAAGGTGAGGAGATAATGTTTTCATCTAACGATACTCCTCCTGAAGAATTTGTATATGCCAATAAGCTTGGCGCAATAATTAATCTTGACGATTTTACACATATTGATGTGATTGATAAACTTATAGGAATACCTGAGACAATAAGCTGCAGATTTAATCCGGGCGGACTGTTCTCAATAGCTAATTCAATTATGGATAATCCGGGTGACGCAAAATATGGATTTACCAAGGAACAGCTTATAGAGGGCTTCAAAATCCTCAAGGCAAAGGGAGCTAAGAATTTTGGTATTCATTCTTTCCTTGCAAGTAATACGGTAACGAATGATTATTATCCTTCACTTGCAAAAATATTATTTGAACTTGCTGTAGAAATCAAAAATAAGACAGGCTGCCATATTAAATTCATCAACCTTTCAGGCGGTGTGGGAATCCCTTACAAGCCTGACGGAACACCTAATGATATCCTTGCAATAGGCGAAGGTGTGCACAAAGTATACGATGAAGTTCTAGTTCCAAACGGAATGGGAGATGTTGCAATCTATACCGAAATGGGACGTTTTATGATGGGCCCTTATGGCGGACTTGTAACAAGAGTCGGTAATATGAAACACACATATAAGGAATATATTGGAACAGATGCATGTGCCGTTAATCTTATGAGACCTGCAATGTATGGTGCGTATCATCATATCACGGTTCTTGGCAAGGAGAATGAGCCATGCGACCATAAGTATGATGTAACAGGTTCATTATGCGAAAACAATGATAAATTTGCTATAGACAGAATGTTGCCTAAAATCGAGATAGGAGATTATCTTTTTATCCATGATACAGGAGCTCACGGTTTTTCTATGGGCTATAATTATAATGGTAAACTCCGTTCGGCTGAATTACTCCTTAAAGAAAACGGTGAAGTCCAGATGATAAGAAGGGCAGAGACACCTGAGGATTATTTCAGAACATTTGACTGCTTTGATTTTTACAAAGAAGTAACAAAATAATAAATCGGGAGAATTGATATGGCTGATTTAACAACCGCCGTAGGTGAATTATTAAAAAAGAAAAATACAGAAGAAAACCTTCACATATATGTAGAGGGATTATCTTCCTTGTATAAAAGAATGGCTGAGCTCAGACTTGCAATGAATTATTATACCTTTGCGGAGATTTATTCGGATTTTGATTTTGCAAAAAAGACAGCAGTTGACCCTTATATTAATGAAATCCAACAGATTATTAATGATGTGATACTTCTTGATACTCTTTCTCCTGATGCAGTTGACAGGATAGATGCTTTAAGAAACCGCATAATTGCAAAAATGGAGATACTTACGGCATATACGGATATTTTCCAGATATATGAGTATGTTTTGAACAGAGTGGAATACAGATTTTCAGAATCCGAATTTGGCGATGAATATTATAACGACAGGTTTGAAAAAGATATATATCGTTATATAACAGGTGATAAAGATAATACCGTTATTAATATGAAATTGTCCCAGATAGTAGGACAGGTGCCAATGCGTTTATCAAAAAATAAATTTTATGATATGTTAAAGGATTCATTTTCTATATATAAGGGCAGCGAAAAGCAGAGCGTTAATGATTTTGCTTATATGATAAGAACTGCCGGAACACTTTATAAACCTCAGGATTTTGAAGAGGAATTTCCTGAATTAAAGAAATGCCATAATAATCTCAAAGGAATAGAAATATCCGAAATTACGGAAGAACAGTATAAGAACTTCAAAAAGGAACTTGACAGGGCATCCGCATTAATTGAAGAATATTCGGATTTTTATGTTATGCTTACAGAGGTTATTAATGATGTATATTCTGTAGAACTTAATTTTTTTGCATTGACGGATGCCATAGAAACAGATAAACTAAAAAGTATTATAAGTGATGCTTATTATATTATAGAAGGACATGATATAGAAAGAGAACCTGTTTCTTCAAAGTTTGTTGAATTTGAAGGACTCCAGGAAAAAATAATGACAAGGCTTTTTAATCCTGAAAGTGCCCTTGATGAAATTATTGACATCAATAGTGACTGCATTAAGGGAACGGATTACGAGGAAGCTCTCAGACGTCTTGTTATTACATCAAGACTTCAGTCAGCCAGTACATTTGCATCACTTAATGACAATACAGACAAGGATGAGGCGGATGATGCCTTTATTGAAGATACTGTTAATGGACTTGTAGAAGAGTTTGCTTCTCTTTTTGAAGGTATGGACAGATATTCAAGACGTGCGGTTATGGCAATTGTAATAGCCAATCTTCCTGTTTTCTTCAATAATATGGATGAATTTAAGAAGTATGTCCATGTTGCTCTTTCACAGTGTACTGATTCCGCCGAAAGACAGGCATGTATGACAATTATTAACTCAATGTTTATTAATGGGTAAATGTATGAAATTTATTGATGGACTTTATTTTGGACCCAAAGCGGAACATAACAAAAAAGAACTTGTCAGAAAACTCAAAAAAGAAAAATATCTTCCGGGACTGTGGCTTATAACATTACCGCATAACGAGGGAAATATTCTTGATATGGTGGAGGCATATACACTCCCTTATCAGGGTGGACTTAAGGATAACCTTACTGTTGCGGGAATCGCTTACGGAAGAGATGAAGCGTTAGAACTTGTTCGTCAGATAGTTGATGATACATATAATAAATTAGGAACTGTAGATATTATAAAATATCTGGGACTGGAGTAAATGAAGGCACTGTTAATACTTCTAACAATTTTAAAGGTTATAGGAATTATTATTGCAGCTATAGCTGCTCTTGTTCTTATTCTTCTGGCACTTGTTTTGTTTGTACCTGTAAGGTACAGTGCAAAAGCGTCTTATGACCGTAAGCCTGATATATCGGTGAGAATAAGCTATCTTTTACATATTCTGAGTGTGCGTTTTGATCTTCATGATGGCAATAACGAGTTCATCATAAAAATTTTCGGACACAGGATTGGTAACAGGAAAAAGAAAAAGAGACGGCATAAAGTTCATAAGAAAAAGACAGCGGGCAGTGTTGCGGGTAATGAAGTTTCCGTAAAACCTGTGCAGGAAAAAGAAACTTCTGATTATGTTTATGAAGATGATGAGTTTTCCGGACCGGAAACTTCCTATAAACCGGAAACTGACAATGTCAGACCGAAGAAAAATAAAAAAAATGTTTTCAAAAACATAAAATACAAGTATAATAATATCCGTGGGAAGCTTGGAAGAATCTCACAGGAAATTAATGACGAGACTAACAGAAAAGCACTTAAGATTATCGCTGAGAGTCTCGGAAAGGCATTAAAGCATATAAAGCCTAAAAAGCATTATGTCAATATTATATTCGGAACCGGAGATCCATGTTCTACCGGAGAGATTCTCGGACTTATATATTCTTTTGCTTTTTTATCGGGAATCAATATAGAAGCCATTCCGGATTTTGAAGATAAGATTTTTAAGGCAGACTCTTATTTTAAGGGCAGAATAAGAATATTTACGCTGGGAATAATATTGCTTAAGGCATATCGTAATGATGATTTAAAGAAAGTAATTCACAAGTTTACTAATTAAGGTAACCGGGAGGGTACAAAATGGCAGAAAACAAATTTGATACAACAGTAGCATCTTTATTCAAGGGAATGGACGGTTTTTTATCAGCCAAGACGGTTGTAGGAGAACCTGTTACAGTTAATGACACAATTATTTTACCGTTAGTTGATGTTTCTTTCGGTGTTGCGGCAGGTGCCGGAAATGGTGCCGATAAGAATAAGGCAGCAGGCGGAATGGGCGGAAAGATGAGTCCAAGTGCGGTACTTGTTATTCATGACGGAATAACAAGGCTTGTGAATGTAAAGAATCAGGATACCGTAAGTAAAATCATTGATATGGTGCCTGATATAATAGAAAAATTCAGAAAAAAAGATGACAAAGACCCTGATGTAGAAAAAGCAGTGGATGAAGCTATGGGCAAGTAATACTGTTATATGGGATTTTATGAACCGTAAATGAATGTTTACGGTTCTTTTTATATATATATTAATAAAGAAATATATGTAGGGTAGTATGAAACGTGTAACCGGTTTTGCATTGTTTTGCGTTGCAATAGGGATAATTGTGAGCTTTTTTATTCCAAACAGATTCTGGGAGATTGTGGTTATAATCGGATTAATGGTTATTGGATACAATATGTTTACAAGTGGATATAAGTGCAGAAAATAAAATGGTATTACGGCAACAAAAAAGCGCCCGCACTTAACGGACGCTTAAAGTCTGTCAATATTAAGCTCTTTCAACTAAGCCTGATCTTAAACAAGAAGTACATACATACATCTTTTTAGCCTGGCCATCACCAACCTTAACCTTTACAGATTTTACGTTTGCTTTCCACATTTTGTTTGATCTTCTGTGAGAATGGCTCACTGCGATACCAAAATGAGCACCTTTTTCGCAAATAGCACATTTAGCCATGTTTGCACCTCCTTAAAGATATTAAACCTAAACAGGCTCACAACAGAAGTTATAATAACAGAAAGAGAATATAATTGCAAGCATTAATTTATTTTTTAGTATATAAAAATTTTATTTTATTTTTTCTTAGATATAATGTATAATAGATTTGATTGTTGTGGAATTTTGATGTAATTAAATCCATGAATATATAGACTAGGAGGGTTTCATATGAAAGGACATGTTGATAATCAGTATGGTAACGTTGCAATAGACAGCCATGTTATTGCCAAGTATGCAGGAGCAACTGCAGTTGAATGTTTCGGTATTGTTGGAATGGCAGCGGTCAGTGTGAAGGATGGACTTGTGAAGTTATTAAAGAGAGAGAGCCTTACAAGAGGTATCAGCGTCAGCTTTGATGACAAGAATCGTCTTATAATAGATTTTCATGTAATCGTAGCTTACGGTGTTACAATATCTACAGTGGCAGATAATCTTGTCCATAATGTAAAATATAAAGTAGAAGAATATACCGGCCTTAAGGTTGGTAAGATTAATGTTTATGTTGAAGGCGTCAGAATCATTGATTAGTATGATTCTGAAGTAAGGAGGAAATTTAACGTGACAACAACCAGTATAGACGCCGGTATGGTTAAAGAAATTTTTCTTGCCGGTGCAGCTAATCTTGAAGCTAAGAAAGAATGGATTAACGATTTGAATGTTTTCCCTGTTCCTGACGGAGACACGGGTACTAATATGACACTTACAATTATGTCTGCATCAAAAGAGGTAAGCAATATAGAGACTCCTGATATGGAGAGCCTTGCTAAAGCAATATCAAGCGGTTCTTTAAGAGGTGCAAGAGGCAATTCAGGAGTTATCCTTTCCCAGTTATTAAGAGGTTTTACCAAGGTAATAAGGGAATATGATGCAATAGATTCCCGTGTGCTTTCTTTAGCTTTTGAAAAAGCGGTTGAGACAGCATATAAAGCAGTAATGAAGCCTAAAGAGGGAACTATTCTTACTGTTGCAAGAGGAATGTCTGAGAAGATGACAGAGCTTGCGCCAAAGATTTCTGATATTAAGAAACTGCTCGGACTTGTAATCGAATATGGTGATGAGGTTCTTAACTATACACCAGAACTCCTTCCGGTACTTAAGCAGGCGGGGGTTGTTGACTCAGGCGGACAGGGTCTTATGCAGTTGATGAAGGGTGCGTATGACGCACTTATGGGCAAGAAGGTTGATTATTCCAATGTAATAAGTGAGAGCAAGCCTGCTGCCGGAAAAGAGACAACTGCAGCCAAGGGAATAGAAGATGTAAATATCGAATTCGGATATTGTACCGAATTTATCGTTAATATTGAGAAAAAGTATGGCGAAAAAGAAGAGGCAGCATTTAAGGCATTTCTTGAATCAATCGGTAATTCCATAGTAATTGTCTCAGATGATGAGATAGTAAAGGTTCATGTCCATACCAACCATCCGGGACTTGCATTTGAGGAAGGACTTAAATATGGTTCGCTTTCAAAAATGAAAGTAGATAATATGCGTGAAGAACATGAAGAACGTCTTATAGCTAATGCCAGCAAAGTTGCCGGTGATAATAAAGAAACAGAACACAAAGAAGAAGCAGAAGAAGAAGAAATTGTCAATGAAAAATATGGTTTTATATCCGTATCCGCAGGTGACGGACTTACTGAGATATTTAAGTGTCTTGGAGTAAATTATGTCATTGAAGGCGGACAGACGATGAATCCAAGCACGGAAGATATGCTGAATGCCATTGAGAATGTCCATGCTGACAATATTTTTATACTTCCTAATAATTCTAATATTATTCTTGCTGCTAATCAGGCACAGAGTATTGTTGAAGATAAGAATGTAATAGTAGTACCTACCAAGACGGTACCACAGGGAATCTCTGCACTCCTTGCATATTCGGAGGAAGCAGCTCCTGAAGATAACTTCAATGCTATGTCAGAAGAAATTGCCCGCGTTAAGTCCGGCTCGGTTACTTATGCCGTAAGAGACACAGAAGTTGATGATAAGGTAATACGACAGGGTGATATAATGGGAATCGGCGATAAGACAATTCTTTCTGTGGGACAGAACATAAGCGAAGTTACAAAAGATCTCATAGATAATCTTATGGATGATGATTCTGAACTTATAAGCATATATTACGGAAATGATATAGAAGAAGCATCAGCAGAAGAACTTGCAAAACAGATTGAGGAAGCATATCCTGATGCGGATGTAGAGCTTAACTATGGCGGACAGCCAATATATTATTATATTGTATCAGTGGAATAATTTATATGAATATCAGGAAATTAAAGGGTATCGGTACCAGAACCGAAGAATTGTTCCAACATCTTGATGTATATACTACGAAGGATTTAATGGAATTATATCCAAGAGCGTATGATTCTTATGACGAACCTGTTAATATAGCGGCAATAGATGAATGCGGTATATATGCCGTATACGCGGCAGTAGACAGACCTCCCGAATTAAAACAGAACGGGAGATATAAGATACTTACCGTTATGGTCCGTGATGAGGCAGGAAGCATGCTCAGAATAACCTGGTTTAATATGCCGTTTTTAAGAAGCCGGTTAAGAAACGGATACAGATATATATTCAGAGGCAAGGTTGCTATAAAAGGCAGCCTTGTTTTTATGGAACAGCCTTCTATCTACACAGTGGATGAATATTACATAAGACAAAGTTCAATGCAGCCTGTATACCCGCTGACTGCGGGGCTTACCAATAATATGGTTATAAAAGCTGTGAAACAGTGTTTTGAAAGCGGTGGATATGAAGAATTCCTTCCTGAGTGGATACTTACAAAAAATGATCTTATAGATGAGAAAAAAGCACACTACGCAATACATTTCCCAAAGGACAGAAACGAACTTGCACAAGCAAGAAAGAGAATAATTTTTGATGAGTTCTTTTTGTTTACCACCAATATAAGATGTGCAAAAAGTGCCAGGCTAAATGAGGACAACCTTTACAGGATAACCGAGAGCGGGGAAGCCTTACATGTTCTTAAAAACCTGCCGTACAGTCTTACAGGTGCCCAGAAAAAAGTATACAGCGAGATTTTAAATGATATGGGCAGTGATAAGACGATGAACAGACTTATACAGGGAGATGTCGGTTCAGGTAAGACAATACTTGCTTTTTTGGCAATGATAAATACTGCCGCCGCAGGGTGGCAGAGCATTCTTATGGCACCTACGGAAGTTCTTGCAAGACAGCACTACGAAGCATTGACAGAACTTATTGATAAGAACGGGCTGGATTTTACCTGTGTGCTTCTTACCGGAGCACTTACTGAGGCAAAAAAAAGAGATGCAAAAGAAAAAATAACATCGGGAGAGGCTGATTTTATTATAGGAACCCATGCATTAATAACCGATGATGTGGAATTTAAAAATCCTGCACTTGTCATAACGGATGAACAGCATCGTTTCGGAGTCAGGCAAAGAGAAAACTTAAGCCGTAAGGGAGAGACACCCCACATAATTGTAATGAGTGCCACACCTATCCCAAGGTCTCTTGCCATTATTTTATACGGCGACCTTGATATATCCATAGTAGACGAGAAGCCTGCGGACAGATTACCGGTTAAAAACTGTGTTGTGGATGATTCTTACAGAACCAAAGCATATAAATTTATTTCTGATGAGATAAAAAAAGGCCATCAGGCTTATATAATATGTGCCATGGCGGAAGAAAGCGACAATGACAGTAATCTTGAGAATGTTGTTGATTTTTCAAAGAAACTTAAAGAGGCTATGCCGGAGACAAGAATAGAATATCTGCATGGCAAGATGAAGCCTGCAGAGAAAAACCGTATAATGGATGAGTTCGCAAAGAGAAATACGGATATACTTGTATCTACCACAGTTGTTGAAGTAGGAATAAACGTGCCAAACGCTACGGTTATGATGGTGATTAATGCTGAAAGATTTGGACTTGCGGGGCTTCACCAGTTAAGGGGAAGGGTCGGAAGAGGAAAAGAACAATCCTACTGTATTTTTGAAAGCAATACTAAGAACAAGGTAACAAAGGAACGTCTTAATATACTGAAAGAGAGTAATGACGGATTTTATATTTCAGAACAGGATTTGAAATTAAGAGGTCCCGGTGATATGCTGGGAACAAGGCAGAGCGGAGATATGGGTTTTGCCATAGGAAATATATATTCCGATGCTTCAATACTTAAAATGGCAGCAGATACTTCCTCAATACTTATAGAAAAAGATAAAGAACTTATGCTTGAGGAAAATTCAGGTATAAGGGACAGAATCCGGAATACAGATTCTAAGATTAATATATAGTGGAGGCAGCATGGAACTTTATATAATAAGACATGGTGAAACTAAATGGAACAGTGAGAAACGTCTGCAGGGACGAAGTGATATTGAACTTAACGAATATGGCATAGAACTTGCCAGAATAACGTCAGAGGCATTAAAGGATGTAAAATTTGACAGGATATATTCAAGCCCCTTAAAGAGAGCATACGAGACGGCTGAGATATTACGAGGCAGCCGTAAACTTGATATTATATGCGATGACAGACTTAAGGAAATGTGTTTTGGCGATTATGAAGGAAAAGTAACTGACACGCTGCCGGATGAATTCTGGAAATTCTTTGATGATCCTGTTAATTTTGTACCGGCCGGAAACGGTGAAACTTATGAACAGGTGATTGAAAGAGCAAAAGATTTTTTATACAATGTCATTGTGCCTTTATCCTATAAGATTGACAGGATGCTTGTTGTGGCACACGGAGCGTTTAACAGGGCACTTATGATATCTCTTAACCACCAGGGAATCAAAGATTACTGGGAAGGCGTTTTCCAAAAGAACTGTTGCGTTAGTATATATGAAATTAACGGAGATAATTTTAAACTTATCCAGAATGGTAAAATATATTATGAGGACAAAGGCGGAAAGGATTACAGAAAATAATGAGAGTAATAGCAGGAACAAGAAGAAGCATGCCTCTTAAAGCACCTGTGGGAATGGATACAAGGCCGACCCAGGACAGAACCAAGGAAACACTTTTTAATGTTCTACAGAATGAAATACCGGGAGCTGAATTCCTTGATTTATTTGCAGGAAGCGGCGCTATATCAATAGAGGCATTAAGCAGAGGAGCGTCACATGCCACTCTTGTGGAAAATAATAAAAATGCTGTTTCCTGTATAAAAGATAACCTTAAATTTACAAAATTTTCCGATGAAGCTACATTAATGGAAACTGATGTGATGGCAGCACTTTATAAGCTTGGCGGACATAAGGAATTTGATATTGTATTTATGGACCCTCCATATAATCTTGAAATAGAAGCACAGGTTCTTAAGACAATGAATAATATGGCATCGGTAACGGAGTACACAACGGTTATCATGGAGGCTTCGTTAAAGAGAGATTTATCTTTTGTGGAGGAATGTGGCTTTAGAATTGTAAAAGTTAAGCAGTATAAGACTAATCAGCATATTTTTCTTACGAAAAAATAGTTATAATACTTGTTTTAATTTATAACAAGTGGTATGATTAACAGGATTAATATGATAGGAGTGACTGTTATGAGTAGTAAAATTGAGAACGTAATAGGCGAGATTGAGGATTACCTTGCTGATTGTAAGGCAATGCCGTTTTCTTCTACCAAGATTTGCGTTGAAAAAGATAGAATTGATTCATTGGTTTCGGAATTGAGACTTAAGATTCCTGATGAGATTAAGGAATATCAGAAGAAGAGACAGAAACTTGATAATTCAAGAGATGCTATTCTTAATGATGCTAAGACTCAGGCAGAGAATATGGTAAAAGCAGCTCAGATACATACGGAAGAACTTATTAATGAGCATGAGATTATGCAGCGTGCGTATGAACAGGCTAATAAGGTAATAGATGATGCTACTGCAGAAGCGCAGCGTATTATGGATAGTGCTACCGAAGATGCCAATAACATAAGAATGGGCGCAATACAGTATACAGATGATATGTTATCTAATCTTGAGATGATTATTAATCATGCCATTGATTCCAATAAGACAAGATATGAGACACTTATGGAGTCACTTAATAAGAGCCTTAATATAGTAATGTCTAACAGAAATGAATTAAGACCGGAAGAGAATACACAGTATGCAGAACAGACACTTGCCGACAGCGTTAAGGAAGTTATGGATGATGACGGTCCTACAGATGAAGAATAGAACATAACAGCTACGTTAATTTACCCGGAGATATTTTGTCTCCGGGATTTTTTTATGATTGAAACAGTATAACAATACCGCAGACAGCCATGGTAATAACGGCTGATATGAACTTACCGAGAATATATATTTTTTTATCTATGATGTTATTTTCATCAACAGAAAAGGTCTGGAACATTCCGCATACGCCACCTAAAGATATAAATGGCAGAAATGTCAGGTAACGACGGTCTGATACTGTGAGTCCTGTGGTAATTTCAATAAGCATACACAGAATTTCGGGGTGAAAAGGAATAAATGACATTATGCAATGTGATAAAATCGAGAATATTATAATATATCCGCCAAGTTTACCGATGTTCTTCAGTGCGGAAAGAATTGATTTGTCAATGAGGACACTTTTTTGCGGCATTGGTACGGAAACACTTGTATAAGTATCCCTATATTTTTGAAAAATAATATACCTTATGATAAAAGAGGTAATTAAGGTACAGGAATAAAAAATTAAAAATACCGGCAGAAAACAGTTAGCGTTTTCTAATATTTCCATACATACAAAACCTGATAAGAATGCGGGACTTACGTTGTTGAAGGAAGCGATGCAGATATTGGCATCTTCTTTAGAAATTGTATTTTTTTTAACAAGATTGCAGCAGGCAGCCGCACAGGCCGGATAGCCGAAAAATAAGCCGGCAAAAATTCCGTAACCGGCTTCTTTCTTTAATTTTAAAATGAAAGTAAGAGGACGCATAAATATATTAACGCCCTCTGTAAGGTTAAGATTAATTATAACATTGCTCAAAATCATAAAAGGGAAAAGAGCGGGGATTAAGGCTTTGTACCACAGGTCAAGACCGTCAAGCGCACCCTTTGCCATAATATCCGGATTTGTTAAAGATAACAGGAGAACAATAAAAATTAAAACATTATGAAATATATTACGAAACATAAGTAAAAATTGTAAAATCCATTAATATTTGTTATAATAAAGTGTATTTTTATATTATGAATTTTAGGACAGCAATTATGAAAAATTTAACAGACAATATAACAGATGAACGTTTTTTTCATTACTTTAGGGAAATATGTAACATTCCCCATGTGTCTTTTCATACGGATAAGATAAGAGATTATATAGAACATTTTGCAGCAGACCACAACCTTAGGTATGCTAAGGATGATTACGGCAATATTGTAATATATAAGGACGGATCTGCGGGGTATGAAGACCATGATGCGGTAGTTCTCCAGGGACATCTTGATATGGTTGGGGCTTCCAAAGAAGAATTCGATTTTATCAATAAACCTGTCACTATTGATGAAGAACTGCTTGGACAGGGCATAGTTAAGGCAAAAGGAACAACCCTTGGAGCGGATGACGGAATAGCTGTTGCTTATATACTTGCGATTCTTGAAGATGATTCACTTTGCCATCCTCCGATAGAAGCTTTACTGACTACCAATGAAGAAGTTGGGCTTCTTGGCGCGGACGGATTTGACTGCAGTCTTTTATCGGGAACAACGGTTATTAATATTGATTCGGAGGATGAAGGCGTATTCCTTATGGGAAGTGCCGGAGGTGTAAGATGTGATATAACAATTCCGATGCAGTGGATATCTAAGTCCGGAGATAATGTCACAATAAGGGTTACGGGACTTACAGGAGGTCATTCCGGAGATAAGATAGGAACGGGAAGACCATCAGCTAACAGCCTTATGGGCAGGGTTCTTAATGAGATATTGCAGGAATGTACAGGCAGTATTGTATACATAAAGGGCGGATCCGTTGACAATGCCATAGCTAACGAATGTGAAGCAGAACTCATTACGGATGAATATGATAAAATAGCAAAGCTTTGCAATTCTGTAGAAAAAGATTTGAGACAGGAATATTTTGGAATCGATGAGAATATATCTGTTTTTGTGGGATTAAACGGCAAAGCGGACAAAAAGGTGCTTGACACTGATTCACAGAAAAGAGCAATTACGGCTTTATGCCTCGCACCGCAGGGTGTAATTGCAAGAAGCGGCGATGATAAGGAAATGGTTAATACATCGCTTAATCTGGGTATTGTGAAGCTTACTGATGATTTGAAGATGGGTTATTCGGTAAGAAGTGTTTATGAGAGTGCCAAAAACGGGCTTACTAAGAAACTTAGGTTACTGGCTTTAATGCTTGGCGGAACGGTTGCCTGCTCCGGAAATTATCCTGCATGGCAGTACGAGCCGGAATCAAGAGTGCGTGAACTGGCAGGAAATGTGTATAGGAAACTTACGGGAAAAGAACCTGTTTTTAAGACTATACATGCAGGACTTGAATGTGGTCTGTTTTACAACAGAATGAATAAGCCTGATATTGTATCATATGGACCTGATATATATGATATACATACATTTGAAGAAAGAATGGATATAATGTCAGCGAAAAGGGTGTATGAGCTGACAGTAGAATTATTAAAAAATATGTAAGCGAGGGAACGAAGGTATGGAGATTCAGTTATGGAAAAAAATCCTTACGCCATATGAACTGGCAGTACAGGAGATACTTGTAAAATTCAATCATATTATTATGGAGTACAGGTCAGCGGACATGTATTCTCCTATAGAGGCAGTCAACGGCAGGGTAAAAAGCATATCAAGCATTCTTGAAAAATGCCGTAAGAAAAATATTCCGCTTGAGATTGTTACCGAAAAAGTTGAAGATATTGCAGGTATAAGGGTTATATGCCAGTTTGTTGAAGATATTTACAAGGTTGTGGATATCATCAAAAAAAGAAAGGATATGACTATTGTAGAGGAAAAGGACTACATTAAGAATGTCAAACCAAGCGGTTATAGAAGCTATCATGTAATAGTTAACTATGATGTTGAGACATTGGAAGGAACAAAGACAATATTTGTAGAGATTCAGATAAGGACATTGGCAATGAATTTCTGGGCAACAATAGAACATTCATTACAATATAAATACCGCAGAAATATTCCTGACAGGATAAGAGAACGTCTTAACGCTTCTGCGGAAGCCATATTAAAACTTGACGAAGAGATGTCATCAATTCATGATGAAATCATGGATGCACAAAGCTCATATACTATTCATGACAATATTGTATCGGATATACTCAATAACATTCAGAATCTTTTTAAGGTTGCTAACAAAAAAGAAGTTGTTAAGATACAGGATGAATTTTTTGAGATATACAAGAGAAATAATCTTAACGAATTAAGAAGTTTCGCAAGACAGCTTGATATTATGGCAGAGGGATACAGGGCACAGAGTTACTAGAAATTTAAGTGGAGAAAAAGAGATGCAATTACCTGAAAAATATGTTAATTCCATGAAAAAACTGTTAGCTGATGAGTTTGACAGCTATATGGAAAGCTTTAATGAAAAAAGACTGTACGGACTCAGGGTTAATACAGCCAAGATATCCGTTGAAGATTTTATAAAAATCTGTCCTTTCCATATTGAAAGAATACCATGGATACCTAACGGCTTCTATTATTCGGAAAATGACAAACCGGCTAAACATCCGTATTATTTTGCAGGACTTTATTATTTACAGGAGCCCAGTGCGATGACACCGGCGTATGTTCTTCCTGTCAATAAAGGAGATAAAGTCCTGGATTTGTGTGCAGCACCCGGCGGTAAAAGTACGGAGCTTGGAGCAAAGCTTTCCGGCACGGGTTTACTTGTATCAAATGATATCAGTGCCTCAAGAGCCAAAGCACTTGTGAAGAATATAGAAGTGTTTGGAATCGGCAATGTGGTAATTACATGCGAATATCCTGAAAAACTGGCGGCAAAATTTCCTGAATTTTTCGATAAAATTCTTGTGGATGCACCATGTTCCGGTGAGGGAATGTTCAGAAAAGACAATAAGCTCATAAAAAGCTGGGAGCAGGAAGGACCTGAATTCTATTCACCTATACAAAGAGGAATACTTAACAGTGCCGCAGCCATGTTAAAAGAGGGCGGATATATCCTTTATTCCACATGTACTTTTTCAAAAATGGAAAATGAAGACAATATCAGGGATTTTCTTGACAGACACAGTGATTTTGAACTTGTTAAAATATTCGATTACGAAGGCTTTGTAAGAGCTTACGGAATGAATGAGGCAGTCAGGCTGTTTCCTCATCATCTTAAAGGTGAGGGACATTTTGTGGCATTGCTTCACAAGAAAGGAACATTGTCAGAAAATCTTAAATGCAATGGATTAAAAACATTAAAACTTCCTGACGAGATTACTGATTTTATTAAAGAACTTTCCTGTGATATAGATACGGACAGCATCAGAATCATTAATGATAAAGTATATATAATGCCTCCTATGATAGATAACCTCAACGGAATAAGAACGTTAAGAACAGGACTTCTTTTCGGAGAACTGAAAACAAAACGTTTTGAGCCGAGCCAGGCATTTGCAATGACTCTTAAGATGGATGAGTACAGTACAACCGTAAATCTTTCTGTGGATGACATTAATGTGATTAAGTACCTCAAAGGTGAGACTATAGAGATTAATCAGGAGAATATCCGTGGCAATGCCAAAAATATCCTTGTATGTGTTGATGGATTTCCTCTTGGCTGGGGCAGATTAAACGGTACCACAATTAAGAATAAGTATCTTAGCGGCTGGAGATGGATGTAATGAAAATAAGAATTGATAAATATCTTGCCGATATGGGTGCAGGTTCAAGAACAGAAATTAAAGATGATATCAGAAAAGGACTTGTATATATTAACGGAAATAAGGTGAAGTCTGCAGGTGAAAAAGCAGACACATTGAATGATGAAGTAGCTTACAAAGAAAATATCATAAAATATATTGAATTTGAATATATACTTCTTAATAAGCCTGCAGGAGTGGTATCGGCTACAGAGGACAGAAAAGAAAAGACCGTACTGGATATTATAGACAGCAAAAGAAAAGACCTTTTTCCTGTGGGAAGACTTGATAAGGATACGGAAGGACTTTTGCTGCTTACCAATGACGGAATGCTTGCACATGAGCTTTTATCTCCTAAAAAACATGTTGATAAAAAGTATTATGTGGAGACTGACGGACTTCTTACCGATGAACACAGGAAACTGTTTAAAAACGGTATTAAGGTGGATGATGAATTTACTGCTAAAGAGGCGGAACTTCAGATATTGTCCTCAGGTGACAAAGGCTCTAAGGCATACCTGACAATAAGAGAAGGCAAATATCATCAGGTTAAGAGAATGATGGAAGCGGTCGGCAATACTGTTACATACCTTAAAAGAATAAGTATGGGTCCACTCACTTTGCCGGAAGATATGGAAACAGGAACCAGCAGAATGCTTACTGATTCTGAAATTAATATGCTTAAAGGCGGTAAATAATGTTTGAAAATATTAAAGCTGTTTTTTTTGATATGGATGGAACCATTGTTGATTCCATGTGGATGTGGAAAAAAATTGACATAGAATTTCTCGGAAAGCACAATATAGAACTTCCGGATAATTTACAAAGAGAAATAGAAGGCATGAGCTTTTCGGAGACAGCCGTGTATTTTAAAGAGAGATTTTCTCTTAAAGAAAGTCTTGAAGAAATCAAAAAAATATGGAATAATATGGCAATTGATAAATACAAAAATGAAGTGAAGCTTAAAAAAGGTGTTATGCCTGTACTTGAATTACTCAGGGATAAAGGTTATAAAACAGGCATAGCCACAAGTAATTCAATGGAACTTGCCCTTGCATGTATTGAAGCCAATGGAATAAAAAAATATTTTGATGCCATAGTGACAGGGTGCGACGTTGGAGCAGGAAAGCCGGCTCCGGATATTTATCTTAAAAATGCTAAGATATGTAATGTACTGCCAAAAGAAAGCCTTGTATTTGAAGATGTTGTACAGGGTATTGAAGCAGGACATAATGCCGGCATGAGAGTGTGTGCAGTTTTTGATGAATATTCCGTATATATAGATGAGGAAAAACATCGTAAGGCGGATTATTATATAAATGATTTCAATGAAGTTATTAAAGAACTAAGAAAGGCTGAAATATGAAAATTGCGGTAGTAACAGGTGCATCATCGGGAATTGGAAGAGAGTTTGCCAGACAGATATCTGCAAGATATGGTAAACTTGATGAAATCTGGCTCATAGCCAGAAGAAAGGAACTGCTTGAAAGTCTTCAGGAAGAAATTAAGTTAAATGCCAGAATTATTGCTATGGATTTAACCAGCGAAGAAGATATGAAGCAGTTTAAAGATTATCTTGAAGAATTAAATCCGGACATTAAAATCCTTGTCAACTGTGCCGGTTATGGAAAGGTCGGCAGATTTGAAGAAATTGACCTTAAAGAACAGACAGGTATGATTGATCTTAACTGTAAGGCATTGACAGAGATGACAGGTATATGTCTAAAATACATTTCTTCCCACAGCAGAATTATTAATGTGGCGAGTGCGGCTGCTTTCTGTCCACAGCCAAGATTTAACGTGTATGCGGCAACCAAAGCATATGTATTAAGTTTCTCAAGAGCACTTAACTGTGAACTTAAGGAAAAGAAAATCACGGTAACCTCCGTCTGCCCGGGACCTGTTGATACGGACTTTTTTGATATTGCAGGTGACAACGGAAGTGCTTTCAAGAAGAAAATGCGCGTGCCGGCAGAAAAAGTTGTGGACAAAGCAATTAAGGATGCGGCACTTGGCAATGAACTCAGTGTGTATTCGGCAATGATGAAAACAGCAGAAGTTGGAAGTAAAATAGTGCCACATAAACTGCTTATGAAATTTTTTGACCAGAGGTAACAATTTTGAAAAAGAATAAAGTATTTAAAGGACAACCGGGATATTTTTTATCAAGAAAGAAAAAACTTCTTATGGGATCACTCGCAGGTTTTCTGATGATGTTTTTATTTTTTGTAACGGGATTTATAATTTACGGAACCCCTAAGAATCTTTTTTCGGTGTTAGCTGTAATCACGGTACTTCCCACAACTAAGATATACGTCCAGTATATGATGCTCCCATGGAAAAACAACGCCGACAGGGAATATCTCGAAAATATTAAAGCTGAATATCCTGATGTGGATTTTTATGCGGAACTTCTGATGACGGGACTTGATAAAAGATATGAGATAACATATCTTGCCATTGACAAGGACGAGAATATTACTGCATATTCGGGAAATCCCAAGTCTGAAAAGGAACTGTTTTCAAAAGCAGTTGTAAATTTTCTTAATTATTATAACTTTGATGCCAAAGTTAAACTTTTTACCGATATCAGAGAGTTTGAAAAATATCTGAAAAAAATAGAGACGGGAAAAACCTCTCCGACATCTGAACAGAAGGAACATATGGAAGTTGTATTTGAAAAAGTTTCCATAATGAGTATATAAATGAAAGAATATATTATCGGAAAAAATGAAGCAGGACAAAGGTTTGATAAATATATTTTCAAACTGCTTAAAAATGCCGGTACGGGCCTTATTTTTAAACAGTTAAGAAATAAGAATATTGTCCTGAACGGAAAAAAAGCCAAAGGCAATGAAATATTAAAAGAAAATGACAGTGTCAGGATATTTATGTCAGATGACACCATAAATAAATTTACAGGCGGATCCCTGCATATAAGCAAAACAGGGTTTCGCCTTGATGTCATATATGAAGATGATGATATTCTGTTAGCTTCAAAGCCTGTGGGGGTACTGTCACAGAAATCCTCGGATAAAGATATATCAATGAATGAATATCTTATAGAATATCTGACAGATAATGGTTTTGGCAAAGAAAACCTTGCAACGTTTAAACCATCATTCTGTAACAGACTTGACAGAAATACAAGCGGTCTTATGATTGCCGGAAAATCATTAAGAGGACTGCAGAAGATGTCTGAAATAATTAAAGACAGGAGCATACATAAATTCTATCTTACAATAGTCAAAGGCATAGTAGAAAAAAAATCTGTAATAAAGGGATATTTAAGGAAAGATGAGAAAAACAATAAAGTGGTAATATATGATAATCCGGTTAAGGACAGTTATGAGATTCATACAGAATATGAGCCATTAGCCACAAAAGATGATATGACACTTCTTAAGGTGAGGCTTATTACAGGAAAGACACATCAGATAAGAGCTCATCTTGCAGGAATTTCCCATCCTGTTCTCGGTGATTTTAAATACGGTGACAAGGTGTTTAATGAGAAATACGGAGAAAAAAGACAGCTTCTTCATTCATATCAGGTGGTATTTCCGAAACTGGATGATTTTCCGGACATATCGGAAAAAAGTTTTAATACGCCATATCCCGTGAATTTTACGAAATATTTTAAGGAGAATTAAAATGGCAGAATCCAGAGGACTAAGAGGTTCGGTTCTTGAGGAAATGATTAATATGAGCAATGAAGTTTACAGAAATCACGGACTTGCCCTCATACAGAAAGTACCTACACCTATAACACCCATTAATATCGATAAAGAATCAAGACACATAACCCTTGCGTATTTTGAACAGAAAAGTACGGTGGATTATATAGGTGTTGTTCAGGGAATACCTGTGTGTTTTGATGCGAAAGAGTGTAAATCGGATAATTTTTCACTTCAGAACATACATGAGCATCAGTTCAGGTTTATGACGGATTTTGAGAAACAGGACGGAATTGCTTTTATACTTTTATATTTTACCCATAGGGATGAGAAATATTACATTCCTTACCGGGATATTAAAAAATTTATGGAGAGAGCCAACGAAAACGGACGTAAGCATATCAAATACGATGAAATAGACAAAAGCTACCTCATAGGACGAAAAGGTGGCGTTCTGGTGCATTATCTGGAACAGCTTCAAAAGGATTTGGCTTCGAGAGGTTGACAAGGAAAATCATCCATGATATATTTAACGTGCTACTAAGTTAATGCTTTACCACAATAAAGCGAATAACCAACATAAGGAAACATAATATGGAAAGACAATTATTACATACACCTGACGGTGTAAGGGACATTTATAACGGGGAATGTGAAGAACGGCTGATTCTCAGGGATAAGATTCACAGAGTTTTTAAGTTATACGGATACAGTGACATACAGACACCTTCTTTTGAATTTTTTGATGTATACAATAGGGAAAGAGGCTCTGTATCATCTAAGAATATGTACAAGTTTTTTGACAGGGATAATAATACCATAGTTTTAAGACCTGATATGACACCTTCGATAGCAAGATGCGCTGCTAAATATTTTGAAAGCGAGCAGAATCCTGTAAGGCTCTGTTATATAGGCAATAATTTTATCAATAATTCAAGCTATCAGGGAAGACTGATGGAGACAACCCAGGCAGGATGTGAACTTATCGGTGATTCTTCTTCAGCAGCGGATGCAGAAATGATAGCGGCACTTATTGAATCCATTCTCAGTACGGGACTTACTGAATTTCAGGTTGAAGTAGGCCATGTGGGATTTTTTAGCGGAATAACTGCAGAAGCCGGACTTACCGGTGATTCCATTGCTGAGCTTAAGGAGATTATCAGAAATAAGAATCTTTTCTCAATAGAAGCACTTCTTACAAGAGAAAATATTGATGAAAAATATAATGATATTTTCTACAGGCTTCCACAGATGTTCGGAGATGTTAATATTTTGTCACAGGCTGCTTCAATGACAAAGAATGAGACCGCATTATCTGCAATCAGCCACCTTGAAGAAGTGTATGACATACTTAAGGACTATGGTTATGAAAAATATGTTTCTTTTGACCTTGGTGTGTTAAGCGAACTTGATTATTATACAGGAGTAATATTTAAGGCATATACTTTTGATGTGGGTGAACCTATTGCCAATGGCGGAAGATATGATAATCTTATCGGACAGTTTGGCAAAGATAAAGCATCCATTGGTTTCTGTATAACGATAGATCTCCTTCATCTTGCAATAATAAGACAGAAGATAGTTGTTGTTAAACCGACTAAGAACAGACTTATTGTATACGATGAGAGCAATCTTAAAGAGGCGGTCAGACTTGCAGGCAAATTAAGAAAAGAAGGAATTAATACAGTTCTTTCCGGTACCTGTGATGATGAGTCAAAATACAGTGAAGTAATTGTGATGAAGGATATGGTGTAAAAATGAGATATATTACATTTGCCCTTGCGAAGGGACGGCTTGCGAAAAAAGCAATGGAGATAATGGAAAAGATAGGTATAACCTGTGAGGAAATGAAAGATGAAAAGACAAGAAAACTTATTTTTGCAAATGAGGAGCTTGGCTTTAAGTTTTTCCTTGCAAAAGCATCTGATGTACCTACTTATGTTGAGTACGGAGCGGCGGATATAGGCATTGTCGGCAGGGACACAATACTTGAAGAAGGTAGAAAGCTTTATGAAGTATATGACCTTGGAATAGGCAGATGCAGAATGTGTGTATGCGGACCGGAGAGTGCAAGGGAGCTTCTTAAAAATCACGAACTTATAAGAGTTGCATCCAAATACCCTCATATTGCAAAAGATTATTTTAATAACGTAAAACATCAGACGGTGGAGATTATCAAATTAAACGGTTCTGTAGAGCTTGCACCGATAGTAGGACTTTCTGAGGTAATCGTGGATATTGTGGAGACCGGTACAACACTTAAGGAAAACGGACTCTGCGTGCTTGAAGAGGTTTGTGATTTATCAGCAAGGATTGTTGTAAACCAGGTTAGCATGAAGATGGAAAATAAAAGAATTTCAGAGATTATTGATAAGCTTAAAAAGCTTGAGGAGGAAAACAGATGAGAATCCTGACACTTAGCGAAGATACAAAGAAAGATATTTTAACCAATCTTTTAAAAAGAAGCCCTAACAGTTACGGTGAATACGAAGGCAGGGTTGCAGCTATAATTGATGATATTAAGGCAAGAAGGGACGAGGCTGTTTTTGAATACACGAAGAAATTTGACGGATATGACCTTAATGCGGAAAATATTCTTGTAACAGATGAAGAAATCAAGGCTGCCTATGATGAAATAGATCCAAAGCTTGTGGATATAATCAGAAAAGCTCTTGTAAATATAAGGGATTACCATGCAAAACAGAAGAGAAACAGTTGGTTTGATGCTAATGAAAAGGGAACCATCCTCGGACAGAAAATCACCCCTTTAAAGAGAGTAGGTGTATATGTTCCCGGCGGAAAAGCAGCTTATCCATCATCGGTTCTTATGAATGTTGTACCGGCAAAGGTGGCAGGCGTTGACGAGATTATTATGACAACACCTCCTTCAAAGGACGGAAAGATATATTGCGGAACACTTGTTGCTGCTAAAGAGGCGGGCGTTGACAAAATATACAAGGTAGGCGGTGCCCAGGCAATTGCTTCACTTGCTTTCGGAACAGATTCAATTCCTAAGGTGGACAAAATTGTGGGACCGGGCAATATTTACGTTGCCCTTGCAAAGAAAGCTGTTTACGGACAGGTTGGTATTGATTCCATAGCAGGTCCAAGCGAGATAATGGTACTTGCCGATGAGACTGCCAATCCACGTTATGTAGCGGCAGATCTTTTATCACAGGCAGAGCATGACGAACTTGCATCGGCAATTCTTGTAACTACTTCAATGGAACTCGCCAATAAGGTATCCGAGGAAGTGACAAAGTTTGTTAATGAACTTTCAAGAAAAGCAATAATTGAGAAATCTCTTGAAAATTACGGATATATCCTTGTAGCGGAGTCAATGGAGGAAGCAATAAGCGTTGTTAATGAAATTGCTTCCGAGCACCTTGAAATTGTAACAAAGGATCCGTTCCAGACAATGACTAAAATAAGGAATGCAGGAGCAATTTTCCTTGGGGAATATTCATCAGAACCTTTGGGGGATTATTTTGCAGGTCCTAACCATGTCCTCCCTACAAATGGGACGGCTAAGTTCTTTTCACCTCTTGAGGTTGACGATTTTATTAAGAAATCCAGCATTATTTCTTACTCAAGGGAAGCTCTTATGGATATACATGATGATATTGAAGCATTTGCCAAGGCAGAGGGATTAACTGCCCATGCCAATTCAATTAAAGTCAGATTTGAATAGGGAGAAAGTTATGGGAAGAAATGCGAAAGTAATAAGAAAAACATCAGAAACAGATATAGAAATCTATTTTGAAACAGACGGAACAGGAGAAGCGAAGGTCGATACCGGAATAGGCTTTTTTGACCATATGCTAAAAAGTTTTGCAAGGCACGGACTTTTTAATCTTGATGTTAAGGTTAAAGGCGATATAGAAGTGGACTGTCACCACACAATTGAAGATACGGGAATTGTTCTCGGTGAAGCTATAAAAAAAGCACTGGGAGATAAAAAATCCATCAGAAGGTACGGTTCTTCACTGCTTCCTATGGATGAGACCCTGGTAATGTGTGCCATTGATCTCTCCGGAAGACCATATCTTGTATTTGACGGAACCTTCAATACGGACAGGGTAGGATATTTTGACACCGAAATGGTTAAAGAATTTTTTTATGCCATATCATATTCGGCTGGTATGAATCTTCATATCAAGGAAATGTATGGTGAAAATGCCCACCATATAATTGAGGCAATGTTTAAAGCTTTTGCAAGGTCACTTGATGAAGCTACAAGAATTGACAGAAGAGTAACAGGACTTCCTACAACGAAAGGAGCACTTTAAAATGCAGTTATATCCCGCAATTGATTTAAAAGACGGAAAATGTGTAAGGCTCAGACAGGGTGAATTTAAGGACATAACGGTATATAGCGAAGAACCTTATAAAGTTGCAAAATATTTTGAAGATATGGGTGCTTCTTTTATACATCTGGTTGACCTTGACGGAGCACTTGCAGGAAAAGCGGTTAATGAAGACACAATCAAAAAGATTGTTAAAGAAGTGACAATCCCTTGTGAACTTGGCGGCGGAATAAGAACACTGGAAGATATAGAGCGTGTGCTTTCTTACGGAATTTACAGGGTTATAATCGGAACAAAGGCAGTAAATGAGCCTGAATTTGTTAAGGCGGCTGTGGAAAAATTCGGGGCAGAGCATATTGTAGTCGGCGTTGATGCCAAAGACGGAATGGTTGCCATACAGGGCTGGGAACAGGTAAGCAGCATTAAGGCACTTGATTTATGCCTTAAGATGAAAGCATACGGCGTAAGAACCATAGTATATACGGATATAGCCAAGGACGGAATGCTTTCCGGTCCTAATGTTGCCATGACAAAGGAGCTTACCGATAAAACAGGACTTAATATAGTTGCATCCGGGGGAATGTCCTCAATGCAGGACCTCGCTAATCTTGATGAAGCAGGTATTAAGGGAGCTATTATAGGAAAAGCTGTTTATGAAAATAAAATCAATATAAAAGAAGCTGTGCATACATATGAGCGTAAGGAATGCGAAGTTATGTTTTCTTCGCTTAAGCTTAATTCTGATGGCATGATTCCTGTGGTTGTGCAGGATTACATGACGAATGAAGTCCTTATGGTAGCATATATGAATGAAGAAGCTTATAATAAGACTGTATCAACCGGGAGAATGACTTATTACAGCAGAAGCCGCAATGAATTATGGATTAAAGGCCTTACATCAGGACATTTCCAGTATGTCAAGGAACTTTATCTTGATTGTGACAAGGATACTCTTTTGGCAAAGGTACTCCAGATAGGAAATGCCTGTCATACAGGTGCATATTCCTGCTTTTTTAATAAGCTTATTTAGTGGTGTTTTATTTTGAAAAAATTAGTAATTACCGGATACAGAGAAAAAAATACGGCTGTTCTTTTTGAAGACGGCAAAGAGACCGAAATACGTGTTATTGAGGAAGAAGGTTCAATCCTTAATAACATATATGTAGGCAGGGTTAATAAAGTTGTACCCAATATAAATTCCGCATTTGTCGAGATATCAAAAGGCATTATATGCTATCTGCCGATAAATGAAGAACATGTGATTTTTCTTAACAGGAAGAATACGGATAAAGTGTGTCAGGGAGATATTGTGCTTGTACAGGTGGTTAAGGACGCCATTAAGACCAAAAGACCCATGGTTACCTGTAAACTTAATATTTCGGGAAAATATGTTGCAATTTCTTTTGATAACAAAGGAATAATCGGAGTTTCCAAAAAAATTACCGACAGCAGGAGAATTGCTGAATTAAAGACACTTCTCAAAGAATATGCTACAGATGAATATGGTTTTATCGTAAGAACGGAAGCAGAACATGCGGATAATAAAGATATAAGCGATGAAGCCGTAAAACTTGTAAACGAATTTGAAGATATTGTCCGTATAAGTTCTATGAGACCCGCGTTTACACTTATTAAAAAAGGCGGTAATTCCGTGGATGATATGGTTTCTTCCATGAAGTTAAGAAAAGAAGATGAGGTAATCACAGACATTCCTGAAATATACGAGGCATTGTCAGATAAAGAATATACAGTTTCTTTATATCAGGATACAATGATTTCGCTCAAGACATTGTATAATATCGAAAAAATAATCAACGATGCTTTAAGTAAATATGTGTGGTTAAAAAGAGGCGGATATCTTGTCATAGAACAGACAGAGGCATTGACGGTAATTGATGTTAATACCGGAAAATATGACGGAAAAGACAAAGACAGGGAAGATACCTTCCTTAAAATCAATATGGAAGCAGCGGAAGAAGTTGAAAGACAGTTAAGACTCAGAAATATATCCGGCATTGTGGTTGTTGACTTTATCAATATGAAAGATGACAATATAAAAATACTTACGGATGAGTTATGCGCACAGCTGAAAAAAGATATTGTAAAATGCAAATACGTGGATTATACAAAGCTTGGTCTTGTGGAAATCACAAGACAGAAAATCCGCAGATCTTTGATTGAATATTTTACAAAAAACAGTTGACAAATCGGGATTACGATTGTATATTAATCTAGTGTGCCGCACAACGAGGTTATAAGTATCCTTAGGGATCACCATAGTTGGCGAGTATTGATAATAGGAGGAAGCCAATATGTACGCAATTATTGCAACAGGTGGAAAGCAGTACAAAGTATCTGAAGGCGACATTATCAAAGTTGAGAAGTTAGGAGTTGCTGATGGTGAAACAGTAACATTCGATAAAGTTCTTCTCGTAAATGATAAGGAGGCAGTTGTTGGTAATCCAACAGTAGCTGGTGCTACAGTTACAGCTTCTGTTGTATGTGAAGGCAAGGACAAGAAAGTCATTGTTTACAAATACAAGAGAAAAACAGGTTACCACAAGAAAAACGGTCACAGACAGTTATTTACTAAGGTTAAGATTGAAAAGATCAACGCTTAATCCGGAGAATAGTATATGACCAATATAACTTTTTACGTTAAGTCAGATAAGTCAATTATAGGATTTAAGTCAAAAGGTCACGCCGGTTTCGGTGTGAGAGGAACTGATGTAGTATGTGCTTCAGTTTCAATACTTCTTATTAATACTGTTAACTCAATCGAGAAGCTTACTTCGGAAGAATGTAGTTATAAGATTAATGACAGAAGAGCAACTATAGATTTTCAGATGGATACGGTAGGCGATGGTTCACAGTTGCTTCTTCAATCACTGAAGATGGGACTTGAAGGAATCGCAGATGGGTATCCCGGAAATGTTACGATAAATATCGAGGAGGTGTAACACTCATGTTAAAACTTAACCTTCAGTTTTTCGCTCATAAAAAGGGCGTTGGTTCTACTAAGAACGGTAGAGATTCTGAATCTAAGAGATTAGGCGCAAAGAGAGCTGATGGACAGTTCGTATTAGCCGGAAATATTCTTTACAGACAGCGTGGAACAAAGATTCTTCCAGGCGTAAACGTTGGACGTGGCGGTGATGATACATTATTTGCAACAGTTGACGGTGTCGTTAGATTTGAAAGAAAAGGCAGGGACAAGAAACAGGTTTCTGTTTATCCGGTAGCATCAGAACAGTAATATAATGATTAAGGCTCCAGATCTTGTGGATTTGGAGCCTTTATTTTTAACAATGAAATTTATTATCATTACAGAAGGAGAGAATAAGCCATGTTTGCAGATTATGCAAAGATTTTCATAAAATCAGGAAAAGGCGGGGACGGCCATGTAAGTTTCCGCAGAGAACTTTTTGTCGCAGCAGGCGGACCGGACGGTGGTGACGGTGGCAAGGGTGGCGACGTTATTTTTGAAGTTGACAAAGGTCTTAATACATTGAATGAATTCCGTCATGTCCGCAAATATGTGGCTGAGAGTGGCGAAGAAGGCGGAAAACGCTTATGCCACGGACGAAACGGTAATGATCTTATTATAAAAGTTCCGGAAGGAACAATCATAAGGGATGATGTATCAGGCAAGGTAATTGCCGATATGTCAAACGGAAGGGAAAGAGAAGTAGTTTTAAAAGGAGGCAGAGGCGGCAAAGGCAACAAAAATTATGCCACAGCCACAATGCAGGTTCCTAAATACGCACAGCCCGGCGGACAGGCTAAGGAGCTCTGGGTTAAACTTGAACTTAAAGTTATAGCAGATGTAGGACTTGTGGGCTTTCCTAATGTAGGTAAATCAACTTTGCTTTCAATGGTCAGTAATGCAAGACCTAAGATTGCGAATTATCATTTTACCACACTTAATCCTAATCTGGGAGTCGTTGACCTTGAAGGAGCAGACGGTTATGTTATAGCAGATATACCGGGTCTTATTGAAGGTGCTTCGGAGGGCGTCGGATTAGGACATGAATTTTTACGTCATATTGAACGTTGTAAGGTCATAATTCACATGGTTGATGCTGCCTCATCTGAAGGCAGGGATCCTATTGACGATATTAACAAGATTAATGCAGAACTTGAGGCTTATAATCCGGAACTCATTAAGAGACCTCAGGTTATTGCCGCAAATAAGACCGATTTGATTTTTGCAGGGGATGAAGATCCTGTACAGAAAATTAAAGATGAATTTGAACCAAAGGGTATTAAAGTATTCCCTATTTCAGCAGCTACCGGCAAGGGACTTAAGGAACTGCTTTATGCCGTTAGAAATATACTTGATTCATTAGATCCTGAACCAATTGTATATGAGAAGGAATATTTTCCTGAGGAAATGTACGATAAGTCGGAACCGATTGAAGTATATAAGGCAGATGAGCATGCCTTTGTCATTGAAGGAGACAGGGTGGACAGAATGTTAGGATATACCAATCTTGATGATGAAAAAGGTTTTGCTTTCTTCCAGAAGTTTATGAAAGAACAGGGAATTATTGAACAGCTTGAAAGTCTCGGAATTGAAGAAGGTGACACAGTTTACCTTGGAGACCTTGAATTTGATTATTACAGATAAATGGGAGGCATTTAGATGACAACGAAACAGAGAGCATATTTAAAAGGACTTGCAATGACCATTGAACCTATTTTCCAGTGCGGAAAAAGTTCCGTAACACCTGATTTCGTAAAGGCGGTATCGGAAGCGTTGGAAAAGAGAGAACTTATCAAAATAAGTGTTTTACAAAATTGCGCAGATGATCCAAAAGAAATCGGAATAATGATTTCTGAAAGAACAAGGTCAGAACTTGTCCAGGTTATAGGAAAAAAGATTGTTTTATATAAACAGGCAAAAAATGAAAAGAACCGTAAAATAGAACTGCCTAAGGCAGCTAAAAAACAGACTATATGATAAGAACAGGCATTTTCGGCGGTACATTTGACCCTGTCCATTACGGGCATATAAGGCTGGCAGAAACGGCATATAATGAACTTTCTCTGGATAAAGTTATTTTTATGCCTGCATATATACCACCCCATAAGGCAGATAATATTGTCTCAGACTGGGAACACCGTGTGAATATGTTAAAACTTGCCATAAGTGATATTCCGTATTTCAATATTTCTTTTCTGGAAAAAGAACTTCAGGGAAGGTCTTATACGGCGAGAACACTTTCAATTCTGAAGGAAAAATATGAAGCACTTGTTTTTATAATGGGTGCCGACTCATTTATGAATCTTGACGGATGGTATCATCCGCAGGAAATATTTAATAATGCGGAAATAGCCTGTGCATGCCGTGATAAGGAAGACCGTGCGGCGCTGCTTGCCAAAGCGGATGAATACAGCAGCCGGTATGGTGGTGTAAGCCATATTCTTGATATGGTGAAATTTGATGCCAGTTCTACATGCATAAGGGAAAATATAAGGAACAGAAAACGATGTGACGGAATTATTCCTGAAAAAGTTTTGGAATATATAAAGGAAAATGGTTTGTATTATGGAACTTGATGAAATTATTTCAGAAGTAAAAAAACACATAACGGAAAAGCGCTATGTGCATACGGAGGGCGTTGCATTTACTGCAGCCGCTCTTGCGATGAAATTCTCTTATGAAAGCGGTTATAGGGAAAACGATAACATGGAATTTGTGGATAAGGCAAGGACAGCGGGGTATCTTCATGACAACGCAAAGTGTCTTTCCGATGAAGAACTGTTAGCTGTCTGTGCAAAAAACAATATTCCGGTTACAGAATGTGAAAAGAAAAGCCCATATCTTTTACATGGTAAAGTTGGGGCGTTTTATGCAAAAACATTGTATGGAATAGATGATGAGGATATTCTTAACGCAATTACTTACCATACAACCGGCAGACCGGGAATGAGTATGTTGGAGAAAATTATTTTTACAGCCGATTATATAGAACCGGGAAGAACCAGACAGGCAAATCTTGATTATATAAGGTATCTTGCTTTTACTGACATTGACAGATGCGTTTTGAAAATTTTAAGTGACACGCTGGATTATCTTGAAGAGAAACATAAGAGTATCGATGACATGACGGTAAAGACTCTTGAATATTACAAGAATAAGCAGGAGATGGTGTAAATGGATAAAATACTTAACACAATATATAATGCAATAGATGATAAAAAGGGTGTAAACACAAGGATACTTGATATTTCGGCAATTACAACAATATCGGATTATTTTATTGTTACATCCGGAAATAATTATAATCAGGTAAGGGCCATCGCAGACAATGTTGAAGAAGAACTTTTGAAAAAACATGGCATGAGGCCTGAAAGAGTGGAAGGATATAATAACGGAGAGTGGATTCTCCTTGATTATATCGACTATGTTATTCATGTTTTTGACAGAGAACAACGTCTTTTCTATGATATTGAAAGAATCTGGAGCGACGGGAAAGAAATAGAAGTTAAATAATGGACTATTGTGATGTACAAAAATATCTGGATTCTGTGGGCAGAATGGGAAGCGTTCCGGGACTTACAGCCATAAAGGCACTTCTTTTAGAATTAAAGAATCCTGAAAAAAATCTTAAGGTTATTCATATAGCAGGAACCAACGGAAAGGGTTCAACAGGTGCGTTTATTGATAAAATTTTAACAAATGCAGGACTGACTACGGGACGTTATTCCTCTCCTGCGGTTATGGAACCCTTGGAAATTATCAGAATTAACGGTAAAAATATCGGCTGCGAGGATTTTTCAGAAGTTGTTACGGAAGTAAGAGCAGCAAGGGAAAGACTGGCAGAAGATAATATTTATCCTACCAGGTTTGAGGTAGAAACTGCATCGGCCTTTCTTTTTTTTAGCAGAAAAAAAGTGGATGTTGCCATTATTGAGTGTGGAATGGGCGGACTTTTGGATGCTACCAACGTGTTTGAAGAAGTTTTATGCAGTGTAATCACATCAATATCAATGGATCACACGGACTTTTTAGGTGATACTTTAGAAAAAATCGCATTCAATAAGGCGGGGATTATAAAAGATCATTGCCCTGTTGTTACCTGTAATCGTGATGAAGCCGTTGCAAAGGTAATAGAGCAGGAGGCAGCATTAAAAAAAGCACCGCTTATACAGGTAAAAGATGCCGTATTATCGGGAATAGGCAGTTCGGAGCCGGAACTTATATTTTCTTATGAAGAATACGAAAATCTTAAATGCGGACTTAAAGGCATATACCAGACAGTAAATGCAGCAGCTGCCATAGAGACGGTGAAAGTATTAAAAAATTCAGGATATGGTATATCCGATGATAATATAAGGGACGGAATTGAAAATACATATTGGCCGGGCAGATTTGAGATTATCCATAATAATCCGTTAGTTATAACTGACGGTGCACATAATCCCGACGGAGCAAGGGCATTATCGGAGACACTTAGATATTATTTCGGTAATAAGAAACATACATTTTTAATTGGTATCTTTAAAGATAAGGATATTTATGGTATACTTGATGAAATAATGGATCTGGCAGATAATGTTATAGTCATAGAGACACCGGGAAATATAAGGGCGGCTGATTGTGAGCATGTAGCCTCAATTATAAAAGAACGGTATAGCATTAATGCAGAGCCGTTTAAAGACGTGAAAGACGGTGTATTAAGATGCCTTGAACTATGTACGGATTCTGTTGTTACATTTGGTTCACTTTCCAATATAAAAAGAATAAAGGAAATAATTAAAAATGATTATAGGCGGTAGAGATTTTAATGACGGACATACCCATGTAATGGGCATATTGAATGTTACTCCCGATTCATTTTCCGACGGCGGAAAATATAACAATATTGACGCAGCTTTATTACACACGAAGGAAATGATTGAAGACGGTGCACACATCATTGATATAGGCGGGGAATCTACAAGATCAGGATATACGATGATTAGTGACGAAGAAGAAATAGAGAGAGTCTGTCCCGTCATTGAGAAGATTAAGAATGAGTTTGATATTCCGGTTTCCATAGATACATATAAGAGCAGAGTTGCATCTGCTGCAATTACTTCAGGTGCGGACCTTATTAACGATATATGGGGACTTAAATATGATGATGATATGGCAGCCGTTATTGCCGGTTCAGGACTGCCTTGTTGTATTATGCACAATAGAAACAACACTGACTATTCCGATTTTATCAAAGACCTCAACAAGGAGATGCTAGAATCGGTGAATATAGCCCTTAATGCAGGAATTGACAGGGACAAAATTATAATTGACCCAGGCGTTGGATTTGGCAAAGAATATATACACAATATACTTTGCCTGAGACATCTTGATGAATTTTGTAAGCTCGGATATCCAGTGCTCCTTGGAACATCAAGAAAGTCGGTTATCGGGCTTACTCTTGATTTACCAAAGGATGAGAGAGTGGAAGGAACACTTGTCACAACTGTTATAGCGGTTATGAACAGATGCATGTTTGTAAGGGTCCATGATGTAAAACAAAACTATAGAACAATAAAAATGACGGAGGGAATTTATGGACGAAATAGTAATTGACAATCTCAGGGTATTCTGTAACCACGGAGTATATGCAGAAGAACGTTCGGAGGGACAGAATTTTTTTGTTACAGCCAAAGTTTTTCTTGAAACATATATTGCAGGTGTTACGGATGATCTTAATAACACAGTAAATTATGCGGGACTTTGTCAGGTTATATCTGATTTTATGCAGGATACACAGTATAATCTTATTGAGGCGGTTGCCGAAAATCTGGCAGCGGTAATCCTTAATTTCAGTGAAATAGTTAAAGGCGTTGATTTAACCATAAGCAAACCGGAGGCACCGGTCGATCTGCCGTTTGAAAATATCAGCGTCAAGGTGTTCAGACAGTGGCGTAAGGCATTTATTTCATTCGGCTCCAATGTGGGCGACAGAATGAAATACATTCAGGATGCTTTCAAAAAAATGGAAGACAATGAGGCAATAAGAATACTTAAGACTTCCTCAATAAAGCAGACAAAGCCCTACGGCGGTGTTGAACAGGATGACTTTCTTAACGGATGTATACTCATTGAGACATATATGAGACCTGAATTTTTATTGAATTTCCTTAATCAGTTAGAATTAGAATCCGGAAGGGTAAGGGATATTAAATGGGGTCCAAGAACACTTGATCTTGATATTATCTTTTATGAAGAAGAGGTTATACATACGGACAGGTTAATTGTTCCTCATGCAGATATGCACAACAGACCTTTTGTGCTTGAGCCTTTATGTGAAATTGCTCCGTATGCTTATCATCCGATATTTAAAAAGACAGCAAGACAGCTGCTTAACGAATACAGAAACAGATAAAAACATATAGTACTTTTGATACACAAATGTATTGACATGACATAGTGCCTTTTATATAATCTCTAATATAAGACGATGCTGGGATATATAGCATTCGGAAAGGCAGGATCGATAAAATGAAAGAGTCAATTAATAAAAGACTTAAGAAAGGCTTCAATGTTATTACTCTTCTTGGTATGATAGCATTATTTATATGTGATTCAGCATTATTTATATTTAGCTCCAAGTATGAGTCGGCAATGAAGAATTATGGTTTTTCACAGGGTGATATAGGAATGGCATTTGTTTCTTTTTCAGAGACAAGAAGTGCGTTAAGAGGCGCTGTTGCATATAGCAGCAAGAACCAGAAAAATGCCCAGAAAGAACTATATGACATCAAAAAAGAAGAATTTAACAGATATCTTGAGGATATTAAAAAATATATGGTTACAGACGAAAGTATGAATGCATATAATGATATTCTTACTGCACTTGAGGGCTATTGGGATATAAGCGACAGCGTATTAAGTGATGGTATGTCGGGTTCGTATTCTTTATCACAGCAGGCACAGGAAAGAGATATCAAAGAAATTGAACCATTGTATAACAATGTTTATAGTGCAATCAACAGACTTATGGATATTAATGTTGATAAAGGAGAAAAACTTGAAAAAATTCTTGCAATAATTAAGTATGTACTTTGCGCAGGTGTTCTTGTGGTTATTGTAATCAGCTCTATTATATCAAAAAAAATCAGCAATAAGGTATCTAAGTCAGTTGAAGAGCCGGTTAATGCATTGGTAGACAGGTTTAAGACATTTGCCAGAGGTGACCTTGACAGCGAGTTTCCAACTAATAGTCATGATGATGAGATATCGTTAATGACAGAGGAAGCCAAGTCAATGGCTGCAACGCTTAATCTCATAATTACCGATTTAAGTGAAATTATGTCAGAGATGGCAAAAGGCAATTTCAATGTTGATACCGAAAACGGAGAAAAATACGTTGGCAAGTTTGTTGAACTCAGGGATTCTGTGAGGATGATGAATGACAAGGTAAATGATACCCTGCATAGTGTTGAGGAAGCTTCAAAGTCAGTTACGGCAGGTTCGGAAAATCTTGCACAGTCAGCGCAGGAACTTGCGGAGGGCGCAACAGAACAGGCGGGAGCAGTAGAAGAACTTCAGGCTACAATCACAACTATTTCCGAAAATGTTGCAGAAACCGCTAAAGCACTTATGGATAGCAGCAATAAAGCCCAGGAATATGCAGAAAAAGCTGATGAAAGCAAGGCATCCATGAAGTCACTTATGGATGCAATGGAAAGAATAAGTGAGACATCATTAAAAATCAGCAGCATAATAGCTGATATTGAAAACATTGCTTCACAGACTAACCTTCTTTCACTTAATGCTGCAATAGAAGCTGCAAGAGCCGGTGAAGCCGGCAAGGGATTTGCGGTTGTTGCGGAACAGATAAGAGTTCTTGCAGACCAGAGTGCACAGTCGGCCGTTGATACCAAAGCACTTATTGAAGGTGCTCTTAATGAAATAGAAGAAGGTAATAATGCTGTTAAGAGTGCAGCGGATTCAATGGGAATCATTGTTGATGGTATTAATGAAATAGCTGTTGTAACCAAGGAAATCAGTGAAACATCCAATACCCAGGTAGCGACTATGAAGGAAGCAGAGGCAGGAATTGACCAGATATCAGAAGTTGTCCAGTCTAATTCAGCTGCATCGGAGGAATGTTCAGCTACAAGTGAGGAATTATCCGCACAGGCAGAACAGATGAATCAGTTAGTTGATAGCTTTGTATTAAAAAGATAATTAAAGATTTATATAAGATAGAATAAGCGGTATGACAGAAGCCATACCGCTTATTCTTGTATAGAACATATGAAATTAAACAATATTGGTTCTTAGCAATCCAATTACTTTTCCAAGAATCTTACATTCATCAACGATAATAGGGTCCATATTATCGTTCTCGGGTTGAAGACGATAATGATTGTTCTCTTTGTAAAAACGCTTGACTGTTGCAGAATCATCTACTAATGCAACGATTACTTCCCCGTTAGATGCAGTATCCTGACGGGCAACCAGCAAATCATCACCATCATAAATTCCCATATTAATCATACTGTCTCCCTTGACACGAAGCAGAAATGTCTCGGTATTGGGAAGCATATCTGCAGGTATTGGAAAATAATCCCTTATATTCTCTTCGGCAAGAAGTGGAAGACCGGCTGCGACGGTTCCTATCATGGGAACATTAACTAATTCCCTGTCAGGCAGGTTAAAACCGAAATCATCATCTACAATTTCTATGGCACGGGTCTTGGACTGGTCTCTTGATATATAACCGTTCTTCTCAAGCGTAGCAAGATGTGCATGCACACTTGAAGTTGATTTCAGATTAACCGCTTCGCAGATTTCCCTGACTGATGGCGGATAGTTTTTTGATAAAATATGCTGTTTGATAAAATTAAGAATCTCCTCCTGCTTAGGAGTAATTCGTCCTTTACTCATATCTTATACCTCCGATTGTTATTTATTAAATACAATATATCACACATACGGAATATATGCAAACAAAAGTTCCGAAAAAATGTTCGATAAAACTATTGACAAACGGATGTTCGAGATGTAATATCATATTAATGAATCGAACACAAGTTTGTGTACTGTTTATTGTACACGCAATGAATTATTATTTAGATAGTTTAGGAACGGAGGAATAAGATTATGAACATTTTAATTAAGAAATTAAGAAAGAACCGCAGTAAGATTGCAGCAATGGCAGTTATATCAGCAGTTGTTGTTGTGATAATACTTGTAAGCAGAGTCAGGGTTGATGCCAATAACAGTTATGGAAGAGATTATTCCGATAAGAGATATAAGAATTATACGGTAACGAGTGGAGATACCTTATGGGATATTGCCGAAGCCAATATGGATTATGAATATTATGATGATGTGAATGATTACATCGCAGAGATTAAGAGAATGAATAATTTATATTCCGATAAGATATATACCGGACAGAATCTTCTCATAACTTATTATTGCCACAACTGTAATACCTGAGTGCCGGATAATCCCGGTGGGATTATCTGACTATCCTTTTTGGCCAGTCTTCCAGATTGGCATTGATTATTGCAGTAAATGAATGTTCTGTAAGCCCCGGATTTTCTTTTGAAAGATTATGAAGCATATCTTTTATATATTGTCTTTTTGTATAACCATCGGCAGGACACTGATTTTTAACAATGGGAAGCTCATATCTTTTTGAAAAAGATTTTATTGCATATTCCGGAATGAGCATAAGAGGACGTATCAGTGTAAGCCCTGATTTATCCATATAAGTTACAGGAGAGAAAGTATGGATACGTCCTTCATACATTAATGACATATAGAAGGTTTCAATCAGGTCATCCCTATGGTGGGCATAGGCGAATTTATTACATCCTAACTCCAGTGCTTTTTCATTAAATGCACCTTTCCTCATTTTTGCACATAATGAGCAAGGATTGCTCTCTTTTCTTGCTTCAAATATTATCTGATATATTTCTGTATCAACCGTATAGTAAGGAACTTCAAGTTTATCACATAGTTCCTTTACAGGTGTAAAATCCATATTTTCAAGACCAAGTTTTACCGTAATTGCTACAAGTTCATATTTTTTCGGGTAGAAACGTCTTAATCCTGCAAGTGCATACAACAGGGTAAGGCTGTCTTTTCCTCCCGATATTCCTATGGCTATTTTATCACCGTCTTCAATCATATTGTATTCATAAATTGCTTTTCTTGTATAACTGTATAATTTTTGTAAATCCATATATTCCTCGAGTTTGTGTTTTTTTATGGGATATAGTATAATACAAAAATATGTATGATATCAATTATTTTATAGAATTCAAGGAGGAAACTTTAAGTAACTGAATAAGTTGTCAAATGTGATAATATGCGTTTAAATATACTCATGGAGATATACTATGATACATTGAATATCACAAATTACAAGCCAAAAGATTTTGCTGAATTGCTAGGTGTTTCTGCCAAAACGTTACAGCGTTGGGATAGAGAAGGAACTCTAAAAGCAAATCGTACTCCAACTGATAGGCGTTATTACACTTACGACCAATATCTTCAATTCAAAGGCATAAATACAGAAGACGATACGCGTCAAGTTGTCATTTCTACGACAGTTTTGTAATTCTAAAGGTATTATCGTAGACCAATGTGTTGAAGATTATGGGAGTGGTCTTAATTATAATCGCGAGAAATGGAACGAATTATTAGATGAAGTAATGGAACAGAAAATCAAAACCATTATCGTAACTCATAAGGATAAATTTATCCGATTTGGCTATGATTGGTTTGAAAAATTCTGTATGAAGTTCAATACAACCATGGTGGTAGTAAACAATGAAGAACTATCGCCTCAAGAAGAACTCGTGCAGGATATTGTTTCAATACTCCATGTATTCTCTTGTAGGTTATATGGACTTTGTATATATAAAAAACAAATAGAAAGAGATGAGAAAATTGCTAAAGAGCTTCAAGACGGAAATAAATCCAACAGAAGAGCAGAAAATCAAGATACGCAAGACGATAGGAACTTGTAGGTACATCTATAACTTTTATCTTACTCATAATAAAGAACTTTATGATAATGGCAAAAAGTTTATGAGTGGTAAATCGTTTAGTGTCTGGCTTAACAATGAGTATCTTCCAAACCATCCAGAATATTCCTGGGTTAAGGAAGTAAGTTCAAAATCTGTAAAGCATTCAATCGAATGTGGTTGTACTGCTTTTACAAGATTTTTCAAACATCAGAGTGCTTTTCCTAATTACAAAAAGAAAGGTAAATCTGATGTGAAGATGTACTTCGTTAAGAATAATCCAAAGGACTGTTTTTGCGAAAGGCATCGTATCAATATTCCAACTTTAGGTTGGGTACGTATCAAAGAAAAAGGATACATTCCAACAACCAAAGATGGATATATAATCAAAAGTGGTTCAGTTTCAATCAAAGTTGACAAATTTTATGTTTCCGTTCTTGTGGAAATCCCTGATGCCCAGATTGCTAATAACTCTAACGATGGAATTGGTATTGACCTTGGTTTAAAGGATTTTGCTATTGTTTCCAATGGTAAAACGTATAAGAACATTAACAAATCTGCAAGATTAAAGAAACTTGAAAAGCAACTTATTCGAGAACAAAGGTGTCTCTCTCGAAAGTATGAAAACTTAAAGAAAGGAGAAGTCACTCAAAGAGCAAATATACAGAAACAAAAGCTCAAGGTACAAAAACTTCATCATAAGATAGATAATGTCCGTACGGATTACATTAACAAGACAATTGCTGAGATAGTAAAAACCAAACCATCTTATATAACGATTGAGGACTTAAATGTAAAAGGAATGATGAAGAACCGACATCTCTCAAAAGCCGTTGCATCACAGAAGTTTTATGAGTTTAGAGCAAAAGTTCAGTCTAAATGTAATGAAAACGGTATTGAGTTAAGAGTAGTAGCCAGATGGTATCCATCTTCAAAAATATGTCACCGTTGTGGTCGCATCAAGAGAGATTTAAAACTTTCGGATAGAATTTACAGATGCGAATGCGGTTATGTCGAAGATAGGGACTTTAATGCTGCACTTAATTTGAGAGATGCTATAACTTACGAAGTTGCATAGTCAAACGCAAACGTAAGTATGTACCGAAGGCTTATTCGGGAATTAACGACTGCGGAGTGTACAAGAACCTGCAAGTAGATATGATTTCGGTCAATCAAAAGCATACACGATGAAGCAGTAAGTAGAGTTCGTGAGAACCTATATTATCTCGATGTGCGTATATTTACACACATTTTGAGTGGCAGACATTTAATGGATTTGGACAACAGACTTGTCAAAGGACTTAATAAACAGGGAATAACTAAGATGACCGGAATACAAGAGGACTGTTTTAAACCTGCATTGGAAGGAAAGAATATTATTGCATGTTCAGGAACCGGAACGGGTAAGACACTTGCTTTTTTATTACCGGTTATAATGAAGAATATTGATAATAAGGAATTATATGCTGTTGTGATAACTCCATCAAAGGAATTATGTATACAGATTTGCAGTCAGATTAACCAGCTTTCCAATAATTCCGGGATACCTATTACTGCGGCAGCATTGTTTTCCGGCGTTAATAAGCAGAGACAGTTACAGACACTTAAGAGTAAGCCTAATATTGTTGTAGGCACATATCAGAGAATATATGAACTTATTAAGGAGGATAGAAAGCTGGCAGCTCATCAGGTTAAGACACTTATTATAGATGAAGCTGATAAGATACTTAATAAGGACAATATTGATGGAATAATTGCACTTAGAAAATGCTTTATGAGAGATATACAGGTTATGTTGTTTTCTGCATCGGTTACAGATAATACGAGAACATTAGCCGGACAGATTGGAGCTGATTATGTTAATATAACAACCGGAGATAAGATTACAATTCCAACTAATATTGAACATTATTATTTTACGGTTGAGAAGAGAGAACTTATTGAGACAGTAAGAAAGGTTATTAAGGCGCTTGATACTAAGCATTGTCTTATTTTCTCCAACTCCAAGTATGATATAGAAGAGATAACACAGAAGATGGAATTCCATCATTACAATGTGAAATCACTACATGGCAAACTGGACAAGAATAAAAGGAGACAGATTACAGATGATTTCAGAAGTGGCAAGGTAAGTTACCTTATATGTTCCGATATGGCAGCAAGAGGACTTCATTTTGATAATGTTGATACTGTTATTAACATAGGACTTCCGGATAAGCCTGTGGATTATCTCCATAGAGCCGGAAGGTGCGGAAGAGATGGCAGTAAAGCTGTGTGTGCTTCTGTTATTACAGAAAATGATATTCCAAGGATTAAGGCGGTACAGAAGACGTTCAGGGTTAATATGATGCCTAAGAAATTGTATCAGGGTAAGATTGTGAGAAAATAATCATTATTGATATTATTGGATCAATATGATAGAATTATAACATATTTATTGTAAATTATGTGCATATGGAGGGACATAGTAATGAGCAGACATTTAGTTGTTGAAGTTAAAGAAAGAGACTTGCAGGAATACATTGATAAGCTTGATTCCAAGGGATGGGCTGTTATGGATATTGAGCCATCTAACAAGATTAATTATTGTTCACTTGGAATAGGAGCTATCGGCATTATAATTGCTGCACTTACGGCAATGAAAGTGATTCCTCATGACGTAGCAAAGTATTGTGCAGTAGTTATAGGACTGGCTTTTTTCAGTACATTTGGAATTACATCCACGTCTATGTATACTGTAGTCAGCGAATATATAGGTAACGATGAATATATTGATATAACTCCATTTGATGATACAGATGACAAATTTGTTAAGAATGAAAATTATGTTGAAAAGACTGATAAAGCCGGTAACGGAGATGAAGTAACTGATTAAATTACAGAGAGACCTTGTGAGGGTCTCTTTGTTTTTTTAGTAAACAACAATAAGAATAACTAATATGTGTCAAATGATGTCAAATAATGTAATATATTGCGACGAAAATGAATTGAAATAAACGGTTAATGAGAATTATAATCAGAACAAAATTTTATTTTGGGGGATGCTTATGGGAAAGATAACATGTGCAGTTGCTGATGATAATGAAAGGATGCTTAATCTGATAAGTGATGTCATAGCAACAGATAAGACTTTTGAAAATGTTGGCAGAGCCAAAGATGGAGAACAGCTTTTAGGAATAATCAGAGAGAAAGAGCCTGATGTTGTGCTGTTAGATTTAATTATGCCAAAAATTGATGGACTTACGGTTATGGAAAAGGTTAACGGTGACAGAAATATTAAGAAGAAGCCTGCCTTTATTGTTATTTCAGCAGTAGGTCAGGAGGGCATGACAGAGGATGCTTTTAATCTGGGAGCAAATTACTATATAATGAAGCCGTTTGACAATAATACATTGATTAACAGAATGAAATGTATTAAGAATAATATGGGCAGGAAAACCTCCATACATAACAATGAAGCGAGAGAGATGGACAGGGAAGTTAATCTTGAAAGTGATATAACCGGGATTATTCATGATATTGGAATACCGGCACATATAAAAGGTTATCAGTATTTAAGGGACGCGATTATGATGTCTGTCAAAGATATGGATATGCTTAATTGCATAACAAAGGTATTGTATCCAAGTATTGCAAAAAAATATCAGACTACATCAAGCAGGGTTGAGCGGGCAATAAGACATGCCATAGAAGTAGCATTCAGCCGTGGAAGGGTGGATATGATAGACGAGCTTTTCGGCTATACAGTCAGCAATGGAAAGGGCAAACCTACCAATTCTGAATTTATTGCATTAATAGCTGATAGGATTCGTCTGGAATATAAAATAAGATAAAAAATCATTTAAAACAAATGGTACATATGGTATAATATTCTTACGAGTAAAGTGTTACGGAGGGTATTATGAAGAACATATTATTTATTGCTTCTGAAGCAGCACCATTTATAAAAACAGGTGGACTTGCAGATGTAGTTGGAAGCCTGCCTAAGTATTTTGATAAAACTAAATATGATGTAAGAGTTATGATTCCTAAGTATCGATGTATTCCTGAGAAATATAAAGATATGATGAAATATATAGCTAATTTCTATGTAGATCTGGCATGGAGAAGCCAGTATGTGGGGCTTTTTGAAATGGAATATGAAGGCGTTCATTTCTATTTTATTGATAACGAATTTTATTTTAACGGATATAAGCCATACGGCTATATTCATCAGGATATTGAAAAATTCGGATTCTTCTGTAAGGCATCTCTTTCGGCAATACCATTGACAGGATTTAAGCCTGACATAGTTCATTGCCATGACTGGCAGACAGGTATCATTCCTGTATACCTTAAGGAAAGATTCCATGAGGGCGAATTTTACAGGGATATGAAGTCAATAATGACGATACATAACCTTAAGTTTCAGGGTATCTACGATATGAAGACTATTAAGGACGTAACTGGACTGCCGGATTCTTATTTTACACCGGACAAGCTTGAGGCTTATAAGGATGCCAACTTCCTTAAGGGGGGTATTGTATATGCCGATAAGATAACCACGGTAAGCAGAAGCTATGCCGAGGAAATCAAGACGCCGTTCTATGGTGAGAAGCTTGATGGCCTCATGAGAGCCAGAAGCAATGATTTATGGGGTATTGTAAACGGAATTGATTATGATGAATATAATCCGGAGACAGATACAAGGATACCACACAACTACAATCAGATAACATTCCGTAAGGAAAAATATAAGAATAAGATGGATTTGCAGCAGGAACTCGGACTTGAAGTCAACCCTAAGAAATTCATGGTTGGTATTGTATCAAGACTTACAGACCAGAAAGGGTTTGACCTTATCGCTTATGTTATGGATGAGCTTTGTGCAGAAGATATACAGCTTGTTATTCTCGGAACAGGTGAGGAACGTTATGAGAATATGTTCCGCCATTTTGACTGGAAGTACAACAACAGGGTTTCTGCCAATATATATTATTCTGAGGAAATGTCACATAAGATATATGCGGCATGTGATGCATACCTTATGCCTTCTTTGTTTGAGCCATGCGGACTCAGCCAGTTGATGGCATTAAGATACGGAACGGTTCCTATTGTCAGGGAAACAGGCGGATTAAGAGATACAGTAGAGCCATATAACCAGTATGAATCAACAGGAACAGGCTTCTCATTTAGGAATTACAATGCACACGAGATGCTTGACACCGTGAATTATGCGAAGTCTGTATACTACAACAATAAGAGAGAATGGAATAAGATTGTTGACAGAGGCATGCTGACAGATTATTCATGGAAGACCTCAGCACTTAAATATCAGGAATTGTATGATTCACTTTAGAATATGCTATTAAGAAATTGAAAATGATTCTTAAAATGAACGGGGTGTTCACATTAGTGGACATCCTGTTCTTTTTTTGCTATATGAATAAATTTATATTTTTATAGCCACATCTTTAATAGGAAAATGAAAACAGGGTATGTCAATTGATATATTTAAAATAATATGTGATGTTCAAGAAATAATAAAAATATCTGATTTTTTAATAAAAAAATAATAAAGTTGCGTGAATAATATGATAAAAATATAATATTTGACATTTCATTATGCGTAATGCTAAAATTGTTAGTAGCAAACTTAGTTTGTAAAAAATTAATAACATATTTAGGAGGAGAATATATGGGAAAAATATTAAAAAACAAAAAGATTAAAAGAGTGATTTCACTCGTATTGATGCTCGTAGTATTAGGAACAAGTATGAGATTAGAAAGTTTTTTGCAAGTGATTTGGGCAAAAACAAACTATACTAAGATTTATTTGAAAGACAATACTGCTGAACAGTGGTTAGGTAATGATAATGCAGTAATGGAATTGGTCGATAATACGTCGGGACATATTCATTACATAATGACGAAGGAGGATAGTAATGTATGGAGTGTTCAGGTTCCTGATACAACGTATAACGTTACGTTTAATCGATTAAGTCCTGATTGTAACACCCAATGGAATTCATGGAGTGCGGGAGGACGAGATGATAATAATGTTTATTTCGCTGATGGTGGAGAATATGGTCATTGGGAGCTGATAGAAAGTAGTAATGAAGAAGAATATTTTCATGCAGGGGACGTCGTATATTTGGATTTGACACATTTTGTAGCATGGAAGGATAGTAATGCATCATTGTATATTAACTTTACAGATTCATCTAAAAAAGAGAATAATGGACAGGATATTAATCTCTCCAAATCAGATAAATCACAATATAATCCAAAGAAAGTTGATATGAAAGTTAAAGAAAATATATATGCATATGTTATAGGTTTTGAAGACGAAGGCTCAACAGAATTACGTTTTTGGAGAGGCAATAGTTCCACATTATGGAATTACTCAGTAGTATTAAGTTATGATGATTATGTTAAAGGAATAAATTGCGTCAGAATAAGTAATTGGGATGATAATGGCTATTTGATAGAAACAGAATACAAAATTGATATGGATATTGATAGTGATGGTGATGGCTTATCAGATTATTATGAAGAGATATATGGCTTAAACAGATATGATGTAGATACAGATGCGGATGGATTAACAGATTTTCAGGAAATATACATTGTAAGAAGTAATCCGCTTGCGTACGATTCTTTAGTTAAGGGAGTGTCGGATTTTGAAGTTGATAATGATAACGATGGACTAAAAAATGGGATAGAAATAGAATTAGGTACGAATCCTAATATTGCTGATAGTGATGGTGACGGCTTATCCGATGGAGATGAAATAAATATTTATTTTACAAATCCTAACAACAGTGATACAGATGGTGATACATTAAATGACGGAGATGAGATAAAATTAAAATTTAGTCCATTATTAAAGGATACAGATGATAATGGTATTTTGGATTGTGATGAAAAAATATTTCAAAATTTAGAAATTGATATATCCAATGAGGACAGAAAAGATATTTCAAAAGTATCAGTTGAATTTAAGGGTACAGGATATATTAATAGCACAACAGATATTGAGGATTTATATGGAAAAGATAAATATATATCAGACACAGTTGGATTGGTTGGAGTTCCTATTGATATAAATAGTAGTTCAAAGTTTGATAATGCAAAGATTACTTTTTTTATGAATGAATCATATTCTGCTGAAATGTTAAAAAAGTTAATAATATTATGGTATGATGAGAAAAATAATAGATTCGTGGAACAAGAAACGCATTATGATGAGATTAATATGAGCGTTTCAACAGAGGTAAATCATTTTAGTAAATATATGGTTGTTGATAAAGAGGAATGGTTCGAGGCATGGAACAAGGAAATTAAATATCCTAATAGCAATAATATAGTTTTTGATACAGTTATATTAATTGATTGTTCTGGAAGCATGAGGACAAATGATCCGGATTTTGAGTATTCAGTTAAAAATACGTTGTATCCGGGGTCCAGTTATCAGATAACGACATGCTATAGAAAGTTAGCATCAAAAAATTATGTTAAAGCTCAAGGAAATGATGATCGAACAGGAATTGTGCTATTTACATCAGAGGCCAATACTGTTTGTGAATTGACAAATTCAGAATATGTTCTTATGAATGCCATAGATAAAATATATTCTAATGGTGGAACGAACTTTAATAATGCTATAAAGGAATCAATTAGAATATTAACCAATACAAGGAATGATTCGGAAAAAAGAATATTACTTGTTAGTGACGGTGAATCGGAATTAAGTAGTTCAGTGATTGATTTGGCTATTGAGAATAATATTAAAATAAATACGGTATATATTGGAGGACAGAATAACAACGAATTGTTAAAAAATGTAGCAGAACGGACGGGTGGAAAATATTTTAAAGCAGTTACTGCGGATGAATTAATTAATATATATAGTGAAATTATGATAGACCAAAAAATTGATAGTGCTGATAGTGATAAAGATGGAATACCGGATGTTTTTGAAATATCAGGGATGAGATTATCGAATGGTACGATTATTTATACGGATCCATTTAACCCAGATACAGATGGTGATGGGTTACTTGACGGAGAGGAGATAGATGTTATTCCGACATTTTGGATAAATACTATATTTAATAAATTTGATGTATCTTCAGAAGTGGCAGCATATATTTTTGACATGAAAAGTAATCCAAATATGAAAGATACAGATGGTGATGGGATTAGTGATAAAGATGATCCATTAAAATTAATATTTGGTTATAATAAAAGACTTACAGAAGAAAATAAAAGTGAACTTTATGAAGAAATAGAAACTCAGATAAATAAAGATTTTAATTGGATAATGCAGCATAAGAACATAGGTTATTATTCTACTATGGACTGTATTGACATAATTTATGAAAATGACGAATTTATTACAGAGATTTGTAATAAGTATTTACTTCCAAAGGCAGCTGTGCAGTCTATTCTCTTAAGGGAACTTCGTTGTTATGATGTAATGGATGACATAGCTGATTCATTGGTTGCACAGCAGTTTGCCTATTTATACCTGGTTGAATTGTATAATAATAGTTCGTGGTATCAACAATTGATTATGGGATATCCGGATATGCCGGTTCCATATAGAGAGGATTCAAGCGTGGGATATGGTCAAATATTAACAGAAACAGCCATAAAGACATTGAATTGGTATTATAAAAGTGATAATTATGATTATACTGATTGGCATGATAGAGAATATATATGGTATAAATTAAAGGACGAAAATGAGTTCAATATAGAAATGGTTGCATTGGTGTTAATGTGGGGAGCTAAAGAAGAAAAATTAACGAATGATTATTGGAATTATTCTTATAATGATATTATAAAAATGTTGTCAAGGTATAATGGACGTGGAAGCGGCGCAAGCAGATATGGTAAGGAAACATATAATTGCTATTGCATATTTAATAAATATAATACGAGAAGTTAGGTGGCAGAGTTATTTATGAGACATAAATTGAATGGTAGAAAAATAATAACATTGATTGTATTTTTGGTTATTTTGAGTTGCATGATTTTATCGGGATGTTCAGATGAAGACTGGGCACCATATGAAGAAAAAACAGAAGAAGTATCAATAAAATTAGATAACAGCATATGCGATTTGGTACAATGTAAGGAAGAACTGAAAAATGTTTGCAATAAGTATGCAAAAGATTTATTGCTTGTACACGCCGAATATAAATTTTTCAAAGACAAAGACAGTCAGGCGATAATATCTATGTCCAAAGTTTATGAAAGAGGTGAAGTAGGATATACTAAATTATGCGAATTATATGTTGATATAGAAAGCAATACAGTTACTAAAATAATATATCGTGACGGCATTTCAAGAAGAGTTGATCCCTATGGCCCGGAACTTGATGGAATAATTGCGAATCGGGCAGATAAATTATATGATGATTATATGAAGGATAAGGAATATATGGACAAACTACATATAAGTTATTATTATAACGAAATCAACATAGGAGGTTATGATAAAACAGAAAAAAGGATTCTGAAAAAGACATTAGATATTTAATAGAGAATGTATGAATAAAGTTAAAACCAAATAGATAGTATATATTGAACAGCAAAACGAGACTTCATATGAGGTCTCGTTTTTCTTATACTATAGTCAAAGGATTGAGGATTATGAAAAAGATTATAGCTATAGCAAACAAAACAACAGACCATTGTAAATATACCAAATATAAAGAACAGGAGGCTTTGTTATGATAAAAGTGAGCAATGTGTCAAAGGGTGAGATTTTTAGATCAAGATGTTAATTGAACATTCTTTAAATATAAAGGGAATAGCTTTGGCGGCATTTATTCCCTTTATTACAATGATATGTGGAATGCTCTATTGTATACCACCTAAAAAATGCTAGTTAAAAATTGTGGAGAAATGCCCCTTACTTTACTTCCTTTATTTTGCTGATATCCGGACTTATATTCATTGAATAATTTGTATGGTAGATTACGAAGCCCGGAGCACCACCGGTAACTTTTTTAAGCTGTTTTCTCTCAACGTAATCGACCTCGACTTTTTCATAAGTTCTTCCTTTTGAGTAGTAAGCGGCAAGGGCAGCAGCCTCTTCATAAGTCTTGTCGGGAAGTTCTTTTTTATCACACTTGACAATTACATGGGAACCGGGCATATTTTTGGCGTGGAACCACCAGTCATTACCTGTTGCAAATTTAAAAGTCAGTTCCTCGTTCTGGATATTGTTTTTGCCTACATATATATCAAAACCGTCCGAAGATATATAGTGGAACGGAACACATTTAACTTTCTTTTCTTTCCCTTTTTTTGACAAGTTCTTCTTGATAAAGCCATATTCAATAAGTTCTTCCCTGATTTGACCAAGGTCCTCATAACTTACCGCAATATCAAGGGCGGTGTTAATTGATTCAAGGTGGTCTATTTCCGCTTTTGTCGACAGAACAAGCTCGGAAAGGGCTTCATAGGTACGTTTTAACTTATTGTATTTTGCAAAATATTTTTTACTGTTTTCAAGTGCCGAAAGCTGTGGGTCAAGAGGAATGGTGATATTTTCATTGGTATAATAATTAAGAACCTCACAGGATTTGGCATCTTTGGGTATCTCATATCCGTAAACATTGAGAAGTTCGCCGTATATTCTGTAAGTTTCCCTTTTTGATGTATCGTCAAGCTGTTTCTGCTGCAAATCATATTTTTTATAATTTCTTACAAGTGCCGTGGACACAATCTGTCTTAAATCGGCAGAACGTTGTCTGATACGGTCGGAGATATTTTTATCCTTGTAGTAATCCTCAAGCATACGGCTTACGGAGTCATATTTTACGGTATCGCAGGCAGAAGTGCCGTAATTTATAACATCGTATATTTTATCCTTGCCGGTTGTAATTATTACAGGGTTAAAATCATTGTTTTTTACGGTATCAAGAATGTTATAAAAGGTTCTTACAAAGTGTGTAAGCTCGTTATTGGAAAGCCCGGTGACGGATTTTCTTGCTTCCACTCCTGATATATCGCATATTTCGTTATTAACCTGTGGACTTATACCTGTAAAGCTCTGATAAAGTATTTTTGAAACAGGAAGTGCCTTATCCTTTATTGCCTCTGTGATTTCAGGTTCAGACATGGCAAGGACATCGGCTTTATCCGTTGTATTCGGAATAAAATAGTCAAAACCCGGAAGAACTTCCCTTACCGAACTTACGCTGGCATTTATACGCTTGATACTGTCAATGATTTTGTTGTTATCGTCAATAAATATGATATTACTGTGTTTTCCCATAAGCTCCACCATAAGGTGTTTTGTGCACATATCGCCAAGCTCGTTAAGATGCTCAATTTTAAAATCAATTATACGCTCTAAACCGGGCTGGGAAATCTCCGTAATACGTCCGTTATTGATATGCTTTCTTAAAAGCATACAGAAGTTAGGTGCAGTAAGGGGAGAGGGCTTATTGCTGCTTACAAGATAAGCCAGTGGCAGACTTGCATTCACGGACAGCATGAGTCTTTGCTGACCGGAGGGCGTCTTGATTGTAAGAAGGAGTTCGTCCTTTTCAGGCTGGGCAATCTTATCAATCCTGCCGTTTAATATTTTATTATTTAATTCAAAAATAAGACTTCTTATAGTAATTCCATCAAATGCCATTTCTTTTACCTCAAAAAATTTCTTGGATAAGTATAGCACATTTATGAGATATTTCGTAGAATATTTTTATCGAAAATATGTCAGACACAGGCTTTATTTTTGAACCCCGCACTTGAATTGAAATGCGGTTTTTGGTAATATAATTTCAATATGTCATAAATAAAGAAAGGTTGCAGACTTATGATAAAAAGCATGACCGGATTCGGGAGAGGAGAGGCTTCTGACGGAGACAGAAAGATTACGATTGAGATGAAATCCGTTAATCACAGATATTTTGAACCGTCAATCAAGATGCCTAAGAAACTTAATTTCTATGAAGCAGGAATAAGAACAGAACTTAAGAAATATATAAACAGGGGCAAGGTTGATATTTTTATATCATATGAAGACTATACCGAGAATCAATATAACCTAAAATATAATGAAACCCTTGCTGCTTCATATATGGAGATATTAAAAAAAATATCGGAACAGTTTGAAATTGATAATGATGTGAAAGCATCCTCCATATCAAGATATCCGGAAGTTATCACAATGGAAGACCAAAGTGATGACGAAGAAGAAATCTGGATTATCCTTAAAGAGGCATTGACACAGGCGTGCGAGCAGTTTGTTGCTACCAGAATAACCGAGGGCGAGAATCTTAAAAATGATATGTTAGGCAAGCTTGATTATATGTTGGGACTTGTTGATGATATTGAAAAAAGAAGCCCTGAGGTTGTAACGGAATACAGAAAGAAGCTTATTGATAAGATTCATGAAGTACTTAATGATGCATCACTTGATGAGAACAGGATTGCTACGGAAGTAACGATTTTTGCGGATAAGATTTGTGTGGACGAAGAGACTGTAAGATTAAGAAGCCACATCGAAAGCACAAGAGATACCCTTATTGAGGGCGGTAACGTAGGACGTAAGCTTGATTTTATTGCGCAGGAAATGAACCGTGAGGCCAATACCATACTTTCAAAGGCTAATGACCTTGCCATATCCGACAATGCCATAAGTCTTAAGACAGAAATAGAAAAAGTCAGGGAACAGATACAGAATATTGAATAGAAATGCGAGGTACATCTATGAATAAAGGAAATTTGATTGTTGTGTCAGGTTTTTCAGGTGCGGGAAAAGGCACCGTTATGAACAGGCTGATATCGGAAAAAGAAGGATATGCCCTTTCAATATCGGCAACAACAAGAGGAATGAGACCGGGCGAGACAGACGGAGTTTCTTATTTTTTTAAGACCAGGGAAGAATTTGAGAATATGATAAAAGAAGACGCTTTTGTTGAATATGCGTGTTATGTAGGGAATTATTACGGAACTCCTAAAGCGTTTGTGGAAGAAAAGATTAGTGAAGGCAAAGATGTTCTCCTTGAAATTGAAATACAGGGCGCCTTAAAGATAAAAGAGAAGTTTCCGTCAGCAGTTCTTATTTTTATAACAACAAAGGATGCAAAAACACTTAAAGACAGACTTACAGGAAGAGGAACAGAGACGGAAGATGTCATTGAAAAGAGACTTAACCGTGCGGCTGAAGAAGCCAAAGGCGTGGAAGCTTATGACTACATTGTTGTAAATGATATTCTGGAAGATTGTGTTGAAACAGTTGACAGAATCATAAAAAGTGAGCATAATAGAACAAGTGAAAAAATATCTGTAATAGAAGATATAAGAAAAGAATTATCTAAACATACTGTATAGCAGTCAAGTAAAGGAGATATTGTAGAATGATTCATCCATCGTATACTGAATTAATGAACGTAATTAACAAGGATGTGGAACCGGGAGAGCAGCCTGCAATCCAGAGCAGGTATTCCCTTGTAATTGCTACATCAAAGAGAGCAAGACAGTTAATCGCCGGTGCACAGCCTTATGTAAATGGTAAAGGCAAGAAACCATTATCTATAGCTGTTGAAGAATTATATAAAGGAAAAGTTAAGATTGTTGGCGATGTAGCTGACAATGAGACAAAGTAATGTCTTTAACGGAACTTGTGAAAATAGTTGTCCTGGGTATTGTTGAGGGAATCACGGAGTGGCTTCCTGTCAGCAGCACAGGACATCTTATTCTATTCGGGCAGTTTCTTAATCTTAAATCAGGCCAGGAATTTATCAATATGTTTAATGTTGTTATCCAGCTTGGTGCCATTCTTGCCGTTGTAGTAATATATTTTAAGAAACTCTGGCCTGTAAGTAAGAATAACGGGACGGCTAAGCTTTGCTGGGATAAAGATAAGTTATGGTTGTGGCTCAAAATCATAGTTGCCTGTATTCCGTCAGCGGTTATCGGTTTAATTTTTGAGGATAAGATTGATGCTATAATGACAAGCCCATATATTGTTGCGGCAACTCTTATCATATATGGTATCGTTTTTATCATAGTTGAGAATATTAACAAAAATAAAGAATTTAAGATTACAAGTCTTAAAGAAATTACATTCAGGACGGCACTTATTATAGGTCTCTTTCAGGTACTTGCATTGATTCCCGGAACTTCAAGATCCGGAGTAACGATAATCGGTGCGATGCTTATCGGAACGGCAAGGACAGAAGCAGCAGAATTTACATTTTTCCTTGGAATACCTACAATGTTCGGTGCAAGTCTTCTTAAGATATTTAGTTTTCTTAAGGACGGCGGCGGATTTTCGGGACCGGAAGCAATATACCTTTTTGTAGGTATGGTTGTTTCTTTTGCCGTATCCATAATTGTAATCAGATTCCTTATGTCATTTATCAAAAAACATGATTTCAAACCATTTGGAATTTACAGAATTGTACTGGGATTAGCAGTAATTGCGTTTCTGGTATTTGCATAATTATATATTTCGGAGGTAGAACTAATGAATTACGTTGAAATGTCAACAGAAGAACTTAAGAAATTGGAAGCAGAGCTTAGCAAGCAGTATGATGAATATAAATCGCTGAACCTTAAGCTTGATATGTCAAGAGGTAAGCCATCACCTGCACAGCTTGATTTGACTAACGGTATGCTTGACGTTATAACATCAAAAACAAGCCTTGTAACAGAGTCAGGTGTTGACTGCAGAAATTACGGCGTGCTTGAAGGAATCGAGGAAGCAAGAAAATTAATGGGTGACTTTTTAGGTGTACCTGCGGAAAATGTATTTGTATGCGGTAATGCAAGCCTTAATGTTATGTATGACTGCGTGGCTAATTCGATGCTTTTCGGAGTAATGGGTTCAACACCATGGTGCAAATTAAAAAATCCGGTAAAATTCCTTTGCCCTGTTCCGGGTTATGACAGACATTTTAAAATAACAGAGCTCCTTGGAATTGAAATGATTAATATACCTATGACAGAGAATGGACCTGACATGGATATGGTTGAAAAACTTGTGTCATCTGACTCAAGCATTAAAGGCATCTGGTGTGTTCCTAAGTATTCTAATCCACAGGGCGTTGTGTACTCAGACGAGACGGTTAAGCGTTTTGCAGCGTTAAAGCCTGCTGCAAAGGATTTCAGAATATATTGGGATAATGCGTATGCACTTCACTATATTTACGATGAAAGTATTGAGATTCCTGAAATTCTTTCAGAATGTGCCAAGGCCGGTAACCCTGACCTGGTATATGAATTCTGTTCAACATCCAAAGTGAGTTTTGCAGGTGGTGGAATATCTGCACTTGTATCTTCAAAGGCTAATCTTGAATGGATTCGGAAGAGACTTACAATACAGACAATAAGTTACGATAAGATTAATCAGTACAGACATGTATTGTTTTTCAAAGATATTGACGGAATCAAGGCACACATGAGAAAACATGCGAAATTTTTAAGACCTAAATTTGATACAGTACTTGAGATATTCGATAAAGAAATAAACGGAACGGGCGCAGGTTCATGGACAAAGCCTATGGGCGGATATTTTATCTCATTTGAGACTAATGAAGGCTGTGCTAAAGAAGTTGTTGCAAAGTGCAAGGAAGCAGGCGTTGTTTTAACAGGTGCCGGAGCTCCATTCCCTTACGGAAAAGACCCTAAGGATTCCGTCATAAGAATCGCACCTTCATATCCTACACTGGATGAATTAAAGCAGGCAGCGGAATTATTTACACTTTGTGTAAAACTTGTTACAGTCCGTAAGATTCTTTCAGAAAGATAAGAGGTAATTTTATGAATACATTTGGTTTTATTGGCGTTGGCAATATGGGTAAAGCTATGTTAAATGGTGTTTTGAGAGTGTATAATCCTAATCAGGTAATGATAACGGATGCGTCTGAAATGCTTAGAAATAATGTGGCAAAAGAGACAGGTGTTGCGGTGGCAGAGACTAATATAGAGCTTGCCAACAGTGTAAAATATATAATTCTCGCTGTGAAACCACAATGCTATGATGAAGTTATAAGAAGTATTAATAATGTTGTTACCGCTGAGAAGATAATAATATCCCTTGCACCGGGTATAACAACAGACTACATACAGAACAAATTCAGTGCACAGGTAAGAATTGTAAGATGCATGCCTAACACACCGGCTTTAATCGGTGAAGGAATGACAGGCGTATCCTATAATCCAAAGGAATTTGACCTTGAAGAAATGGATGTTATCGCACAGTTCTTCAGCTCATTTGGCAAATTCAGAATAGTTGACGAGAAATTACTCAATACGGTGACCTGCGTATCGGGAAGTTCACCTGCCTATGTATATATGTTTATTGAAGCTTTGGCAGACAGTGCCGTTAAATACGGGATGTCAAGGAACGATGCCATTGAATTTGCGGCAATGACCGTCAAAGGTGCGGCGGATATGGTTCTTACCACCAAGGAACATCCTGCAGTATTAAAAGACAGGGTATGTTCACCGGCAGGAACAACTATTGCCGGAGTTGCGGCTCTTGAAGAGAATGGATTCAGACATTCCATTATAGCAGCTACCGATAAATGTTACGAAAAATGTACAGGGCTTAAATAATATGGCAGATATGCAGAGAATCAAAAGGGAATTAAAGTATGCGGGTGCTGTTGTTGATGTGTATGCCGATACAATGAAATTTAAAAACGGCAATACGGAGGTATGGGATACCGTTCTTCATAAAAAAGGAGCGGCAGCTGTTATTCCGGTATTACCTGATGGCAGGATAATTCTTGTAAGGCAATACAGAAATGCCCTTGATAAGGAAGTTCTTGAAATTCCTGCAGGATGTAAGGATTCACCTGATGAAGAATCCATAGTATGTGCGGCAAGGGAATTAGAGGAAGAGACGGGATATCATTCAGACTGTCTTGAAAAACTGTTTACAATTTCAACAACAGTTGCAGTATTTGGAGAGACTTTTGATGTGTTTGTTGCGACTAATCTCGTCCACACAAAAAGCAATCCTGATCCTAACGAGTTTATTAATGTAGAAATACATGATATTGATGAGCTTGCAGGCATGATATATAGCGGCCGGATACAGGATGGTAAAACAATAGCTGCCATACTTGCATATAAAGATAAGTATATAAAAGCATAATTTAAAGCCTTTTTTCATAGTATATGCTATGGAAAGAGGCTTATTTTATAAATTCAGGACAGTCATTTATATTTTTCTTGTTGCTGTTATGGCAGGAGTGATTTTTTGCATTTATCCTGCCAATACACAGATAAGGGAATGGCACACATTATTAAAAAATAACATCAAGGATATAAAAAAATATTTTGATTATATACATATTTTTGAACGTGTTTTTCTTAAAAATCTGAGAAATATAACAATAATTGCCATTGCCTGCAGGTCGATGTATCGCAGTTATTTAAAATATATTATATCGGCAATGTGGGGTTTCGGGCTGTCATTGGTTATTGCGGTATGCGTGTTGTCATCTGATATAAGAATGGCTTTCAGGCTTTTGCTGTATATGAGTTTACATGATATTTTTTTTGGAACGGCAATATATTTAATATACACGAAAAAGAAAAATATCAAATATATTCCCGCATTTATAGTTATCATAGGTTGTTCTTTTATTGAAACAATTATAATTTAGTTGACAATAAATATACTATATGTGATACTATAGAACGACATGAGCAGTTGAAGTTTATGCAACATATAAAAAAGTAAGAATAATACGACAATTACTTAGTCGGGATAAGGAAGAGGTTATGGCAGAAAATAATGTAAGAAAAAAGAAAAAAAGAAAAAAAACTACAACGGGACTTGTGCTTCTTGTACTTGTTCTCACGGTTATAATACTTGGAATAATATTAATCATAGTTAATAAACTTGATAAGAATAATAAGAATAATAATAAAGTTTCATTAAAAACATCAAAGATTGAATATGAAGCGGACGGAAGCGATTTTAAAATAAGTCCTTCGGATGTTTTAAACGGACCTTCTGATAAGGTCAGCACAGCTGTAATTGACAGCACATCGGTTAATGCGAAGAATGTCGGCGAATACGAAATTAAGGTGACATGTGACGGTAATACTTATACAGTTACTGTTTCGGTAAAAGATACTAAAAAACCTGTAATTGATGTAGCCAATACAACACAAAAGGTTCCAGCGGGACAGGAACTTGAGGCTGACAAAGTAATAACCAATATAACAGATGCTACAGAATGCAAGACAGGTTTTGTTATGGCAGATGAACTTGATGATGTGGCCGGCAAGATTAAGTCCACTGTGTCATTTAATGAAAAGGGAACTTATACTGTATATGCTGCAGCAGTAGACAGCGCAGGTAATTACTCAACTCTGCCTGTAACCGTAGAAGTAACGGAAGCTGTCAAAGTTGATTATCTTAACAGCGGAGCAGAAGTAAAGGTTGATGCTAATACAGATTTTAACGCAATAGACAATAAGACAATTCCATTTGGTTTCAGCAATGAAGACAGGGATGAGAATAACAGGCCTAACGGCTGCAATTATTACAAGACCAAATATGGTAAATATGCCGTTGATTTCATACAGCCTAACAGCGAATATGTTTTCCTTACATTTGATGAAGGATATGAATATGGAAATACACCTGAAATTCTTGATACATTAAAGGAAAAGAATGTCAAAGCGGTATTTTTTGTTACACTTCCTTTCGCTAAATCAGAACCTGAACTTATCAAGAGAATGATAGATGAGGGACATGTAATAGGTAACCACACCGTAACTCATCCAAGTGCCGGACTTCAGTCACTTTCAGTTGAAGACCAGATTAAAGAAATAAAAGATGTTCATGACTATATGCTTGAAAATTACAACTATGAAATGTACCTTTTCAGATTTCCAACAGGCGCATTCAGTGAACAGAGTCTTGCAATTGTCCAGAGCCTTGGATATCGTTCCGTATTCTGGAGCTTTGCACATAGGGACTGGGTTGTTGATGACCAGCCGGATGTAGGCGAATCATTACAGAAAGCAATTAATCAGGCACATGGTGGTGAAATCTTCCTTTTGCACGGAGTATCAACTACCGATACAAAGATGCTCGGAGACCTTATTGACGGACTCAGGGCCAAAGGCTTTAAATTCGGTTACTATGCAAAGACAAATTAAGTAAGAGGTTAAAATGTACAATGTATTGACATTTCTGGAAAATTCTTCATTGAACTATCCGGATAAAACAGCAGTAAAAGATAATAATTCAGAAATAACATATAAAGAACTTGTTATAAATGCAAAAAGAATAGGAACATTTTTATCTGAATATGACGTCAGGAGGAAACCTGTTGTTGTATATGGCAATAAAAGTGTCAGGGTTCTTACCACATTCTTTGGGATTGTATATGCAGGAGGGTTCTATGTTTTAATAGACCCATCTTTCCCAAAAGAAAGAGTTATGAAGATATTCAACGTACTTAAGCCTTCTGTTGTCATAACAGATGAGGACAAGTTTGATAGAATCAGGGAATGTGAGTACAAAGGAACAGTTCTTGATATTAATTCTGTTGAAAAAGATATTGATGAAGCCGTGCTTTCCACAATAAGAAAGAACGCGCTTGATACAGACCCTTTGTACGGTATATTTACATCCGGCTCAACGGGGGATCCAAAATGCGTTGTGGTATGCCATAGGTCGGTAATTGATTTTATTAATGTGTTTACAGAGACATTCGGAATAACGGATAAAGATGTAATCGGCAATCAGGCACCATTTGATTTTGATGTGTCTGTTAAAGACATATATTCGTGCATAAAGACCGGTGCAACACTTATCATTATCCCTAAGGAATATTTTATGTTCCCTAATAATGTATGCGATATGCTTGATGATAATAATGTTACAACATTAATCTGGGCAGTATCGGCACTTTGCCTGTTAAACAGACTTCACGGACTTAAATATAAGGCACCCCACGCAATTAACAAGATTATGTTCAGCGGTGAAATGATGCCTGTTAAACAGCTTAATGCGTGGAGAAGCTATTACAAAGACGCTATGTTTGTTAATTTGTACGGACCTACAGAAATAACATGTAACTGTACATATTACATAATAGACAGGGAATACAGCGATGACGAGAAACTTCCTATGGGCAATGCTTTTCTTAATGAACATGTTTTCCTGTTAGATGATGATAATTCTGAAATAACCGATAAGAATATTCCGGGAGAAGTGTGTGTGTCAGGAACTGCACTTGCCCTTGGTTATTACAACAACAAGGAAGCTACAGCAAAAGCATTTGTACAGAATCCGTTAAATGATAATTTTAACGAACTTATATACAAGACAGGTGATCTGGCATACTACAATGATGAAGGTATGTTTGTATTTTCGGGAAGAAAAGATTTCCAGATAAAACACATGGGACACAGAATAGAACTTGAAGAAGTTGATATTGCCATCGGTTCAATATGCGGAATCGACAGGGTGTGTACTTTCTTTGATGAAGCAAAGAATAAAATGGTATCATTTTATGTGGGCGGAATTGATAAAGCAGAACTTATTGCGGAATTAAAGACAAAAGTTCCTGATTTTATGGTTCCTAACCTTTTTATGCAGATAGATGAGATGCCGCTTACAAAGAATGGCAAAATAGACAGAAATACTCTTAAAGAGATATACAGAGGTGGCAGGAAATGAATAAGGAACTTATAAAGGAATGTATCTTAAAGTATGGTTCTCCTTCGTATATATTCGACCTGGACGCATTAAAAGAAAGAGTTCTTAATATTAAAAAGATACTGGGTAAAGACATCAATATATGTTATGCGATGAAAGCCAATCCTTTTATCATCGAAGAAATGAAGGACTATATTGACAGATATGAAGTGTGCTCTCCGGGAGAATATGAGATATGCCAGAGACATTCTGTTAAAAAAGATGTTATAATTGTTTCAGGGGTTAATAAGACCTATGAATCAATGGAAAGAATCATGTCATTATGTAACGGAGATGGAATTTTTACAATAGAATCAGCGGAACATTATGATATACTTTCCAAGGTATGTAAAGAAAAAAATATCCATATCAGAGTTGTTATAAGACTTACAAGCGATAATCAGTTTGGAATAGATAAAGATATGTTTAAAAACATACTTTTGCAGCTCAAAGACAACGAATATCTGGATTTTGCAGGAATACATTATTATTCGGGAACACAGAAAAAACTCAAAAAAGTAATAAAAGAAGTTGCCATGCTTGAGGAGTTCGCAAAGGAACTTCAGGATGAATATGGCGTTGCAACAGATATTCTGGAATACGGTCCTGGATTGTTATTCAATTATTTTGAAGGTGAGGAGACTCCATCCTTTGAGGAACAGTTATCCGAACTTAAAGACATATTAAAGAATATTAAATCATTTAAACATATAACACTTGAAATGGGCAGATTTATTGCATCTGAATGTGGTTATTATTGTACTGAGGTTGTGGACAGGAAATGTAATAACGGCAGTGAATATGCCATTGTTGACGGCGGTATACATCAGATTAATTATTACGGACAGACACTTGGCATGAAAAAGCCTTTTATGGATGTAATAACCTGTAACGATTCTTATGAATTGCAAAAAATTAATATTTGTGGTTCACTTTGTACCGTAAATGATGTAATATTAAGAGATGTAAGTCTTCCACAGTTAGATAAAGGAGATATCCTGATTTTTAAAAACTGTGGTGCTTATTCTATTACGGAGGGTATGGCGCTGTTTTTAAGCCGCGAACTTCCGGCAGTAATTTTTTATAATAAGGATACCGGATTTGTCAGAGTAAGGGATCGCATTGGAACACATCTGATTAATGACGGACAATAGGAGGAAAAAATGGAAGAACTTATTAATATTTTAGAGGAAATTGTACCTGGTGTTGATTACGAAAATACAACAACACTTATTGATGATCATATTCTTGATTCATTTGCTATTTTATCACTTGTATCAGAGATAGAGGATGCGTTTGATGTAGAAATCGCACCTGTAGAACTTATTCCTGAGAATTTCAATTCTGCTAAGAGCTTATGGGCCATGATTGAAAGACTTAAAGAGGAAGAATAGTGGCATATCATATGCTGGTATATGTTGTGGCATTTCTGCCGGCCACAATATTACTTTATCAGCTTGTACCCCAGAAGTTCAGGTACATAGTATTGTTATGTGCGAACTGTATTTTTTTCTGCTCATTCAGTAAAGGACTGATTATATATCTGATTGCAGCTATATTGGTTGCATATTTCTTTGCCAGATGGATTGAAAAAATAGGAGAAAAGAAGAGTGATGGGCAAAAGGCAGTTACAAAAGCTAAGAGAAAAGTATTGGCATTAGGCATTGTGCTTAATCTGCTTGTACTTGTTGTATTAAAATATACTAATTTTTTTGCAAAATCTTTTATTGATTTGACGAACGTGTTTGGTTCAAAGTGGAAATTTGCACCGATTCGTTTTCTGGTACCTATCGGAATTTCTTTTTATACGTTGGAGATTATTTCCTATCTTACGGATGTATACAGGGGAACAATCAAAGCAGAACACAATTTTGCCAAAGTTGCATTGTATCTAAGCTTTTTTCCACAGACAATGGAAGGACCTATTGCAAGATTTAGCGAAACTGCCGATGATTTATATGCCGGCAGGGGAATTACATTTAATAACCTGAAGTTCGGATATCAGAGAATCGCATGGGGACTGTTTAAGAAAATGGTAGTTGCGGACAGATTTTATTATATGGTTTCATATATTTTCAGTAACTATCAGAAACTTGACGGTTCAATTATGCTTGTTGGTGCAATGGCATATACAGCACAGCTTTATATGGAATTTTCAGGCGGAATGGATATAATCATCGGTTCCGGACAGATATTCGGAATTAATCTTCCTGAGAATTTCAGACAGCCGTTTGCGTCAAAGAATGCTTCGGAATTCTGGAGAAGATGGCATATAACGCTTGGTACTTTCTTTAAAGACTATATTTTTTATCCTGTATCACTTGCAAAACCTGTTAAGAATTTTGCGAAAAAGGTTAAAAATGTATTTGGCAGGAATGTAAGTAAGTTTGTAGCACCAACGGTTGCTTTATTCTGTGTATGGATATGCAACGGCTTATGGCATGGTGCACAATGGACATTTATATTCTACGGAATGTATTATTTTGTAATTATTTTTATCGAAACCATTACGGAAGCACCGGTTAAAAAGCTTACGGACAAGCTTCATATTAACAGAGAAAGCAATGTCTATAAGGCTTTTCAGTCGGTAAAACTTTTCTTTATTGTTATAATCGGAGAAATGTTTTTCAGGGCTGAATCACTTAAAGCAGGCTTTATTATGTTTGGCAAGATATTTACTGATTTTCATATAAGCTACTTCTGGAATCACAGATTTAAGCTTCATCTTGATGCTTATGATCTTATAGTTGCCCTTGTTGGTGTTCTGGTTGTTGTTATAGTAGGCTTTATCAGAGAGCGTAAACCGGGATTAAGAGAGAGAATAGACAGGAAGATTCTTCCTGTAAGATGGATCGTCTGGTATGCGTGTATTCTTACGGTGATATTCTTTGGAGCTTATGGCTCAGGATATTCCGTTGTTGAGCTTATATATGCGGGATACTAGGATTTGGAGAGGTAAGATATGGGAAAAAAAATTGTAAACAGCATAATATTTCTGGCAGGACTGGCTGCAATACTTGTATTAACATCACATTTTTTAAAGCCGAACGACGATGTATATAATACAAATGGCGTTATGGCAAAAAAAGAAGAGTTCCGGAAAGAAACAAATGATACTATTGATGTTGTTTTTATCGGTGACAGTGAAGTGTACTCTGCATATAACCCTATGCAGTTGTATGGGAATTATGGTTTTACATCATATGTTCTTGCCACTTCGGCACAGAGACTATGCGATACATATTCAATTTTAAAGAGTATGTATAAGACACAGACACCGGAATATATTTTTATTGAGACTAACTGCTTCTTCAGATTTGGCGGAAGCGTAGACGATACAAAAGATCGTTTTATGAATTTTGTACTTAATAGAATTCCGGCAATGAAGTATCATACGAGACTTAAGAACTTTTTCTTTGATGAAAAGACAAAAGACCATGAGTATATGAAAGGTTTTGTGTTAAGAAATAATGTGGAACCTTATACAGGCGGCGAATGGATGCAATATACAAATGAAGCTGAGCCTGTGGATGAATGTAACGTGGAATATATTAATAAAATCGTGACACTTGCCAAGGAACATAATACAAAGATTATATTTGTATCAACACCTTCACCTGAATGTCATTCATATAAGAAGCATAATGCAGTTGTTAATTTTGCTAATGACTATGGAATAGATTATTACGATTTTAATCTTGTAGCAGACAAAATAGGAATTGATTGGAGCAAAGATACGAGAGATGGCGGTAATCATCTTAATTTCAAAGGAGCAATTAAAGTAACGGATTATCTTGGTAAGATAATGAAAAGTGAACTTAATTTAAAAGATCACAGAAATGAAAACGGTTACGAAAAATGGCAGAATTATTACGAGAAATATCTTGAAAAGATAAATGAAAAATAAATCAAGACGCATAAAAACAAATTAAAAAGAATGTAGGAGCTTAACGGTTCCTACATTCTTTTTATAATTAGCATTTCTCAGCAATGATGTATAAAAGCTTTTCTGAATCTTCCCAGCTGAGACAAGGATCTGTAATTGACTTGCCATATATATGTTCGCCAATTTTCTGGCTGCCGGGTTCAATATAGCTTTCCACCATTACGCCTTTAACAAGCTTTCTTATATCGGCGTTCATGGCACGGCTATGGAGAACATCTTCAACAATTCTTATCTGTTCCATATATTTCTTATTAGAATTACTGTGGTTGCTGTCAATAATTGTAGCGGGATGCTTCAAATCATGTTCTGCATAAAGTTCATTTAAGAGAAGGATGTCTTCATAATGGTAATTAGGAATACACTGACCTTTCTTGTTGACAGCTCCTCTTAAAACCGTATGTGTAAGAGGGTTACCGCTTGTATTTACTTCACTTCCCCTGTATATAAATGTATGAGGGTGTGAAGCTGCATGAACTGAATTAAGCATAATTTCGTATCCGCCGGAAGTAGGATTTTTCATACCTACAGGAACGTCCATTCCACTGGCTGTTAATCTGTGCTGCTGGTCCTCGACTGAACGTGCACCGATTGCAACGTATGCAAGAGTGTCATCGCAGTACATCCAGTTTTCAGGGTAAAGCATCTCATCCGCAGGGAAAAAACCTGTTTCTTTTATTACATCAAGATGAAGCTTTCTGATTGCCTTAATTCCTGCAACCATATCCGGAGCCTTCTCAGGGTCGGGCTGGTGAAGCATACCCTTGTAACCATCACCCGTTGTTCTGGGCTTATTGGTATATACTCTTGGAATTATGATTACTTTATCTTTAATTTTTTCCTGCACTTTGGCAAGACGTGTAACATAGTCAAGAACTGCATCTTCATTATCGGCAGAGCATGGCCCGATAACTGCAAGAAATTTATCAGATTCGCCCGTAAAAACCTTACGAATCTTTTCATCTGTCTCTTTTTTTAATTCAACAGCTTCCCTGCTAAGCGGAAATTCTTCCTTGATTTCTTCCGGAGAAGGAAGTGTTCTAACAAAATTAATACTCATTTTATTCCTCCAAAATACTGTAAAATCTCTGACATTGTAACACTATATTTATTTTTTTTCCATACCTATGTTAAAAATATTCCTTTTACTTGTATCAAAACCTGCCTTGGGATATAATTTATACATCAGAAAGAAACGGGGTGTCAGATATGAAAAGAGTAATCTGGATAATTTTAGACAGCGTAGGCATGGGAGAACTTCCGGATGCAGCGGCATTTGGTGACAAAGGGGCTAATACAATTGTTCATACATGGGAATATAATGGCGGGCTTGATATTCCCAATATGTTGAAGCTTGGATATGGTAATATTGAAGGAATGACAGTGCTTCCTAAAACAGATATACCGTCAGGTGCTTATGGAAGATGTATGGAATTATCTTACGGAAAAGATACGACGGTAGGACATTGGGAGATGACAGGTATTATTTCAAAAAAAGCATTTCCTACATTTGAAAACGGTTTCCCTGAGAAAATTATCCGTGAGTTCATTGATAAAACAGGCATAGACGGTGTTCTAGGGAATTGTGTGGCATCCGGAACCGAGATACTTAAGGTTCATGGAAAGGAATGCGCAGATAAAGGAATCCCTATCGTATATACTTCGGCAGACAGCGTTTTCCAGATAGCATATTTTGTGGGAAAGGACGATAACAGTTCTGAAACCGATGAGAATAAATTAAATAAACTTTATATGCTTTGTGAAAGTGCAAGAAAGATTCTTACAGGTGATTATGAAGTCGCAAGGGTAATTGCAAGACCTTTTGTTATCGACAGTGATAAGTATATAAGAACTTCAGACAGAAGGGATTATGCTATACTTCCACCTGATTATAACCTGCTTAACAGGCTTAAAGAACAGGGCTTTGATGTAGCAGCAGTGGGTAAGATACATGATATTTTTGCAGGTTCGGGAATAACAATGTCTGAACACAGCAAAGACAATATGGATGGAATAGACATAACCCTTGATTTTATGAAAAAAGACATTAATGGTGTTATTTTTACCAATCTTGTTGAATTTGATTCTTCCTACGGACATAGAAGGGATGCCAAGGGTTACGGAAAGGGATTGGAGGATTTCGACGGAAGGCTTCCTGAAATATTTGAGGCAATGACGGATGATGATATATTGATTATAAATGCCGACCATGGATGTGACCCGACATTTAAAGGAACGGACCACACAAGAGAGTATATTCCTTTGCTGGTTTATGGTAAACACATTAAAAATGTACCTATAGGAACAAGACGTTCTTTTGCTGATATAGGGCAGACGATAGCAGAATATCTTGGAGCAGAAAAGATAATAAATGGTGAAAGTTTTTTACAGGAGATTAGTGCTAATGAGAATGTATGATGTTATAGCTAAAAAAAGAGATGGCAAAGAATTAACGGACGAGGAAATATGTTTTTTTATAAAAGGATATACAGACGGAACTATTCCCGACTATCAGGCTTCTGCACTTGCCATGGCAATTTATCTTAACGGAATGACTGAACGTGAGACAGCCACACTTACAATGGCGATGGCACACAGCGGGGATGTCCTTAATCTTGACAGGATAGAAGGAATAAAGGTAGACAAACACAGCACAGGAGGGGTTGGAGATAAGACTTCCCTTGTTCTCGGACCGATGGTTGCCGCACTTGACGTTCCGGTTGCAAAGATGTCCGGAAGAGGACTTGGACATACGGGAGGAACCATTGATAAGCTTGAAAGTTTCCCGGGTTTTGTTACAGGAATAAGTGAGGAACAGTTTTTTAGTAATGTTAATAGGATAAAGATTGCCATAGCAGGACAGACAGGAAATCTGGCTCCGGCAGATAAGAAACTTTATGCCTTAAGAGACGTTACGGCAACCGTTGAAAATATTTCACTGATTGCAAGCAGTATAATGAGTAAGAAAATCGCGGCAGGAGCGGACGTTATTGTACTTGATGTCAAGACAGGCAGCGGAGCATTTATGAAAACACCCGAAAAATCCCTCGCCCTTGCAAAGGAAATGGTAAAGATAGGCTGTAATGTGGGCAAAAAGACAATGGCTGTAGTCAGCAATATGGATGAACCGTTAGGTTATGCAGTAGGCAATGCGTTAGAAGTTAAAGAGGCTATAGATACACTAAACGGAGAGGGACCGACGGACCTTCTTACACTTTGTATCGAGCTTGGCTCACATATGATTATGGGAGCAGGTCTTACAGACGATAAGGCAGAAGCCGGAAAAATGCTTAGAGAGGTTGTGGACAGTAAAAAGGCTTTGAATAAACTGGCTGAGCTTGTTGAGGCACAGGGTGGAGACAAAAATGCCGTTTATAACAAAGAACTTTTGCCTAAGGCGTCTATAATCAGGGAATTTGTGGCAAAGCATGACGGTTATGTATCCCATATAGAATGTGATGAAGTTGGTAAAGCCGCCATGGTTCTTGGCGGAGGACGTGAAAATAAAGACAGTATAATAGACCTTTCCGTTGGAATTGTCCTTCATAAAAAAGTTGGGGATTTTGTCAGAAAGGGTGAAAATATTGCGACCTTCCACGCCAATGACGAGGACAGACTTAATGCCTCCCTTAAATGTTTTGAAAATGCTTATGTAATATCCGATGAAGTTGTACATAAGGATAAACTGATACAATACATAGTTACAGAAGAAGGAGTGACTAACTGTGAATGAGAATATAGTTAAATTAGAAAAGTGGATAAAGGAAAGTGACAATATCGTATTTTTCGGCGGTGCAGGAGTAAGTACGGAAAGTGGGATACCGGATTTCAGAAGTGTTGACGGACTTTATAACAGGAAGTATGATTATCCTCCTGAGACAATTTTATCACACAGTTTTTTTATGAGAAATACAGAGGAATTTTACAGATTTTACCGTGATAAAATGCTTTATAAGGACGCAAAACCCAATAAAGCTCATTATGCACTGGCAGAGCTTGAAAAACAGGGTAAGTGCAAAGCTGTAATTACACAGAATATAGACGGGCTTCATCAGGCTGCGGGAAGTAAAGAGGTACTTGAACTTCACGGTACCGTTAAGAAAAATTATTGCATGAAGTGCCATAAATTTTATGGTGAAGAATATATAATGAATACAAGCGGTGTGCCAAAGTGCGATTGCGGAGGCATAATCAAACCTTACGTTGTACTTTATGAAGAGTCTCTTGATAATGATGTTATTGAAAAAGCCGTTGATTATATAAGACATGCGGATGTCCTTATAATTGCCGGAACTTCTCTTACTGTGTATCCGGCAGCAGGGCTTATAGATTATTACAGAGGCAATAAACTTGTGTTAATCAATAAATCTGTTACGCCTAAGGACAATATCGCTGACCTTGTGATACATGAGCCGGTGGGAGAGACTCTGGGAGGAATAGTATTAAATTCATAAGAACGGTCATAGACCGTTCTTTTTTTACATAAGATTAACTGATATTCTGTGGGAAAAATATATGAAAAAAATATTAGCTGTAATAATTATAGCCGTGGTGATGTGCCAAAGCGTAACAAAAGGAGAAGAGCCTGAAAATCTCTATGCAAGGGCGGCAATTCTGATTGATGCGGATTCGGGGCGTATCCTTTACGGCAAAAACGAAAATGATGTAATGCCTATGGCAAGTACCACGAAGATAATGACGTTACTTGTCGCACTTAAATATGGCAATCCCTCCGATAGAGTTACATTTTCTTCTTATGCGGCAAAAGAACCCGATGTGCAGCTTAATGCGTTAAAAGGAGAACAATATACGCTTAATGAACTTTTATATCTTATGATGTTACGTTCGTATAATGATGTGGCAATGATGGTAGCGGAATATGTAGGAGGCGTACTTAATGGGGATACATCCCCTAATAATACTACGGAGGAAAGCAAAGAAGATGTTAAAAGGTTTATTGATGAAATGAATGGTTATGCCGTAAAACTGGGACTTTCTGATACATATTTTGTAACTCCTAACGGACTTGACGGGGAAGATGAGGGCAGAATACACAGCACAACGGCATATGAACTTGCACTTATAGCAAGAGAAGCCCTTAAATCGGAAGAAGTCATTAAGATATGTACAACAAAAAGTTTTTCATACAGGGAACAGAACGGTAAAAGAAGTGGGACAATAACCAACGGAAACAGGTTCCTTGATATTAATAAAAATGCAATTGGAATGAAAACAGGATTTACGGGAAAAGCAGGTTATTGCTTTGTAGGTGCAACAAAAGTTGATGACAGGACTTTTATTTCTGTTGTATTGGGCTGTGGCTGGCCACCGAATAAAAATTATAAATGGGCGGATACCGGGAAATTAATGTCATACGGAAGGGATAATTATTTTTACAGAAACATATTTGAAAAGACGTATGATTACAAGGAAATAAAAGTTGAAAACGGGCTGCAGGAAAGTGTCGGAACATATATTCCTTTTGAAGTCAACAGGCTTTTATCGGATGAAGATGAGGTGGATGTAATTTATGAAATTATAAGTAAAGCAAAAGCACCTGTAAAAAAAGACGAACAGGTTGGAAAAGTGAGGATTTACATTAACGGAAAACTGGAAGAAGAACTTCCGATTTTAACAAAAGGAAGCGTAAAAGAAAAAACATTCAGGTATTTTTTACATAAAATTTTTTTATATTATTTTATGTAAAATATGTTAAAAATTTATCAAATATAGCTTGATTATTTCGATAGTAGGATTTATTATATACCTTGGTAGAAGATTGAATTTTATTTTTACGGAGGTCTAAAATATGAGCACTACAGCTAAGACGTCAGCTTGTAAGAGAATAGAAGACTTACTTGACGACAATAGTTTTGTTGAGATTGGAAACCTTGTTACAGCAAGAAATACAGATTTCAACATGACCGCAATGGACACTCCAGCAGATGGTGTTATTACCGGTTACGGTACCGTCAATGGAAGCCTTGTGTATGTATACAGCCAGGATGCAACAGTTATGAACGGTTCTATGGGTGAAATGCATGCTAAGAAAATAGTTAATATTTACAATATGGCTTTAAAGATGGGAGCACCTGTAGTTGGTTTTGTTGATTGCGCCGGATTAAGACTTCAGGAAGCAACAGATGCCCTCAATGCGTTTGGTATGATATATGCAAAGCAGGTAGAAGCTTCAGGAGTTATTCCACAGATTACAGCAATAATGGGTACATGTGGAGGCGGAATGGCAGTTATGTCATCACTTTCTGATTTTACATTTATGGAAAGCAAAAATGGTAAACTGTTTGTAAACAGCCCTAATACTCTTGATGGCAATAAGTCAGAAGACACAGCAGGAGCAGATTTCCAGTCTAATGAAACAGCACTTGTTGATTTTACAGGCGACGAAGCATCAATCATTACAGAAATCAGAAATCTCGTAAGTGTTCTTCCAAGCAATAATGAAGATGAATCACTTTGCGAATGCACTGATGATCTTAACAGATTGTGCACAGATGTTAATAACGGTGCCGCAGATCCTGCATACGTTTTTGAAACAGTTTCCGATGACGGACTTTTTATAGAAGTCAAGAAGAATTATGCAAAAGAAATGGTAACAGGTTTTATAAAGCTTAATGGTGCTACAATCGGTGTTGTGGCTAACAGAACAGAGCTTTTTGACAATGGCGAATCAGTAGAAAAGTTTGATGAGGTTCTTACTGCAGAAGGCTGTGAAAAAGCGGCAGAGATGATTAATTTCTGTGACGCATTTGAGATTCCTGTACTTTCACTTACCAATGTTAAGGGATTCCTTACAACCAAAGAAAGTGAAAAGAAGATGGCTAAGGCAGCAGCTAAGCTTACTTATGCATTTGCCAATGCGGATGTACCAAAGGTTAATCTTATAACAGGCGAAGCATACGGAAGTGCTTACACGGTCATGAACTCAAAAGCAATAGGTGCTGATGTAACCTATGCATGGCCTGATACAACAATCGGAATGATGGATGCATCACTTGCAGCTAAGATAATATATGAGAAACAGCCGGAACTTATTGCTGAAAAGACAGCAGAGTACGGCAGACTTCAGGCAAGTGCCGAATCGGCAGCAAAGAGAGGATATGTTGATTCAATTATCGACCCTGCCGATACAAGAAAGTACCTTATTAGTGCTTTTGAAATGTTATATTCAAAAAGAGACGGTTATGTTACCAAGAAACATGGCAGTATTTAATGAGGTGAATTTATGAACTTAGCTATGATATTAATGGAAAGTATGGCAACCAGGTTAAAGGATGCCGGAATAAATACACTTATCTGCATTTGTGTCGTATTTGCTGTTCTTATTTTTATTTCACTTGTAATAAGCCTGTTTTCTTTTATTCCTAAGGCTGAGGCAGCCGCTGCCAGAAAAAAGGCCAGAAAGATAGAAGAAAAAGAACTTGCTGCTAAAGCTGTTGACAATGCGGTTTCACAGATTGAGACCAAGGAAACAGAAGTTAGTGAAGTAATTGAAGAACCTGAGAATCTGACAGATGATCTTGAACTTGTTGCTGTTATTGCAGCAGCAATTGCAGCATCGCAGAATGCGGTAAGTACAGATGGATTTGTTGTCCGTTCAATTAGAAAAGTTAGGAGATAATGATATGAAAAATTATACTATCACAGTAAATGGTAATGTATATGATGTAACAGTAGAAGAAGGAGCTTCTACAGGAGCAGTAAGTGCACCTGCAGCACCAAAAGCAGCACCAAAGGCAGTAGCCGCACCTGCAGCTAAGCCTGCAGCAACAGGAACAGCCGGTTCTGTTAAAATAAATGCACCTATGCCTGGTAAAATCGTAGATGTTAAGGTTAAGGTGGGAGACGCTGTTAAGAAGGGACAGACAGTTCTTGTTCTTGAAGCTATGAAGATGGAAAATGATATTGTTGCACCGGAAGACGGAACTGTAGCAAGTATAAATGCAGCAGTGGGAAGCGCTGTTGAAGCTGGCGAAACTATTGCAACATTAAATTAGTATTGGAGGTATCAAAATGGTTCTTGATACACTAAAGAATCTTTGGGAACAGACAGGCTTTATGAACCTTGAATGGGGTAACTATGTCATGGTTCTCGTAGCATTGGTATTTTTGTACCTTGCTATAGCAAAAGGATTTGAACCATTACTTCTGGTTCCTATTGCTTTTGGTATGTTACTTGTAAACCTGTTCCCTGATATTATGAAAGAAATAAAAGGGGGAGAAGCCGGCGGTCTTTTGAGATATTTCTATCTGCTTGACGAATGGAGTATCCTTCCATCACTTATTTTCTTAGGGGTTGGTGCGATGACAGACTTTGGTCCGCTTATTGCCAATCCTAAGAGCTTTTTACTTGGAGCAGCAGCACAGATCGGTATTTTCGCAGCATATTTTCTCGCGATTATTTTTGGATTTAACGGTGCAGCTGCAGCAGCCATATCGATTATCGGCGGGGGGGGGGGGGGGACCAAAAACTT